>Ga0256405_10003024_pt1 | contig 36157 bp, 31 predicted proteins | sample RumenRJG_02DNA_FD_189096 | JGI IMG/M metagenome (GOLD analysis project Ga0256405, IMG submission 189096) | Bovine rumen microbial communities from Lethbridge, Alberta, Canada - RJG_02 | ecosystem: Host-associated > Mammals > Digestive system > Stomach > Rumen | place: Canada: Alberta...
AAAGCCTGATTTGCAAACGGGTGATGACTTTGCCTACGTGGTATAATCCAAACCGCCCACGGAGGATGGGCATACAATGACCCTTCCCAGGGAATGTGGCAGATTGACTTGGCGGTCCTGGCACGCTCCCTCGGAAGAGCCGACCGCCAAAGACATGAAAGACAAAGCAAAGAGGCCGCGCTTTTCGTCGCTCCGGCAGTTTTCCTGGTCGGGGAAGAAGGACAAAAGCGACGCGGAGAGGCTCATAGAGTCCACCGTTCTGGAATGGTATGAGCAAAAGCACAGGAAACCCTCGCCGGAGGAAATCGATTTCATCAATTCGATACCGATCCGGCGATGCCCGCGCTGCGGGTCGGGCGTGATCGCCAGGGACGGGAGGGGCGGCAACGGGATCCAGAGATTCGTGTGCCGCGGCTGCGGCAGGCGCTTCAGCCCCCTCACCGATACCATCTTCGATTCCAAGAAGATACCGATATCGGAATGGGTGGAATACCTCCTCCACCTGTTCGAATTCCATTCGCTGAAGACCTCCGCGACGGACAACAGGAATTCGGAAACCACCGGCAAATACTGGCTTTCCAAGGTGTTCGCGGTGCTGAAGGGGATCCAGCGGGGCATCGTCCTGAAAGGGAACGTCTACGCCGACGAGAAGCTCTTCGACGCCCCGAACGCGGTCAAGGAAAAGGCCAGGGCCCGGACCGGTTCGTCCCTCGCGAGGGGATGCCAGTACTACGTCGCCACCGCCATCGACGGCGCAAGCGCCATATTCCTCGTCATGGGCAGATCGAAGCCGAGCGACAGGGCCTGCATGAGGACCTACGGGAAACACATCGCCGAGGAATCCGTGCTCATCCACGACGGTGAGCCGAGCCACAACTCCTTCATCGACGCCCTTGCGCTGAAAAGCAGGGTCCATACCTCAGCGGAGACGAAAGGCCTCAAGGATGGGGAAAACCCGATGGACCCCATAAACGACGTCCACGACAAAATGGAGAAATTCATGGGCGCCCATCCGGGCTACGACAGGTCGCAGCTGCAGGATTGGATGAACCTGTTTTGGTTCATTTGGTGCACGCCCGGCGACAAGATGGATAGGGTAAAGGCGTTCCTGAGATTGGCGATTTCCAAACGAATCAGGATAAAATACCGGGACGTATTCGGGAAAAAGCCCGATGGCGATTGAACTATTCGTCACCCGTTTGCAAATCAGGCTTTGCCCATCCCTTTCCAAGACGCAGGAGTTCATCGTCCATTGCCTTTCGGAGCTTGAAACGAAGCGTCGCCTTGGACTGGGCGGCCATGGGAATTCCTAGCGTACCCGCCATGTCCGTGGTATGTTTTATTAAACCTACGTAACGAAACATCGCTAGGGGATTCATCCCCTCGACATGATTGCCTAAAACATGGGCATGGGAGGAAAGACGATGAAAAGCATCTATGAAAAGCAGATCCTCACGCTTTATCTCGAAGGGGAACTGAACTCCTATAATTCCGAGGAAGTCGAACAAGAGATCGAAGGCATCCTAAGCGGTAAGGAAATCCAAACCATCGTCCTGGACATGGAGAATCTCCGTTACATCTCCTCGGCGGGACTCCGCATCATCGCAAGACTCAAGCAACGCTGCGACGACATCGCCTTGATCCACGTCCCCCAAGGTGTCTATGACATCCTTGAAATGGTGGGTTTCCATAACCTGATGCGCATCGAAAAAGCCTAATTCCGAGTCGATCGCCCATGGCTAAGAAGAAGGAAAAAGAATACCAGCAGGCCTACTACGAAAACGAAGCCGACGCGAACAAGCACATGAGCTTCGTCAATGCGGCGGCGGGCGTTTTGGCGCTGGTCATTTGGGTTTTGTACCTTACCAAGATCTTCACCATTCCCGACCAGTTTTTTCCCGTCGTCTGCGTCCTTTTCCCCATCGCGGCCGTATTGATGTTCTTACCGCTTTTCCTCATCAAGACCAACGCGCTTCGTAAGCCAGGATACAAATATTTCATCCTCTTCTCCCTCCTTGCGGTCATCATCGCGCTCAACATCTGTTTGCCTAAGCACAGCGTCCTCTTTTGGCCCTTTGCCATTTTGATCGCGAACCATTATTACAACCCCCGCATCGGCAGGGTCATCTATGGCGTGTCGATCGTGGCCATGCTCCTATGCATGTACCTGGGCATGTTCTTTGGCGAATTCGACGAGAACCTCTTCGGGGGTGGCGTCGTCAAGCCCGATGGGACCATCGGCACGGTGGAAACGCTGCAGGAGCGCCTTGACTTGCTCCATGACTTATTGCTTCGCGGCGAGAATCGTTACCTCAAGGTATTGATCTACTATTACTTCCCCCGCGCGGCCATCGTGACCTTGTTCTTCATGGTCTCCAACTTGCTCAATAACCGCACCTACAAACTCCTTGACGCCGAGATCAAAGCCCACGACGCCCAAGAGAAAGCCAAGACCGAGCTGAACGTCGCCCGCGAAATCCAAATGAACACCCTTCCTTTGGAAACTTTGTCTTCCGACGACATGGAAATCGTCGGGGAACTAAAGGCCGCGAAGGAAGTCGGCGGCGACCTTTATGACTACGTCGACATCGACAAGGACCACGTCGCCATCCTCATCGGCGACGTCTCGGGCAAAGGCGTGCCCGCGGCCATGTTCATGATGAAGACGATCACCTCCTTCCGCGACTTCGCCACCGCGGGGAAGACGCCTTCGGAAATCCTTAAGGAAATCAACGCCTCCATCATCAAAGGCAACAAAGCCAGCATGTTCGTCACTTGCTTCTTGGCCATTTTGGACAAGCGGAACGGGAACGTGGTCTACGCTAACGCGGGCCATAACCCGCCGATTGTGGGCACCGATTCCAATTACCGTTACCTCAAATGCAATCCGGGATTGCTTCTTGGCTGTTTTAAGGACACCTTCGTCAAAGACGAGGAAATCACGCTCGCCTCGGGTGAAAGCATGACGCTTTATACCGATGGGGTCACCGAAGCACGTAACGCCGAGGGCGGTTTCTTTGGGGAGGAACGATTGCTTCATACGATGAACCGCAGCAAGCACACCTGCATCGTCGACCTCCATCACGTCATCAAAGACGACATCGCCGAGTTCGTCCAAGACGCGCCCCAAAGCGACGACATCACCATCTTGACCCTCAAGTACCGCGGGGACCGATATCTATCCCAAGAAAAAGCCTTCGATGGGAAGAAGGAGAACATCATCAACATGCTCGGCTTCATCGCCGATTTCACCGAGCAATGCCATTTTCCCGACGAATTCACCAACCAACTCTCCATCGTCGGAGACGAGATCTTCTCCAACATCATCAAGCACGGCTATGAGAATAACGGCGGGGAGATCTTCGTCCGCTTGCTCTATGACTTCGACACGAAGGAATTCGCCTTCACCATCATCGATAAGGCCAAACCCTTCAACCAACTCGAGGTCGATAACGCGCCTCTATCGGGCGAATCCAAGATCCAAATCGGTGGCTTAGGCCTTATCATCGTGAAGAAGATCATGACCGAATGCGCCTACGACCGAATCAATGGCAAGAACATCCTCGTCTTGAAGAAGAAGTTCTAGAAAGCATGAAAACAGGGCAGCCGACGCTGCCCTTTTCGTTCCTTTATTCTTGCTCGTCCATCCAGCCTAGAATCGCTTGGACGAAGGCGGTCAAGCGCTGCTTGCTCCATTCTTCTCCGATGGGTGGGAGATGGACGAGCAAGGCTTTGCCTTCTGCTTTTCTTAACGCCTTATAGTAGATGTAATTGCATAAGTAGGTTCCCGGATCATCGGTGATGGAGCAGGGGAAGCCTTGGCCAAGCAAATATGCGTAGAGTTCGGGCACATCGATTTGGGTCGCTTGATCTTCGCCATGTTCCTCGATGGCATCTTTCTTAGGGATGAGGCCGTGAACATCGGGCTTTTCGCGGTTAACCTTATTCCAAGCGCGGACTTCAAGCCGTGGCTTGCTGGCTTTGCCATGTAACCCCAAACAAAGGAAACAGGAGGCACTGCAATCGTGCATAAAGGAATCGACCGCTTCATAGGAGACTTCCAAAACCTTGCCGCCTAATGCGGAGGCGATAAGACCGCTGGGGTTATCTTGATGGTTTAAAAAGGGACCAAAGCCCGTAACTTGAGGATGCATGTCAACAATTATCGACTAATTCGCGCCAAGGACAAGGCTCATGCCCGGCACTTTCTTGATGAAATAGAGGGGGATCGAAAGCATCAGGAAAAGGGCCAATGGGAAGAAGAGGCGGAAGGGGAGGTTGGTGACGTCGATGGTCCAGGCCTTCACCAAATAATCCAAGACGTATTGATGGATCATGTAGATGGCGAATGTCGTGCCCGATGCCCCCAGGATGAAGAAGCGCACGGGGCGAAACCTCATGACGAATTCGCCGGATTTCCTTAAGAAAAGGAACGCGCCGCAGGAGTAGAGGATGCAGGGGAAATTCAGATAGCCTTTATAGGTCGAGACGATCTTACCCGCCTCCATGGAGGCGTCATAGGTGCCAAAGATATGCCACATGAGCCCGATGAGGGCCAAAGCGTAGATGATCCTTCGGGAATGCCAGGGTATGTTTCGCTTTGCAAGAAGATATCCTGCGGGGACGTAGATCAGGTAACTATTGACGGCGTAGACGATGAATCTCCCCGTCGGGGCCTCCCATTTGAGCACGGTGTTAAGAAAGGGATAAAGGACGTTGAGGATCGTCCCGACGATGACGAGGTAGGTGAACACCTTCGTCCTTAAATCCTTCCGCACCGCGGCGAACAAAGGAATGGTGAGGTATACGCTGATGATGAGGGGAAAGAAGTAATAGTTGGGTCCTAAGTTACCCTCGAGGATACCGAATAATACGTATTTGAAGTCGACTTTGCTCGGCTGAAGCTTCCCGCGGAGGATGTTGATCGCGATGCTAAGGATACTGAAATAGAGATAGGGGATAACGACGCGGGTCAAGCGACGGAAGAAATACCTCTTCATACCGTAACGGTCGAAGAAATCCGTTAGTGTCGCCCCTGAGATCATCACGAATACGGGCACGGCGAAATAGAAGAGGCATTCAATCACATTGCTGCTTGGCCACATCGGATGGTGGACGCCCATATTCCAAAACGCCCCATTGACGTGAAGATAAAGCACGGCGAGGCAAGCGATGACGTTGGCAAAAGAAATAAAGGCCATCCTGGAGGACGTGGCCGGAGTGCTTCGATAAGCTAATCTTAAACTCATTGCGCCCACTAAGTGATTATAACGCCCTACAGATGGAAGGCATATCCCGACCGATTGGAAAACCACTGGAAAACTTTGGAAAACCACTGGAAAACGTTGGAAAACCATTGGAAAACGTTGGAAAGCCACTGGAAAATGGCGGCATTTCCGGTTCATGTTGATTGCTTGGTCCACCTTCTTGTAAGCCAAAAGGTGCCGCATCATCCGAGAATGAACAAAAGCATCTCATACGGGTACGCACACACTTCCGCAAAAGCAAAGATTTGGTCTATACTATTGCTTGAACAAATTAGGAGTACATATGGCATACGGAATTCTGTTCGATTATTTGATGGGCCAATCCATCGACGCGTTCCATTATTTTGGCGCGCATTTCGGTTACATTGAGGTAGACAAGGAGGAACTTGTTCCTGCGAAAACCCCCAAGGGCAAAGCGAAGAAAGTCACCGTCAAGGACAAAGTCTATGGCGTCTGGTTCCGCCTCTACGCCCCGATGGCGAGCGACGTCTCGGTCATCGGTGAATTCAACGGCTGGGACGTGCGCGTCAACAAGATGAACCGCATCGATTCCTCGGGCGTGTTCGAAACCTTCGTCCCCGGACTCCACGATTACCAGTCCTACAAATACCATTTCAAGAACGCTCGCGGCGAATACGTCGACAAGGCCGATCCCTTCGCCTTCTATAGCGAATACCGTCCGCAATCCTGCTCGCGTCTTTATAACATCGAAGGCTTCCCCTGGATGGATGGGGATTGGCTCGCCCAGCGCAGCCGCAACTTCGATAAGGCGATGTCGATCTACGAAGTCCACCTCGGCTCGTGGAAAGGCAAAATCGGCGACCGTTATCCTTCCTACGAGGAAGTGGCCGACTATTTGATCCCTTACCTCCAGGAAAACGGATTCACCCACGTCGAGATCATGCCGATCACCCAATATCCCTTCGATGGCTCGTGGGGTTATCAGGCCACCGGCTTCTATTCGGTCGATAGCCGTTATGGCAACCCGAAGCAACTCATGTCCTTCGTCGACCGCCTCCACCGCGCGGGATTTGGCGTCATCCTCGACTTCGCTCCCGTCCACTTTGCGGTCGATGGCTATGCCCTCCGCGAATTCGATGGCACCAACCTCTATGAATATAGCGATCCCGCCCACACTTTATCCCCTTGGGGCAGCGCGCAGTTCGACCTAGGCAAAGACCCGGTCCGCTCCTTCCTCATGTCGGCGATGAACTACTTCCTCGAATACTTCCATTTCGACGGCATCCGCGTCGACGCGGTCAGCAACATCGTCTATTGGGACGGCAACAAGGCCAATGGCGAGAACACCGGCGCGACCGAATTCATCCGCCGCCTTAACGGCAAACTCCATTACGCCCACCCCGAGATCATGATGATCGCCGAGGACTCCACCGACTTCACCAAAGTCACCCACCCGATCGAATACGGTGGCTTAGGCTTCGACTACAAGTGGGACTTAGGCTGGATGAACGATACCCTCAAGTACTACAGCAAAGACCCGATCTACAAGAAATACGAGCACAACAAGCTCACCTTCTCGATGGCCTATTTCTACAGCGAGAACTTCCTCTTGCCGCTAAGCCACGACGAAGTCGTCCATGGCAAAGGAACCATCATCAACAAGATGTGGGGCGACTACGATCAAAAGTTCGCCCTCGTCCGTAACCTCTATACCTACCAATTCGCCCATCCGGGCAAGAAGCTCAACTTCATGGGCAACGAGCTTGCCTCCTTCGACGAATGGAACGAGACCCGTTCCTTACCCTGGAATTTATTGAGCTTCCCCAAGCACGACTCCGTCCGCCGCATGGTCCGCGACCTCAACCTCATCTATCAGGCCGAGCCCGCGATGCACTTCGAGGAGCATAACCCCGCCCATTTCCATTGGCTCATGGTCGATAACCACGACCAGTCCATCTTCGCCTTCGAACGCGAAGTGGGGGATAGCGACCTCATCTTCGTCTTCAACATGACGCCGAACTGGTACGAATACTACGAAATCGGCGCCCTCCACGAAGGCACCTACGACGAAATCTTCAACTCCGATAAGGACGTCTATGGCGGCTGGAACCAATATAGCGGCGCTCCCTCGATCGCCGTCCCTGGCCCGGGTCCGGAAGGCCGTCCCTATCGCTTAGGACTCAAACTCGGTGGCTTTGCCGCGAGCATCCTAAAACGCCGCAAAGAGCTTCCTCCCGAGGAACCTAAACCGGTGAAGAAGACCTCGTCCAAAAAGAAATAAATCCCCCGATAAAGGAGAAACATAAATGTTTGATAACAAAAAAGACTTCAAAGAAACTTTCGAGCGGCGCCTGATCGACAAGTACGGCCGTTCCGTTCCCGATAGCCATATCACCGAGCGTTACGACGTCCTTGGCGAGATGGTCCGCGACTACGCGGGACGGCAATGGCGCGCCTCCCGCGAGGAGATCTTAGGCAAATCCCGCCGCCAGCTCATCTACTTCTCCATGGAGTTCTTGATGGGCCGCTTGCTCACCTCCAACATGCAAAACCTCGGCATTTACGAGATCGCCCGCGATGGTTTATCCGAACTTGGCATCGACATCGGCGAGCTCGAGGACATGGAGGCCGATGCGGGTTTAGGCAACGGTGGCTTAGGCCGTCTTGCCGCCTGCTTCCTTGATTCCATCGCTTCGCTTGGATATCCGGGACATGGCAACACCATCCGTTACGAATATGGCTTCTTCCGTCAGAAATTCGTCCATGGCCAGCAAGTCGAACTTCCGGACCAGTGGCTGAGCAACGGCTTCGTCTTCGAAGTCCGCAAACCCAAGCACGCCGTCGAAGTCAAATTCTATGGCGAAGCGGAAACCTTCATTAAGCCTAATGGCGAATATGGCCTCCGCACCGTCAACGCGACCTGCGTCCGCGCCGTTCCCTATGACGTGTCGATCCCCGGTTACCGCAATGGCGTGGCCAATAGCCTCCGCCTTTGGTCGGCTGAGCCAAGCGAACACCATCTTCCCACCGATCAGACCTTCGAATCCTACCTTCAGACCTTAAAAGAGCTCTGCCATGGCCTTTATCCGGACGATTCGACCGAACATGGCCGCATGCTCCGCCTCCGCCAGCAATACTTCCTCGTCTCCGCGGGCCTTCAATCCGTCATGCGCAGCGTCCATCGCCGCTATGGCAACCTCGATAAGCTCGCCGAGCTCTACGTCTTCCAGCTTAACGACACCCATCCGATCCTCGCCATCCCCGAAGCGATGCGCCTTCTCATGGACGAATATGGCTATGGCTGGGACGATGCGTGGAACATCTGCACCAAGCTCTTCGCCTACACCAACCACACCGTCATGCCTGAGGCGCTGGAGAAGTGGCCGGTCCATTACGTCCGCCACCTCACCCCGCGCGTCTACATGATCATCGAGGAGATCAACCGCCGCTTTAACATCTTCTTAAACGAGAAGGGCATCGGACCGGCGGAACGTTACGCCATGCAGATCATCAAAGACGGCCAGATCCACATGACCAACATGGCCATCTTCACCGTCTTCTCCGTCAACGGCGTCGCCAAGATCCACACCGACATCTTGGAGAAATGGACCTTCAAAGAGTTCTATGAACTCTATCCGACCAAATTCAACAACAAGACCAACGGCGTCACCCATCGTCGCTGGCTCATGTATTCCAACCCGCGCCTTTCTGCCCTCATCAGCGAGAAGATCGGCGAAGGATGGAAGACCGACTACGAGAAGGAAATCGGCAAATTCAAAGCCTTCGCGAGTGACGAAGCCACCCAAAAGGCCGTCATGGAGATCAAGGCGAAGAACAAGCGCGACTTCGCCGCCTTCGTCTCGAAGACCTATGGCTTTGAGATCGACCCCGATTCCATCTTCGACGTCCAAATCAAGCGTCTCCACGCCTATAAGCGTCAGTTGCTCAACATCTTCCACGTCATCCATCTCTATCAAAAGATCAAGGAAGACCCGGGCTTCACGATGACCCCGCATACCTACATCTTCGGCGCCAAAGCGGCCCCGAGCTACGTCTACGCGAAGAAGATCATCGAACTCATCTTGGCCGTGGCCAAAGTCGTCAACAACGATCCCGATGTGTCCAAATTCATCCGCATCGTCTTCGTCGAGAACTATGGCGTCACCCTCGCCGAGAAGATCATCCCCGCCGCCGATATCTCCGAGCAGATCTCCACGGCCGGCAAGGAAGCTTCCGGCACCTCCAACATGAAGCTCATGATGAACGGCGCGATCACCCTCGGTACCTTAGATGGCGCTAACATCGAAATCGCCGACCTCGCGGGCGAAGAAAACGAAGTCATCTTCGGCTTAAAAGCCGATGAGGTCCAGCGCATGGTCGACGCGGGCAACTATTCCCCCTGGGATGTCTATAACAGCGACATGCGCGTCAAAAACATCATGGATAGCCTCTTCTATGGCCCGTGGTGCGAAGGCGACCACAACCGTTTCCGCATGATCTTCGACGAGATCATGAACCGCAACGACCAGTTCTTCGTCCTCGCCGACTTCGACGCCTATAACGCGGCTTGCGAGAGGGCCGATGACCTCTATAAGGACAAGAAGGCCTGGGCTAAGGCGTCCATCATGAACATCGCTAGCAGCGGTTACTTCACCTCCGACCGCACGATCGAGGAATATAACCGCGACATCTGGAGGCTAGGCAAGCTTACGCCAGCGAAATAAATGACCGGCGATAAAATCGTCATCACCCCCTTATTCGCCCTTCAAGCAGAACTCGACCAAGAAATCGCCGCGAGCCATCATGTGGACTATGAATCCACCTTCTCGCGGCGCGTCTTGGCGCTTCTTGTGGAACTTGGCGAATTCGCAAACGAAACCCGTTGTTTTAAATATTGGTCCTTCAAGGAGCCTTCCCCGAAGGAAGTGATCCTCGACGAATATGCCGATGGACTCCATTTCTTGCTTTCCCTTGGCATTCCTTTAGGAGTAACCGAATACACCCATTATTTCCACGTCGAGGAAAAAGACCTTACGAAGGCCATCATGAAGGTCTATGCCGACGTCAGCGACCTCCACGAGCATTATGACGTCGACCATTACGCGAAGGCCTTCCGCGATTACCTTAACATCATCCCGTTATTCGATTATGGCGAAGAGGAAGTCCTCGACGCCTACGTCAAGAAACTGAGCACCAACCACAAAAGGCAGAAGGAGCATTATTAATGAAGCGCATCGTCTGGTCGAAGAAAAAAAACATCGTCCTCGCTGGGCTTATCGGCGCTTTATTCTCCTTGCTTTTGCCGCTAATCCCCGTGTTTAACTGCATGGATAAGGCGAAGACACCGCAATATTATTTTGGCAACATCATCGAGCTTTTCACCCATCTTCCCGAAAAAGGAAACCCCGCGGTCATGTGGGCGTTACTTGGGGCGAGCTGGGCCTTATTGATCTCTAGTTTCGTCTTCTTGGTGCGTTCGTTACGCGCCTCGCCTCTTGATGGGGATGTCGAAGACAAGAACTTCGTCTTTGGCTATTTCTTCTTCGTGCTCTCCAATGTCCTCGCGGCCTTGCTTTTCTTTGGCATCGAAAGCTTCGTGGGCATGGCTCTTTATCTCGCCTTGACCTTCGCGGGGATCATCGCGATCATCTACCATTACCGCGTCCTCTCCTCGATTTAGTCTTCGTGGTAGGGGTGATCGAACTCAATATGTAAGGGGACTTGCAACGAAGCGAGTCCTTTTTCGATCTCCTCTTTTAAACGAGGCTCGGCGTTAAAGGGAATCAGGACATCAAACGCGAGCGCACGCGTACCCGCGTCATTAATAAAATGGGCGTCATGGAGCGAACACTCAGGACTAATGGAAGAAAGAATCTCTTTGGCTTTGCTCACATAGGCATCGAGTTCCTCGTCTTTTTCCTTGGGGTCGGGGTGGACGACGACACTAGCGCGCAATAGCTGGGCGACTTCCCGTTCGATGGAATCGACGATGCTATGGGCTTTGCTTAAGCTCATCGCCCCGTCTAACGTGATATGGAAGGAGATGAAGCGCGATTCCTCCCCATAGGAATGGCAAAGGATATCGTGGACGTCTTCGACTTCGGGATGGCTTAAGGCGATGGTGCGGATCGTATCCTCCATCTCTTTCTGGATGGGGGAGCCGAGTAAGGAATCGATGCCATCTTTGACCGCGTGTATCCCGTTATATGAAAGGAATAAGGCCACCAAGATGCCTAAGACCCCATCGACCCCGTTCCAAGGAATGTAGGGGCTAACGAAGGCAAAGATCAGCAATACCGAGGATAGAATCGCGTCCAATAACGAATCGACCGCGACGGCCTTTAAGGTATCCGAGCCCAGGATGGCCCCGATGCGGTAGTTGGTATAAGACTGCAAGGCCTTGACCGGAAGGGTCGCGCCTAAAGCGATATAGGCAAGTAAGTCATAAGTCACGCGCGCACCGGAGATCAGATTGGTGATGGAATGGTAGGCAAGGAGGATGCAGCTAGAAAGGATCGCGACCCCGATGAGCATCCCGGCGATGTATTCGGCCCGTTGATGGCCATAGGGGTGTTCGGCGTCCGCGGGTTTTCTGCTGATGCGGAAGCCAATAAGCGTAATTAAGCTCGAGGAGAAGTCGAAGAGGTTGTTGAGGCTATCGCCGAGCAACGCCATCGAGAAGATCCAGGCGTTTTGGCTTGCCATATATAGGGCCGAAGCGGTTTTCAAAGAGAAAAGGATCAAGTTTAGGACGAGGCCCACCAGCGCGGATAAAACTCCATGGGCGGAACGCACTTCCACATTACCGATATCCTGATAGTTCTTGATGAATGTCTTTCGTAACCACGTGACCATGGCCTAATGATGTTCCTAGAACCACAGGTTAATCAACGTTAAACGGCAAAAGGGAAGGGATAGGGGGTTATGCATCGATACCAAACATTTATGTTTTCGGTCATTCATAGGTTGAAGATTTCACCTAGGTTATCTATGATAAAGGGCTGTAGGAGAAAACCTTTGCTTTGGCAGTCATTTTGCCATGGAAGGTCTCCAACGCCGTCTATAGGCGGCAAATGACATAGTTCATCGAATTACGAGGGAGTTAAAGCATGAACAAAAAAGCATTAAGAACAGCAGGATGGGCGTTAGGCCTATCGATGGTGGTCGCAGGAATCGGGACAGTCGTTGGGACGTCCTTGAGAGCGCCGATTGAAACGAAGGCCGCGGATACGACCATTTCATATACCAATATCGGTAGCGATCTTGGTGGTACTGCTAATTCGACTGTTAGCACAGTATCAGTTTCTCCGACTGGAAGTGGTTCGGCGATGACGCTCAATTATTTGCAGTGCAAGAAACAGGGCAATTCGATGCTCATGACTAAGAACGTTCACGCGTATATTTCGAATAAAACCGCCGTGCCAGGAACTATCAAAAGCGTGACTCTCCATATTAATTCTGGTGCCGCTGGCAAAACAACCTATGACGTCGCGTTTGGCACTAGCGAATTCAATGCTGACACTGCCGGTATTGGTGCCGTCAACATCACCGGTGGCAATAGCCACACATTTAGCAACTACAATACTTCAACGGCAACTTATTCAGTCGAAGGAGCGACTTATTTTTGCATCACGTTAGGTAATGCAAATAATGGGCAGGTACTTGGGTTTGATGTTACCTATGCATCATCCTCTACGACGGAATATGCTGTTACTTTTGATTCTGATGGCGGGTCTACTAATCCAGACCCTCTTGCAGTAGAGAAAAACAAAACTTTTACCTTCCCTTCCGCTGGAACTAAGGTGGGACATATCTTTGCTGGCTGGTCTAGCGATGGTGGAACTACGAAATATCAAGAAGGCGATACCAGCCCAGCTGTGACCGCCAACATCGCGTACACCGCCTATTGGACTGAAGACCCCATTGACACCGTCACCGTTGCTAAAGGCACATTCAAAACCGAGTATGTCGAAGGCGATGAATGGGATTGGGAGCATCTGGTTGTCACGTACACAACCGAAAGTGGCGCTGGTGGAACAGCCGAAGGGCTTACGAAAGAGGACTTTGTTTTCTCGCCTTCTGCGCCTGCCATTGGAGTTGAATCCGTTTCGGTTCAAGTTACCTTTGAAGAGGTTACCTCTACCGCTTTTGTGATTGACGGCTTAACCGTCGAAGAAGCTCCGCTTGAATACATTGCGACTTTTGGCACTGAAAAGGATACTAATCCTAAAGAAATTGAAACTGACGCTAAATTCCACGAACTTTATCCTTCGCTGTCAGCGGACGTTACCGTTGGTGGTTTAAGCAAGGTATATGGTGTCTCGGGCTCTTTGCTTAAATGCGCATCAAAAAATGCGGCTGCATCTATATCCTTTACACTGCCGGAAGATCGATATTTCACTGCGGTTGAAGTTGTTGTAGATACTGGCAATTCCACAAATCTGGATGTAACAAGTGGCGCCTCCGAAGCACAGACGGAATCGCAAGGCCTTGCTGCCGGAACCCTCACCTTTGACGATTATCTTGGAAACGAAAAAAGTAATGTGGTGACGCTTGCTTCTTCTGCGCCTGGCGCCTTCTATCTCGCCTCCATCAGACTTACCTACGCATATTTTGAGCCTGAGCTCACTGCGAACTTCGCTTCGTTTGATGTTGCGACCAATGAATCTCAAGCCGTTAGCCTCACGCCGACGCATTTCACTCCGACCAGCTATGGGGCGTCTATTGTGAGCGGGACTTCGTTGACTGCTAGCTCAGTTGAGTTCAATGAGAATACGGCGACTATTACCGCCGGCGAAAACACTGGCGTCTCGGTCGTTCGCATCACCGGAACAGACGGAGTTAAATCCGCTTACGTTGATATCACGGTCAACGTCACTCAGCCTCGCAACCTCCTTGGCCTTGAAATCATTGGGGGCAGCGAGAATGTTGAATTTAAAGTCGGCCAAGCGTTTAACCCTGAACTATTGCAAGTCCGCGCAACCTTTGATGCTGAGCCGACGGAGGTTATTTATTCCGCTGAAAACTCGAACCTCAACTTGCTTACCTTTGATCCCGAACTCGGTCATGTCTTTACCGAGGGAGAGATTGGATCCGTCATCGTGCGCGTTGGACTCACGGTTGGCACTGGAAGCGATCTTGTCGTATACGGCGTGAAAGTTGTGGATAAGGCTTATGTCGCCAAAACTGAAAGCGTCACCGATTTGTGGGAAGGGCAATTTGTGAGTTTTGGCAGTGCGGATGGCAAAAAGGTTAGCGGTAGCCACACTGGTGGAAATCAACTTCCTGGCGTCGATGCCGTCGTTAGCGAAACCAGAGGGCTTTGCATTGACGATTCGCCTAACGCTGCCGCCTACCGCGTCCATCGCGAAATGATTGATGACACAATCTACTATTCTTTCTTCCGCGGTGGCCATTACCTGATGGATACTGGTGATAAAGATGGCAACACTTTGGGTAGGTCCGCTACATTAAATGACCAATGCCGGTTTACGGTCACGTTCGAGGATGGGCTTGCTCATATTGAAAACAAAGGCAATACCGCTAAGCCGTCCTTGCGTTGGAACTCAAGTAGTAACTGGTTCTCCTGCTATAAGACGGACTCGACCTTACCCGCAGGCGTTGCCATCTATGCGTCCATTGCATACGATGAGTTTACTGTCGCTGGTGAATTCGAGAACCGCGCGTTGCACATGCTCGACTACGATTCGGAACACTTGGACGAAAACAAGAACATCGGCTGGTGCAAGGACGAAGAACATGGTTACTACGCGTATGCTAAGGCAGCGTGGAACGCCATGTCCGAAGATGAGCGTGCCGCCGTCAGCGCCGATGGCCGTGCTCGCTTAGCCGCCTGGGCCGTTGCTAATGGCGACGTCCTCAACGAAAACAGCCCGATTGCCGCCGCGAATAACGTTCGCTCCAGCGCGTTGAAACAGAACCGAGGCTCCATCATCGCCATCGCTTCCGTCCTTGGCGCAGGCGCCTTGCTCACCGGTGGCTTCTTCCTCCTTCGCAAGAAGAGAGAGAACTAACCTAAGCTCAACTCATTAGGGTCTCCGACATGGAGGCCCTTTTGTTATGACTGCTTCGGCCTAATGATTTTCAAGTATCCGAAAGATGGTCAATGGAAGGCTGCGCAAGAAAGTGGCAAAAGCGGTGGGGCTGTTCTGTGAGGCATAGCCCAATCGAAGTGGCGCAGAAGCTAATGGAAAAGAGGCAACTGGGGTTTCAAATCGCCGGACGCAAAAGGAAAGGCTCCCGCATCAGGGAGCCGTTTCCTTACTTTTTACGGCTGCTAGAGCTCTTTTTCTTTGAGGACGAGGATTTACTCGATGAACCTTTAGAGGAGCCCTTAACGGCGTTATTTAGAATCTTTCGCGCGGTCTTCTTGGATTTGCCTTTGCCTTTGACGGCGACCACAATCAGGACGATCACGATGAGCGCGCCCACGCCAATCGCGGCGTAGATGGCCCAGGTTGGGATGTTGAACGAGGTAGGCTGAGAAGGGCTAGGGTTGACCGAGGAACTCGAGGATTCGCTCGAAGTCGAAGGGCCAACGGGTGGCACATATTCGCCTTGTCCCGCATAAACGGTGTCCGTGCCCGGATTCGCTTTGCCTTTGGGCGTCGCGTCACGTCCGGTGATCGTGCGGTTATCTTCGCCAAGCGTCACCGTGCCCCAGATGGCGTCGACCCAATCAGGAAAATCGATGAAGGGGTTCCGGTTATGGTCGTAGTTCCGATAGATGAGGTCGTTACGGTGAATCTCATATTCATCAACGGGGTCAAGCTTATGCCAGGCGAGTAAGTCACGAAGGATGCCGTATTCGCCAGGCTTCGAAGCGGTGGAGATGAAGGTTTCTTTCCCTGCGACGATATCGCTTAGGACAAGGTTCGGGTTACCCGAATCAATGGACGAATCATCGCCTGCGAGGTTGTTGTATCTTGCGACCATATAGAAGCAAGCGCGGGCGATGTCGCCTTTATCGCAATCCTGGGGTTCGAAGACGATGCCAGAACCTAAGGTTTGGGAAGTGCCGCGATAGTTGCCCGCGACGACGACGGTGTCATCGATTTTAAATTCAGCACCAGCGTCATCATCGATCTTCTTGGGATCAACGAAGCCGTAGGAATAGGCGTTATGGGTGGAGGAGTTGACGTAGCTATCGGCCGCGACGAGGTGATGGAGGTCACCACGGGCGCCGGGAACCGCGCCTTCTTTACCGCTTTCGCCAAAGCCATGGCCTTTAGGCCAAATATGCTCGCGGTCGGTGCCGTTGTTGTCGCCATGATGACCCCAAGCGGTTTGGTATCCGGCTTTTACGCCACGGTTACGGTAATAGAGATGCTGGTAGGGGTCATTGCCGGTTTGGCCATATTTATATCCAGAGATGATTCCAGTGGATGGATTATAGGTCCCAACTTTGTCACTTCCGGCAGGGGATAAGGTCCAATCGCGATCGGTGATTTCATAGGCTTTCCAAATGGAGTTGGATTTGCCTGAGCCTTGGTCGTAGGAATGATATTGCTGCCCTTCTTTAAGAATGGGCTTTAAGGCCTTGAGCAAGTTTTCACCGGAGAGGTCTTTTCCGCTTAAAGCGGAGTAATAGGAACGGATGTCGGTCTCACTGACGGGATTGAGGTTGATCTCCGTTGGCAAGGGAGCGTTTACGTAGTCACTCGCGGCATAGACGCCAAGGGCGCTTTTTTGATAGGCCACGAAGCCGCCCATTAAGGGAAGGCACATAGCCAAAGGGGATAATAAAAGGAGCGTGTTTTTCTTCATGCTTGAATTGTGACAAGGTTGGTCTTTTCTTTCAAGGAAGGACCCCATGAAAGCGCTAAAGCGGAGGGGTTCGATGCGCTGGTTTCCTGGGTTAACGGGACAGTTAACGCTAGGCGTTATGGGCATGGTCTCTTGTGCGAATAGGCGCCTGCGTGTATAGTGGTAGCACTTCTTATTTCCGATACACTGATATGAAGGATACCTATTTAAACGCCAAGTTAGTTCAGCCTGATCTTATTCGATTGATCATTTTCTCCTCCCTCACTTGGGAGAACATCGAACCCGTCCTCATCTCCGATGGGGTGCCCGGGAAAAAGATGACGCCAACGCGCCTGAACACCTTATCGACGATCGCCATCGCTGATTTCCGCCTGGAAAAGCCGCTTCCCTTAGGGCATAGCTATTTCTTCGTTATGCCCCAATATGGGACCGTACCCGTCGACGTTTCCGAGGCCACCTCATTCCCTAATTTCGATGAGGAATACGCCTATGATGGCGATGACCTTGGCTACGTCTACACCAAAGAAGAGACGCGCTTCGCCCTATGGGCGCCTTTAGCCTCCTATGTCTGCTTGGCTTACCGCGACAAAGGGGAGGAGGACTTCGTCCCCGTCATCATGACCCGCACCGGCAAAGGCGTCTACCGCGCGATCGTCGAAGGGGACCACGATGGGGCGGAATACTATTACTACATCACCAATTCCGAGGTCACCACGGAATCGACCGACCCCTATGGCAAAGCCTCGACCGCTAACGGCGTCTATTCCGTCGTCATCGACTTCGCCAAGCATAAGACCGATTTCAAGAGGGAATGCCTCCCCGTTTTCGAGCATTACACCCAAGCCGTCATCTACGAGACCCACGTCCGCGACATGACCATCTCCCCCGACACCGACGTCGTCCATAAGGGACGCTTCCTTGGCTTAGTGGAGAAGGGGCGCAAGACCCTAGGAGGGAATCCGGCGGGCTTTGACCACATCCTTTCTTTGGGTGTGACCCACGTTCAGCTCTTGCCGATCTACGACTACAAGACCGTCGATGAGACCAAACCGAGTTCGGGTTATAACTGGGGCTATGATCCCGCGCAATATTTCGTCCCCGAAGGCTCTTATGCCTCCAATCTAACCGATCCTCTTTCCCGTATCGATGACTGCAAGAAGATGGTCGCTTCCTTCCATGAAAACGGCATCCGCGTGGTCATGGACGTGGTTTATAACCACGTGTTCGAATACGAGAAGTCGGTGTTCGAGAAAGTCGTCCCCAATTATTACTTCCGTCATCGTTCCTCTGGGAAGATGGCCAATACCTCGGGATGTGGCGACGACCTCGCCACCGAACGCCCGATGGTGCGCAAGCTCATCGTCGACGCCTGCAAGTGGTGGATCGACGAATACGGCATCGATGGCTTCCGCTTCGACTTAATGGGCATCATCGATTGCGATACCTTGAAAGAGATCTCCGCTTACGCCTTGAAGAAAGACCCCAGTTTCATCCTCTATGGCGAAGGATGGAACATGGGCGGGGAAGTACGCTTGCCTTTAGGCCATATGGGTAATTACAAGCTCATCCCCGAATATGGCTTCTTCAACGATTTCTACCGCGAATCCATCAAGGAGACCTTCGCGGGCAACCATGGCGTTTGGGGCAATGCGAAGAACGTTTTCGCCGGAAGCTGCGTCGATTTCTACGTCGGGGCCAAATTCCTCTCCGCCACCCAGACCGTCAACTACATCGAATGCCATGATAACGGCACCTTCTTCGACTTCTTGGAGAAGCGCCGCCCCGATTTAAGCGAGGCCACGCGTTTGAAGATCGTCGAAAACGCCAATGCCGCGATCGCTTTCTCCATCGGCATTCCCTTCTACCATATGGGCCAAGAGATCGGCCTTACCAAACATGGCGAGGATAACACCTACAACAAAGGCGATTATTACAACATGTTCGATTATCGCTTGCTCGATCAGCGCATGGAAATGTCCAAACGCTTATCCGAGGCGATCTCCATCCGCAAGAAGCAGCGGGGCTTCCAAGTCTATGACCCGCGCGTCATCACCCAGAGCCTAATCGTCGATGAAATCAACGAAGTCATCCGCTTAAGCACCGAGGATGCGTGCCTTGTCTCCCCCTGCGACGTCAACACCGTCTACATCAATGCCTCCGGGCATGATGCGACCGTCCCCTTACCCAAAGGCTTCCGCATCGTCTATGGCGATGCTTCCTTGCGCCAAGGGGATAACCAAGATGACCTCGTCCTCCCGGCCTGGTCCACCGTCTTTGTCCAAAAGCGCGGTTAATTTCGGGATACGCTGCCCAAAGTGAATCCAATAGGAGGCGAAGCAATGATTTCGTCGGTTTATCTTTCGGGCACGTTAGAAGAGGTGAAGGAGCCCGGGCTACGTTATGTGGCCATCGATTCCTCTTTCCCCGATGCATCGGGTCAATTACAAACCCATCATATCCCCGTGGTCTGCTCGAGAAAGGGTTGTTTGTTCCTCACGTCCAAGCAAGGTTCCAAAGTCGTTTTGAAAGGACGCCTAGAGACCAGGGACAATATCGGGCTTGTCATCGTTTTGGAGATGGATGAGGTGTTTGATTTCACCTCTTCCTCCACCTGCCACCGCGAGCATATATAAAGGTCTTCTTCGGCTGATTCGATTCCTTAAAACGAGCATTTCGCACGGCAACTTCCTTTTCAAAAGGAATCGCCGAGGCAAGAAACCGCTTTAAATGTCCGGGAAAACATTCTCAAAAACGGGTGCTTGCTCTATAGTTTTGCTATGCGGAAATTTGGGAAATATCTTCGAATTGGCATCCTCTGTGGCTGGAGGGTCATCTTCGAATATTTCCAATGGATCCTCCCGTGTTCCCGTAACCCAAAGAAAAAGCCCTTAAGCTACCGTTATGCCAAGGCGCGTTCGTTGGTGGTGTTCTTGCTTCGGCACATGAACATCGATTTCGTTAACGTCGACGTATCCTCCTTTCAAAGCGATCGCCCCGTCCTTCATGTATGCAACCACCAAAGCGCGATCGATCCGCTTATGTACATCGCCATGTCCCCGCGTCCGGTCAGCTTCATCAGCAAGAAGGAAAACGCGAAGATCATCGTCGCCGGTAGGCTCATCAAGGCGATCGATGGCGTCTTCATCGACCGCGAGGATCCCCGTCAAGCAATCCGCGCGTTCCGGGAAGCCAAAGCCAACATGGAGGCGAGTGGAGTGTCCTATTGCATCTTCCCCGAAGGCACCCGTCAACGCGACGTCTATTCGGGCATCGTCCAAGACTTTAAGCCGGGCTCGCTCAAACTTGCCTACATGACCAAAGCACCCATCCTCGTTAGCGTGCAGTTTGGAAGCATCCACGCCTTTGATAGAAGCTCGGGCAAAGGGCGTTATTTCCATATCGAATTGCTCCATACCTATGAATATGAGGACTACAAGGACCTTACCACCGTCGAACTTTCACGCGCTTCCCGCGAATTGATCCAGAAGCGTCTGCCAGAGATCACGCAGGAAGACCGCGCTTACTTCGCGGCGAAGAAGAATAAACAGAAGCCGATGAAGTGGTGGAAAAACGTCCCTGCGTTAATATAAGAGAGATGAGAGACGTCAAGCAGCGCACACCCAATACCGGAGAAGGGCTCTTCCGCACCTTGTCCATCGCCATGATGATCGGGGCCGTCATGGGCTTTGTGGCGATGGCTTTTCCATTGGTCCGCCTCGCTCCTGCCGGATCTGGGGTTTCCTATTACCTTCCGTGGTTTTTGCCTTATGGCATCGTCAATTTTTTGATCGCCTTCGCCGGCGTCTTCTTCACGACCTTATCGAAAGAAAAACCCGGGCTTTATTTCCCTGGGGATATCCTCGGCATCGTCTCGGGCGCCTTGCTCGCCTTAGAAGGGCTTCCGATTGGGATATTCCTTGGCAACGTCGAATTCTGCATCTCGATGATCGTCATCGGGGCCTGCATCATCGTGATCGGAGCCTTAGGCATCTCCGCCTTGAAGGAAGAACGCCGTTAGTAGATGCGGCGCAACCCTTTGGGGTAATGGTTCTTCGCCCTTCCTTTGACGATTTTGACATACCCCATGTTCATTCCTTGGTAGGAGACGATGGCTAAGCCATCTTTTTCTTTTATGGGGAAGGTTTCGCCCCGTAAGTAGGCCTTGGCCTGAGGCTCATCCAAAGGAATGCTCAAGGTATCGGGAAGGAAGGAGGCTAAGGCGTGATCAAGAGGGCAAACCTGTTCCTTTTGGCTGAGCTTGACCCCATAACGGAGCAAGGAAAGGTTCTGGATGCGTAGGGGCATCGATAAGGCGTAATCGAGGTCATTCACCTTGCGGTAATCGAAGGCACTTAGTTCTTCGGGATAACCTTTTGGAAGAGGATGGACCTTTTCTTCATGACGGGCTTCCTTTTCGCCTTTATGACGTAGGAGGCATAAGAATTGCCCTTCCCCAAGGAAGCGATGGGGGAAGAGACGGATCCCTTGGGGCAAATCGGGATGATGGTAGAAACTTGGGTCATCACGTAAGGACACCGCCTCGAATTCGGGGTGGTCCTTCAAGAAGGCAGAGAGTACGCCTTCGTCTTCTTCGTAGGAAAAAGAGCAGGTCGAATAGGCGATTCGTCCACCTGAGGCAAGCATCGTCGAGGCGATTTCGAGCAATTCCCGTTGTTTGGGGGCTAAGGAAAGGACTTTGCCTTCGGACCAATCCAAAGCCATCTTGGGCTCTTTCCGAAACATCGCCGATCCCGAGCAAGGGACGTCGAGGAGGATCGCGTCAAAATAGCCTTGGTAGGCGTCTTTTGCTAAAGCAAAATCGCCGGAAGTCACCGCGATATTGCCGCGTCCCATCCGCTCGACGTTGCTTGATGCCTCCAAGGCCCGGGAATAGGAGAGGTCGTTGCATAAAAGGACGCCTTTATTGCCCATCATCATCGAGGCGAAGACGCTTTTCCCTCCCGGCGCGCCGCAAAGATCGAGAATCCGTTCCCCGGGCAGAGGCTGAAGCATATAAGGAACCATCATCGCGGAAGGATCCATGATGTAATAGGCGCCTAAGGCGTGGTAAAGCGATTTGCCTAAGGCATATTCCTTTTCGTCGTAGGTATAGCAATGGGGGATATAAGGATGAGGATGGGCATTCGGGAAGAGGCGAAGAAACGCCTCATCGCTCATCTTCTCCGTGTTGAGAATTAAGGCATGGATGCTTGAAAGAGATAACACATCAAAATATCCCTGCAGCAGATCGGCTGGAAGGTGTTTGGCAAGGTGTTCATGATAATCCATAGGCCTAATCGTAAGAGGGGAAAGGGCCCTCGTCAATCAAGGCCATCTACATTCCCCTATGCGCGTGTGTTAAAATCGTTGCCATGAGAATGGTTGATATTATCGAACGCAAGCGCGATGGCCACGCCTTGCTGGAAGAGGAGATTCGTTTCTTCGTTAATGGCTACGTTTCCGGGGAGATCCCCGATTACCAAGCCTCCGCTTTGGCCATGGCGATCTATTTCCGCGGCATGGACGCGAAGGAGACCGCGATCTTGACCGATGCGATGATGCATTCGGGCGAGACGATCGATCTTTCCTCCATCAGCGGAATCAAAGTCGATAAGCATAGCACCGGCGGGGTGGGCGATAAGACCTCGCTTGTATTAGGACCTCTTGTCTCCGCTTGCGGAGGGAAACTGGCCAAGATGTCGGGTAGGGGTTTAGGCCATACCGGCGGAACCTTGGACAAAATGGAATCGGTCCCGGGGATGCAGATCCAACGTACCCGCGAGCAATTCATCGAACAAGTCAACGACATCGGCATCGCGATCATCGGCCAAACCGCCTCCATCGACCCCGCGGACAAGAAGCTTTATGCCCTCCGCGACGTCACCGCGACCGTCGAATCCATTCCCCTTATCGCCTCCTCGATCATGTCGAAGAAGCTTGCCGCCGGAAGCGACGCGATCCTTTTGGACGTGAAGTTTGGCTCCGGGGCCTTCATGAAGACCTTGGAAAAAGCCCAAGAACTCGCCCGGGCGATGGTCGAGATCGGCAACCATTTAGGACGCGATACCCGCGCCATCCTCACCGATATGGACCAGCCTCTTGGCTTAGCGGTCGGTAACGCATTAGAAGTCAAGGAAGCCATCGCTACCTTGCAAGGCAAAGGACCGCGCGACCTCGTCGAATTAGCGATCCATGGCGGCGGCATCATGCTCGTGCAGTCAAAACTCGTCAAAACCGAAGAGGAAGGACGCGAGAAAATCGCCCAGGCCATCAAAGATGGGTCGGGATACCGTAAATTGCTCGCCTTATTTAAGGCGCAGGGCGGCGATATCTCCTATTTGGAACATCCGGAGAAACTCCCTTCCGCCAAATACGTGATCCCCGTTAAGGCGGAGAAGCAAGGCTACCTCCGCCGCATCGATTCGCTTGTCATCGGCTTAGGCGCGATGAAACTCGGCGCCGGGCGCGAAACGATGGACGACGTCATCGATATGTCCGCCGGGGTGATGTTAGAAAAGAAAGTGGGGGACGAAGTCAAAAAAGGCGACGTCCTTTGCTATTGCCATACGAACAAAGAAGGGGTCGATGAGATCGTCAAGGAAATCCATGACGCCTTCATCTTGGACGCAAAACCCATCAAGGTCGCCCCAATCGTCCACGATTACATCCATTAATCCATGCGCGTCGTCTTACAACTTGTCAAAAACGCTTCCGTCGAAGTAGGCGGGGAAAAAGTCGCCCAAATCGGCAAAGGGTTTTTGCTTTTCGCCGCATTCACGCCAGGGGATGATGAAGATGTCGCCAAAAAGATGGCCGAGAAGATCTGCAAATTACGCATTTTCCCCGATGAAACGGGCAAAACCAACCGAAGCCTCGATGATGTGGGAGGACGTATTCTAAGCGTCTCGCAGTTCACGCTTTACGCTTCCGTCAAAGAAGGCAATCGTCCTAGTTTTAGCGCCAGTATGCGTAAAGAAGAGGCGACATTACTTTATGATGCCTTCGTCCTTGCCTTGAAGAAAATCCGCCCCGACACCGTTTCGGGTATTTTCCACGCGGATATGGACGTCATGCTCCATAACGATGGCCCGTTCACCTTGATCCTTGATTCGAAGGAGCTTTTCGCATGAAGGTGATGGTGGGGCTTTCGGGTGGGGTCGATTCGGCCATCGCCGCCTATTTATTGAAGCAAGAAGGCTATGAGGTCTCCGGTGGCTTTATGCGTAACTGGGACGCGCTTGCCAATAACGATTACTTAGGCAATCCCACCGTCGGGGAATCGCAGTGCCCACAGGAAAAGGATTATGACGATGCGGTGGAAGTGGCGAAGAAACTAGGCATTCCGTTACTACGCGCCGACTTCGTCAAAGAATATTGGGATGAGGTATTTTCCTTCTTTTTAAGCGAATACGAACTCGGCCGTACGCCCAACCCCGACGTCTTCTGCAACAAATACATCAAGTTCGACCATTTCTACGAATTCGCCAAGAAGCAGGGATTCGAGAAGATCGCGATGGGCCATTACGCCCGTAAAGGACTCGATGAAAAGGGAAACGAACGTCTTTTTAAGCCCAAGGACCGTAACAAGGACCAAACCTATTTCCTTTGCCAAATCAGCAAAGAACAGGTGGCGTCTTGCTTCTTCCCTTTAGGGGATATCGATAAGCCCGAAGTGCGTCGCCTCGCCCATGAGCTCGATTTGAACTCCGTGATGGACAAGAAAGACTCCACCGGGGTCTGCTTCATCGGGGAACGCCACTTCAAGGAATTCTTGCAGAATTACATGCCCGCGAAACCGGGCAACATCGTCTTGATGCCCCAAAACAAAGTCATCGGCACCCATGTCGGCGTCTATTTCTATACGCTTGGCCAACATAAAGGCCTAGGCATCGGAGGCATCAAAGGAGAAGGGGAAGGCGGATATTTCGTCTATGACAAAGACGTGAAGAACAACATCCTTTACGTCGTGCAACCCAAAGACAAAGACATGCTTTGCTCGACCTCCTGCACCTTATCTCGTCTCAACCTCCAAGGGGAAATCGAAGAAAACGACATCCCCGTCGGGGTCAAGTTCCGTTACCGTCAACCCGACCAACCCTGCATCCTCCATATCGAGAATGAGCATGAAGCCACATTGCATTATGAAAATCACCCCGTGGAAGCGGTGACGCCCGGGCAAATCGCGGCCATCTACCAAGGCGATATGCTTTTAGGCGGCGGCATCATCGAAAAGACGACCCCGTTAAGGAAATGACCCTGGAAGAACAGTATCCTTTGGATTTACTCCAAGAACTCGATTTGGAGCGGTATCGCCTTTATTTATTGGGCAAGAAGATAGGCGATGAAAAAACCGAGCGTCTCGTGAACTATGTTGAGGATTATTATCGCCGTGGCTACAGCGTCGGCGATTTCATCGGCTCAAGCTACGACCGTTACATCACCCTTTTCGAAGAGGGGCCACTCGAAGCGATCAAAGAAGAAGTAGAGGCCATCGAGTCCTATTGGGAATACGCGGGGATCAAGCCCTTTGCCCATAAACTCATGGTTTCCTATGGAAGGGGTTATTCCTCCTTCGTTCCCAAAGGCCTTCACCCCACGGGCTTTACCTTATTGGGCAGGACGTTGACCGTTTCCTATAAGGATGGTTTTTCGCCAAGTGACGAAAAGAAGACGGTAAGCCTCAACAAGGGGCGATACCTTTCCTTGCTCCGCTTCCTTGAATACAACAAGGAATACCTTTTCCCCGAAGGGAAGCTGCTCGTTGGCTTCCATGGCCCTGTGTCTCGAATGAGCTATGAATTTGATGACCTTAGCGCCTATCAATGCCAAGGCCTCTTCACCGTTCCTGGTAACGAGGCACTAGAGAACGAACTTAACAAGAAGTTCTGGGATTACCTCAAACCTTATTGGAAATAAACTTGCGAAGTCGCTCTTTCTTCTTCGCGCCCTCGCGTATAAGATAATGCCATCGGGAATTTGCCACTCCCCCTTAAGCGGGTAATGCCGCCGTCTCCGCGCGTTAAGTGGACAAGCAAGCGCACCACACGGTGAAGAAGGATGGTACCGCGCCTAAAGGCGTTCCTTCGACTGGGGGCGTTTTATTTTTTTGGAGGTATATCCCATGAGAAAACTTACCGGAGCGGAAATCCGCCGCGTATGGATCGACTTCTTCAAGTCCAAAGGCCATTCCTATATCCCCGGCGTCAATTTGATCCCGCAAGGCGACAAGTCCTTGCTTTGGGTCAACGCCGGCGTCACCGGATTAAAGAAATATTTCGACGGATCGTTGATCCCGCCTTCCCGCCGCATCGTCAACGTACAGAAGTGCATCCGCACCAACGACATCGAAAACGTCGGCCATACGGCCCGTCACCACACGTTCTTCGAGATGCTTGGGAACTTCTCCATCGGCGATTATTTCCGTAACGAAGTCATCCCTTGGGCCTATGAGATTCTCACCAGCGAGAAAGTCGGCTTTGGCTTAGACCCTAGTAAGCTTTACATCACCTATCAGCCCGACGACACCGCCACGAAGGAACTCTGGATCAAATGCGGCATGGCCGAAGACCACATGATCCCGATGGAATCCAACTTCTGGGAAATCGGCGAAGGACCCTGCGGCCCCGATACCGAGATGTTCTATGACCGCGGCGAAGCCTATGACCCCAAGGGCTTAGGCGTGGAATTGCTCCGTAAGGACATAGAAAACGACCGTTACATCGAGATTTGGAACATCGTCTTCTCCCAATATAACTCCGTCGCCGGAGTCGCGAGGAAGGACTACAAGGAACTTCCCTCCAAAAACATCGATACCGGCTCGGGTCTAGAACGTATCGCCTGCATCTTGCAGGGCACGGAAACCAACTTCGAAACCGACCTTTTCTTCCCCATCATCGAAGCGGCCAAAGCCATTTCGGGTCAGCCTTATGAAGGCAAGAACCTCATGGCCTACCGCGTCATCGCCGACCATGCGCGTAGCCTTACCTTCGCCTTATCCGATGGAGCCTATTTCTCCAACGAAGGCAGGGGATACGTCCTCCGTCGCATCATCCGCCGCGCGATGCGTTATGGGCAGAAACTTGGCATCAAAGAGCCCTTCATGTATCGTCTTGTGCCGGTTGTGGCCGAGCTTGCCCATGATTTCTATCCCGAATTAAAGGCCAAGGAAGAATTCGTCGCGAAGATGATCCGCGGCGAAGAGGAGAAATTCATCAAGACCCTCTCCAGTGGCGAAGCCCTCCTTTTAAGCGCGATCGAAGGCAAAGACACCCTTCCGGGCGAAGATGCCTTCAAGCTTTACGATACCTATGGTTTCCCGCTGGATATGACCGTGGAGATCTGCGCCGAAGCCGGCGTCAAGGTCGATACGGCGCGCTTTGACGAACTCATGAAGCAGCAACGGGAACGCGCCCGTGCGGCAAGAGGAAACGAGGAATCGTTCCATAAGCAATCCAAAGACCTCCTTGCCTTCGATGAAAAATCCACCTTCGAATACGGCAAGACGTCCACCAAGACCAAAGTCATCGGCCTTTTCGTCGATGGTGAGGCCGTCGATTCAATCGACGAAGAAGGGGACATCGTCCTAGAAGACACGCCTTTCTACGCCGAATCCGGTGGCCAAGTCTCCGACAAAGGATCGATCGAAGGAAAGGAATTCTCCGCTTCCGTCGTGGCGATGGGGAAAGCGCCCCGTGGCCAACATCTCCATCATGTCGTCGTCTCCTATGGTTCCATCCATAAAGGCGATGAAGTGGAAGCGAATATCGCGTTAAATAAGCGCCGCTTGACCGCGAGAAACCACTCGGCGACCCATTTATTGCACGCGGCGATTGGGGAAGTCCTCGGCGGACACGTTGACCAGAAAGGTTCTTATGTCGATGAAGAGATTCTTCGTTTCGACTATTCTTCCTTGACCAAGCCAACCGCGGAACAACTATCCGCGATCGAGTCCCTCGTCAATGAGAAAATCAATGAAGACATCGAGCAAAAGACCTTGATCTTACCGATTGAGGAAGCCAAGAAGCTCGGCGCGGAGATGGAATTCTCCGAGAAATACGGCGACGTCGTCCGCGTGGTCACCTTTGGCGAATTCTCAAAGGAGTTCTGCGGTGGCACGCACGTGCGAAGCTCGCTGGATATCGGCCTCTTCGTTATCGAATACGATACCGCCGTTTCCAGTGGCGTCCGCCGCATCCAGGGCAGGACCTCGCTTGGCGCTTACCATTACCTAAGCCAGAAATCCTCGAGCCTTCGTTATGTCTCGGGATTATTAGGTGGGGTGAAAGATGGCGAAGTCGGACCGCGTGTCAATGCGCTAAAGGAACAGATCGCCGAACAAGCCAAGACCATCGATGGCCTTAAGGCCAAGATCGCTTCCGCGAGTGCGTCGAACGCTTCGTTTGAAACAATCAACGGAGTGGAGTTCTTCGGTGGCGTTTACGAAGGCATGGCGCGTCCGGATCTTCTCAAGCTTGGCGACCGCCTCAAATCCAACCGTAAGGACTTCTTGATCGTCCTTGCGGGCAAAAACGAAGACGCTTCTTCCTTATGCGTCCTTGCCTCAGGCAAAGGCGCCGAGAGTAGCGGTGGCGCGGGCAAGGTCATGAAGCTACTCGCCGTCAAACTTGGCGGCAATGGCGGCGGTGGACCGACGATGGCCCAGGGCTCGGCCAAAGACCTAAGCGCCTTCTCCTCCACTTTAGAGGACATCCGCGCTTTGCTAAAATAAGTCTTAGGAGCAGCACGAATGATTGAAATCAAAAACGATAACGATATGGTCATCACCCGCGACGACGGGACGGAGAAGTTGATGAAGATCCTCTTCTATTTCCATAACGACCAGCGCAACAAAGACTACTATTTCCTCTATGAGGAAGATAACGAGGACGAGGTCATCGTCATGGGTACTTCCGACGGGGAGTCGTTAGAGGATTTAAGCGAAGAGGAATTCGACGAAGCCGAGCAAGTCTTCGAAGCCTACGAGCAAGATCCCCAAATCCAAACCCTAAAGGAGAGCGACTAGAGGGCGGTTTGCCCTTGTCCGCCCCTTATGCAAAGCATATAATTCGTTGACACAAGTGAGGAAAAACCATCATGGCAGATAAGAAAATCATCCTAACCCCCGAAGCTCGGGAAGAATTAGAAAAAGAATACCGCGATCTCATCGACGTCCAACGTCCCGACGTCATCGAGAAGCTCTCCCTCGCCCGTAGCCAAGGCGACTTAAGCGAAAACGCCGACTACGACGCCGCGCGTGACCGCCAAGCCCAAATCGAAGGCCGCATTTCCCAGATCGAGCAGATCCTCAATAACGCCGTCTCCGCCGAAGAAGCGGGACTTGGCGCCAACTCCAAGAAGATCGGCATCGGCGACATCGTCACCTTCGTCGAGCTTGCGACCGGGGAAGAATCCACCGTCCGCGTCGTCGGACAGGTTGGCGCGGATCCCTTTGGCAATCCGCCGTCCATCTCCAACGAATCGCCCATCGGCTTAGCCTTGATTGGTTCGGAGCCGGGCAAGACCGCCTGGGTCGAATCCGCGGAACGTTACGAGATCAAGATCATCTCCTCTTCGAGGAAGTAATCGCTTCAAGACTTATGGACCGCCTCTAGTAGGCGGTTTTCCTATATATGGTATAGACCCGTTATGCTTAACGCCACGCGTCTTGATTGAATTGTTTAAGAATTTCCAAGCATCTGTATTACGATGCTCTGCTAATTCAAGAAAATGCGACAACATCGGCTTTTTTCTTGATTTGTTGGCCTAGTTAATACCGCATTTTCGCGAGAAACCGAGATGGTGGCTATCATCCAACGAACCAAATTTACGGCAGTTTGCCGTAGAATTGTTCTCTATTCCATGGGGACACCGCCAGATCATCATCGGTAAATGCCCTTCTTTGGAAGAATCTATTTTCTACGTTCACGAAACTGCTTTCTAGCTTTGCATAACAAAGCATTGTATGGAAAAACTCAAGAGGCGCCGCTAGTTGAAATGCCCCGATGGTCCCGATAGAATGTCCGCCATGGATTTCAAGGAATTAGAGACCTATCCCTTCCACGAGCTGGTATATGAACGCCGCCTTCTTTATTCTTCTACGAACGCCGCACCCCATGCGATGCGGTTCGAGATTACCCTTCGGGACGAAATCGATCCGAAGAAGCTGCAAGAGGCGGTGAACATAACGCGCTCTAGATACCCTTATTTCGACGTTTCGTTGCAGCGGGTCGAAAGGGAATATTATTTCGTTTCCAACGATAGGCCTTTGTTGGTTATGCCTTATGAAAAGAAGGCGCCGCTAGGATCGAAGGCGAACCATTTCCATCAGATCGCTCTCGATTATCGGGAAAAGACCATCGGCGTCGACTTCGCCCATCACCTCACCGATGGGGCGGGGGCGTATGAGTGGATGAAGACCCTTCTTTACTATTATCTTTCCAGCAAGACGGGACGGAAGCTCGACGCTAGAGGAATAAGGTTAGCGGGGGAGGATATCCCCAAAGAAGAACTATCTCCCGTTCCTAGTGACATCCCTTTGTCTGGCACGAAACGGAACCAAATGCCCGAAGCGCTTACCATCTCGGTGAGCGAATATAAGCCCGTGCGGTACCACTTCGTTCTGGAAGAAGAGCCCTTCATCGCCTTGGTGAAATCTTTGGGTGCGACGCCGAACACCTTCTTCGCCGCGGCTTTGGCGAGGATGTTGCGGAAGGCGAATCCCGAAGATAAGCGCGTGGTTCGCATCGCGGTGTGCGTCAATGAGCGCAGGGCCCTCGGACTAGAATTGGCCCATCAACCGCTCGTAGGGGGAGCGCTGCTGTCTTTTGAAGAGTCGCTGGAATCCTTGCCGCTTCAAGAGCGGTTCGCCCGCGTCAAGGCGATATTCAAGGAACAGATTTCCTCCGAGCGTATCTTAGATTCTTTCTCCGCCTTACGCGCATTGACCGACCTCATCGTAGCCAAGGAAACCGATGCGGAGCGGTGCGCGCTTTCCAAATATATAAGGAAGTATGCAAATAATTCCGTTTCATCGACGGTTAGTTATGTCGGAAAGGCCAATTTCGGAGAAATGGAAGAATACATCGAGGACTTCGCGACCATCGCCTTGCCCGAAACCGGCATGCTGGCCGAGCTATCTGCGATCGGCGGGAAGGTCTACGTCGACCTCATCATGGCCGAAGCGGATGAGCGCTATCCCGAAGAGCTCTTGCGCATCCTCGACGAGTTCGCCCTTCTCCATCGCGGCTTCGTTGCCTTTGATTTGGGCGCCCCGAACATGGAATTGCCCTGGAAGGACTAGATCCTATTGGCCCGTTGCTTCCGCCGCGGCGGATGCGATCCGTCTTGCTTATTTGTCTGGCGCCCTTGATGATCAGGGCTTCCTGTTTTTCTTTGCCTTCCAATCTGGGAGGAAGGCATCCATCTTTCGTTCTAATCTGATTTCCATGGCCATATTTCAAACTTAAATTGAGCGAAAAAATAGATGAATATCATTTTTAGAGCCAAAAAAGTAAATGAAATCACATAAATAATTCCACCATCGAGGTTCGGAAGCACGATGAGCATGTAGTGCTCCGTATATAAAAGGACTGGGAATGCAAACTCAATTTTTCCGCATTCCTCGACGAGGAATCCGCGAGACTATTGAAGACAGCTTTCCCAAAGCCTATACTGTTCCGATTTAAGAATGCCATTTCTTAGATGGGCGGCCTGGGACACAATAAAAAGGAGGTTTTTTATGCCTTATGAATTTGTGCCAAGGAATGAGTATCGGCCATTCCAACAAGAAGTAGAAGCCATCATCAAAAAAGTTCAAAACTTGGTTCGTGATAGCTTCACTTTCCAATTCCGAACCGTCGGAAGCGCCGGCCGCGCATTGATCATGAGAGAAATCAACGGCAACCGCGGTTTCGATTTGGACTACAACCTGATTCTGAACAACCCTGACGCGGATCATTTCTGGAAACCGGAATTCGCCAAGCTTGCGTTGCTGAAAGCCTTCGACGAAGCCATCAAGGGCACCATGTTCGACAATCCGGAGGACTCGACGACCTCAATCACCATCAAGGTGAAGGACCGCGCCAAATCGAGGATCATCCGCTCATGCGACTTCGCGGTGATTTACTATCCAAACGACGAAGAGTACAGCTATTTCAAGTACGTGAGGTTCAACAAGAAAGCCGGGAACTATACCTGGGAAGTACGCAAGTCAAGCTACCAAGCCGAGGAAAAGCTCGATTGGCTCAAGGAAAACGTCGAAGGCTATTGGTACGAAATCAAAACGGAATACGAGAAGCTGAAGAACGCTAACAAAGACCCGAACAAGCATTCCTTCCAGCTATATTTCGAGTCGATAAATAACGTATTCAACCGATTCTACAATCAAAACTAATCGCCGATGCTGTCGAGGAACCTTCCAATCTGATCCTTTTCGTCAGGGACCAATACGAATAGGTCTGAAGAATGACTTCTTCGGTGTCGCCGACCCATCTGGCGACGGTCCTGTAGTTCGTGTCCTGCGAGAGCAAATAGGAAACGCAGGTAGGCACACGCCATTTGGTGGCAATTATTCTAGCAACGTTTGTCTATTTATTGCCCTTGACTACCCATCGGCCACCTTTGGACGAACCGATGTGGCCGATGGATGCGGAAGACCGAATCGTTCGCTCGATGGTTGACTTGGAAACGCCCAGCTTTTCCGCCATCTCGGTTTTCGTGATTTTGTCATTTCCCCGAATAAGCTCAACAATCCTATCTTCCAATGTTTTTTGGGCTTCGTTTTGGGCTTCATTTTGGGCTTCATTTTGGGCTTCATTGGCTCCATTTTGGGCTTCATCGCTATTCAAGGGGAGCCTTACAATAGTCCTTTCGACCTTATCGAACCTTTCCTCCACGGTGGGTTCTTGGTAGCCTTCCTCGGACCATGTCTTGAGGATCTTCCCCATCCCCGAACCGGCGCGCTCGCCGATCTCCAAAAGGGCGAACATCTTCATGATGCCCTTGTTCCTCGGGTCGGACTGCCCCCCTTTCATCAACTGGATTTTGCCGACGCGGATGTCGCCGGGGTTCTCGAGGATGAGTGCGCCGCCTTCCATTTTAATCACGATGCCGCGTGGCACGAAGAAGTCGGCGTTGGTGAAGCAATTGACCAGCGCCTCGCGGATGGCTTGGTGTACGGTGGTGTCGTCGACGCGGTGGATGCCTTCCATCCTGAAGGGGACTTTGAGGTTCTGTGCGATCTTGTTGAAGACGCGATAGAAGAAGTCGTAGATGTTCCCGGACCAGTCGCCGGATTGAGACTCTAGGCGGTCGGTCCACCTCGCGTTCAATGACATGACCTCGCGGTAGTCGAGGAAATATTCCGGGTATTCGCGCACGATTTGGTATTCGTTGCCGAACATCAAAAGCCCCGCGCCTGTGGGATGGAGCTTTCCGTCATCGCCTAGCGCCGCTGCGCCGATCTTTAGAAGAAAGTCTTCATCCGGCAGATTGGCCCAGGGGTGGGCCGGCTTGAGGGAACGGAAGTTGTTTCTATATCTGGAAAGGGTATCGGGGCTTAGCGCTTCCACGCCGAATTGGGCTGCGACTTTCATGTCGGCGCTGCTCTCCCCCTGGTCGCGGAGCATCGACTTCACCTGAAGCGGAGAGCAATGGTAGTCGCCTTCGTGGTTGCGCTTGAAAGCGCCGCCAAAAAGGTTGTCGTTGATGTAGACCGGCCGGAATTCGCGGGGCGCCCTCGGGACTCGGATGACGATGACGACGTCGCCTCCGACCTCGTAATCCGACACGTCCTCGTCCTTAAGGAGGCATACGTTGACCTTTTTGGGGTCGTTGGCGAGGTCCCAGAATTCCTTGATCAGCCTATCGGCGTTCTTAAGGCCCGTGGTCTTCCAACTTTTGTCGGGAAGCTCGGCCACGCCGAGGATGATGACCCCGCCATAGGAATTGGCGAAGGCGGAATAGGTCTCCCATAGGCTGCGGGGGAGTCCTCCTTCGCCTTTCTTGACCTCGCGTCTGTTGCCTTCCTTGTACGAATCGAATAGGGATAGGTCGAATGTTTCATTTCCCATCGTCGTCGCCTCCTTCCAGGGCAATGCCGTTTTCTTTGAAGAGCACGCGAAGCCTCTCTTTGGCGATTAGCGTCGGCTCGAAACGGCCCCTTTCCCAGCGGTTCACGGAGGAGAAGGATACGCCGAGGAGGCCGGCCAGCGCCTGCTGCGAGAGGTTGTTCTTTGCCCTGAGTTTGATGAGGGCGGCGGGGTAGGGGTTGCTCATTGGTTGGCTCACTTTCAATCACAATATAGCACTTTTTGCCTAGCGATTGTAGGTTTGATCGATAGTTTGCTCTAGTGCTGGAGTGGTGCTACGGATTCTCTTTGTTTCAATAGGCTTTTGGCCCGCTCGAGATTGGCCTCAATGAGGCTAATCCTGAGGCTAATGAGGCTAATCCTGAGGCCAATTCCCCGTTGCGAGTTCGCATCGTCGAGGAGCTTCGCGCGAATCCCAAGGCGACCCAAACCGGTCTGGCAACGAAACTCGGTGTTTCCCGAGCCACCGTGCAGCGCGCTATGAATGCCCTTGCGAAGGAGGGCAGGATAAAGAGGCAAGGCGGAACCCGCGGTAGGTGGGTGGTGAACGAATAGCCGCTTTTCGACTATTACGAAGAAAAGGCTCGCCGCTTAATTCGGCGACGAGCCTTTATTTATCGTATCCCCCGTCGTTCTCTACCACCTAAGGACAATTTATCGGAGCGAGGAATTATCCGAGGAGGCAACTTGTACAAAAATTGTGCAGGTTCAAAACGAAGGCGGGCTCCGATCCCGTGTTGATGGACACCATCAAAAGCGGGAAAATAGGCGTGAGGAGGAACGACGTCATGACCGAACTCACCGAGAAACTCTACAAACTAGCCGAGACAAGGGCCCGCGAGGCCTGCATCATCGCTTTCTTAAAGGACGGAACCCTTTCCGCCGAGAAGATCGCCGAGATTCTCGGCATCCCCCTCGAGGACGTGCTCGCCCTCAAGAAGAGGGAAGGCATCTAAAGCCATCAACCATCAGCAAACGCCCTATGTACGATTCCGCATCGTGCTCCATATGTGCAAAAAGTGTCGATTACATCGCAATGTCGCTAACTTAAACGGTTAGGGTTGCCGATGGCTGATCGGGACCACGAAGACCCGCCCAAACGAGGCGGGTTTTGCTATAATGTATCCGTCCTAAAGGCATGGGAAAGAAACCGGGACGCTCCGGTTTCCCCCTACGTTTTCAAAGAACGGCGGATCAGTAATTCGGCTTGTAGGACATCAAGTCCCTGTTGTTGCCCGGACGTCTTTGGCACTTTCGGCCAGGCCTTACGGGGATGGTGATTCTCGACGCCTCCTCGGCGATGGGCGGTCCGGATCCCGGATCCGTCAGCCATCGCTTGGGGGCTTTTTTCTTGAACATCCCGACGAGGGCGGAGAAATTCACGCGCCTCGACCCCGGCTTCCCCCTCCAGCCGTCGATTCCCGCGATGAGTTCGGCGTGGTAACGGAGGACGCAGCAGACGTCCGCGGCGAGGAACGACGCGGCGACGTCCTGGAGCACGAGGTTCGCCCTCCTTCCGGAGTATTGCATGCCGCCCGCCGGCTCCTTCGAGAAGCGGAACGACGTCTCCGCCGGCCACCTCATCCTGTAGAGCCTTCCCATCGATCGGTCGGGCGCATCTTCCGGAGTGAGGTTGGTGATCAGTATCTCCCTGCCCTCCGGGGAGGAATCGATCCTGACGTGGCAGAACCTCAGGTCGAGGCCGGCGACGAGGGCCTCGGCGACTTCCTCGCTCTGGAGCCTGACCGCGTTGGGCCTCCAGGTAACGTGGGCGGCCTCGGATTTGCCCGGCGGTATTCCTTCGTGGCAGGCGGAAAAGTACTTGAGTATGCACCGGATGACGAATCTGACCCCTTTTTGGATCAGTCAGAGGATGAACGGCCCCGAGCAGTAAAGGCGGTCGAAAACCACGATGAAATCGCCTTTTTGGAACAGTTCCCTGAGCCTTTCCACGTGCCGTTTGGCGAAGTCCTGCTCCGGATGCTTGTACCTGCCGATCCCCAGGTCCGCGCAGAACCCGGTCCTCGCGTCGAAGGCGCCGGAGACCTTGCACAT
>Ga0256405_10003025_pt1 | contig 36147 bp, 69 predicted proteins | sample RumenRJG_02DNA_FD_189096 | JGI IMG/M metagenome (GOLD analysis project Ga0256405, IMG submission 189096) | Bovine rumen microbial communities from Lethbridge, Alberta, Canada - RJG_02 | ecosystem: Host-associated > Mammals > Digestive system > Stomach > Rumen | place: Canada: Alberta...
AATACCAATATGATTTCGGTAATGATGGGAGAGATGGCAAGTATTTCATTGCCTATTATTGTCCTGTATGCCACGAACGAATCATAAGAGGTTATAATTCCGATACCGCTTGTCGTACATGCGATACATTCTTCGACTGGGGTGAACATCCTCCGGAAATTAAAACCGTTACAACACTGGTATGGGATGAATAGAACATGAACGAACTTATCGATTATACTAAACAGATACTGGACGATATTAATAACATAACTGGCAAAACAAAAGATGATATCATTGTTAAGATCCTCGAACAAAATGGACTTTCAATTAAAGACGTTAAGGAGCATCCGGATGATTTTCAACTATGGCAGTTTCCTTCTACTTGCACACTATCCAGCATGACACAACTCGCCGAATTATATTACAAAGATTCATGTATTGGATCCTATTTACTTCGGATGGATATAGACGATGATGGAAAAACATATACAATTAGCGCCGAATATTCAGTAAAAGAATAAAATATTATTTTAAAGGAGATTAAAAATGTTCGCAATTATATTTTCAGTTATTCTTATTGTTGTAGGTATTATTGCGGGATGTATTATTCCGGCTATGCGAGATGAAGAGTCCAACCAAAAGTTTACTCCATGGCCGCTGTTGGGAGCGATTATCATTTCAATTGCGCTCTTTATTGCAAGCTGTATCGCAGTTGTTCCGACAGGTTATACCGGAATTCTGACGACGTTCGGAAAGGTTGAAGATCGAACGGTCGGATCCGGTATTAATTTTATTGCGCCCTGGCAGAATGTTGTTAAGATGGATAACCGTATTCAGAAACAGGAGTTTGAGTCGGCGGCATTCTCAAGCGATCTTCAGGAAGCCTCTTACGCCGTCACAATTAACTATAGCATCGATCAGACCGCAGCCCGTGATATTTATAAGACAGTCGGAACAAACTACTATGAGACTGTCATGTTCGGACCCATTCAGGATAACATTAAGACGATTTTTGCAAAGTATACTGCCGAGAATCTGATCGGAAACCGTGATATTCTCTCGCAGAAGGTAACGGAGAGCGTTGCTGATGATATGAGCAGGTATGGAATTAATGTTGTGTCCATCGCTATTCGTGATATTGACTTCACCGATACGTTCACAAATGCAGTTGAAGCCAAGCAGGTAGCGGCTCAGAACAAACTGAAGGCTGAAACCGAACAGGCCCAGAAGACGATGGAAGAAGAGCAGACAGCAAAGCGAGCGATTATTGCGGCAAATGCTGAGGCTGAAAAGGCAGTTATCGCGGCCAATGCGGATCTCGAAGTTGTGAAGGTTCAGGCTGAGGCAGCGCTCTATGCCGGTGAAAAGGAAGCTGAAATGAATAAGCGAATCGGCGAATCTCTTAATGGAAACGTTATTGATTATTACTGGATCAAGCAGTGGGATGGTAAACTTCCGACGACTGTTCTTGGAGATGGGAATGATTATATTCTCGATCTTGGTAGCATCGGCACAACCGAAAACTAAATAAAAAATTATATTTTAAAAGGAGAAAATTAAAATGGCAAGAATTAATCTGGTAGCTCCCTGGGATGAGTACTATAACAAGATGGTGGCGTTCTTTGAGGAAGATTTCGAAGTGACTGTCCTTTATGACGACAAAGATGATAATTCGAAATATATCAATATCCTGGTCGATAATCCCGAAAAGGCAAGAGCGCTTGAGATCCTTCTCGAGCATGAAAAGCAATTCGGGAATATTACGCTTTATATCAGTGTGATCACGGCGAATGAAATTCCGCAAGAGGTGGTTCGGCGTTTGGGCATGTGGAAGGACGAGGAAAACTATTATCACCTTTATCAGCCAGCGCTTTATGGAAATATGAATCTTTCTGGGATTCGAGAAGTCAATGGACTGATGGGATTCGATGCCATTTACGTGGTGTTTAAGAAGAAAGTCATCCAGTATCACAATGACAACATCGGCGACTTCTACGGCATGAAATCCACTCTTGCCGAGTATATCGCCCGTGACATTTTCGTTCCGCACGACGGAGTATTCTTTAACACGACCGACGAGGACATCAATCAGTGCGATGAGAATTATGCCCGTAATTATTACGGGTTGACTGGATGCGTTCCTAAAGTTTAATTATTAAAGGAGATAAAAATCATGAACGATAAAGAATTCAGACAGTATGTAAACGAGCAGAGACTGCAGGGCAGATCTGACAGCCAGATTGCTAGAAGCCTTGGCATGAGCCTTAAGCATCTGATCGGGAGACTCAACGGCGTTGATGTCGATAAGGTTGATCCGCCGAAACAGAAGGTAGACACTCCGAAACCAGAGAAGAAACCAGAAGTAAAACCTGTATCCGGAGCCAAGCAGCCCGAAAAGCATGAGAAACCCAAAAAGGAAAAGCCGGTTGATATTCCGAAGGTTGAAGAGAAAGCCGAAGAGCCTAAAGAAGAGAAACCGGTCGAAGATCTAAGCTGGATGGAATGATGGATACTCAAATTAGTAGAACGATGGTCTATAACATAAAAACCGTTGAAGACCTTATTAATGCCCTTAGACGGTATCCAAAAGACACTAAAATTACTTATGATTACAGTCTGCCGGTTGAGATCTTGGAACTTGAAGACGGAAGCATTACTATAACCTAAATTCGCAATAATTACAGCTCCTTTAATAGAAAGATGAAAGGAGTTAATCAAAATGACAAATGAATACGAAGAAGCGACAAATAGTATTCTTAGCGAATGGCGTGAGTATGCGTGGTGCGTTAATGACTATTTGCCTGATGTAGATTATGCTTATTGGCACTTGCCTGAATCATCGTATTTTAAATATTATGATGAGTATGATCAAGATAAAAGCAAATATTTGCAAGACATGCAAGAAAATACGCATAGTTTTGCAAACGTGATATTATCGACGGTTATGTGTCATCATAATGCGTACGAGGTCAGAATGGCGGTTAAGCATGTAGATGAGGCGGTAAAGAGCGAGAATTTATTACAAGCACTAGATGCTACTTATAAAGCATACTATGTATTTCGCAAAATCGTAATTGTCTGCGAAAGACTAAAACAATTAACAGGGGATCTGTAATTTACAGGTCCTCTAATCTTTTTCAGGAGGTTCGATATGAGTCTTGATAAAGCAATCGAACATGGGAAAGAAAAGCGAAAACCTTATCGCGGAAGTAAAATATATTTTCAGTCTTGCCGCAATCATGGAAGCTGTCCATTGTGTGCAGGCGATCGTATGTATAAATTTCGCGATAAGAAACCAATAACAAAAGAAGAATTATATTTTATAGGAGGAAAACTAAAATGACTATTTGGCTTTGTGACAGATGCGGGAAACAGGTTGTAAAAGATTCTTACGGCGCTGGAAAGTATGAGATTTCCAAGCCCTGCAAGGATGAAAACGGGACAATTTATCGCAGAGGTATGAAGTTCTGTGATCAGTGCAAGATGGAGCTTGAACAGTTCCTGGATGATGAGTTCTCGAAGATGCCGACTTCTGCAACCGTGTCGATTAATGAAAAGATGTGAGGTCATGAAGAATGATCGTAGAATTCGAACTGGTTAAACGCGAAGTCGATAACATATCAAAAATACTTGTTCAGGAATGGCATCCGGATGATGCTTCTCGTCAATATATTCAACATTCTGAAAAAATGGAAGGCATGCTCAGAGACGGATATGTTATCGAGAACGCTAGAATATACTCAGCTTGAATAGCTTAAAGGAGACTTCATGATAGTAGAATTTGAGCTCGTTAAAAAGGAAAAAGATAAGACAATACGAAGACTCGTTCAGGACGTTTATATAGACTGCTATAAAAAGTTTCCAGATGAAGTGGAAAAATTGCTTCAGGAAGGTTTTGTAATCGCCGATAATAGACTAATTGAAGAAACCGATACCTCACGAGATCTAAAATTATATTTCGCGATATTAGCCATTCTAAAAGATCATGAATATTACGCTTATGCCGGTTATGTTTTCGCATATAGCGAAGATCGGGTGGCCGATATGTTAAAGAAAAAGTACGGAGAGGAAACAAGGATCAGATCCATTCAAGAACTCGAGTATGAGGAGGGAACAGTGCTCTATGGAGAACGATGGCATAAACTCTGAAGAATTAGTCGAAAAGGCTCTTCAGAAACTGAAAGAAAAACGTAGAGGTGTTAAAGTCTTTTGCGTAGGCTGCGGAGCTCAAAAAAGAACACTTCGCAAATGGCATAACTCATATCTTTGTAGCGACTGCTATAAAATTATGATGATTGTCGGCGAAAAGAAGTATATTGAGGCTTTAAGAGGAGATTAAAGAATGACGGTAAAGAAGAAAAATGCGTTATTCGGAAGGTATCCTTCGTGTGATCTGCTCAATAATGCATTACGTTTCCTGAGAGACGGAAATACTGATGAGGCTATTGAAGAGATCATCTTTGCTATTGAAAAAGCCGGTGGATATTTTCACGAGGATAATATCCAGATGGTGAATGATGTCAAGAAGCGCTGGGAAGAAACTCATATGAAGTAATCGCAATTTTTGCAGCTCCTTTAATGGAGGTGAAGAGAAATGGCAGAAGCAGTATTTCGTGACGAATTCGTTGGAAAATGGTTTGTTGGCGAAGAGGAAAAAATCAAAGAAAGAATCGAAAACCTAAACAAAGAGTTATTTAATCGATCTCGACTTGATCTGTATGATATTTATGAGGAGATTAATAAAGATCTTCCAGAAGACATGAAGATTGGACGATTTCCGATTTGTAATGACTTGTATTTGGATTTCGATTATTCGCAATTGAAAGAGGATCCAGACTATAAACCAATATACCTTGAACACGAAACAGAAAAGGGTAATATGCCATGTATAAGACTCTATTTTGATACAAAAAGTATTGGACTTAAATAAGGGGCCGTTTAACAGCGGCTTCTTTTTTTTCTAAGGAGGTCAAAGCCATGTCTCTTGACAAAGCCATAGAGCATAAGAAAGAACATCGAAAGCCATATCGTGGTTTCAAAGCAATTGATCCAAGCCGCAGGAACCATGGAGGCTGCCCGTGGTGTGAAGAGAACCGGAAGCATAAATTCAGAGATAAAAGACCGCCAGTGGAGGAGGAATAAAATGACAGCTTTGGAAAGATTACTTAATATCGGTAAGCATTTAGATGTTTTTCGATGGGAAAATCCTAATGAATCCGGAATAGGAGTTCATTTTCAAGATTGCGAAACCAAAGAAGGAATGTTTCTAGTCGGAACTTTTGGAAGCGGTCAGACATTTGAAGAAGCATGCGAGGATTATATTCGTCAAATTTCAGGAAAAACATTAGTCTTTCACGCATATACCGATCGTCGAACAGAAGTAACATTTATTTAAGGAGAATCATTATGGAACCGAAAGTAAACGTTAAGTTTCCAATCACACGAGATATTATTGAAGGCGGGCAGCATCTTACAAAAACTCTTGAGAAGGACGACATCGTGAAGTGCTATTTTTGCGGATCTCCGATTAAACTGAGTACTCGAAATACGCACTTGACCGAGGATGGCATGGAAATGGTGGATTGCCTAGAATGTGGTCGTCATGTGAGCGTATTATATTATTTCGATAAAGTTGAGAACCGCAAACGAGATCCGGTAAGAGTTGCTTATCACAGAGGACAGAGATCAAAACAAGGAGGCATTTAATGAAAGGACTTATTATCTGTGGATATCCTGGAATCGGAAAGAGCTCAATTGCTGGATGGAATAACTGTATTGATCTGGAGAGCAGTTATTTTTCACGCGACGAAAAAGGATTTGCGCTCGGAGATTGGGTAACTAGATACTGTAAGTTAGCGTTTGACCTTGCACGGCAAGAATTTACTGTATTGCTTAGCTGCCATGAGATAGTTCGAAATAAATTAAAAGAAATGAAAGATACGAAATCCAATTATTTTTGCCCTCCGGTCGTTATATTTTGTCCAAGAGCGGATATGAAAGAAGCCTGGGGTATTAGGTTAATGAAGCGCTATAATGAAACAAATCTTGACAAAGATTTTTGCGCGCTTGAGGGAGCTATACGATATTGGAATAGTAATATGGAACATATGACTAAACAGAATTTTCCGATCTATTGTCCTATGTCAATCGATTATGATCTTCGTGATTATATTTTGCAAATACGAAAAAAGGAGGTCTGTGACGATGAACAAACTAATTCATCGCTGGAACAGATGGCTGGAGTGGAAGAATCTAGCCTGGATGTTCCCGTGGTGGAAGAAAATACTGATACTTCTCGGAATCGTTCAGAATGAATGGTTTAAGAGATTCTGTGATTGGAGAAATGAGAAATGAGTCTAAAAGCGGACAATTTATCAGAGCATGCCGAAATAATTTCAAATCAAGCATGTCTCTATCTATTCGATGGGAAGTGTGTGCACGGGTTATGTCTATCTCATAGCAAATCATGCCCTCGAAATAGTGGCGAAGCATGCGCCTTTTATATACCGGAACATAAATTTATAGAAACGAAAAAACAGGAGGGAGTTCAGACTGATACTGTTATGCATCCGTCTCATTACACGCAAGGCGGAATCGAGTGCATTAAGGCGATCGAAGCGTCTATGACTCCTGAGGAATTCCAGGGATATTGCAAGGATAATGTCATGAAGTATATCTGGAGATTTAGAGAAAAGAATGGACTCGAAGATCTAAAGAAGGCTCAGGTTTATCTTGGCTGGATGATTGAGTCAAAAGAAAAACAGGAGGGCAATAACTAAATGATAGCTAACATTATATTAATTGTAGCACTTAGTGCAGTTGTTGTATTCTGCATCCTCTGGTTTTTTGGTGTTTATTATCACTCTAAACTTTGCAGTGATAGATGTATTTCTTTCGAAAAATTTCTCGCCATATACGAAAACGCACCTGAAAAAGTGGATTTATACGAAGGATATTTTTCTTATTCATATTTGGACGATCCATTTGACATTATAAGCAGTAGAATTTGCTTCCATTTTTCAATTCCAGATGTTGTACGTTATGAACATTGGCGTAAAGAATTGAAACGCAAAGAAGAAAAAGAAAAAGCAGATGCTATTCTGGAAAAAGTAGAAAAACTCTGGGCCGAAGACGAAGCAAACACCATGATAAAAAGCGTAGATGAGAAAGAACAGGAGTAAATAGATGTCGACAAAGCTTGGTAAGTATTATATTTGTGATCGATGCTGCGTTACTTCATTTTTCGAGAAGATAGGAGAAGGAGAAACTGATGGGGGTTTCACCAGATTCGATAAATTTGAAGAATCAGAAGGCTGGAATACGGTTTATCCGGAAGCAAGCCATGACATGGGAAGTTCCAAACTTCTTTGTCCCGAATGCAGTAAAAAGTACAATAAACTCATGCAGGAATTCTTTGACGATCCAACGAACTTTGATCGTCAATGGGAACTGCAGCATCAACCCACACATAAATAATTAAAAGGAGAATGCCTTATGGGAGAATTAGAAACTTATATTTACAAACTGGCAAAGGCGCTTCATAACAAAGACAAGAAACAGCGAGATGCAATCCTAGCAGAGCTTAGGAAACTCGGTATGGACAGCTCTACAGCATTGACGTTGGCTATGGACTATTCGGTAGACTGAGGAGAAAAGTCATGAACTACTTTTTCGCCGGACTCATTCTCGGAGTCTGGTTTTTTCTACAGATGGGACTTCAGTGGAGCAGTGAACATAAGACGAACGTGAATGTCGTGTATAGTATCGGAACGTTTCTGATTCTCGGTGTTATTTACTGGGTTCCATTCTGGTTGATATTCTTGAGATAAAGAGGAGATAATAATGATCATATATCGACCGCACAGAGTATCGCTCTCAGATGCACTTTCCGAAGTAAAAGAATTCTCAACATGGCAAGAATTAAAAGAACATGTTACTTCGACTTGGAATTCCATGGGCTGGGGACAGGCTAAAAGTTCGGATGTGACAATTAAGGACGATTCAATAGAGGACGAGCGAATCGGCTGGAAAGATACAAGAATGGTGCTGTGCAAAGGTTATCCAGTTGGCTTTTGTGCAACGCAGTATCCAACGCCAGACGATTCGATAAAAGTAAGGAGCGAATAATATGGACAGTATAATCGGATTATTTTTGCGAATTGGAGCGCTGATTATATTTGGCTTATGCCTTACAGGTCGCTTGGAAGAAGCTCATATGATGAGATGCATGATTAGTGGTTGGGGCATACTAATTTGTGCTAATTTAGAAGATATAAAGGAGATACTTAAAAATGACAGAAACACAAAATATGATTGTAATTGGGACCGTAGATCAAATTAATGTGGTCTTGAAGTGCATTAATCCGAACTTTCCAACGCAGGATCTGAACACACTCGAGAAGAACCAGTGCTTCTATACGATGAATGGTGTTGGAGTGGAGATAATTTTGAAGAAATGAGGAGAATCAAATGAAAAAGGTTATCGCTGTAATTCTGGTACTTATATTTGCTATTTTTCTTACCGGATGCGGATCCAATAAGCAAATGATCGACACGACCTATTATTTCGACTATGCAACTATTTATTCACCTGGCGGAGAGGTTGTCGCACAAGGAAAGGTTCAGTCATGGAAGGACTTCGATGAAGGTGATCAGCTGCAGGTAAAAATCGACGGTGTCACGTATCTAACACATGCCAGTAATGTGGTGCTTGAGGACCGATGAGTATGTGCGAGTTCTTTCTAGAGAATACGAACTGCCTTAAGTGCAAGTATTTTGATCTGAGGGAATATGATAACGGTTTTTCAGATTATGAACCAGTATGCCTGAAGCGTGAAGAAGAGAAGACTAAAAGAATTGAAGAGAAAAAACAGACATTTGCTGAGTGGCTGATGGATTTTGTTAAGACCCATTGTGACGTAACCTGTAGCATCGAACAGGGACCATGGGGAGCCATCAAAATTCAGATTCGCGATTATTCGAAGAAATCGACTGGGATCGCTGCTCAGTGTTACATTACGTACGGGATTTATCAGACCTCGAAGCTCAGTTTTGATGAGATCCTGATTAATGCAGCCGAAGAATTATATAAGGAGATTGAAAACTATGGAAACCGATCTTAAAGAAGTACGTTTCGATAAGTGGTGCTCCAGTTGCAAGCACTATGCCCATAAGTTCCCTAAAGAGAGCTTTTCATTCGAGGCTCAGGAACCGTGCGCTACATGCCTGGAGGCTGAGAATGCCATGCGTGAAGGAACTGAGAAGCCGGAGTATTGGGAAGCAAAATGAGTAATGCAGAACATCTCATCGAAAATGTGATATTTGGTATGAAAAATGGAAAACGTGCCGACGAAGTACTTAAAGAACAGAGTAACATTGACATGCTAAATGATATACATACTAGCATTTCAGCTGAAGAAGTAGTTAGAATCGCTTGCCATGTTGTGTATTCGCTATACGATGGGCAATTCCCAGAGGTCTAACTTATGATATTCCATTTTGAAATACCAACTCCTGAAAACTGCATCAGCTGTCCATTCAAAGAGGTTCGTGTCGCAAAAGGATACGGGCCTCTTAAACTTAGATGCACAATTGATCCAATGCTTGATATTTTGGCAAAAGATGGATTAACAAAACGATCGGACAATTGTCCTGGAAAAGTGGAGGAAGAAAATAATAAGCATGATTAGCAAAGAAGATATAGCGAATATTATGAACGCTATTAATAATGCAATCAATAACTTGGGCTATGTTGCTGTCGGATACGAAAATATTCATAGGTTTTTGAATGTTATCATCGAGCCTAATAATCCAGTGGAGGAAGAATAAATGCCCGTTAAATGCTGTTACAACTGCAGATTTCGAAAAGTAGACGTTGATCAAACTCGCAATGCGGTAGATTATTGTCGAAGAGGTCGGAAAAAGAAGCTTCTTGATCAACTAAAGCTTCAAGACGAATGCGACTGCAAATACTTTGAAAAAGACGTATGCGATATTTCAAACGAAGAATGGAATAGAGTATGCGCTGGACTTGGGTATTATCCTCCAGGCCGTTATGATTAAGGAGATAAAATGAAAGTCGGAGAACTGAAAAAGCGTATTGAAGATCTTGGTATAAGCGATGATGCTGATGTCTATATTATTCAAAATCTACCATTCAAAGATCTAATTAGTTATAAGCCATATTATATTTCAAAAACTTTTAATGGTAATTTAAAGATTGTTACTTATGACGATGGAACGGCAATATTCAGTCGTGATTATTAAGGAGTAATGATGGTGAAACCAGATGTTGTTTATATTTGCAAAGGTGAGGGCATGAACTGCTATTTGCATCCATATTGTATTTATCGCGAAGATCCTGTTGCCGAAACCGACGATTTATGCTCTCATACGCTTAAGCCGGAATGTGCAAAGTATGGTGCATGTGAGGATCCTGAGAATCATCCTGAACGGTTTATATTTCAGGAGAGACGGGAAGACTGCGGACCGAGCTATTATTGGGAGGTTGAAGCCAAATGAGCCAGGAGTATGCAATTACATATACAAAAATTATGCCAGGAGAACCGAGCGGCCAGATCTCAGATCTTCTTGAAGATTGGGGATTCAAATCGGCGGAGGATGCGATTAGGGAGTTTAATAAAAAGCCTCTGACGCCAGAGTATATTCGCAAGGAGCTTTGGGTTAAGGATACCGATACGAAGATCAAGAAGCTTCTCAAGGAGGAACGATATAGTGGGACCTGATGAGAAGGAAGTCAAAAATTTCGTAATGTGTCCAATTAATCCGGATGGATCTTTTGGAGAACCTGTCGAATTAGAAAAGCTAAAAGTTGTCGAACTAGACGAATTAGAATTTGGTACAAACGGTTCAGATAATTTAATATATAAGGACTCATGCAAATTCCTGTCTACTACTATTTCCGGCACTTTAAAGTGTAATCTGCCGCGTAAAATGTCTCGTAAGAAATTCAAGAAATGGCTTATGTCCAGAGGAATCAACAGATATTATGCTGAGTGGTTTTGCAAAGCCATTACATCATTCCACGGAAAGAAAAGCTACCGATCGTTATATTTATACGGACATTTCGCATCTACTCCACAAACTCTATTTAATAATTTATTTGATGCCCTATTTCCTATAACCAACAACAAGGAGACTAAAGAATAATCATGGACGAAATTAAAACTGTTACTGTAAATGATATTTCGGTTGAGGACTTTATGAAGCCAAGATGCAAGGTTAAACCAGGCGATCGTATTTATCGTAAAAATAAAAATATGACAATTCCGGATCGTATGGAGGTTACCGAGGTGATTCCTACTGATACCGGATATTTTATTAAGTGCAAATATATGTATCACGGGATTGGACAACAGGAACGAACATTCAGCGACGTGATATTTCGTGATGACTCCTGGGTTATCGAAAAGAAAGGAATTGACTTTTGAAAGGTTATAAGATCGGTTTTAGTGAGATTAATGATGGTAAAGATCTTAGTTTTGCATTGATTACACTTGAAATTCCAGAAGGCTATCCTGGTTTAGCAATAAGAGCGCCGAACTCATTTGAATCTGCCAGAGGTCGAGATTTTCGATCGAATGTTGCGAGAGTGTTGAGCATTAATAAAATAGAAATGCATCGTGAACTAATATATCACTATTATACCGGAAGAGGATTTGCATATTCCTTTTTAGCTTCTGATGAAATTATGGATCATGCATTTTCTATTTATGACAATAACTTTTATTATCATCCTGGTGAAATTATATTTCCTGATAAGTTTGACGACACAGATTATAGCAGATGCACAAACGGGATTCATTTCTTTAGGTCACAAAATGATGCTTTACACTATATTCATAGTAATTGGGTTTGGTACAGATTTAATCGATACAAAGATATTATGCTTGTGAAGAGAGGACTTGATTTCTAATGCCACGTCATTGGAATGAACTAAATTACCAATCGAATTTAAAAGATTATATTCACTTTCAAAACTGGACACCGGAAAGCCTTCGAAATACCCGTAAGAAACTTAAGATCACTCAGCAGGAAGTAGCTGATGTTATGGGTGTTTCGAAAGTGATTATTTCTCATGCCGAGAATGGCCATAGCGTTAATCCGATGACGTTGACGCTGTATGGAATCATTCTCGAACGTTATTGGGCAGGAATTCATGGTTATATTCCAGCATATCGTAAAATTGGAGAAAATAAGTTTATGGAGGAAGACAATGAGCTACGAAACATTCAATGAGGCAATGTGTAAACTGAGACAAGCCGAAGAAGAATTTAATAGAAAACTTCAAGAAGCATTTAAACCGTTCATAGATGAGATAAACAAAGTAAACAAAGTAAACAGAGAAGCAGATTTACAAGCACAGATTGATGCAGCTTATAATAAAGGACTTAAAGATATGCATGAGGCCATTCGCCTTATTGCGACAGATGAATCAGATGGCGGAATGTCCGTATTTGAATTGAAGGATGCTTTCGGGACACTTTCCGTATTCGACATTATACTTGGATTTACTCCTGAAGAGATTATTGACAAGACGCTTGCGTGGATAACTAAAAGAAAAGAATCGCAGGAACTTCATGTTGGCGACGAAATAGAATACACGTATCCCGGAAGAGAACCTGAAAAATGCATTGTCATAAATTTGGAAAACGGTATAGAAAATGAAAAAATTATTTGGACAATTGGGCTCGATTTGTCTCAACTTTCCTGGTTTTCTTCGAATTGCTATTGGGGCGATACGTATTATAAAACAGGTAAACATTATGACTCTATTCCGCTAAAGAAGGAGGAACACGAATGAGTTTCGCATACGATCAGTATTTGGCCGAGCATATCGGTAATGTAAATAAGGGCCTGCACTGGATGCTGGACAATCTCGGACTCAAGGAAGAGAAGACGGCCCTCGAAGAAGCCATGGTTAGTTTCAATCACGACGAGAGCAAGTATTCGACCGAGGAGTACGATGCCTATGACCAGTATTTCTATGGAGGAAATCGCAGCTATAAGGTAGTTCAGGACTTTAATTATGCCTGGCTACATCACATCCATCAGAATCCTCACCACTGGCAGTATTGGGTGCTTCTTGAAGATGATCCTGAGAGCGGAATGCCGTATAAAGCGCTCGAAATCCCAGTGCCTTATATTTTCGAAATGATTGCTGACTGGTGGAGTTTCAGCTGGAAAGAAGGAAATCTGTTTGAGATCTTCGATTGGTATGCTGATCACAGAAGCAAGCAGATTATTAATCCGAAGAGCAGAGAGATAGTCGAGTATATTCTTGTAAAAATCTGGAATATACTCATCATGCAGGAAACTATTGCCGGACGTGATATTTCGGAGATTGAAGGGCGGTATCGAAGGTTCTGGATTGAGCAGAAATATACAATAGATGTAATAAACAAAATGGTTGAACTTGGGCATCCAAACGTATTAACTGCTCAGGAAATGGAACCACTAGTAAAGCATTCAGATTCAAAACCTATCGGCAAAGTCATAGGTGCATGTGAAACCGAAAATGGACTTGAGGCTACTGTGGAGCACTCCGACACCGAAGACGACGAAGATCTCTATGGCGTTCCGGAGCTCAAGAAGTTTCCTATGCCGGACAAGAAGCATGTGAAGTCCGCTATCAGATTCTTTAACTATGTCGATCCGAAGTATGAAAAGGAACTGGCGGAAGCAATCATTGAGAAAGCTAAAGAGTTTGGGTTAGATCTTAAGAGTGATATTTCGGTCGGGGATGAGAATCGATTCGGGAAATATTTGAAAGTGGAAGAACAGCATGACGAATGAAGAAAAAGCAAAATTAACCAATAAAATTATTATTCAGCTCATTAATGCAGAACGGTATATTACACAACTAAAAGAAGCAGAACAATCAAAAGAAACTTATAAGGATATTGACCATGCCGAAACGGTCATTGATGAATTGGTAATGCTCCTTTATAACTTAGAGAACCAATATTTTCAGTCGTAAAAATTGCAGTCTCTTTTATGGAAAGATATTCCAGAAAGGAGAAACATGAAATGAAAATTGTAAATGTTCAAACCAGAAAAATATTAACGAGCAAAGCCCTTAGTTGGGACAATGAGTTCATTAAAGGAATACGCATGTCGCGATATTTTGCGTCGTGGATTCGTTGCGGAGGAGATATTAACGACCGAGATGGTTTTATTGAATGGATGATGAATATTCCGTTCGATGATGGCCATGGAGGATTTACATATATTTCCGAAGACGAGGCCGTTGACACATATGCAATAATGAAATGCGGAAAAAGTGAACTTGAACACTGGGCTCGTGAATATTTGGCAGAACATAGACAGAAAAAGGAATAATCCGACAAGAGGACTTGTAATTTACAGGTCCTCTATATTTTTCGCAATAATTACAGCTCCTTTAATGAAAGGAGAGATGCGTAATGAAAAGAGCAGACTTTGATAGATTAAAAGTTGGCGATGTAATTAAAATCAGGCATCATGCTAAAGGTCGTAATGACGGCAGAAAAGGCAAAATTATGTTAAAAGAAGGTGAATATGTTTGCCTGATGCCGCTTGACGGAGAGCCTTTATACATGACGGCTGACCAGTATAGAAATACTGAGCCACATCTACCAATGGTTATCTTGAATGTGCAATCAATTGATCTAATATAGATCGAAGGAGGTCGTTTCACAGCGGCTTTCCTTTTTCGCAAGTTTTACAGCTCCTTTAATGAAGGAGGGATGCAATTATGAAACCTAAACATTATTGGTACAAGATCGAAAAAGAAATCGATGAACTAAACACTACTGAACGCATAAAGCGAGTTTTACGCAGATTAGCAATAGAAAATAATCCGCGAGACCTAACAATGAAAGATCTACGGAGTTTAGTTGATAATGAAATGCTGCTTCAAATACATGGAGTTGGCGAGTCGCTAAATTTGAAAGCGAGAGCTGCTCTTGGACTTGAAGTAGCACAATTAGAACCAAATGAAGTAGAACAAATCATTGATCTTAGTGGATTTTCTTATGAAGATCTGAATAAAATTGAAAAACAAGTAGTCGAAGAAAAACGAAGAAGATCTTTTAATGTTAATGCATCTAATTAGGGACTCACAACGAGTCTCTTTTTTTTCTCAAGGAGACCACTATGCACCTTACAAAAGTTTATATTTACTCGAACATGACTGCGCAGAGAGCTCAGGATAAGGTTAATGAGATGATTGAAAAGAATGAAAATATTGATACTACAGTAAACTTCGACCTTCAGATCGAAAACTCTGTCGCAGCAGGGAAATACTTGGAAACCAGATACACACTAGTTGTTTACATTTATAGTTTAGTAATGGAGGGATAATATGCAGACTGTTGAGAACTTTGTATTTGGAAGAGACAGAAGCGGAAGCGTCAACACTACGCCTCTCGAAGATCAGATCAATGAATATCTGGAGTACCATCCTGGATTTAGTATTGCATCGATGAGCTTCCTTAACGCTTCTGGTTATAAGGAAGCTTTTGTCGTATTTAATATTCGGGAGGATCGGAAGCCTTTCGTGAAAGATGGCGGAGATAAGAAAGTAAAGAACAATGGCTGAGAACACTTTTATTCTACTTATTATTATGGCGTTGATTCTTGCCGTAATTTGGAAGCTTTGAGCGGATCGTAATATTTACACTTCCTATAATGACAGAAAACTATAGGAGGTGAAACGAATTGGATACGCCTAACAAAGTTACAGATATGTTATCTAAAGTCAATGATTTATCAAAAGAGGATCAAGCGAAACTGGACAAGTTGTTCGGTGCACTCATGAAAATCAAAGATATTGTTGACCAAGATGAGCTTAAGAACTGCATTGAGGCAGAGATTATCATTCACTAAGTAAACTGTCAAAGAGAGGACACTTGAAATTTCAGGTGTTCTTTTCTTTTTCGAAACTTTTGCAGCGTTTGGTATAGAAGGGAGGGATTCGTATGACAGGATCACAAAGATGGAAGTATAGTGACTGGATGCTGAAGGCTTATGCTGAGAAAAATAGAAAGCAGAGGACTAAACAAAGTGCACCGCAACCAGGTGATATTTTTAAGTTCGGAATCTCGCACAATGAAAAGAAGGACGAAGTGAAAGTTTACAATCGTAGAAACGGAAAGGATCTCTTTGAAGTGGAATCCTATGATGAGGCTCAGAGACTCCTGCATGAAGAATACGAAATGGGCGCTTAACACTGCGTCCTTTCTTTTTTTTCTTTTGGAACGAAAGTGAATTTCCTCGTAATTTTTACAACTACTATAATGGAAGAGTGCGAAACTCTTACTTAAAATTATGGAGGAAAAACAAATGTCGTGCAACAGAAACAGAGATTATGAGGAGATTAAGAAGGAAGAGGTAACTGAGCCCTTCGTGATTGAGGAGCCGAAGGATGAGAAGAAACCTGGATTCTGGAAAAGGAATGGAGCGAAGATTTTCGTCATTACCTACTACGGAACCATGGCAGCACTTGTCATTGGCGGAATCATCAAGGGGGCTAAGAACCAGAAGACCTTTGATCGCCTGATCAAGGAGAAGTACGGACAGAACCACACAGAAGGATGTTTCGCAGAAGGAAATCTGAAGAAGCTCTGGGATGGAAACAGAGCATTCGAGGAATCGTATAAAGGAAACTTCGATAAAGTCGCGGACTTTGTCAAGGGCCTGGACATGAGAGCAGATGAGACCTACTCTATTGACAGAGTATTGGACAAGACGGGGAAACTCGTAACAGAGCTCGTCCAGGTACGAGATGGAGGCTATTACCACGGCATTACCCTGTAAGGGTTATCGAGGGACTGCTTTATGCGGTTCCTCTTTTTTATTTCTGAACATTGTAAAGGAGAAACGTTAATGCTCATTGATTCTACTGAGGTCTATAATTTTATCGAAACTTATAGATGTAAAGGCGGAGCGAAAGAATGCGCAAATCGTAAATTGTTATTCAAAATGGCTGAGCAGAAATTGAATGAGATTCTTTATTCAAGAGGATATGCTACAGTCAGTGACCTGTATGATTCGCTTAATAAACCAAGAGAAGCATCGGGCAATATTTATGGATGGGACGTTGGGCCTATTAAATTTAAAACTATATATGACGGTAAATTTAAGATTCATTATCGGATTGAAGCTAAGTTTTTAAATCATTAAAACAATTATTAAAATTCGAAAGGAGAAACAAAAATGAGCAAAAACATGATCTATGGAGCAGGAGTGCTCGGTATCATTGCAGCAGCAATTTATATTTACAAGGAGCATAAGAAGGCAAAAGAAGCAGAAGCAGAGTCTGTTGTAAACATTGATTCAGAAGAAGAAACTGAGGAGCAGACCAAAGAAGAGAAAAAAGAAGTCGTCACGGAAAAGGTCACTTCGCTCGGACGTAAGATCGGAAAGACCCTCGGCACCACGGCTCTTAAGTTTGGAGCCAAGCATCCGAAAGTCACAAAGTTTATTCTCAAGTTCGGTAGTTATATTCCCTACGCGCTGATCGGTATCGCCGTCATTAATTCCTTTGCTATTAAATGGAAAGTTTCGCATTGGAATGACACAATCGATGGATCCGATATGATCTATGATGAAAACACTGATGGCCGTGAAATTGAAATCGAATGTAAATCTGTTGGCGACGCGCCTGTAAATGGCTGGGATGAAAAGTATCGTGAAAACTATGACGCTGTTGTAGCTTTGGCAAATTCTCTTAATCTCTACAATGGTGAAATGTTTATTATTGAAGATCAAAAACAGTACATTGATGATGATAATTTCCCGACTATGGACAAAGATCATCCAATTGTCTCACATCTTGTTAACAACACCGGCGTATATCCAGACTGAAATTACTAATAAACACGAAAAGGAGAAACTAAAAACATGAACTGGAAACTTATCTCTCTCGGATCCATTGGCGTATTCTGGATGATCATCAGCGCCCTGAACGAAGCGGCCAATCGCCAGCTCAGTGTTGATGCCGGTGAAAAGGCAATTACGCTGCATAGCGATGAAACAAATGCTGAGCTTGATGACGCCAATAGCAAGATTAAGCTCTGTGATGATCTCAATAAGCGTGAAAGCAAAGAGATCAATGATCAGATCAATGCCTGGAAGAAACTCAATAACTACGAGAATCGCAAGCGTGAGATCCATCGGGCTACCGAAAACGAAATGGTTGAGTTCAAGGACTCCATCAACTACTATGATAAAAAGCAGTCTATTATTGACGAAGCTAATGACGAGTTCCAGGCATTCAAAGAGAGCATTGACTACGATTATGAAGTCAAGTCTCGTGAAAAGATCATCGACGATGCCAAGAACCTGTACAAGAAAAAGTGCAAGGTCTATGACACCTATAGCGATGATGCAGACACTGCCGAGGATGCCGCGTCCATGAAAGCCAAGGCCAAAGCAATCATGGATGAGAGTATTAAAGATGCCAAGGCCGAGATTAACGAGTTTAAGTCTAAGGCCGAAGCAGAAAAGAACAAGATCAATCGCAAGAAGCAGGCTGATCTTCGTGAGCTGGAGTCCGAGCTGCAGGCGACCAAGACGAGACTCAATAAGCAGGAGGCTGAGCAGATTGCAGCCATCGAAAAGGAGTACGAAGCCGCCAAGACCGAAATTCGTGAGAACGTCTTCAAGAAGAGAACTGAAGACGAAATCAAGGCTCTTGAGACTTATGATCAGTGCAAGGAGCGGCTGAACGATCAGAAGATCACAGATGCAGACAAGGCCATGGATATTTACAACAATACTCCGACACATGAGAAAATGGCTGCATTCCTCAAAAAGTCTAAGTGCCCTCGGTGGTTTGTAGGTCTCATTGCCGTGCTTCCTATGATCCCGGCAGGATATCTGATCGAGCAGTACTGTGAGTTTGTCTTTAAGACGATCAAGGCCATGTGAGCCTCGTAAAAATTACAGGTTTCTATATAGGAGAGGTCCGAGCAGCCTCTCCTTAATTTTTGTGGAAGCGAAAGGAGAAACTAAAATGAAAAGAATCGAGGCAGCGTATGATTGGTAGAGTGAAGTATATGCCAATCGCGGATCCAAAACGAGCAAGACAGAGGCCGCAGATTACAATTGAGGAAACCGGACGAGGAAGCTTCCTATGCTATGACTACATGTTCGGAAGACTGTTCCGCGATGATCCTGATACATTAAAAGATATTTGCGAGCGGTTTTGCGACATGTACAACGAGACGTGCGATAAGCTTGATGACGATCCTGAGCATACGTCATTCGAGGCAACGAGTTACAATGAGCTATATCGTATGATCTCGATTGAAGAAACCGGCATAGGCAATATGTTCGTGTATTCGAATGAAAAAGAGTATCGAACGTATCTGGAGTTTCACTATGAGATGGTGACGTCTGGACCTATGGTAGATCGTTTTGGCGAACCGATATTTTTCTTCGGTCCGAAAGAAGGCTGCGAGCCTATGGAAATCGAAAAAGAGGAGGATGATAAAGAACATGAGCTTAACAAGTATTAAAACAAAAGTAAGTGAGTCCACGGCAGTTGGAAAAGTTGAGAATTTCCTGAATGAAAATGGTCCGACTGTATCTATGATCGGTGCTCTGATTGCTCTTGGCATAACGATCTATGAGGCATTTAAAGCTTCTGATAAGGTTTCTGAGATCAAGGAGAATTATGAGAAGCAAGTCAAACAAATCGAAGCAAAGGCCACTTCTGAGCCCGTAAAGAGTAATTCTGAGAACGATGTTCCTGAAGGAGGAATCGCGGAGATTGCTAATCCTGCAGTTATCGAGGATCAGATCAAGCAGGAACTCAAGGAACTTAAGACCTATCGCAATGTACTTTATATTCTTGCATACAAATGGGTCATTGCCGGTGGGACAATTGCAGCGCTCCTGATGTTTCTGTGTAATTATCTGAACGGAGCCAAGATTGCAACAGTAGGCGCAGCATTGGCATTAAGCGAGGATAAGCTCAAGAAAACGATGAAAAGCGCCAAGGAGATCCTGCCAGATGATAAAGTAACAGAGCTCGAGAATAAGACTCTTGAAAAGCTTGTCGGCAGAAACTTCATGGATGAAAAAGATGGACCTGTTGTAATTCGTCCAGATACCAGATCGATCGGAATCGGCGACATTTACGTTGACAGTTACTCAGGTACCCAGTTCCAGTTTAGAGGAACCGAAAAAGAACTCCTGGAAGTCTTTGATCGGGCGACGGATTATTGTTATCGCTGTCATGGTTTATCGGTCAGTAAATTCTATTCGATGCTCGGAATTCCGACTCCGCCATGGGCATGGGGGCATTGGGGCCCGAATCGTCCGTTTAAGGCGCATCTGGAAGAACGTAAGATCTGCGGGGCAACGTTTAAGACTATCATGTATGACTATACGCCCGGAAAACTTGAAGAAGCCGGATGCCCAAATCGTTGATATTCCAGGAAGGAGAAATGTGATATGAATTTTAACATGAGCGGAATCGGAGGATTTATTAAATCAGCTGCAAAATCAGCGTGGGCGTTCGGTAAAAAGAACTCAGCGTCATTTGCTGTAGGAGGAGGGGTAGCCTTAAGTTGGCTGTCCCTTATCTTAATGATGGTCGAAGCTCCGAAAGCAGCAGATGCCGTCAAAGAAGAAAATCAGCGTCGTGAGGATGAAGATCTTCCGAAGATGACAAAAATCGAAACAGCTCTTGTCTATGGATCCAAGTGCTGGCCGGCTTTTGCATCCGAAGCAGCTGGAACCGCACTTGAGCTTTATGCCCATCACGATATGGCTTCGAGCTTGAGTCAACTTTATATGGTCTCTCAGATGTATAAGGAAGATGGTGAGAAACTTCGTAAGCAAATCCTGAATGAAGAAGGCGGCGAAAAGAAGCTTGAAGAATACAGTCGCGCTGCGTTTCATGAGAAGCATCCGGATGAAGAACTGATGGCATCGCAAGCGTATCAGAACATTCAGGCCGGTGAAACGCTTGTTCATGAAGAAACGAGCGACAAAGAAGAGACCATGCCGATCGGGAAACTTCGAGCCGGCTTTGACAACTTTAATAATATGATGCATGACCGATGGCTTACTGCTTATGAAAAAGCACTCAAGAAAGCACTTTGCGGAAAACTGAGCACAGATTTTGACGAGGCGTTCTACAGCGAAAGCGATAAACCTATCGGAACAAAGAGCAAATCTATCGATGAGGATTACCTTCGAAGCGTTGTGTATGTAACCGCGACATTTGACGAATATCTTGAGTACATCGGATTTAAAAAGCCTCGCAGTAAAGAGACTGATATTGGCAGAACCTATGAATTCCGGTATCATGGCAATGGTCCTTGCGTTGATTATAACAAGGTAGTGGACTTTGATGAATTTACCGATCCTAAGACGGGAAAAGTACACTACGCAAGGATCAAAAGCCTTCTTGATGAAGGGTTGATCTTCGTAAACGGCGATCTGCCCTATTGATCATTCATGATTCCCTGAAGCTATTGGAAGTGTAAAGGTTCGGGTTTGTGTCCGGACTAATAAGATAAAACGCCGAAATTCCGTGCGCTTATTAAACAAATTCGTAATTTTTACACTTCCTATAGTGAGGGTAAGACCTCAAAAAATAATATTTTTAGAAAGGAATCATGAAAATGAAAGACAACAAGAATCAGAACACAAACGTGGAAGAGAAGAAAGAGCAGCAGGGAGAAGCTCCTGTGAACGAGGCCGAAAAGACCGAAGCACAGAAGCCTGCCGAGCAGAAGGACGGAGAAATGAAGAAGTTCCTTTGCTGGGAGTACCGCAAGGCTCCGAAGAAGGACAAGGCGTCCGATGAGAAGACCAAACCTGCCAAGAATGGCAAGTGGGGGTGGAAGAAAGCCGTGACAGTAGCGACTGTCGGCGTGACCGCTATCACCGCTGCCACCAAGATAGCTATGGAGATCATCGATCGCAAGTATTCGGGAGGAGACTACGGATATTCCGGTGAGGACAGCACGTCTTCGTACGAGCAGCAGGCAATCGAAGGCCAGTACCAGGAGGTCCCTGCCGCGAGCGAGAGTTCTGAAGAGAACTAAAAACCTTTTAAAGATTATTTGAGATGAAGTGAGGGTAGCTTTTACAGCTGCTCTCGCTTTTCCTTTTGATGCGTCTAATATTTTCCTATTAATAACGAAAGGGGACTACTATGGCAGACACCAACTACAATAAAATGCAGAATCCCGACGGAACGACAAGCGCTGATAAGCCTTCGAAGGTGATCAAGGGTTCAGCAAAGCTCGAAAAGCGTACACCGACGAAAAAAATCGTAAATTTCCTGTTTTCCGACAAGCTTGACAGCATTGGAACCTATCTAATGTATGAAGTTTTGGGTCCTTCACTTCGAAATCTGGCCTATCAGCTGGGCGTTGGGGCTCTGCAAATGACATTTTTCGGTAATAATCGTCCTCCGATGGGCGCGATTCCGCCTTCACAGCAGTATTCAGGGGCCAGACGGGACTATGGCTCCTATTCTAACCCCGGATACGGCTATGCACAGCCTCAGCAGCCGGTTATTGTAGCTCCAAACGGGTACAGACAGAGACTTATGCCAAATGATATTTCCTTCGATACGGCAGATGATGCGAACTTAGTCCTGGATCGCATGAGAAGACAGCTTCAGCAGTTCGGAAAAGTCTTTTTGCGAGACATGTATGAGTTCTGCGGTATCACCGGAGAGCAGGACAACTGGACTTTGGGCAGTTACGGCTGGTATGACCTGAACTCGGCGCACCCTATCCAGCGGACAGACGGCAGATGGATGATTCAGTTCCCGGATCCCATGATGCTGCGATAATCCGCGGCTAAAAGTTACAACAATTACAGAAAAACATAAAGAATCTTTACTTTTTAGGAGGTAAATTCACAATGAACGCTATTCAAATGGTTAAAAACGGCGATCTCAAAACCAGTTTTCGTGAAAATCTGAACGTCGCCGAGTATAAACTTAAAGAAGCCAAGCCAGATATTCTCTTCGGATTTGGTATTCTTGGCGTACTTGCTGGCACAGTTCTCGCCTGTATTCAGACTGCAAAGGCAAAAGAAGCTCTGAAAGAGCATAAAGAAGCCATCCAGGGCATCGAATTTGAGCATACTGTCGATGAAACGCTGTCCGACGAGGCCAAAAAGCAGGCAAAAAAGGTCAAAGGCAAGAAACTTGTGACTGAGTATGCGCATCTTAGCTATAAAATGCTCAAGATTTATGGCCTTCCTGCACTCCTTTGGCTGCTTGGAATGAGTGGTATTGTCGACTCTCACTTCACTTTGAAGACTGCAAATAAGACACTTCTGGCCAATTCTGTCGCTATGCAGCAGGCTTTTGACGCTTACAGACAGCGTATTGCCGAGAAAATCGGTGCTGAAGAGGAGCAAAAAGTCTATCTTGGCGCTCATGAAGAGACCATTCAGGTACTGGAAAAGGACCCTGAGACTGGTGAAGAGAAGCTTGTTGAGAAAAAAGCAGACGTTTTCTATGCTCAGCCTGGGTCTAAGTACGCAAGAAACTTTACGGCGGCAACTTCTGACGCCTTTGATATTCGCTCTTATGCCGACCGGTACCTTGAACAGAGGGTTGATGCGATTAATAAAGACCTGGAACTCGGAATTAAGCGATTTTATACAGGTAATGAAATTATGAGAATGCTTGGATACAACGAAAATGAGATTTCTGATGACTTTATTGACGTTGGAATTTCCGGAAATGCAAGACTTGTTGAAAAAGAAGCAGACCGGAGACTGATGGTTACAAGACTGCACGGATATGAGCGGAAGTATGATCACGTGCATGATCGGTTTGTCTATGAGCCGTGCCTGAGACTCGACTTTAACTTCTATCCGCTGAAGGGGAAGATCTGATGAAATACTTTTTGTCATTTATATTTGGAGCTGCGTGCGGAGTTGCAGGAACACTCATCTACCTTCGAAAAGAAATTCGTAAGGAAATGGACGAAATTCGGGCAAATTCGAACGTGAATGCCCCTGAGAGCCCCGGAAAGGGCCCAAATTCGAACGATATGCCTTTTGAGGTATCAGAGGGCGGTGAAGCAAAAAATGCAGTGACGGTCAATTCTGAGGCTCACAAGCCTATTGCCCTTCAAGAGAAAACGGCCATCAGATACGATAGTCTTATTCGCGAAAACTATGGTGGAGAGCTTCAAAACCCATCCAAGAGCATCACTGCACTTGAAAAGAAAGAGGAGGAAAAGGCCGGAATGGGCACTGCAAACGAACCTTCCGGCGCAATGACCGGAGGAGAATTCGTCGATCGATGGGTCATGATCGATGATATGGAATATAGAGATAACCATGAATACGATAAGGAGGAACTCACATTCTTTGCAGGTGACGGAGTGCTGGCAACGAACAATGGTACTGTAATCGAAAACGCATATTTGCTTATCGGCAACAATTGGGAAAAAGAAGTCGGAAGATATGACGATCGAATTGCCTATGTCCGGAACCTGAAGAACAACACTGACTATGAAATCTATGTCGAATCATGCAGATACTCTGATGAATACGGCATGGAAGGAGCTCCTCTCGTGGAGGATTGATGAGCTATGGAAGATATTTATTACCGTTGGCTAGTACAGATCCTTCGAGATGATTATCTGGCAACCAATTATCAGAAGCTTTTGTGGAAGCTGTATCAGACTGATTTTTATTGGGAGCTGGAGTATGACGGAAATCGTGCTGCCGATGGTAAATATCTTCGTATGTTGTTTGAAGATGAAACCGGAGTACGATTCGGCGTTAGAAAAATCGATGAGGATCAGCCGTGCAGCGTACTTGAAATGATGGTTGCGTTGGCCCGAAAGACGGAGCATGACATCATGTTTAACCCGGACTATGGAGACAGAACAGGGAAGTGGTTCTGGGTTATGATGGAAAATTTGGGCTTGGATACGTATGACGATTACGGGTATTTTGAAGAAAATGTTGACCGGATTTTGTACGTTTTCATGCATCATTTGTATGCTCCGAACGGAGAAGAAGGCGGTATGTTTCCCAATGAATACGTCGAAAGAGATCTTCGAAAAACGGATATATGGTGGCAAATTAATGCCTATTTGGAGAAGAATTATCCGATGTGAGAGGAAAGGAAAAGTGTATGTTATATGACGGTGTAAATTATTTAGACGACAATGAATCTTTTAGCTATAATGGGCGCATAACATTCGGAGATGAAGAACGTCTTCTTCATATTGCCAGAATGAATAATCAGTTCACATTTAACAGGAATAATATCATAACGCAAGTAATTCGTGACTATTATAAAGAGCATCGTGTTGCTGAATTTATTAAAGAAACAACCGGAGTTGAGTACAAGGAGTATGATGAATTTCTTAAAATAATACGAGAATAATGTGCGATTTTATGTGCGGTAAAATGTGCGAAAAGTGCGGTATGTGCGGTAAAATAAAATTTTTCATGAAAAAAGTTGAAAAAATTGATTTCCGGAAAATTCGATTTTGTAACCATTTTGTAACTTTTTAGGCCATTTTTTGCCAAAAAATCACATTTATGTGCTGTATGTGCTGTGTTTTTTTTAAGACTTATGCGGGGAAAGAAAAAAAGTATTTATATATAAGAAAGTTGAAAAATTTTTCGCACATACAGCACATAAATTATTTTCGCTATTTTTCACGAAAAATTACAAATGAAGAAAGGAGGTATCGCTACGGATTTTGTAGACATTCATTACAGGCAACGAGGAAAGAAAAATCAGATTGAAATCTATCCGGAGTTCATCACGAAAAAGAGTAAAGACCTTATGATCCGTGGCGGAGATTTTTATGCTATCTGGAACGAGAGTCGTGGCTGCTGGTCGACTGACTTAGATGATGTTGTAAATTCTATTGACGCTGAGATGGAAGCGTTCAAAGAAAAGAATAAAGAAAAAAATAAAGACAAGCCGGAATACGAAAAAGCAGAAATTAAGTACATGAAGTTCTCGAGCTCTGGGTCTATAGATCAATGGTGGAAATATGTGAAGAGTCAGGTTCGTGACAATTATCATCCTCTTGATCAGAAGCTTGTGTTTTTAAGTGATCCGCCAAAAAGAGAAGATTACTCATCAAAGAGACTTAGCTATGATTTGAAGCCTGGAGATTATAGCGCATGGGACGAGCTGGTTGGAACACTGTATGAGCCGGAAGAGCGTCATAAGATCGAATGGGCAATCGGAGCAGTAGTATCTGGAGACTCAAGAGAGATTCAGAAATTTCTCGTTCTGTATGGAGACTCAGGAACCGGTAAGTCGACGATCCTCAACATCATCTGTGAGTTGTTTAAAGGCTACTATGCAATGTTCATTGCGAAAGAGCTGGCTTCTTCCACAAGCGACTTCTCTCTGGAAGCATTTAAAGATAATCCTCTGGTTGCAATTCAGCAGGATGGTGACTTAAGCCACATCGAAGACAATACAAGGCTGAATAGTTTGGTTTCTCACGAAGAGATGGTCGTGAATATGAAGTTCGCGAAAAAGTTTACAACATCATTTCATGCCATGCTGTTTATGGGAACCAATAAGCCTGTTAAGATCACGGACTCGAAGTCAGGAATTATTCGACGACTGATCGATGTGAAACCGAGCGGAAAGCTGATACGTAGAAGTCGTTATAATCAGTTGCTGAAACAGATCAACTTTGAACTTGGTGCGATTGCGTATCATTGTTTGGAAGTGTATAAGGAAAATCCAAACGCCTATGATGAATACGTTCCTATTACAATGATTGGTGCGACGAATGATTTCTATATTTTTCTTCAGGAACAATATGATGATATTCTTAAGCATGATTATGTTACTTTGAATGATATGTATAATAAGTATTTAATTTATTGTGCTGGTTCTGGCGTTACAAAGCCATATCAGAGGAAGGCAGTAAAAGAAGAACTTAAAAATTATTTTAATGTGTATCGTGAGAGAAAACATATTGCTGACGGATATTTGTGGAATGTTTATGAAGGGTTTAAAATAGAAAAGTTTGACGTTGAGGCACAAACGGCAACAAAAGAAGCTGTCAATGATGACTCTAGTTCTTGGCTTCAGTTTAACACAACTAATAGTTTGCTTGACAAAGCCGGAGCTGACTGGCCTGCTCAAGCGGCTATTTTTATTGGCGACAGAGATCAGCCTGGATGCGCTTGGGATAAGTGCAAAACGGTTCTTGCGGATATTCAGACGGCCGAACTTCATTATGTTCGAGTTCCTGAAAATCTTGTTGTTATCGATTTCGATTTGAAAGACCCAGCTACCGGTGAAAAGTCTTATGAGCGGAATCTTGAAGCAGCATCAAAGTGGCCAAAGACCTACGCAGAGCTTAGTAAAAGTGGAAAAGGAATTCATTTACACTACTTCTATACGGGTGATGTAAATGCTCTGGATCCAATTTACGCAGAAGACATTGAGGTGAAAGTATTTCCGGCAAATAAGAAATCAGCATTAAGGAGAAAGCTGACCAGATGTAATTCGTTGCCGATTACGACGATTACATCAGGTTTGCCGGTTAAGAAGGAGGCAACAAAAACGGTAAATGAGTACGAAATTAAAAATGAAGCGCATCTGAAGGCAAAAGTTGAGAAGGCTTTGAGAAAGGAAATACCACCGTACGCAACAAAAACCTGTATGGATTACATTAAGAGTGTAACTGATCAGGCTTATAATAGTGGCATGAAGTACGATATTTCTGAACTTGAGTCTCAGATTATGTTCTTTGCGGCCAGCAGCACGAATAATTCCCTTTACTGCAGAGAACTTGCCGGTCAGCTGCATTTAAAGAGTGAAGAACAGTCAGTCTGGGTAGAATCTAAATATGAAGAGTATGTATTCTTCGACTTTGAAGTTTTTCCGAATCTGGTCGTTTTGTGTGTAAAGCCTCTTGGTAAAGATCCGGTAGCACTGATTAATCCGACGCCTGCTGAAGTTTCTGAGTGGTTCCGGTATCGAATGATTGGATTTAACTGCCGGGATTACGATAATCATATTGCCTGGGCTTTGATGCAAGGCGACTCACCATATGAACTGTTCATTCGTTCACAGAACATTATCAATGCTCCAAAGGGAAAGAACAATTGGAAGATTGGCGGTGCCTATAATCTTTCCTATACTGATGTTTATGATTTCTGCTCTACAAAGCAAAGTCTTAAGAAGTGGGAAATCGAACTTGGAATTCACCACCAGGAACTTGGCCTCGCATGGGATAAACCGGTTCCTCAGAATCTCTGGCCAAAAGTTGCTGAATATTGTAAGAACGACGTTATTGCAACGGAAGCGACATTTCTTGCAAATGAAGCTGACTTTAAGGCAAGACAGATTCTGGTTGATTTGGCGAATTCATTGGTCGGTCCTGGAAGCTGCGTTAATGACACGACAAATACGCTCACAACAAAGCTGATTGTTGGTAACGTTAAGAATCCGCAGGCTCAGTTTATTAAGCCGGATCTAACAAAGGAGTTCCCAGGATACGAGTTTAATCCGTTTGGCTTTCATCCGAATCGGTATATGCTTCCTGTCAAATGCACGGTTGGAGATAATCCGGCTCTGTATGAGTATTACGAGAAGTTTACCGTCATGGAGCCTGGAAATTCGGCAGCCGAAGGGCCGGTTGATAAGTACTTAGCGACAAAAGACGAGACTCCGGTTCCAGGTAAACAGTATTATAGAAATACTATGATTAGCGGAAAGTCGTTCTATAAAGGGTTTGATCCCGGAGAGGGCGGCTTTGTCTTTGCAAGACCTGGTATGTATTATGATCTGGAGTGCTATGATTCGGCTTCGCACCATCCGTCTACGATTATTGCAGAAAATGGTTTTGGCCCATTTACAGAGAATTTCAAGATGTTGCTCGATATTCGTTTGCATATAAAGCATAAGGACTATGATTGGGTTAGAGGCATCTACAACGGCATACTTGCGCCATATTTGACGTCAGATGAAGATGCAAAACAACTCAGCCAGGCTCTGAAGATTGCAATAAACAGCGTTTACGGGCTCACAGCGGCTCATTTCGACAACAAGTTGCACGATCCTCGCAATAATGATAACTGGGTTGCCAAACGCGGAGCATTGTTCATGATTGATCTGATGCTGGAAGTCGAAAAGCAGGGTTATAAAGTCGTGCATGTTAAGACCGATAGTATCAAGATTGAAAAGCCCGATCAGAAGATCTTTGACTTTGTATTCAACTTTGGCAAGCAGCACGGCTACACCTTTGAGGTTGAGCATAAGTTTGACAGACTTTGTCTGGTAAACGATGCAGTTTATATCTGCAAGTATACAAACGATCCTGCAAATGGAAAGTCGGCTGGAAAGTGGGAAGGAACTGGGGACCAGTTTAAGCAAAAGAGTTCACCTTATACATTTAAGACTCTTTTCTCTCACGATCCGATTGAGTTCAAAGATCTGTGTGTGACGCAGACTGTTAAAGTTGGGCTTGGCATTTATCTTGATATGGATGAAAGCTTGTCTGATGACACAGCTCTTGTGTCAGAACAGGAAAAACTGCTCAGAAAGTGGAAAAAAGTCGGTTATGAACTGAACGCGGATAACGATCTCAGAATAACAAATGGAGAAGCTCCAACTCTAAGTGACGTTCCAAGCAGAAAAATTGAGCAGTACACAAAGGACGTATACCATTCGGATTACGTCAGATTGGCAGAACTTGAGCAGGAGATCAAGAAATGCCATGATTACCATTTTGTCGGAAAAGCCGGACTGTTTTGTCCCATTCGCCCCGGAATGGGCGGCGGTCGTCTTGTCCGTGACAATAAAGGAAAGTTTGCCAATACGGCGGGCAGCACCGGTTATCGGTGGCTTGAAGCAGAACGCGTGAAAGAACTGCATATGGAAGATTGCATCGATCTGGATTATTTCGAAGAAATTAAGAACAAAGCGATTGATACGATTAATCTTTATGGCGATTTTGAAACGTTCGCAAACAATTAATTTAATTTTATTTAACTAAAGGAGATCATTACTATGATGGAGATCAGAAACAAGAGATTTAAGGATTTCATTCTTACTGGGATTACGGATGATATGATTCAGAACAGAAACTTTGCAGGTGCTGAAAAGCACAGTAAGCTTAATCCGGCAAAAGTTGTAAATTCTGCCGGCCGCAGAAACTTCTGTGTTCTGCTTACACCTGAGGTCGCTCAGGAACTTATTACCTATGGCTGCGATGTGAAATACACGAAGCCCAGAGATGCAAACGATGAGCCGAAGCCCTTTGTGCAGATCAATTTGTCTTATATGTTCCGGGCTCCGGAAGTGCATGAAATTGCCAACGGTGTAGATAACGTTCTTGATGAGGCGCATGTCGCGGAGCTGGATCGTGTTGAGTTTGGCAATCTTGAGCTGTTGCTCGAAATCGGTAAAGAGAAGATGCACAATGATGGAACGAAATATCGTCCGCTGTTTGCAAATTTTGTTTGGGCAGAGATTGTTCCGAATTATTTTCAGACGAAGCTTGCCAATCTGAGAGCGCCCTATCAGGCGGAAGATGAGACGCCGTTTGACGTCGAAGAGTAATCGCCATGAATCCGAAGCTAGATAAGCATCAGCAAAAAGCGGTCAATCAGCTTCGAAATGGAAACATACTGATCGGTGAGGTCGGCTCTGGAAAAAGCAGGACCGGCCTTGCCTGGTACTTCTGTAAAGAGTGTGGAGGTATCATAAACGGAAGGGATCGAGGTCTTGACCGAGATTATGTGCCGATGACACATCCGATGGATCTTTACATTATCACAACTGCAAAAAAGAGAGACAAAAGGGAATGGGAACAAGAACTCGTTCCCTTTTTGCTTTCTACGGATCCAAAAGTAAGCGCATACGGCGATAAAGTAAAAGTTGTGGTCGATTCCTGGAATAACATACAGAAGTATGTCTGTGTAAAAGGCGCATGCTTTTTGTTTGATGAGCAAAGAGTTGTTGGGTACGGCGCTTGGTCCAAAGCGTTCATTCAGATAGCAAAGCATAATCGTTGGATTTTCCTGACGGCCACACCTGGCGATTGCTGGATGGACTATTTATCGATTTTTATCGCAAATGGTTTCTTTAAGAACAAGAGCGACTTTGTGAGGCAGCATGTAATTTATGATCGTTATTCAAAATTTCCAAAAGTAGATAAGTATATTGATGACTATGTTTTGAAGGAAATGAGAGACTCGATTCTGGTAACGATTGATTATGTAAAACCTACAGAACGGCACGTGACAACTACGCTCGTTGATTATGACAAAGAGAGCTATCGAATCTTAATGAGAGATCGATGGAATGTGTTTGAGAATAAACCAATTGAGAACATCAGCGAACTTTGCTATCTGCTTCGAAAGACAGTGAACGCACATCCTTCGAGAGGAGAAGCTTGCGTTGAGATTGCAAAGCATCATCCAAGAATCATCGTCTTTTACAATTTCAATTATGAGCTCGATATCCTTCGAAATCTTGACTGGCCGGAAGGAACAGTAATTCGAGAATGGAATGGTGGAAAGCACGAAGAGATTCCTGATAGTGAACGATGGATCTATCTCGTTAACTATGTTGGTGGATCCGAAGGATGGAACTGCATAGAAACAGACACGATGCTTTTCTATTCTCAGAATTATTCTTACAAAACGACAGAGCAAGCTATGGGTCGAATCGATAGAAGAAATACGCCATATCACGATTTGTATTATTACAATTTTAAAACCTTCGCTCCAATAGATGTGGCAATTTCAAGAGCGCTGAAGAGAAAGAAGTCTTTTAACGAGTCTGCTTTCTTTTATCGTCGTTCTGCCTCGTAATTTTTACAACGTCTATTATAGAGGGAGAAGGATATGCATTTTTCTGCAATCCTTATGCTTTTTCGAACTTTTAGCTCGTAATTTTTACAACGTCTATTATAGAGGGAGAAGGATATGCATTTTTAGCACCTTCTAAGCGTTTTCGAGGTGTAATCATGGCTAAAAGTAAAAAGAAGCTTGAAAGCGAATTTCAGAGGAAATTAATCGAAGAACTGCAGGTTCTGTATCCAGATGCTCTAATCTACAAAAATGAGTCAAAGCAAGGTTTTCCAGATTTGACAGTTTTATACAAAGATAGATGGGCTCTGCTTGAATGCAAAAGAGAAGAACATGCAGATCATCGACCAAATCAGGACTATTATGTAAATCTTGCAAATCAAATGTCATTTTCAAGATTCGTGTATCCTGAGAACAAACAGGAGGTACTTGATGAACTTCAACAAGCATTTCGATCTAAAAGATAAGCATGCGATCCTGAGTCCTAGTAAACCATTCTGGTTGAACTACGATCGAGATCAATTGCGAAATTTTATTATTTCACAGAATGCTGCGGCTCGAGGAACTAGACTTCATGACCTTGCAGCAAAGCTTATTGAAGAAGGGTACAGACTTCGCGGATCAACTCAAACTATGACTGCATATGTAAACGATGCAATTGGTTATGGGATGACTCCTGAAGTCGCGCTGTTCTACAGCGACAAATGTTTTGGTCATGCTGACGCGATTGATTACAGCCGAGGAGTACTTCGGATCCATGACCTGAAAACCGGTTCCGGACCAGTTCATATGGAGCAGCTTGAGATTTATGCTGCTCTGTTTTTATTGGAATATGAAAGAGTCATGGGCGTCAATCCGAGCAATACGAAAGTAAACCTTCGAATCTATCAGAATGATGACGTTCAAGAAGCAAGCCCCGATAAAGATCGTATGGAAGAAATTATTTGTGCGATCAAAGAAAAAGAGGCTTGGGCTCAAGAATCTGTAAGAGAGGTTGAAGGATTATGAGTGACCAGATTGAAATTCAAGAGATTGATCACAAAGATGACGAGAATGTCATTAAACATTATGGCACGCCGAGACATTCTGGACGTTATCCTTGGGGATCCGGTAAGAATCCACAACGAAATAAAAACTTTCTGCAGCGAGCTGATGAACTGAAAGCTCAAAAAATGAGTGATAAAGAGATTGCTGAAGTTTTTGGAATGAGCACCGGTCAGTACAGAAGTGCGCGAAAAGTTTATAAGTATGAAAAGCAGATGGACGATCAGCTGCAGGCTTATAAACTTAGAGAAAAAGGTTGGTCTAATGTTGCAATAGCAGAGAAGCTTGGCGTATCTGAAGGAACTGTTCGAAACATGCTCGACCCAAATAAAAAGAAGCAGGAAAATCGAATTACAACGATCGCTAATGAACTAGAAAATAAATTAAAAGAGCATCCGTATCTTGACGTTGGTGAAGGCGTTAACCGTCAACTTGGAGTCAGCGAACAATATATGGATGCTGTATTGATGACGCTTGAAGATCGTGGCTATCAGGTTCTCCCGTATCGTCTGCCGCAGGCTACGAATCCAAAGCAGTTTACGAATATGCGAATTCTTTGCAAAGACGATGTTACAAGAGAAGAAATTTCTGAAAATCTGGAAAAAGTAACATCTCCAGAAGGTTTGTATTTCGAGAACAATGGTGACATCGTAAGGCATAATAAACCAATTCCAAGTATTGATTCGAAAAGAATTGCCGTAAAGTATGCCGAAGAAGGCGGAGCCGACAAAGACGGCGTCATTGAGATTCGTCCTGGAGTTGAAGATTTGTCCCTTGGAGGACGAAACTATGCTCAGGTTCGAATTGGCGTAGATGGTACGCATTATCTGAAAGGTATGGCCGTTTATGGTTACGACATGCCGCCTGGCATTGACATAGTATTCAACACAAGCAAGCATGAAGGCACTCCAATGCTTGGAAAAGGCGATTCGACAGTTCTGAAGCAAATGAAAGACGATGCCCAAAACCCGTTTGGTGCGGCTTTTCGTCAATGGGATTATCCAGATGCTGATGGAAATATGCATACGTCACCGATTAATATTGTAAACGATGACGAAGATTGGGAAGGCTGGAAAAAAAATCTATCTTCTCAATTTCTTTCTAAGCAGCCAGTTGCTCTTGCGAAACGTCAGCTTGATCTTAAGTACAGTGAAATGGCCGATGAGTTTAATGAACTTAAAAATCTGAATAATCCTACGATCAAACGTGAACTTCTCGAAGAATTTTCAGATAACTGCGATTCGGCAGCAGAACATCTTAAGGCGGCGGCTCTTCCAAGACAAGGATCATTTGCAATTTTGCCTGTAAATTCATTGAAAGACAACGAGGTCTTTGCGCCAAGATATGAGAATGGTGAAGAAGTAATTCTCGTGCGTCACCCTCATGCTGGAACATTTGAGATTCCAAGGCTGAAGGTTAATAATAAAAATCAAGAAGCTCTTGAAGTGATCGGAAATGAAGCGGCACATGCCATTGGTATCAACTCAACAGTTGCAAAGCAGTTGTCTGGAGCAGATTACGACGGCGATACCGTTCTGGTTATTCCAACAAAAGGTCAGAATATTACGACAGATAGACCGCTTAAAGGTTTGCAAGAGTTTACTGAGACATTTGGCGACACTTATGCAAGAGATCCAGAGTTGAAGCGTTGTACTGGAAAAAGCAGAGATGGTATGACCGGTGATGGCTTTAATAAGGGAATGCAAATGGGCATGGTGTCAAACCTTATTACAGATATGACCATAAAAGGTGCTACTTTACCAGAGATTGAGCGAGCGGTTAAGCATTCAATGGTTGTCATTGATGCTGAAAAGCACAATCTTGATTGGCAAAGATCAGAAATCGACCAGGGAATTGCAGACCTGAGAGAAAAGTACCAAAATGGCGGTGGCGCATCGACTCTCATTTCGAAAGCAAAAGGGCAACATGCTCCGATTCTTGAGCGTAAAGAATACTATAGCAAGAATGATTCTCGAATGACAGACGAAGAGCGTGAACGTTTTGAGAATGGTGAACGAGTATACTATAACTCCGGTCGTAAGTATCCTGAGAAGAATAAAAAGACTGGAGAATATACTGGCAAATGGCTTGATGCTACTGAAACCATTAGTAATATGGCATTTGAAAAAGATGCTCGTAATCTGTCTACCGGAACTTATATGGAAGAAGTATACGCAGCACATGCCAACCGTATGAAAGCTCTTGCTAATGAAGCTCGTAAAGAGATGCGGGCAACTGGAAATCTTAAACGTAATAAGAATGCTGAGAAAGCGTATGCCGAGGAACTTACTTCGATTAATGAGAAGTATCTAAAAGCAGAACTTGAAGCACCAAAAGAAAGACAGGCTCAGGCCATTGCAAGAAGCAACATTAATGCGAGAATCGCAGCAGATCCGACTCTTAAAGATAAAGACAATGCTGGAAAGTTGAAGAAGATCTCACAGAAAGCGGTTAATGATGCTCGCGACATTGTTAATGGTGGAGAACATAAAAAGAGATATAGAATTACACTTACAGATAAAGAATGGGAAGCAATTCAAGCAGGAGCGATTTCGGATACTAGATTGAGAAAGATTATTCAGTATTCAGATAAGAATGAGATTAAAAAACTCGCAATGCCTAGAGAAAATAGAGGTTTAACATCGACTCAAAGAAGTAGAGCTAGACTTTTGTTAGATTCTGGACATACTCTTTCTGAAGTTGCCGAAAGTCTTGGAATTTCTACATCAACGCTCACAAAAGAATTGAAAAGCTCCACATAAGACTGGGGGAATTAGATTTGGCACGAACATTTGTCACTACTACAGACAATCCGGCCAACTATTTCACACAATATGATGCATGGGTAGCTTTTGATGAAGTTGTGTGCGGCTACTATACGAAGAATTATGTAGCTAGAATTGCTGCCGTTTCGCCATCATTCAGTGAAAAAGAAATGGATCAGGCTATTGAAGATGCTGTAGATGAAATTATAGACATGGACTTGAGAATGGTAAGTCCTGTAACTGGAAAAGAAGTATGCTACGTGAAAGTAGTAGAACCAGAAGACTCTAAAACATAGAGAAAACTTCTAGAAAATTAGATAACGAGACTTAAAGCTGACTTGTAATTGTAAATTGATTGCTTGTCAGCTTTAAAATCGTTATTGCATTACAATTTCTAAGCGTTTTCGGTTAAAATGTTGACAAAATCTACAATTTCTAAGCGTTTATCGTGCATTTCATCGTGAAAATACAAAAATAAATAGAAAATAAAAGAAAAATAAAACACCCCGGGGAGGGGTCAAATATAATATAAAGGGGCCAATAT
>Ga0256405_10003028_pt1 | contig 36130 bp, 32 predicted proteins | sample RumenRJG_02DNA_FD_189096 | JGI IMG/M metagenome (GOLD analysis project Ga0256405, IMG submission 189096) | Bovine rumen microbial communities from Lethbridge, Alberta, Canada - RJG_02 | ecosystem: Host-associated > Mammals > Digestive system > Stomach > Rumen | place: Canada: Alberta...
AAATCGTGCGGCTTCGGCATCTCCACACCCTCCATTTCGGGAATGTCCAGTACCTCTAATTTTCTGCCGCCCGGATTACCGTTTTCGGCTTTTTCCTTTACGGGAGATTTTTTTCTTCCGGCTCCCGAACGCTTGCCGCCCTGACCGCCTGTGTTATTTGATTTCGTAGGCATTTTCTTCACCTTCCTTCTGTTAAAAATCAGAGCAAAAATCACGCTCCCTTTATTACCCTTTTGAAATCGCCTTTTTTACACACGAGAGGGGCGCCCGTTCCTGTGTAATTCACTTTTTAAAGATTTTGACCGCCCCTGGGGTTGTGGGATAGTGACAAAACAGGGAATATTATTTGTCACTTATGCCAGTAGTCACCTCTCAAAGCGTGAATTCGTGAATGACATGACTGACATAAGCTCTTGAGATTGTCAAAGTCATTCGTGCCGCCTTCATCAAGAGGCTTGATGTGATGCACGTGTTCTACTCTCGTCAGGATACCCTGCGCAAAGCACTCCTCACAGAACGGGTGCAGCTTTACATAACGGGCACGAACCTTCTGCCAAGCAGAGCCGTAGCGTTCATTCTTTTTGTACTTCCTGCCGTAACGCTCGTACTGCTGATTGGCTTTTGTTTTATGCTCCTCGCAGTACAGACCGTCAGTCAGCTTCGGACAGCCGGGATAGGCACAGGGCTTCTTTGGTTTTCTTGGCATAGGCTTCACTTCCTTTTCGGGCATAGAAAAAGCCGCGGACCAGTTTTTATTACTGATCCACGGCTCGGGTTTTATTTATTCTTTTACACTACTATTCTACCACATTACACACTGTTAAACAATGTTATTTACTGTTAAGTTTTCGTGGCATTTTAATATTTTTCAATGCTTCACGATGAAGCCTGTAAACGCTTTCTATGCTGTAACCCAGTTCAACAGCAATCTGCTCCCATGTCCTGAAACACAGATAACGCAGTTCAAGCAGCGTCTGAAGTTCAGGGTTTCTGACATTCTTTATCACCGATACCATTTCCGCTTTCAAATCTACAAGGCTGTCTATGTCTGCATTGATCTCATTTTCCAGATCAACCATTTTGACAATGATATCCTCCATACGATGAGTATTCGGTGAAGCATTTCCGGGCATATCACTGAGGGTAGCAGTCGCTTTTGTGGCAAGCTCACGAAGGTTTGTCACCTGTGCTATCTTGCTGTTGATTCTCTGGTCGATTCTGTAACCCTGCTGTAAGTATTCTTTCGATGTCATAGCTAAAACCTCCGAAAAAGTAAGATTCCACTCGGATTGACTATGATTGTCTTGTCTTTACTCTTTTTACGCTCATTTTCATATATTCGCTTTCACCGCATCAATTAGTGCGGACTGAGTATGCTCCTTTTTCTCCAGAGCCGCCATGATGTTTTCATCAATGGTATTCTTCGTAATTATGTGCTGAATGACAACTGTGTTTTTCTGACCCTGTCGCCATAGCCTTGCTACTGTCTGCTGATACAGTTCCAAGCTCCAGGTGATGCCGAACCAGACGAGGGTTGATCCTCCGTTTTGAAGATTAAGCCCGTGTCCTGCTGATGCAGGATGTATAAGTGCCACAGGAATTTCACCTCTGTTCCACTTTTCGATACTTTCATCAGTATCAAGTTTTACAAACGGCACTTTCAGTTCCGATAGCCTCTCTACAATGCGGTCATAATCATGTTTGAACCAGTATGCCACCAACAGCGGTCTGCCGTTCATGCTTTCGATGATATCTTCCAGAGCATCTATCTTACGGTCGTGTATCTGTACTGCTTTTTTGTCATCGTCATAGATCGCACCGTTAGCCAGCTGACACAGCTTACCGGAAAGAGCCGCTGCATTTGCCGCTGTGATCTCTTCATCATCAACAGGCAGCACAAGGTCTTTTTTCAGCTGCTCATATTTTTGTCTTTCCGTTGGTGACAGCTCCACATCGTACCTGCTGCTGATTAACTCCGGCATCTGCAGGTGGTCTGTTGCTTTCATAGAGATAGTGATGTCGGAAATTTTCTCGTATATTCTTTCCTCTGCTCCCGGCAGCGGCTTATATGAATACACGATCATGCCGTTCATCTTGTCAGGCTGAAAATACTTGCTTCGGTACTGTCCGATAAAGCGACCAAGCCGCTGTCCCTTGTCAAGCAGTTTGAATTCTGCGAATAAGTCCATCAGACCGTTGCTGCTCGGTGTGCCTGTCAGACCCACGATTCTTTGCACCTGCGGTCTGACTTTCATTAATGCTTTGAAGCGTTTAGCCTGATGATTTTTGAATGATGATAATTCATCGACAACCACCATGTCATAATCGAACCTGCTGTTCTCTATCAGCCACGGAAGATTTTCACGATTGATGATGTAAATATCAGCTTTCTGCTGTAAGGCTGATCTGCGTTCTTTCTCTGTACCGACAACAATGCTGTAACGGAGATTTTTAAGATGCTCCCATTTTCTGATTTCCGCACCCCAACTGAAACGGGCTACACGGAGAGGTGCAATTATCAGAACCTTATGTACCTCAAAGCTGTCAAACATCAGGTCATTTATCGCTGTCAGGGATATAACTGTTTTGCCAAGACCCATGTCCAGTAGAATGGCTGAAATCGGGTTTTGCTTGATATATTCGATTGCATATTTCTGATACTCGTGGGGTATGAATTTCAATCGGTATCACCTCCAATGTCCCTGATGATTTCAGGTATCTGCTGCGGATTATCCAGCACATACACTTTGAAGCCTAACTGCCGTAACTGTTTGTGTCTTGCCGTCTGCAATGGGCGTGGGTGTTGTCCGGGTGCTTTTACTTCCACGAATGCGACCTTGCCATCAGGGATAAGTACCAAACGGTCAGGCACCCCGGAGAAACCCGGACTTACGAACTTCAATGCCAATCCTCCGACACTCTTGACTTCCATCAGGAATAAATGTTCGAGCTGCTTTTCTCGCATTTTATCTGTATTTTTATTGCTGTTTGCCATAAGGATAACTCCTTTGATTTTTTATTTGGTGTAAGTCGTGCAGGTCTATACATAAAGTCCTCTATATAGTATTTTTTATTAAAATTCTGCCCTAAAGGGGTTTTTATATATGACTTACACGACCTACACCCTTTTATTCTGTTTCTTCTTCTGAAAGGCTTATGCCAACAAGAATACTGCACTTTTTTGTTCTCCTTCTGCGAATACCACGCAAATCCAGAGCATTATAAAACTCCGCAGTGCTTCTGATAAACTCACCCGTTCTCGAACAGTATGAGCGATAGGCAAAGTACACATCACCCGACTTTTCCTCAAGCCCTGTACCAAGTTCACAGCAAGCATCAAGGAAATGGGACATCCAGTCATTGTCCTGTTTATACTTATCAATGGCATTCTGCACTACCTTCGGATTTTTTAGCCTGAAATGATTGTCGATAGCCTTCTTTGCACCTTCAATAATCCACTTCACAATATAGCCACCTGAGTTTTTGATGAGAAATTCCGAATAATTCTTGATGTCACTTTTACCGCTGATTTTGGCATTGAACGGAATAACGATAAGCCTTCTCCAGATACCGTCATCCATAGCACCGACCTTCGGCAGATGATTCGTATACAATACAAGCGTATGACTGGGTTTGAACGAGAACGGATCCTTATACTTTTTCTCTGCGAAGATTTCATCTGTTGAGCAAAGCTGCTTTACCGTTGATGTATTAAGCCGCATACCTTCTTCAAGCTCGGCAGCTATCAACAGCCTTTTTCCTTTTGCTTCGGCAAGTTCAGGCTTGACATTACGCTTACAGCCGATAGTCAGAGTATCGGCCGAGATATTGCCGCTGTATGAGCCGAGTGCTCCGGCAATAGAGTTCCAGAAGGTTGACTTACCGTTGCTGCCTACACCATATGAAATAATTAGTTCTTCGAGATATACATTGCCGATAGCGCACAGTCCTGCTATCTGCTGAACATAAGAGATCAGTTCACTATCCCCCTGGAATATCAGGTCAAGTGTATCAAGCCATTCCTGCTTGCCTTCGTCAGAGGGAGCAAAAGCCGTCATTTTGGTGATAAAGTCAGCGGCATTATGTTCCTGTCTGCCGTCAAGTCCGAGCCGCAGATCGTATGTACCATCGGGAGTATTCAGCAGCATACCGTCACTGTCAAGATCGGTGGGTTTCATTTCGAGCATAGGCTTTGCCGCCTGCATAGCCGACACGATATATTTCATATCCCTGCGTTTCATGACAAAAGCCTTGTACGATACAGCGGAAACATAGTCCTTATACAAATTCATCTGTTCATCGTTAAAATATGCCACTGCCTTTTTTCCGCCGGACAGTATTGTTTCTTCCGTTACACCGGCATTGACAAGAGCCTGCACAGCGTTCTGTACGGCATCTTTCGCATCTTCAAGCTGCAAGTCGAGAAATTCCTCCACAGCGCCGACAGCCCTCTGCTTTGATTCTACCCACTGCTGTCCGTCAAAACGGATATAGTCGGTCGCTGAAGTATAACGAAGTTCATCACCGTATTCCCTTGCTATGACCTTAGCCTGTCCGATATCAGAGTAATCATAAGGCTTAAGGGACTGTGTGCGAAAATCATATTCTTCCGGCGGGATGTATCCATCCTGCTCCATAACTTTTTTCGCAAAACGGCAGGCGCTTCTCCATATTGATTCAAGCTCCTCACTCTCAAGCGGAGGATTGCATTTGTTGGATTCTTCGATAAAGATGCTGTACGCTCTTTCGGATATGCCGTAGCGTTTCAGTATCCTTCCGGCAAAGCGTGACATAGTGTTGTTTCTTTTTCCTTGCGGAATGGTTCGTGTATCCTGCGGCGGTGAGATGATACAGTCAATCGTAATTTCACCCTCGTGCCATATAATTTCTTTTGTCGGATTGCCGTAGATGAAACGGGCGGCATCAAGAGCATTGTCATCAAAAAAAGGATATTGTGCAGCAAGATATTCCTTAAGTTGCTTATAAGTATCTTTGTCGGTAACGGTATCTATCGGGAAATATATATGATGTCTTGGTCTGGGTGATCTTCCATCCTTTGGCTTCATATTATTCCGGCTCGGAACAACGATATAAGCAACATCGGGAAACATATCGGCGTAATCTTCCGGGCTGATCCAGTCCTCCGGACTGTCCGAATGAATATTGTCATTGTCCATTACAAGACAGTTTGAATTCAAAAAATTATCCACACTGCGGCGATTGCCTTTGTATTCTCCGCAAACATGGTCGAATTCGACCACTTTGAGAAAATCCTCCTCACTGTCAATGATGCACTTGTTTGGATAAAGCGTATTACTTTTTCTTCCACGGCAGTTTGCTGTACAAATAGTTAATTGCATTTTGTAATACCTCCGTTTATTTATACTCTTTGTATAAGTCTGTGAAATGGCGAATTTTTATTCCTTTTTTATTCGCCTTGTTTATTTCTGCCTGCATACCCTCTGTTATGGTTTCTCCGAACACCCACAGCTGCTCACAGCGGCCTATCAGTACCATATCCATAAATATTGCAAGGTCACGCTCTGTTTCCTCATTCATAAACTGCGGAAACAGAAGATGCGGTGCGATAGGGATAGCATGGTTGTCAACAGCAAAACGGCAGTGTCTTTTGGCTTTCTCCGTGTTTGCAGCAATATCCCCGGAATAGGGGCTGCAGATATAGACCAGTGGTCTGTACCTTGCGGCTTTTTCTTCTTTCTGTATTTTCGTGAGCGCATGATATGCTGTCGGGTCGGGATACATTTCACTGTTGTAGATGTTCATTTGTTTCTCCTTTCGCTGAGTCTGATACTGGCTCAGTCTTTTTTATAGAATTCACATTCGTATCCATCAGCACGGAGCAGCAGTCCGGGAATCCACGGAGGTGTTCTGCTCATCTGTTTGCTTACTTCTTCTACCGACATGCGCTTATCGCATTCTATAATTATTTCGTCATGCACATGAGCTACGATAAAGCAGTGGGAAAGTTTCTGCATAGCATAACATAGAATATCACGGGCGATAGCCTGGATAATGTTTTCCACGAGCTTGCCGCCGAAGGTCTCTATTCGTTCCCACTTCTTTGCCGCCCCTGTTCCTTCGTAGGTGACAGATTCACTGCCGAAGCGGTTTATTCCGATCTTTGGCTTGACATAAGCAAGCCTTCTGCCGCTTGGGAGAGTGATAAAAAGCATACCGCTTTGATATGTAAATTTCAGACCGTGTGTTTCTGTCGGGATACGCTTCATCACTGTTTCTTTGACACAGCGATCAACATCATACCAAAGCTGAACGATATGAGGATTGGCACTTCTCCACGAATCAACAAGGGGCTTTAGCTCGTCCTCGTTCATCCCCATATCCAAAGCACCCATTGATGTCAAAGCACCAACTGATCCGCCGTAGCCGAGAGCAAGTTCCGCTATTTTGCCCTTCTGCCTGAGATGAGCGTTTTCGCCATGCTTTTCTACCTTGCAGTGGAACATCTGACTTGCCGATGCACAGTAAATATCACCGCCGTGTTTGAAAACCTCGGCTCTCCATTTTTCGCCTGCAATATGAGCGATAACTCTTGCCTCAATAGCAGAGAAGTCAGCCACGATGAATTTATATCCGTTCCTCGGTACAAAGGCAGTGCGGACGAGCTGCGACAGAACATCGGGAACATTGTCATATTTCATAGTCAAATCGTTAAATCTGCCGCTGCGGACAAGCTGACGGGCTTCTGCCAAGTCATCAAGATGGTTCTGCGGGAGGTTTTGCAGCTGAATCAAGCGTCCGGCCCAGCGCCCGGATCGATTGGCTCCGTAAAACTGGAACATACCCCTTGCACGACTGTCACCGCATACAGCATTCTGCATTGCCTGATATTTTCTGACCGATGATTTGGCAAGCTGCTGCCGGAGCACAAGCACCTTTGCAAGACCCTGTGGGGCGGTTTTAAGAAGCTCCTGCACTTCTTTCTTACCGAGAGAATCAACCTCCATACCGTGCTGAGCAAGCCATTCCTTCATTTGCTGTACACTGTTAGGATTATCAAGGGCTGTGATATCCTGTATTTCGTCCATCAGATTATTTCTTGTTGTTTCATCAATTTTGATAGCGTTTCGGACAACAGCCATATCGACTCTTATTCCTCTGTCGTTTATCTCCTGATCGAGCCAATATTGTTCCCAGATAAAATCAGGAACAGGAAAATTATGCAGCCTTTTCTGTATAGCCATTTCGACTTCAACATCACGCTTGTTATATTCCTTAAATACTCTCCATTTCATAATGTCATGCTTCGGGAGATTCCTTGTTCTGCCGCCATTTGACGCTGTCGGGGCGCAGGGTATGGAAAAATAGCGTATAAGTGCTTTGCCCTCGTCCATTTTCTGTTCCGTCAGCTTCAGCACCTCGCCGACTGATTTCAGCGACAGCGGCAGTCCCATATATGCCGCCCATGTCATAGAGCATTTCCATCCGTGAGGATCAAGGTAATCACCGACTGTATCTTCGTTTGTGCTGTATGACCTGAAATACTGCGGATAGTTTCTGCGGAGATATGCTGAAAGACATATTCTCTCGAACATAGCATTGAAAGCCCACTTGGTGACACTTTTATCTGAAAGAGCCTGCAAAATATCATTGGGGATTTTCTCTCCCCGTGCCAGATCAACCACCAGAACGGGACCGTCATCCATCGAATAGCCAAACAGCAGTATTTCAAAATTCGGACTTTCGGCATATTTATAAACGCCGCTTTTCGTCAGATCAACATCGGAAAACGATTCAATATCTATACTCAATTTATTCATTTAAAACACCTTCTAATTGCAATTTCCGGCAGCGGATAATACCGCCGCCGTACTTTTGCTTTATATCAGTTCAAAAAATCGTCATCATCATAATCTTCATCGTCAAGGTCAGCAAAATCATCCTCTGCTCTTGTCTTGCCGCCGAGCGGTTCGCCGTCGGCTATCTTCTGGAGATTATTCAGACCGCAGGCTATACCCTTGTTTCCGTTGCTGTTGAAGGCATAGAAGTTTATTGAAGCTCTGCCATATACACCGCTGTAAACCTCTGATGTGTCGATGATAGGTTGCCTGTCGGCATCAACTATGCCGGGAGCTGTGGGAGAATTTGCATTGACAAAATAAGCGTCCTTGTATGCTTCATCGTCCGGGCGTTCAACATCTCCGTCACGGAGAGGAGTTTTGATTGCTGCAAGCGGCGGCACTGACTTGCCATTGCCCTTGAGCTTTGACTGCCCTTCCTCATATGCCGCTTTTATCGCAGTCTTTATCTTCTGGATTGTTACTGTATCCGATTTCGGAATAATAAGGCTGACGCTGTACTTCAGCTTTGCACCCTCAGCCATAGCCTTGGGTGTCCATACATTTGCATAGCTCCAACGTGTCTGTACTCCTGTGATGACCTTTGTCGGGTTTGTACTCTTTTTCTTCATATTATTTGTCCTCCTCAAAATCCTTTGCAGCATTGGCTGCCGTTTTCATTTCCGGTCTGGCATCAGACTCCGGTACCAGAGCAGGCTTACCCTGCGGTTTTTCAACAAGACCACTGAGAAGCTCTCCGAACTTCTTTTTGCCGAGCATTTTTTCCATAGCTGTAATGCCAAGAACACTTTTGTCGTAGGGGTCGTATCCGGCTTTTATGATCTTCTCTGCTACTTTTTTCTCATCGGTGTATTTACGGCTTGATTTTCCCTCAACCAGTTTATATCCGTTCCATTTTTTACCCTTTACAGCTTCTTTCAAAGCATATTCCTTGATACCCTCTGCCCATTTGATAAAGCCATCCAGCTTTCCGAGAAGACTCTCGATTTCGATATCCTCAAGGGTATCAGGCATTTTGAAATCATATTGTGCCAGCTTAAGATTGTATTCAGCTCTTGCACGGCAGTTTGCTTTTGCTTTGCAGAAGCGGCAATGATCACCGCATTTTAAAGTGCCGGCTCCCTGATATGCCATATCGGCTGCGGGCTTAAGAACGGTGAAAGCCCAGTTATAAAGCTCGTCCTTTGTCATTTCAAATGTGCTGACATTTTCAAGCCTGGGCTGAAAGATCGTCATTACAACATGGTTGATATCAAAGATTCCGTCGAACATCTCCAGAGCACCTATGGCATATATCATCATCTGAGAATTATTCAGAGCATCGATCTTTACACCATTTCCGTATTTGAAATCGATGATATAGATGGTGTCGTTGTCGATAATAATACAGTCCGAAGTGCCGAATCCCTCTTTGACGAACCTTGAAAAATCCACCCTCTGTTCTACAAACATCAGCGGCTTACTGCCGTCATGTTCCATGAGCAACTCGTTTATGTAGTCACGGTAATAATCGGTGCATTCTTCCATCTGCTTGTCGTAATAATCAAGGTTTTCTCTGATGTCAGGCTGTTCATAGCCAAGAAGCTCATGGAGCTTGTATTCGCACAGGCTGTGTGCGGCTGTACCCTCCGCAGCATATTCGCTGGGCTTTTCCTCAATGCCCTCCGACATTCTGACAGACGGCGGACAGGATATCCATCTTTCGCTTGATGATGGTGAAAGCAAAGCGTGTGTATCAGGCATTGCCGATCACCTCCAGTTCCTTCATCAGTGCAGGATAGTCAGCAGGATCTATCTCTGACAGCTTTTTTGCACCAAACTTTGTAATCAGTGCTTTGACTTCTGCCGTGTAGCCGTCCTTTGATTTTATTCCGAATGCCGTCTGTATTTCCTCAAAGGTCAGCGGCTTTGGTGGCTCTTCCGAGGGCTGTTCCTCCAGAACAGTCTCAGGTGCTTCCTCCGTCTTTGTCTTTCTTTTGCGTGTTGTTTTGGCTTTCGGCTTTTCCTCGTCCGGCTCTTTGCTGTCGATCAGGTTGTGCAGCTCATCGTAAATACTGATAAGTGTATTTCCGCAGCTTTTGATCTCATCAAGCAGTGCCGAGATCTCGCTCATTGTACTCATCGCATTTTCCTCCTTCATTGATGGTGACTTCGCTGACCGTATCGCCCGGAACCAATACCGTAAGCTTTATTGGTGCGCCGAGCAGAAAACGGAGCAGCTTTTCTCTCACAGTGACACGGCGGCAGGAAAGCACTCCGCCATTGACCTTCTGCTTCGAGATTCTGATACCTAATGTCTGCATATCGCATTTCCTTTCCGAAGGGCGGTTTTGTAATGCCCTTCACTATACGGAGATTCAGAGGGCATTTTGATGGGGGTGTTTTCAAAAATTTTCTAAAAATTTTTTCTTAGCACCCTCTATCGAATCATAAACACTTCGATAATTCTTATTTTCAATTCGTGCAATCTCTCTGACAGACAGTCCGGCAGCCAGCATCAGAAGCCTTTTTCGCTGTATTTCGGAAAGCCCTAAAAGAGCTTTATTGATTCTCTCATTATCAAAATTCAGCTCCGTGATTGTTTCCGGTGTATCATCGCTTGCAAACTCATCGCTCTCATACTCAAAAGCGTCATATGAGATGCAGTGATATCTTTCCTTACGTTCAAGGTTATCCTCCGATTTTCTTGATTCAAGAATAAAGCCTCCTATTTCCTCATCCTCGATTTCTACTGTGGAGATTTCTCCGTTGTCAAATTTCCAGTCAATTTTCATTTTCTTGTCCTTTCCGCCTGTGACGCAGAAAGGGCAGAGAATAAAAAACAGCCGGGTTGCACTCTGGAGCATCCCGACCTTACTGCCTGAAAAATGGTATAAGGAATAAAGGGTACTCCATACCGATATTTTCGCTGTATACGAATTTTCGGTATTTGTATCCTCTGCCCTTATACGTAAATCAGGCATTAAATATTTTTATTTATGATTGATGAATTGAAAATTCGAGTTAAAAAACTCTTTTTCAACAATGATAGTCCATATCTTATATGGATTTTTGTAAATATATGTAATATCTTGCTTATATTTAAAAATATTTTATTAAATTAACTCTTTTTTTAGATAAAAAGACGAAACAATCAGCAGATCATAGATTTACATTACAATAATGCTTATCTAAAATCTGCTGATTGTTTCGTCTTATCTCGTTAATACCCCAGATTTATCTGATACCAATTAGACAGAGCTTAAAACAGTAAGTAGTAATATATCGTTTCACCATTATGATACACGGGGAGCAACGGTATCTGTTTTTTGAAAATATCAGCGAGATGTTTAACTTGTGGATCAGAAGATTGTTTGTGGAAAAATCAGCTTGATGTACAATAAACTGCACGTCAGGCTTTTTGCTGAAAATTTGCATATTGCTATTTCATATGTGAATGGTTTATAATAGAATAAATATAAATAAAATGCGGGGAGAGTATAAATATGTCAAAAAGGTACAAACTTTTGGGAGCAGATGGTAAATTTTACGAATCAGATACACCCGGTCAGTTCGGTGGTAACAGCAAGCTGAAAATATACGGCAGGCTTGACTGCTTCTCTGCTCTTTCAACTATAAAAAGATTTCCGGGGAGCTATGAAAAGGTACGGGTATTTTTCGCTGACGAGAAAACTGCACTTGCTGCCGGTTATCGTCCGTGCGGAAACTGCCTTAAAGCAAAGTATAAGCAGTATAAAGAAAATGAGGCAGAATACAAGGTACAGTTTGGTTTGTGATATGAATGATAATAAGCAGCGGAGGATAAAAAATGGCAATAGACAATAAAAAAGAACAGGAACGAGATGAACTGCATCGTGCTATATGGGCAATAGCAGATGATCTGCGCGGAGCAGTTGATGGTTGGGACTTTAAGAATTATGTGCTTGGCACGATGTTCTACAGGTATATATCGGAAAATCTCACCTCTTATATTAACAGCGGAGAGGTAGAAGCAGGAAATATAGATTTTGATTATGCACTTATGTCCGATGAAGAAGCGGAGGAAGCTCGTGAAGGACTGGTCGAAGAAAAAGGCTTTTTCATACTTCCAAGTGAGCTTTTCTGTAATGTGAGAGCAAAGGCTACAAGCGGTGAAATCTGGAATTATTCTAATGGTGCGGATATGCTTCTTAATGAAAAGTTAGAGGAGGTTTTTCGGCACATTGAGGATTCTGCTAAGGGCAGCGTATCAGAAGGCAGCTTTGCCGGACTTTTTGATGACTTTGATGTAAACAGCAATAAGCTGGGCAGCACAGTTGCAAAAAGAAATGAACGGCTTACAAAGCTGCTTGACGGTATAGCTGCAATGAATCTCGGCTCTGTTAAAGAACATGAGATTGACGCTTTCGGTGACGCTTACGAGTATCTTATGACCATGTATGCTTCTAATGCCGGAAAATCAGGCGGAGAATTCTTTACACCTGCGGACGTGTCTGTACTTCTTACAAGGCTTGGTACTGTCGGTAAGACAAAAATAAATAAGGTGTATGACCCGGCCTGCGGCAGCGGTTCGCTTTTGCTCAAGGTCGAAAAGATTCTTGGCAGGGATGCAGTTCAGAACGGCTTTTTCGGTCAGGAGATAAATATCACGACCTACAACCTTTGCCGCATTAATATGTTTCTGCACGACATAGGATTTGATAAGTTTGATATTGAATGTGAGGATACGCTTATCAATCCTCAGCACTGGGATGACGAACCTTTTGAGTTGATTGTTTCCAATCCACCGTATTCTATCAAATGGGCAGGTGATGATAATCCGCTGCTTATTAACGATCCTCGTTTCTCTCCTGCCGGTGTGCTTGCACCGAAAAGTAAAGCAGACCTTGCGTTTATTATGCATTCTCTTTCATGGCTTGCACCCAATGGTACCGCTGCTATTGTTTGTTTTCCGGGTATCATGTACCGGGGCGGTGCAGAACAGAAGATCAGAAAATATCTGGTGGACAATAACTTTATTGACTGCATTATTCAGCTACCGAGTAACTTGTTTTTCGGAACATCCATTGCCACCTGCATCATGGTAATGAAAAAAGGTAAAAAAGATAATAAAGTTATGTTCATAGATGCTACCAAACTGTGTGTCAAGGTAACAAACAACAACAAGCTACTTCCTGAACACATTGATACTATTATAGATGCCTTTGCAAAGCGTGAAGATATACAGTACCTCTGTCGGTTGGTAGATTATAACGAGGTAAAGGAACAAAACTATAATCTGTCTGTTTCTACATACGTTGAGCAGGAAGATACCAGAGAAAAGATAGACATCTTTAAGCTCAACGCTGAAATCAGGGAGATTGTTGCAAGGGAGCAGGTTTTGAGGGAAGAGATTGAAAAGATTATAAAGGAGATTGAGGGATAAATATGGATGTAAAGGGTATTATTACAATTTCAATTTCATCGGTTTCACTAGGGATTAGTTTATTTGTTTTGATTCGGAGTATTTTCACTGAATCTTTTAAGTTAAAATGTGAAAAAGTGAAATGGTTTGCTTCAATGCAGGAAAAACAACCCTTTTTTATATGGATGATTATCTCCAACAATTCAAAGATGCCTGTTTCTGTACTTAAAATGGAATTAGAATGTATCAGAGATAACAAAAAAATAACAGCTATTAGCAGAGGAGAAAAACATCTTGTTATGACAAGAAAAAAGGCAGAGGTACAAGAACATATTTACAGTAATGAATATCCAATATGTATTAATGGATATTCGGCATTTGGGGGATATATTCATTTTAGCTCAAATGAACATCAGTTTAATTTTGAAGATCAAGATGTAATAGTTACGGTTTACACAAACAGAGGAAAGAAAAAACAAAAAATGCATTTAGATTACGGTAGTAATATTTTTCGGGTAATGCTTGATGTTTCAGGAGAAGGCAAAATAAAAAAGAATTCTGATGGAACTCCGATTGATTTTCAGTATGATGGAATATAGAAGATTAGAGAGGATAAAGTAATGACCAAACTTGAACAATTATTAAATGATTTATGCCCAGATGGAGTGGAGTACAAAACCATAGAAGATATCGCTACAGATATTTATAGAGGTTCCGGAATAAAAAGAGAAGATGTGACAGAGCAGGGTATACCTTGTGTAAGGTATGGGGAAATCTATACAACTTATGGAATTTGGTTCGATGAATGTGTGTCACATACAGCTTTGGAAAAAGTTTCATCTCCAAAATGGTTTGAAAACGGTGATATTCTGTTTGTTATTACAGGAGAGAGTGTAGAAGATATTGCAAAGTCCACAGCCTATGTAGGACATGAAAAGTGTTTGGCTGGCGGGGATATTGTTGTCCTGAAACATAATCAAGATCCTAAGTATCTTTCGTATGCTCTTTCCACAGCTGATGCACAAAAACAAAAAAGTGCCGGTAAAGTCAAATCTAAAGTTGTTCATTCAAGTGTTCCTTCAATTAAATCTATTACTATCCCTGTACCTCCCATAGAGGTACAGCGTGAAATTGTCCGTATATTGGACAATTTCACAGAGCTTACAGCAGAGCTTACAGCAGAGCTTACAGCAGAGCTTACAGCGAGAAAGAAACAGTATGAGTATTATAGGGATAAAATGCTATCTTTCGATAATACAGTTAAAATGATGCCACTGTCAAATGTTGCCGATGTTTTCCGAGGCGAGTATATCACAAAGAAAGACTCAATTCCAGGCAATATTCCCGTTATTCTTGGCGGTCAGGAACCTGCATATTTCATTAACAAATCCAACCATAACGGAAAAATAGTTGTTGTTGCCAGAAGTGGTGTTTCTGCCGGTTTTGTTTCATATTGGGATGAACCGGTATATATAACTGATGGATTCGGGTATGAAGCAAAACAAGGAATAGCAATTCCGAAATATCTTTACTATGCTCTTAAAAGACATGAGCCAGAATTGAACGAAATGAAACGAGGTGCAGGCATTCCGCATGTAAGCGGAGAAATGCTTAGTAAGGTAATGCTTCCAATTCCGCCTCTGTCTGTACAGGAAAGATTAGTTATGGTTTTGGATGATTTCGAAGCCATCTGCTCCGATCTGCAAATTGGCTTACCTGCTGAAATAAATGCCCGTAAGAAGCAATATGAGTATTATCGTGACCTTCTTCTCTCCTTCGACAGTTCACAATTTGTTAATGTAGAGAGAGAGAGAGAGAGAGAGAGAGAGAGAGACGGTGAAGAAGTAGCACAAATCAAATTTGCCGATGCGGTTAAGCTGTTGCAGTATGTTTATGGGGTTGTGTTTGTAAAACTGGATTATGTTATCAAATCGTTAAATACTGGATTAAATCCACGCCAGTTTTTTAAACTAAACACGGATGATGCCGAAAACTATTACATTACAATACGAGAAATACAAGACGGCAGAATAGTTCCATCAGAAAAGACTGATAAAATAAATGATGATGCTTTGCGTTTGTGTAATAACAGATCAAATCTTGAAATCGGAGATGTTTTGTTTTCAGGAACTGGTACTATTGGCGAAACTGCTGTTATCAAAGAAACACCCATCAACTGGAATATCAAAGAGGGTGTATACACAATAAAGCCAAACAATGAATTTTTGAATTCAGACTTTCTAAGATATTTATTAATGACTAAAAAAATCCGAGTTGCCTACATGAAAAAAGTTGCCGGAGGAACGGTTAAAAGCATTCCTATGAAGGAAATGCGGCAACTTGTAATCCCACTACCATCTTTAGAAGAGCAGTTTCGTGTAGTAGAGATTGTTAAGCATTTTGATAAGCTCTGCAATGATATTTCCGAAGGTATTCCTGCGGAAATTAAAGCCCGTCAGAATCAATACGAATATTACCGAGATCAATTACTTTCATTCAAAGAACTCAAATGATAAGGAGGGTGCGACATGCCGTATTTCAACATAGTCGCCGAAACAAATCAGAATACAGTGGTAACGGAATACGAGCCTGTCAAGACCCGTTCCGACTGCTATGAATCAGAAGCAGCTCTGGAAAAGGAGTTTATCCGTCTTCTCGGTGAACAGGGATATACATATCTTCCGATTCATACCGAAGCAGAGCTGATAGCCAATCTACGAGAGCGACTGGAAGAACTGAACAAGTATCAATTTTCGGATACTGAATGGGAAAGATTCTTCAAGGACTGCATAGCGAATCCTAATGACCATATTGAAGAAAAAACTGCTAAAATACAGGAGGATTTCATACAAGTATTAAAGCGTGACGACAATACCACAAAGAACATTACACTCATAGACCGTAAGAATATCCATAATAACCGTTTGCAGGTCATAAATCAGTATATTCTGGGAAAAGCTGAGGGTGCAGCATACGATAACCGTTATGATGTAACAATACTTGTCAATGGTCTGCCTCTTGTTCATGTCGAGCTTAAGCGCCGGGGCGTTGCCATTCGTGAGGCATTCAATCAGATCGAGCGTTATCAGCGTGACAGCTTCTGGGCAGGCTGCGGTCTTTATGAGTATGTGCAGATATTTGTTATATCCAACGGCACTAATACCAAGTATTATTCCAACAGCACAAGAAGCAATGCGATCAAGGATGCTTCTTCAAGGAATACAAAAAAAGGCAAAACAAGCAACAGCTTTGAATTCACTTCCTTCTGGGCTGATGCTAATAACCGACCTATCCCTGATCTTATTGATTTTACAAAAACATTTTTTGCTAAACATACCCTTCTCAACATTCTTACTCGCTATTGTGTTTTTACATCAGAAAAAATGCTCATGGTAATGCGCCCTTATCAGATCACAGCAACTGAAAGAATACTAAACAGGATAGAAATAGCCCATAATTATAAAAAGTACGGAAGTGTTGCTGCCGGCGGATATACATGGCATACGACCGGTTCCGGCAAAACATTGACCTCCTTCAAAACAGCAAGGCTTGCCAGTCAGCTCCCCTTTATAGAAAAAGTTCTGTTCGTTGTTGACCGTAAAGACCTTGACTATCAGACAATGAAGGAATATGACCGTTTTGAAAAGGGGGCTGCCGACAGCAATTCTTCGACTGCTGTACTGGAGCGTCAGCTGCGGGATCCCAAATCTCACATCATCATTACAACAATTCAGAAGCTGTCCACATTCATCAAGAAAAACAAAGAACATGAGATATATTCAAAACAAGTCGTTATTATATTTGACGAATGTCACCGTAGCCAGTTCGGCGATATGCACGATGCCATTGTTAAGAGTTTCAGACAGTATTATATGTTCGGCTTTACCGGAACGCCGATTTTCCCGGCAAATACAGGTGCAAGAACAAACCCCAAATACTTTACAACAGAACAGACTTTTGGCGATCAGCTGCATACATATACCATTGTGGATGCGATAAACGATAAAAATGTACTTCCCTTCCGTGTTGATTACATAAAAACAATGGATATAGATGCGGATATTGACGATGAGGAAGTCTGGGATATCGACCGTAAGAAAGCATTTGAAGATCCACAGCGAATTTCTCTTGTAGCAAATTACATACTTGACCATTTTGATCAGAAAACCTACCGTGGTGATAAATCTTATGTTTTCAATGCTCTGACAAATATTTCAGAGGTAGCTTCCGCACAGAGAGGCAAAGTCAAGGAAATAAAGCAAAAGCAGCGGCTTTCCGGTTTTAATTCAATTTTTGCTGTATCCTCTGTACCTATGGCAAAGCTATATTATGATGAATTCCGCAAGATCATGAAACAAGACCCATCCAAAGAGTTACGGATAGCCGTTATATACAGCTACGCCCCGAATGAAGAAGAAATTGATGGTATTCTGGACGAGGAAAACCCGGAGGATACCTCTTCACTCGACCAGAGCAGCCGTGACTTTCTTGAGTCAGCTATTCTTGATTACAACCAGATGTTCCATACGAACTATGATACATCCAGTGATAAGTTCCAGAATTATTATAAGGATGTATCACTCCGTATGAAAAACAAGGAGCTTGATCTGCTCATTGTTGTAAATATGTTTCTTACCGGCTTTGACGCAACAACGCTCAATACCCTGTGGGTCGACAAAAATCTGAAAATGCATGGTCTTATCCAAGCATTCAGCCGCACGAACCGTATTCTGAATAGTATAAAAACTTTCGGAAATATTGTCTGTTTCCGAAATTTACAAAAACGAGTTGATGCTGCCATTTCCCTCTTCGGTGACAAAAACGCCGGAGGAATCGTGCTGATGAAGAGCTTCCGGGATTACTACTACGGATACGATTCGGTTGACGGCAAACCAATGCCTGGTTATGTTGATATGGTGGAAGACCTGACGGAAAAGTTTCCTCTTTCAGAGCCGCAAATCATAGGCGAACAGAACCAGAAAGATTTTATTTCTTTGTTCGGTGCGATACTGCGTATGCGCAATCTGCTTGTTTCCTTTGACGAATTTGCAGAAAAAGAAGTTCTGTCAGAGCGTGATTTGCAGGACTATCTCGGAAGATATCAGGATCTCAGAGATGAGTGGAAACGTAAACGAGAAAAAGGAGAAAGTGTCGATATAAATGATGATGTAGTGTTTGAGATAGAGCTTATCAAGCAAATTGAAATCAACATTGATTATATCCTCATGATGGTTCAGAAATATCACGACACTCACTGTGAGGATAAGGAAGTCCTTATTACTATCAAAAAAGCTGTCGACGCAAGCCCTGAACTCCGCAGCAAGAAACAACTTATAGAAGCGTTTATTGCCGGCATAAATGATGTTGAAGATGTAATGAATGAATGGAATGATTATGTTTCCAGACAGCGTGAAACAGATCTGGAACAAATAATTACAGATGAAAAACTAAAGCCAATGGAAACCAGACAATTTTTAGAGAATGCTTTCCGTGAGGGCGAAGTAAAAACTGTCGGCACAGATATTGATAAATTGATGCCTCCGGTAAGCCGCTTTGGCGGAGGGAACCGTGCCAAGAAAAAACAGACGATTATTGAAAAGTTGAAAAATTTCTTTGAGAAGTATTTCGGCATTGGCAGAAGCTTCAAAAGCGAACCATCAGCAGAAGAATAACAGGAGGGAATTTTCAAATGATAAGCACAGAAAAGCTGAACCGAATACTTTCCTGCTACAAGAGCAGATTTCTGTCGATCTGGAAAGGCGAAAAATATAAATGGGAAGCAATAAAACAGTTTCAGGATCACTGGGATATTGATGCAGATAACTTTGCTGAAATGTTCAAAAAAGCAACAGATAAAACATCAAATCTCTTAGCATCAGGCTATGCGTATCCACGAACAATGATGATAGAGTTTGCCAAGGCAGATGCGGAAACAGTCCGTGAAATGTTCCGTGCTTTGTATGACGAAACGCAAGATCTTACAGTCAGGGTTGAAGCTTTTCAGGCTTCGTGTGAGGAGATTCGTATCAAATACAATGACGGCACATGGAAAAATCATTATCAGAATACAAACACTATAAGCACCTACCTTTGGCTCAAATATCCTGATAAATATTACATATACAAGTACGGGCTGATGCAGTCAGCAGCAAAGGAGCTGGATGCCGGCTACAAACCAAAGGCAAATGGTTCTGTTGACAGTATGATAGGCGGATTCAGACTATACGATGAGATTTGCACTGAGATCAAAAAAGATAAAGAATTGATCGGACTTATGCAGCAGGTTCTTTCCTCTGCCTGCTATGATGATAAAGAATGTCGGACACTTACCATAGATTTTGGTCATTATCTTGGCAGCTATTATCAGGACGAAAAGAAAAAAGAACTTGCTGATGAAGATTGGATCCCTGCAGGATATACCTCTCCATTGTCCGTCGAGGATTGGAAAGAACTCCTTACTGACACATCTGTTTTCACGATCAGCAGTCTACAGATCATTAAACGATTGAAGGATTACGGCGGACAGGCTACCTGTTCACAGCTTTCTGTCAAATACGGAGAAACTGTCAACTTTTATAATGCTGGTTGTTCTGCTCTTGCAAAGCGTATTGCCGAAAAGAAGGAACTACACATTGTTGAAGTTCGTCCAGGCGAAGAACACTGGTGGCCTGTTATTTTCACTGGAAAGCCTGCAGATAAAGATGAAGAAGGTGTATTTATCTGGCGGCTTCGTGATGAACTAAGTACTGCCACTGAACAGATCGATCTTAGTTCGGTACAGCTATATGCAACAGAAGAGCAAGATAATAATGCACATGGATACTGGTGGCTGACAGCTAATCCAAAAATATGGAGTTTTTCAAGTATTCGCATAGGTGAGGAACAGAGCTATACCTTGTACAACGAAAACGGCAATAAACGTCGTGTATTTCAGAACTTTCTGGATGTCAGAGCCGGAGATATACTGATCGGATATGAAGCAAATCCCGTTAAAAAGGTCGTAGCAATAGGACAAATAACACAGGAAAATGATGGCAATATGATCTATTTTTCAAAGACAGAGGGGCTCTCGGTTCCCATTGAATACTCTGTTTTGAAGGAAGCTCCTGAACTGGCAAAAATGGAATTCTTTGTGCAGCCAAACGGTAGTCTTTTCAAATTGACAAAAGGCGAATATGATTTCATAATGGACATCATTCGTGAAGAGAATCCGATCAAGCAGCCTGATGCAGTCAAGAAGCCCTATACGAAGGAGGATTTCCTAAGCAAGGTTTATATGGATGCAAACCGTTTTGATGTCCTGGTAAATCAGCTGAGGTTGAAGAAAAACATCATATTCCAAGGAGCACCCGGTGTTGGAAAAACATTTACCGCTAAAAAGCTGGCTTACGCAATGATGGGCGAAGAAGATGAAAACAGAATTGAGATGGTACAATTCCATCAGAATTATTCCTATGAAGATTTTGTTATGGGATACCGTCCGAACGGTGCGGAGTTCAAGTTAAGCGAAGGAATCTTTTATCGCTTTTGCCAAATGGCAGCAAATCATCCGGAGCAGGATTATTTTTTCATTATCGACGAGATCAACCGAGGAAACTTGAGCAAGATATTTGGCGAGCTACTTATGCTGATAGACAAAGATTACAGAGGAACGCAGGTTACTCTATCCTACAGCGGAATGAAGTTCTTTGTACCGGATAATCTGTATATCATTGGAATGATGAATACAGCCGACCGCAGTCTTGCAATGATCGATTATGCCCTCAGACGCAGATTCAGTTTCTTTGAAATGGAACCGGGTTTCAGCTCCGAAGGATTTATAAAATATCAGGAAAGTCTTAATAGCGAAACCTTCAATGAACTGATCAGCCATATCAAGCAGCTGAACAAAGAAATACTGGAGGATAAAGCTCTGGGCAAGGGATTCCAGATCGGTCACAGCTATTTCTGTGGCAGAGAGGTTCTTGGATGCACTGATGAATGGCTACGATCCGTGGTTGAATTTGATATTATTCCTACACTCAGCGAATATTGGTTTGATGAACCCAAAAAGCTATCTTATTGGGAAAAAAATCTGCGTGGTGTTTTTGATGACTAAGGACAAAAGCATTTACATAAAAAATATTTACTATATGCTGACCTATGCTTTCCAGATTTTAAGGCAATCGAATTATGAGGAAGTAGGATCAGAAAGTTTTGAAAAAATCGAGGATCTTTTTGCTGAAATTCTCGCAAAGGGTGTATCCAGACAAATCAAGCAGGGGCTGTATCGGACATATGTCACCAAAAATGAATTATTGTCCATAATGCGTGGAAAGCTGAATATTTCCGGTACAATTACAAATAGGATCCAACATAATAACGAATTAAGCTGTGAGTTTGATGAACTATCTGAAAACAATCTATATAATCAGATTCTGAAAACAACGATGCAATATCTTCTTATTGCAGAAGGTGTAGAAACCGAACGAAAAATCGCATTGAAAAAGATACTGGTGTTCTTTGACGGCATTGATATTCTGGAACCAACAATGATTCCGTGGGGAAGAATGCTTTTCCAACGTAATAACAGAAATTACGAGCTTTTGCTTAATGTTTGTTATTTTGTACTTGACGGAATGCTACAGACTACCTCCAAGGGTGAGTTTAAGGTTATTTCTTTTTCGGATGAGCATATGAATCGTTTGTACGAACGGTTTATTCTTGAATACTACAGAGAACACCATACTTATCTTTCGGAAGTCAGAGCCGCACAGATAAAGTGGGATATTGTCGGGGACAGCAATACTCAGTTGATACAGTTCCTTCCTGTGATGCAGACGGATATCACTCTGCGGCTACATGATCAAATTCTTATCATTGATGCAAAATACTACGGAAAAACACTTCAAAACAGATTTGATAAATATACACTGCACTCCAATAATGTCTATCAGATCCTCTCCTATGTAAAGAATCAGGATACAAACCATACCGGAAATGTAGGAGGAATTCTTCTCTATGCAAAAACAGATGAACCTGTCACACCCGATGGTACTGTTAATATCGGCGGGAATATAATCGGAGCAAAAACGCTTGATCTGAATGTTGATTTCCGTGTCATTGCTGCACAGCTTGATAAGATCGCATATGATTTTTTCTGTGTCGAGAAAAAATAAATCTGTTTGTTTTTATAATTTATTTGTCGCCCAGGAAACGACCAATGGGCTTTTTAAACATGTTATACTCATATCATCAACAAAAACAGGAGGCTGATACAATGCTTGGAGCAATAGTAGGCGATATAGTAGGCTCTGTCTACGAATGGCACAATATCAAAACAAAGGATTTTCCATTATTCCGTAAGGACTGCTTTTTTACTGATGACACCGTTATGACCTGTGCTGTAGCTGAAGCAGTTATGAACGGCGGGCAAAGAGATGATTTTATCGACGCAATGAAAAAGTTCGGCAGGATGTACCCGGATGCCGGCTATGGCGGAAGATTCAATAAATGGCTTTTCTCGGATGATCGTAAGCCATATAACAGCTTTGGTAACGGCTCGGCTATGCGTGTTTCACCTTGTGCGTGGGCAATGAATTGCAGATTCTGTGCAAGAACAGGAATGTGGCCGTCAAACGGACGAGAAAGAGCAAAGCTGTCCGCCGAGGTAACACATAACCATCCCGAGGGCGTTAAGGGCGCAATGGCTACAACAGACGCTATATTTTTGTGTCGTTACTATTTCGGAGGTTACTGCGGAGATTACGAAACGCCCATCAATGATGATCCAGCTGAATGTAAGAAACGCATCAAAGAACACATCGAGAAAGTTTACGGATACGATCTTTCGCGTACATTAGACGAGATCCGTCCCACCTATCGTTTCAATGAAACCTGCCAGGAGACTGTTCCTCAGGCTATTATTGCTTTTCTTGAAAGCACTGATTTTGAGGATGCTATCAGGAACGCTATTTCTCTTGGCGGTGACAGTGATACGCTGGCCGCAATTACCGGCAGCATAGCAGAGGCAGCTTATGGTATTCCTGACGATATAAAGGAAAAAGCGTATTCATATCTTGATGAGCCGCTAAAAGATGTTCTCAGACGATGGAAAAAGAATTTTTCTAAGAGCTATTAATCTAAAAAATCAGAAGTGCATCCGAACCAACTGCTAAAAAGCGAGTGATTTCAGATGCACTTTTTTACTGTTCTGATTCATTCTCAAATGTCTTATGCCACTGCAATAAAGCACTCTGGATGATCCTCCGGGGTAATCAGGAACTGATATGAATATCTTTTTTCCTCGTCTATTGTACAATTCAAAACCTTAAGCCAAGTAAGCTTATGCAGCGTTGCATTTGTGTGACTGTGACTATAATTCAGTTCTGCGATGACCATCTCAGCTGAAAACAATCCATCACCGAATATACTGTACATTTCTGATAAGATGTTTTTGGTTCCTTTCTCGATTTTATTGAAGCTATTTTTCAGTGCCTTATTAATTTCATAATTACCATCAGGCAACAGCTCTACAAGCCCAAGCTGCTTTGCAAATGCCATGTCAGTATTCATCTTTGTTGCTTCACCGATTATTTCGTAGTCTTCTGCTGTGATTACTCCTCTGCTTAAACAGCTATGAATTATCGAACCGATTCTCTTATCCTTTCTGCTGGATTTGTCAGAATTGATCAATTCATCTATAAGATCAATAATATCTTCAGAATACTTAATTTCGGTTAAGGTTTCAGGCTTTATACAAAAACTATATGTATTTCCTTCCCTCTCAATGATATTTCTTTTTTTATATTTTCTAAGCAGGTGGTGAAAATCATACGATGTAACTTCCACTTTTGTTCTTATATATTCGCTTGTAAATGAATACTTTCCATCATTTATTAACTCCAAAAAAATATCATTAATCTTCTTTCCATTTTCACTGGTGTTTGATGAAAACTCAGAAAGTATATCGATTATTTCATTTTTAGTGTATAATATTCTTTCTGATTTGATAGACACGGATTGCAGCTTAAACCTGTAGTTAAGGTGTTTATCAACAAGACCATAACGCTCAACAATTCCTAAATGTATCAGTCTTTGTATATAGTTGCTTATAGACTTTTTAGGCATTGCCCCATTTGCTGCACTTTCAATAATCTTTGATGTGAAGGTGTCTTTTCCTGATAACAGTATATTTTTCAAAATATCTAAAAATGTTTTTTTCTGATCAGAATATTTGTTATTATACTCTTGTTCAATCAGGTTCAAAATATCACTGATATCAAAACCTTCTATCGTATCATCAGTTTCCCCCGAAACCGCTTCACTGCTGTTTTGCTCCACACTGCTGGGTGCCAATGAGCTTCTCGCCATTTCCCGTTCCGCTTCAATGCTCTCGGTATCCTTTTTCTTTCGTTTGTCCCTGATCTCATCAACAAAGTCCGATAATACCGAAAGATAGTAATCTAAAAAGTATGTCAGATCATTCCCGTTTGCACCTCTGACGATCTTCGCAATCGCATCAAAGTATTTGAAGCCGCTTTTTGCAATTACTTCTGATATGCTTTCCTCTCCGAAAAATGTGTAGCCCGACCGTATAAGAATGATCTCCGAAAGAAGCCTCCCCAGCCTCTCGTTGCCATCAGGAAAAGGTCTGACGACCATTGCCCATGCCTGTGCAACAGCCGCCTTGATCAAAGGATGAACATTCATATCCGCCAGAAATGTTGTTATCTCGTTTATGCAGCCGTTCAGTCTTGCAGCACTCGGCAGAACATAGCTTTCTCCCTGCATGAAATAAATATCCACGCTATCCTCGGTTCTAAGCTCACCGCCGCCGTTATCAAGACCGTTTGTCAGTATCTGTGCGAGAACTTGTAGGTAGTCTTTGTTCAAAGGACGGTAAATATTCTCTGCGGCAAAGCTCCCTGCCTGTCTGTTGTTGAGTATCATAAGCTCCTCAGCATCGAGGGCTTCTTCACCTCTTTGCAAAAATGATACCGCCTCCTGGGCAGATATCTGCGACCCTTCAAGGTATCCCGTGAAGAATATTTCCCTGATCGTCATAACTGAGCTTAACAGTTTGTCGGTGTAATCGTTTTCGTATAATTCATTTACAATGTTTTCGCTTGCGATTATCATCCTGTCTGTCAGTGTGTACCAGTACGGCACTCCGTTTGCGTTTGTCAGCGGCAGTGTTATGGCTTTAGCACGGCGCTGCTCCAGCACCGTGCACCATATCTCATCTGCATTTACACCTAAAGGAAGATAGCCGTATAATTCGTTTCTGGCTATGTATTTCTCACCGATAACCCTGAAAAGTCGCTCTCTGTCCATATCCGCACCCCCTTATGCAATAATTCTGACCTTTGAAAGATCAAAGCATACAGCCTTTATTTCCGGATAGCATACCCCGATACATTCTCTTGCACGGTCATCGTTCCAGTTCATTTTCTGTTTTATTTGCTTCATGATGCTTCTTGCACCTATTTCGGTAGCTATTGTTTTTTCTGAGGGAAGAACCACCGCTTCAATATCCTCCGTACCGCAAGCACGGAGTACGAGCATTTTCTCCTGCATATTGATAAGGATCTGAACCTGCCTCGGTCTGCCGAGTGCTTCTATCGTTCCCTCGTTAAGTGTAAAAAGTCCTTCCCTTAAATCGAGACTCAGTATTATCTTATTCATCGCTGCCCTCCGTCTGCTCTGTGTCACTTGGTGAAATATAATCATCAAGGAAATTTACCTGTGTTGACATATCATGCTCCGCTACCTTCATACCAAAGCTGCTCTGCCAGTCCTGCGGAAATTCCGCTGCTGATGCTTTTACCTTGCCTGTGGCGGCATCCTTTTTCTGCGGCAGGAAGCATTCATGAGCATTAAGGTCAAATAAATACATCTGCTCATTGTTGTACCTGATTTTCATACCTTGCAAACGGTATCTGTAAACAGGATCCCAGCCCATCATTTCATACAGTCTTTCCGCAAATATCTTGCAGGTTATCTGACGGCTTTTTCTCTTATCAGCCTTCAGAACACACCAGCGTATCGCATCTCTTGCTCCTTCATCACAGGGTCTTATTATCATTTTCTGCTCCGTGGGATTGATTAAGAACTGTATGTAAGAAGCATTTTCGAGCTTGCTGATACATGAATTATTGAATGTAATACTGTTCCCTCTGATGGTCATAGCCGGGTCAAAGCGGTGAGAAATAAACTCTCTTCTTACTACCTGATAGCCCTCAAAGCTGAAATTTGCCTCCTCAGCGAGCCGCTTTGCTTCAAGCTGCTCCTCACGGCTCAGATTGAACTGAGCGGGAACGGGCTGCTGTGTGATCGGTCTTTTCTGCTGATTCAGCCCGTTCATCCATAACTGCGTATTCTCCATCGTACTCCTCCTTATATGCAATCTTTATAGTTCTTGCCCTTCCAGATTTTCGTTATAAGAAGCTGGTCAAGCATATCGCAAATCGCCACAGCACAGTCCGACAGGTTTTCTTTGTTAAGCGGACTGTCTGATATTTCCTTGTAAACCGTCAGCATTGTTTTTTCGTCAAACGCTCCGTAAACCATGCGGCTTGATTCATCGTGCATGATACATTCGCAGCGGTACATATATCCGAGCCAGTACGCAAAGGAAAGAGCGTCGATATCTCTGATTTCCTCGCCGGACAGCTCAAGCAGAGCCTTTGGCGGCTGACAGCTTTCCGCCTGATATGCCTTTGACAATATCAGGCTTTTGTTGTCCGTGTCATTTGTTTTTGATATGATATCCTCTATCCAGTAAAGCGTTTCAATGATAACTCTTGGGTTATCAACTAATACCGGCATCTGCAGGAGCTTCGCAAGGTCGGATTCATTCTGAAAGGATGAGCAGAAATAATGATCCACAACACCTGCAAGCTGACTCCTCATATACAGTGGTGTGAAATCCTCCATTCTCAGTCCCATAGCAGCCGCTTCCATAAAAAGCAATCCTTGTTTGTGACAAAATAATCGGTCGTTTTCAGTAAATTCACGCTTTGCACTGTATACATCGCTGCTGCGTGGTGACGCTCTTTCAAGCCACATCATACGCTTTACATTGTCGGATAACGGTCGGCTTTTTGAAGGGTCTCTCGACATTTATTCCACCTCCGTATCATTGCCTGAAACATTAATGACCGTCTGATCGCTGCCGTTTTTATTTCCCGGCGGTTCAGGCGGATTTTCTTTTATCGCAGTCATCAGACTGTCGATAATATCATCCGAAATCTTATGATCCTTATCTATCGGTCGGGCAGGAATGAACCATTCCTCTCCTGTGCCTTCTGTGTCAATATTCCTGAAAGCAGATGTGTGTTTAAAAGCCGGAGTGCCGAATATTCTCTTGTTAAGTTCCAGCTCCTGCTGTACCTGCTCCGCAAGCTCCATAAGCTCCTGCGGCTCATCTCCTGCATCGGGAGGAAAGTAAAAGCTCTTTGAGTCGTCACTGTTTTCCACTTCTTCCGGCTGTGGTTTTTTCGGAATTATTATCTCGTCCTTTTTGTGAATTGCTTTGCCGATATAATTGTCAAGATCAAAAACCAAAACCTTTTTTACAGTGCTGTCACTCATCATTATGGGCAGTTCCTGACAGGGAACGCTGTAGTTATATTCCTTATCCCACCCAAGACTATCATACAGTATCCGGCACAAAGAGCTTGCACCCTTTGATTTACCATCCCACGGAAAAGCATTAGGATCAGTATCATCACAGGCTCTGACGATTATCATACGTTCAACAGGATTAAAAAGCATTTCCACATATTTTGCATCAAGCTTTTTGCGGCAGGACTGATTGAAATGAATGCTTTGTGTTTTTATGTAAAACACAGGTTCAAGCACCTTGCTGAACATATCTCCGCTTACCACCTGATATGTCTTAACCATCTGTGCCTGTTCATCAAGAGTGCTGTTATCACTATCCTTTCCTTCAAGCTCGTCCTTGATCTGCTGTTCTGCTTCTGTCAGTTCACGGGCAATTCTTGATATGCCGTGATCATCGATCATTCCTCCCAGACGATGACCGCCGTCCGGGATATATTCATTTTCAAGATCGGATTCAAGGTCATCATCAAGAATTCCCATTGCTATCTGAGATACTCGAAAATAGTCGTCAGCTTCAAATCCTGCCCATGAACGGTTCATTGAAATAAACCCGGTCAAGACACCTCGGTCTATTACTCTCATTGGAAGGTACTCACCTTCGTGTCCGAAACGCCTGCTGTTTAAAATTCTCTGAGCAGCGTTCCATATTGCCCTTGTTACGATGGCATCGTGATGATCGGGTTGGAAGTATTTGTTTTTCTTTCCGTTGTTTTTCTTTGATTTATGATCCTTGAAATTCGGGGTGTATGTTTTTCTTGCAAGCACATCTCCGCAGTAACGCTCGTTCCGCATAAGTACAACCACTCCGGGAGCAGTCCACTCGGTATTTATTGAGCCGTCACGATGTTTTCTGCCGCCCGTCGGTATCTGAAGCTCCGTCAGCCGTGCGGCAATCTCATCGGGAGTGCCTCCGTTCAGAAGTGTTGCGTACATCCATTTCACTACCTGTGCCTGTGGCTGATTGATTTGTAGGATCTTCCGCTTGCCGCCGTATTCATCCTTTATCTCGACCTTGTCGTACCCGAAAAGAGCAGGTGTCATAAAGCGTCCACGGCTGAATCTCCATTCAAGGGATAAAAGCATAGCTTCGCTTTTCATATGGCTTTCTTCTTCAGCTACCATTGCAAGAACAAAAAGGATAATGCCGCTTGTCTGTAATCCTGTATCAAGATTTTCTTGTTCAAAAAACACCCTGACAGGGGGATCAAGATTTTTCAGTTCCTCAATATATCCGATACAGTCAAGCAGGTTTCTGGCGAATCGGGATACTGCCTTTGTTATTATCATATCAAATTTTCCTGCTCTTGCGTCCTCTATCAGCTTCAGAAAGCCCGGTCTGTGGGCTGTATTTGTTCCGCTGAAACCGTTGTCAACATAAGTACCGGCATATTTCCAGTTGGGGTTTGCCTGTATTTTTTCTTTATACTGCCGCATTTGCAGGCTAATGGAAATTGCCTGGTCTATATCATCGGTGGATACACGGCAATACGCTGCAACACGAAGCTCTCTGTTGACTTCCGATGTTTCCGAATATGCCGATATCTTTCGTACCCTGCTTGGGTCAAGCTCGTCAAGCTGTCTGACAAGTGCCGCCTTCTGCTTTTGTCTTTCCGTTTCAAAGGCTGCTCCGGCAGGTACCGTACTTGGATTTGCGGCTCTTTTTTCAGCGTTTATTCGTATATCATCCATAGCCGTCACGCCCTATAAACCTGTCATTCAATTTTCTCACTCCTTCAATATGTGTTTCTGGCAGACCATCCGCCTATGGCTATATTACCGTAATAATTGGATGTCAGCAACATTACATACGATGTACAGGAATGTAGAATATCTGGCGGTTCAGTTGTCACTTTCTGACAAATTCTCTATATCCGTAACAAATTCATAAGGGTCAAGCCGGAGCACCGCACATATTCGCAGTGCTGTTATCATATTGGCATTTGAGAGCTTCTGATAGCCGTATTCAAATCTCTGGTACTGCTGTAAAACAAGTCCGGCACTTACAGCCACCTCCATCTGCGACAAGCCTGATTCTAACCTTTTGTTTCGCAGAATTTCAGCTTCTTTTCCCATCGGACTTTTCATTATCGTCACCCCGTTAAACTGCTGATCGAAATTATCAGGTACGATTGTACCACTGATTGAATGTAATCATCAATACAACGACTCAACAAACAATTCGTAAATGATTTGTGTATGATACCTCTTGTTTTCCTGCCATAGGAATGCTAACATATCACCACCAATTCATCCGGGGAGTGTCATATATGAATTATGTAGTTGATATGAAAAAGACGGGAGCGCATATGAAAGAACTATTTGCTGAGAAGAATATAACCATTGCAGATATACAGAAAGAACTGAATTTAAGATCGCCGCAGTCAGTATACCGCTGGTTCAGCGGGGCGGCTCTGCCGACTGTTGACCATCTTTACACTCTTGCCTGTATGCTCCATGTTCCGGTCGATGAACTGCTTGTCCTGACAACAGAGACTCTTTCTGACGAGAGAGTTATGGAAATAATAAAGTGGTGCAGCAGCAAAATGCAGGAGTCTGATGAGCTCCGAAAATCATACTGGGAGCTGCTCGGAGTCGTTGTATTGCCTCTCTGATATAGGTGTGATTTGTAAAATTTTTATGAACAGCCAAAAAACGGCCAAAAAACCCCGAAATCGTTGAACTGCTGATTTAATGAGTTTTCCGCATGGTCATCGCATTTCCGGAAAAAGAGTAAAACATAAAAAAAGACCGGCATCTGAAAAAGGCTGAAAACAAGCCGTTTTTCAGATAGTCGGTCATGATTTTTATTGAATCAGCAGTTAAATGACAAATGAAAAATCCTATGCTATAATTCGGATGGATATCCGAATTACATACAAGGAGGCAGTTATTATGGAAACAATATGCGTTACTTTATCTCAGGAGGAAAAGGACAAACTCTTACAGATACTTGAAGAAAATGACATGACCGTAGATCAGGCTGTAGATGGATTTTTGCGGTGGATTATCCGGGATACAAGGGCTGCGTTGGAGTGGTTAGGAATTGAAGAATATTTGGATAAAATATCTGAATGATATCAACCTCTGTTTACAGTCTACTGTGATTTGTGATAAAATGTAAATAAAGAGGTGTTATGCATGGTAACTGAACAGGAAATAAAAAACAGAGTATTTACAGTAGATTTTCAAAGCCCAGAGCATTCTTTTCTGGTAACAGATAGTCAGATGAGAGGCTTTGATGAAAACCGCAGAAAGCTTGCTTCGAAAATAAATGAATATCTGCTTATCTTTGAAAAGGAGCATAATTACAGCCGGAACAGGACTTATGAGGAGCTGGTAGATCTTTGTCAGCAAAGCGGCGATACCTTCAAAAAGATAATAAGCGGAAGGATCAGAGCAACAAGGACGGTGCTGTATAAATTCTGCATCGGTCTGGAGCTTACTCTCCCGCAGGCCGAGGATCTGTTTTTGCTTTCAGAGGATGGAGAGCTTACGGAAAACAATATCGGGGACTTTATTTTTCTTCATGCACTTGGTAAGGATAATATCTATAGCTTTATTGATGAATATGAAAAGTATGTGCATAAGAAGATCAGCCTGCGATAAGATAATATTTTTCTGATTTTATGCCGTTTTAACTTGGGGAAAAGATTTCCTGGAATTTTTTTCTCCTGATTGTTATGATATAGTCACAAGGAAATAACAAACACATCAGATGCCGGCAGATGATATGGTTATTTTCCTGAAATATAACAACGAGGAGGAAGCATTATGAAACCCATAATCTTTTGTAATATCGCATATATGAAATACTACAGAGGTGTCATTAAGGACATCGACGAGCCTGTAAACGGCGGGAAGTATGTAACCGAAAACAACGACGGCGGAGAGTGTTATAATTTTGAACCCGTATCCTTTTCTGACGGAGATCTGATGTTCGGCTATGTTATGCCACCGCCCCAGACAGTGGAGCTTCATATTGAAAACATAATCGGTTGTGCAGGTGCAAAGAAGGAAGATGTAATCAATGATGTTATAGTGGTATGGTGCGCAAAGGAAAATGACCACAGAAGCACAAGAGTTGTCGGATGGTACAGAAATGCTACTGTATACAGATTTGGTCAGGTCTTGCAGTTTGATGACGGCTACGAACAGTATTTCAATTTTGTAGCCGACAGACGGGACTGCATCCTTCTTCCCGAAGAAGAAAGACGCAAGACTAAATGGTATGTTCCGCACGGCGGCAAAAAGGGAAAGGATTTCGGATTCGGCAGGTCAAACATCTGGTATGCAAAGGGCAGTGAGGGAAACGAAGCACTTGCAGAATTCCTTGAAACAATGATTGACCAGATCGAAAGCTACAACGGAAATGATCTTATTGACGAGGAGGTGGAATAATGGCTGCTTTTACATGGGAAAACTTTGATAATAGTTTTCTTAAGAAGATTATCTATTCCCCGGAAACACCTGAAAATGTCAGACCGATTTTTCCTACAGAGGAAAAGGAAGATCTTGTCTGCTCTATGAACCTTATATGCGATTATCCCGACAGGAGCTTTGTTGTCAGATACAGAAATGTGATCGAGGAAAACATGTTTCATAATTATCCTGACACATTTAAGGAGGTATGCAGTACAGTCGGAATCAAAATGTACGACAGTATAAATGCACTTTATACTTTGAGATCAAAGCCGCTGACTGTCAGCCTTATCAGTGCCTATATAAATGCACTTCTGAAAACAGGCGGCTGTGATGTTATGATAACTCAAAGCTCAAAATTCAGATATACAATAAAGCTTGATATGGCTAAAACTCCATCTGAGGATATACCCCTCTACGACTACCAGAAGGATGCCGTTTCCGCACTCACTGAGCATTTTGTAAAGAAGGATAATAAAAAGGGTATGCTTATCATGCCCACAGGAAGCGGCAAAAGCAGGACTGCATCGTATTTTCTCATCAGAGAAATGATAAGCCTTGGGTATCAGGTATTGTGGATCGTTCACAGACATATGCTGATAGATCAGGCGGCGGAGTGCTTTTACAGATTTGCAGGACTGTCAAAGCTCAGCGACCCGGATATAAAAAACTACAGGATAAGCTGTATTTCAGGCGAGCACCAGAGTATAAGGGCTATCGCCAAAAAGGACAATATCATTATCGGAAGTATTCAGTCCCTATGCAGGAATCACAATCATCTAAGACGCATTACCTCCCCGAAGCTGTTTATCGTGATTGACGAGGCTCACCATACATTTGCCCGTTCATACAGAGAAACACTGAAATATCTGTTCAAATATCGCCCGGACGCAAAGCTTCTCGGAATAACGGCTACTCCGGTCAGGAGCAGTGAAGGCGCAAGTGCAGAACTGCTGAAACTGTTTGATAATAATATCATCTATGAAATTTCACTTGGAAAACTGATTGCAAACGGTATTCTTGCAGACCCGGTATTCAAGCGTGTAGAAACCAACGAGGAGCTTGAACCGATGATATCCGAGGATGAAGCTAAAAACATCCGCAGATTCGGAGAACTGCCGGAATCACTTATAGGTAAAATCGCGCAATGTGCCGGAAGAAACAAGGTTATTCTGGAAGACTACCTGAAAAACGCTGACGCTTACGGTAAGACACTGATATTTGCACTGAATGTTCTTCATTGCCGTCTGCTTATGGATGAGCTGAAAAAACACAGGGTCAGATGCAGCTGTGTATATTCCGGAAAGGATGACAACAGCGTGACCATTGAAAAATTCAAACAGGGGCTTTTTGATGTTCTGATAAATGTAAACATTATGACGGAGGGCAGTGATGTTCCTGATATAGATACGGTATTCCTGACAAGACCTACCCAAAGCGAAGGTCTGCTGATGCAGATGATAGGCAGAGGAATGAGAGGCCGCAAGGCAGGAGGCACTGAGAAGGTAAACATTGTCGATTTCAATGACAAGTGGGAGGTATTCAATAAGTGGCTTAATCCCGAATGGATCATTGAAGGAGAATACGAGGAAAGGGAAGAAAACAAGGGCGAAATAAATCCGTATATCTATTATTCCTGGGAGCTTTGCAAAGAGGTATATAAAGCCTTCGAGGTCGAAAACTCCTCTTACAATACCTCTACAGCTGTTCCGTCAGGGTGGTATACACTTGCCGATGAAAACGGCGATGATTATATTCTTCTCGTTTTTGCAGATCAGCTCACCGGATACAAGAACCTGATCTCAGACCGTAAAGCTATATGTTCCGAAGAAAACATAAACATACCCGAACTGATCAGAAAGTATTTTTCGGATTTTTGTCTGCGGCCTGATGAATACAGTATCTCCCTTTTTATCGAAAATCTCAGGATTTTTGAAACTATACCCTATCTCAACTGTATTACCGACAGAAAGAAGGTTGATCCTTATCATGTTGCAGAGGCGCTCAAAGAATCCGGCGGAGATTTTGAAAGCTATGCTTATAAGATATATGACCGCTACCCGATTGCTCAGGAATTATACGGTACAAGAGAAAATTATGCAATGAAGGTAGCTGAGGCTCAGGTCTATAAGGGCAAGAAAGTCAGATATGGCGAAAGGATCGAAGAACTGCCGGATGAGAAAATACCATTCAGCCGAGAGCCTTATTATGATCTCGATGAACTTGTGCAGGAGGTCAAGGATGAAATGTTCGGCGGCGAATATGAGGGCATTTCGTCAATCGAATGGACAACAAAGGCATATAAAACATTCTACGGCTGCTATTATTACAGGGACAACCATATTGTCATCAACAGCGTTCTCAATTCAAAGGATGTTCCGAGAGAGGTCGTGAAATATATTATCTATCATGAACTTCTGCACAGAGATTATTACCGTCACAACAAGGCATTCCGTGAGCAGGAGCATAAATTCAGAAACTATGAGGAATGGGAGTATTTCCTTGACGGACACATGAACGACTTTGAGATTGAGGAATATATGTAAAAAATAGATACTATTCTTTCCTACTACTTTTTGAAAACAGAGGGTGCAAAATAGCTTGATTTTTTTATCCTGTATGGTATAATTTAAGTGGGAAAGTATAGAATTAAAGGGGTGTTTCCCATGGGAGAAAAAGATACTGCAACAAAAACACTGGAATCACACGAGCCGGTATTTGCTGATATTCTGAATGTTCTGCTTTTTAATGGCGAAAGCGTTATAAGTGCTGATGAATTGTCGCCTGCGGACAAAGAATCACAGTATAAAGTCAGTGGAGAGATCAGAAGTCAGCAGCGGGATGTATCAAAGTTCTGGCATAATACACATATTAATTTAGCCTTTATCGGAATTGAGAATCAGGTTGACCCGGACAAGCTGATGCCTCTGAGAGTGATCAATTATGACGGCTCTGTTTATCGAAGCCAGTATACAGCTGCTCAGGAAAAGACAGATAAGACTTGTTACCCGGTCATCACATTGGTTATTTATTTTGGAAAAAGAGAATGGACTTACGGCAAGAATCTCCATTCCTGTCTGAATATTCCCGATGCTCTGCTGCCCTTTGTAAATGATTACAAGATGAATTTTTATTCCATCAAGGATATGCAGCCGGAACAAATACAAAAATTCAAGTCTGATTTTCGTTTGATCGCAGAATTTTTCTATGCACTGAACAACGGTATAGAATACCATCCAACGAATCAGGTATTGGAATATCCGGAAGAAACACTTGATATGATAAGCGTATTCTCTGACGACGAGCGTTTCAGAAATGAGTACAATGCTATAACAGTTGACAAGAAGGGAGAGATTACAATGTGTGAGATTTACGATAAGATACTGATGGAAGGCGAAGCAAAAGGTAGAGCAGAAGGTAGGCTTGCTGTTCTTGCTGAATTAGTCAAAAAAGGGATTATAACGATAATGCAGGCGGCGGAACAGGAAAAAATGACAGTTGAGGAATTTTCAAAGAAAACTGGTCTTGCCGTACAATAAAAACCAAAGAGAATCCCCCGACACTACTATCAGGTTAAAAACTTGATGGCAGTGCCGGGGATTATTTTTGTCCTTTATTGACTTATTTCAGAAGAATTACACCCTCTCTTATTCCTTTCATCGTTAGTAGTAAAACAGTAGTAATGTCTATGTGTAACTGCAAAATGTTGAAACATAATGCCCCAGTTCAGCGGATAGTAAATCTTACCCCCGACTTCTGCCGTGGCATATAAATAGTACTTTTATCATCTTTTTATAACTCCATATAAGTCTTGTATTTCTTCTCAAATGCTTGGTATCACAGGGTTTTTCGGGTTTTGATACCCCTGCTGTTTCCGGGGTAT
>Ga0256405_10003029_pt1 | contig 36127 bp, 28 predicted proteins | sample RumenRJG_02DNA_FD_189096 | JGI IMG/M metagenome (GOLD analysis project Ga0256405, IMG submission 189096) | Bovine rumen microbial communities from Lethbridge, Alberta, Canada - RJG_02 | ecosystem: Host-associated > Mammals > Digestive system > Stomach > Rumen | place: Canada: Alberta...
CAGGCCTTTTCGCACAGAGCAGGGCATACACGACCAGTAAATTCAGGGAAGCTATTGGTCTTCTGCAAGCGGGAGTAGGCGTAGGACATCTGCCCCTGGTAGACACCGTCATTCCACTCAGGGATCAGATTATGAAGGGGACACCCCGTCACCATGCCATGAAGCTTCATGCCAGACTGGCAGAGAGGTACACCACAGTTCATGCAGCGAGCCGCCTGCTCCATTCGCTCCTCATCCGGCAGCATCTCATGGAAGTAGTCATAATTCTCCATGCGCTCCATCGGAGGGATGTCTCTATTATTCACTCTGCTATATTCCATAAATCCAGTTGGTTTTCCCATGATTATTCTCCTATATATACAATCTTTTTTCTTATCCACATCTGTCCTTGCATTTGACAGGACTTTTCCTCGGAAATGTAGACCACGCTATACATTTCCATTAGAGATCTTCATCCCATCAGGCATTGGCTTGCATTGCCTGAAAGGCTTCTTTAACAGCATTCTCATGGGAGATTCCCTGCTCCTCAAAGTGGGAGATGGATAGGATCATCTTGTGATAATCATTCGGTATAATCTTCTTAAAGTATGGCAGGTAATTTTCGAAGTCATCCATAATCTCCTGTGCTCTTACAGAATGAGTGGCTTCCATATAATCTGTAATGATCTGACGAAGCTCTGCCACGTCATACTTCTCTGTGACTTCTGTCATGAAGACCATATCCTTATTCAGTTTACGATAGACATCATGATTCATATCTAGGACATAGGCAATACCACCAGACATGCCTGCAGCTAAGTTCTTACCAGTAGGTCCAAGGATCACCGCACGACCACCTGTCATATATTCCAGACCATGGTCGCCACACCCCTCAGCTACAGCAGTTGCTCCTGAGTTACGTACCAGGAATCTCTCACCTGCGATACCGGTAAAGTATGCTGTTCCACTGGTTGCTCCATAGAGGGCTACATTTCCAACAATGATATTATCTGCTGCCTGATAGGCTGCTCCCTCTGGTGGAGTGACTACGATCTTACCACCAGATAATCCCTTACCTACACCATCATTGGCATCTCCTTCCAGTGTCAGGGTGACGCCCTTGGGCAGAAAGGCTCCGAAGGACTGACCACCTGCGCCATGACAATGGATCGTGAAGGTATCCTCTTCCAGGCTATCCCCAAAACGCTGGGTGACCTCAGAGCCGAAGATGGTTCCAAGGGTTCTGTCGGTTCCCTTAATGGTAAAGTCTGCGCTATGCTTCTCTCCAGTCTTCAATGCTCTCTTGAATTCAGGAATGATCTGACTCTCATCTACCGTCTCCTGCAGTTTAAAATCATAGACCTTCTTAGGATCAAAGTGAGATCCCTTAGCTCCAGCATAGGCGGTATCTAAAATACCGGACAACTTCACGGTCTCTGCACGGTGAGTAATCTGATGTGCCTTCGGCTGCAGGCAGTCGGTACGGCCAATCATCTCGGATACGGTATGGAAGCCCAAAGCTGCCATGATCTCACGGAGTTCCTGTGCCACGAAGCACATGTAATTAATGACATGCTCAGGCTTACCCTTGAAGCGCTTTCTTAATTCTGGATTCTGGGTTGCAATACCCTGAGGACAGGTGTCCTTCGAGCATACACGCATCATGGAGCAACCTAGAGCCACCAGTGGTGCTGTGGCGAATCCATATTCCTCTGCTCCCAAGAGAGCTGCAATGGCTACATCCCGACCTGTCATCAGCTTCGAGTCTGTCTCTAATACCACTCTGTCACGGAGACCATTCTCCATAAGTGCCTGCTGTGCCTCTGCTACGCCAAGCTCCCAAGGGAGACCTGCGTGATGGATACTTGAATAAGGAGCTGCACCAGTTCCTCCATCGTATCCAGAGATCAGGATGACCTGGGCACCAGCCTTGGCTACACCACAGGCGATGGTTCCAACGCCTGCCTCAGAAACCAGCTTCACGGAAATACGTGCCTTCGGATTGGCATTCTTTAGGTCGTAGATTAATTCCGCCAGATCTTCGATGGAATAGATATCGTGATGTGGTGGAGGAGATACCAGAGATACTCCGGGAGTGGAATATCTAGCCTTCGCTACCGTGAGGTTTACCTTTCTACCAGGCAGGTTACCGCCCTCACCAGGCTTAGCTCCCTGTGCCATCTTGATCTGGATCTCATCTGCGGATACCAGGTAGGCCTCGGTGACTCCAAATCGGCCAGATGCCACCTGCTTTACGCGGGAATTCTCATCGGTTCCAAAGCGGCTATCGTCCTCGCCACCCTCACCTGTATTGGAGCGGCCACCTAACTGATTCATGGCCTTGGCCAGTGTGGTGTGGGCCTCTGGAGAGATGGAGCCAAAGGACATGGCTCCTGTCTGGAAGCGCTTCACAATAGACTCGATGGGCTCTACTTCTTCTATTGGAATTGACTTCTGCACTGGATGGAAAGCCATGAGTCCCCGCAGGGTATGGGGCTTATCGTCATCCACCAGGGAGGAGTATTCCTTGAAGACATCATAATTCTTATTCCGTACTGCCTGCTGCAGGGTCACAATGGTCTCTGGACGATACATGTGATTCTCTGCATTCGCGCCAGAACGCAGACGATGGAAGCCTACAGAGTCCAGTGTGGTGTCCTCGGCCAGTCCCATTGGATCAAAGGCATGATTATGGCGGAAGGTAACACCCTCTGCGATTTCCTTCAAGCCGATTCCGCCGATCCGGCTAACGGTTCCGGTGAAGTACTTATCAATCACTTCCTTAGAGAGACCGATGGCTTCGAAGATTCGTGCAGACTGGTAGGACTGCAGGGTGGAGATACCCATCTTCGCTGCAGTCTTTACAATGCCGGTCAGGATCGCCCTATTGTAGTCCTCGATTGCAGTATGGTAATCCTTATCCAGGATGCCAAGGTCGATTAACTCGGCGATGCACTCCTGAGCTAAGTATGGATAGATGGCACGGGCACCGAAGCCTAAGAGGGTTGCAAACTGATGGACATCTCTTGGCTCACCACTCTCCAGGATGAGAGACACTGCGGTACGCTTTCTCGTAGCAACCAGGTGCTGCTCCACGGAGGATACTGCCAATAGAGATGGAATCGGCACATGGTTCTCATCGATTGCCCTGTCAGACAGGATGATGATGTTATAGCCACGCTCGAAGGCACGATCTACAGACACATTCAGCTGGTCCAGGGCGCGCTCTAGAGAGGTATTCTTATAGTAGACAATTGGTAGTGTGGTGGCCTTGAAGCCTGGCTGATTCAGGGAACGAATCTTCATGATATCCACACCGTCCAGGATTGGATTATCCACCTCTAGGACACGGGCATTCTGTCCAGACTCCTGCAAGAGATTACCATCGGAACCAATGTAGACCGTGGTGTCAGTTACGATTCTCTCACGAAGGGAGTCAATCGGAGGATTGGTAACCTGTGCAAAAAGCTGCTTAAAGTAGTTAAACAAAGGCTGATGCTTCTCAGACAATACTGCCAGTGGCACATCATGGCCCATGGACATCACAGGCTCTGCTGCAGTCTTTGCCATGGTGAGGATCTCATCATTGACCTCTTCATAGGTGTAGCCAAATACCTTATACATCTTGTCACGGGTATCCTGATCGAAGGTTGGAATTTTCTTATTCGGAATCTTCAATTCATCCATATGGAGGAGATTCATATCCAGCCACTCACCGTATGGCTTTCTAGAAGCATAGGCTTTCTTCACTTCCTCATCTGGAATCAGACGCTTCGCCTTCGTATCAATTAACAGGATTCTTCCTGGCATGAGACGGGACTTCTCGACGATGTGTTCCGCTGGGATGTCTAGGACACCTACCTCAGAGGACAGAATCAGACGATTGTCATCGGTTACATAGTAGCGGGATGGACGGAGACCATTACGGTCAAGGGATGCACCTACTAAGTCACCATCTGTGAAAAGGATGGCAGCAGGACCATCCCATGGCTCCATCATAGTTGCATAATAATGGTAGAAGTCCTTACGATCCTGATCCATGAAGTCATTCTTCTTCCATGGCTCTGGAATGGTGCACATAATCGCCAGAGGCAGTTCCATACCATTCATGTACATGAATTCCAGTGTATTATCTAGCATTGCTGAGTCGGAGCCATTGCGATTCACCACTGGACAGATCTTATCCATCTCATCTTCCAGGACTGGAGACTCCATGGTTTCCTCACGAGCTAGCATACGGTCTATATTTCCACGAATCGTATTAATCTCACCATTGTGGGCAATGAGGCGGTATGGATGTGCCTTCTCCCAGCTTGGTGTGGTGTTGGTGGAGAAACGGGAATGGACGATTCCGATGGCTGACTGATACTCTGGATTGTCTAGGTCCGTATAGAATCCTCGGAGCTGGCCAACCAGGAACATGCCCTTATAGACGATGGTTCTGCTGGACAGGGAGCAGATATAGGTATCCTCAGAGCTCTGCTCGAACTCTCTACGGATCACATAGAGCATGCGATCGAAGGCGATGCCCTCCTCTACCTCCTCAGGTCTCTTCACGAATCCCTGGGCAATGTAAGGCATGCTATCAAGTGCCACCTGGCCAAGGATCCCCGGAACAGTTGGTACATCACGCCAGCCTAGGAATTCCAGGCCATTCTTCTCACACAGCACCTGAAACATTCGTTGCATCATATTTCTCTTCACCCGATCCTGTGGGAAGAAGAACATGCCGATACCGTAGCTACGTGCCTCTCCTAAGTCGATGCCCTGGGCAGCCATGGCCTTAGAGAAAAACTGGTGAGAGATCTGGACCAGGATACCTACGCCATCACCAACCTTACCTGTTGCATCCTTACCGGCACGATGCTCCAGGCGCTCAACAATATGAAGGGCGTCATCTACGGTGCGGTGATCCACACGACCATCGATATTCACTACGGCTCCGATTCCGCAGGCGTCGTGCTCTCTTTGGTTATAGAGTAGTTCCTTGTTCATTTTCTTTTTCCTTTCTTCCTGGTGCTTGATGGTAGGACTGGCCGCTTGCTTTCGGCCGAGGCCTAATGGCAACCGCTTTCAGCCGAGACCTAATGGCAACAATATTTCCAGCAAAAAAGGCGTCCATGAAGGAAACTCCGCCTATAGCGGAATCACTTTCATGGACGCCTTTGTCCGAATCAATATTTTTTGTGAGTTTACACCCCATAGGAGATTGTGTCAACCGTTTTTCGGTTTTTTTGCTTCTCTTCCTACACAGCCACCTACACAACCGCCCAGCAAAACCACAGCATCATCTGAGGACTAGCCCCTAAAACATCAGAATCATCTGGGCAGTTTCCACCATGGAGCGCCCCATATCCATAGAATTCTTCTGAATGTAGCGGAAGGCTTCCTCCTCAGACAAATGATTTCGCTCCATGAGATAGGCCTTGGCATTATCCAGTATCATCTGTTCCTCAGGGGAGCGCTTTTTAGCAGCCCGAAGCCGCTCCTTTTCTCTTTTCTTTTTCTTCTTTTCCTGGGAATAAGCATACTCCACATCCGACAGCATCATGTCCACCGTGGATATGAGATCTGTCAACTTAATGGGGGCTGTCAGCGCCACTACATCCTCTTCCTTACGTCCGTAAATATTCTTCGCCGAGTCCATCAAGAGGACCTCGTAAAAAGGCGTGGACTTTCGCCGTATCAATTCGGTGTAGTCCATATCCCTCATCCTTACCGGACAGATGATCAGCCCCGCCGAGTGCTCCGAAAGTTCTCGGAGAGCCTCGCCTCCAGATGACATGATACGCACATCATCGAATCCCCTATGCATGAGTATCGATCGAATCTTCTTAGAAGTCTTATCCCCAGGAAATGCAAGCAGAATCATACTCACTCGCATCACCTCTTTTATTCCAAACCAGACACATCCGCCAGACCATCCGCTAACAGCCCAGCTTCTCGTCTATCGCTTCCCATCAGATTCGTGCCAGGTAGGTCCTTACTTCCCAGTCAGTGACTTCTCTTGCATAGGACTCCCATTCCTTCATTTTTTCAGAAATGTAGACCTCGGTGTAACGCTTGCCGTATAGATTTTCAAAAAAGGCATCATCGCTGAAGGCTTGCAGAGCATCACATAATGTCTCAGGAATCTGACCTACGGAGCTGTCTGCTTCCGGTAGGTCTAACTTTTTCTCAATGCCCTCTAATCCTGCTGCCACAAGGTATGCAATATTCAGGTATGGATTGGTGGCTCCATCCGGCATCTCCCACTCGATTACGGTACGGCCAGCCTCATTATGAGACACAATCACTGGTGCCTTGTAGTTATCCTTAGACCAGAAGATTCCCTTGCTGTCACTGAAGCGATCCTTGGTTCTCTTATAGGAATTCACAATGGGATTCGCGATGGCGATGGCACCCTCCATATGGGTCAGGACACCAGATAGGAACTGCTTCCCTGTCTCGCTCAGTCCGTGAGGATCTTTAGTATCCGTGAACCAATCATGGAATCCCTCCTGACAGGCTGCATTCAGAGCCATGGCTGAGCCTGGGAAGTCTGCACGAGGCTTTGGCATGAAGGTTGCATGGAATCCATGACGGCCGGCAATGGATCGAACCGTATTTCGAAGGGTCAAAATCTGATCTGCCATAATCACACCTGTTGCCTTCTGGAAGGACACTGCATGCTGAGCTGGCGCATCCTCATGGTGTGAGGACTCCATCTCAAATCCCAGATCCTCAAGGGCATAGATGATATCACGACGTGCATTCTCACCAGAATCAAGAGGTGCCATATCTAAGTAGTAAGCACTCTCCTTGGTATTGGTTGTTGGGAGACCCTCTTCATCTGTGTCAAATAAGAAGAACTCACACTCCGGATTCAGCTCAATGGACAGGCCTTTTTCCGCGGCTCTCTTTAGTGTCTCTCGAAGGATATAACGTGGACTCTCTGGAATGAGATTTCCCTCTTCATCAGCCAGGTCACATAGGAAGCGTCCTACCTTACCATGCTGTGGACGCCATGGCAGGATTCCAAAGGAATCTATGTCTGGAATCAGATAGATTCGACGGAGACCTAGTTCCTTAGCTCCTCTAATATGATGGCCATCTACATAACAGTGGCCATCTAAGGCCTTCTCAATCTGCCCCTCTGTGATTGCAATATTACGAAGTACGCCGAAGAAATCAGCAAATTGCAGACGGATGAATTTCACGTCCTCTTCTTCAATTAATTCCAGGATATCTTCTCTTGTGTTGGACATGCCTGTCTCCTTTCTTATTTTCCCCTTATTATCCGCGATCCCTGGAAGCCTATCGCCTTACACCCCGGCTTCCAGGTCGCCTTACATTTCTACCGAAATCTATCTGGCGTCATACTCCACTGCTGCCTGTACCAGACCGCGGAAAAGTGGATGCGCCTTATTGGGACGAGACTTGAACTCTGGATGGGCCTGGGTTCCTACATAAAATGGATGCTCCTTGTACTCTACCATCTCAACAATTCTGTCATCAGGAGATACGCCGACTGTCTCTAAGCCCTTCGCATTCATGAGATCTCTATAGTCATTATTGAATTCGTATCTATGTCTATGACGCTCTGAGATATCCAGTGTGCCATAGAGTTTTGCAGACAGGGAATCTGCCTTCAGTCGGCAAGGATATGCACCCAGTCGCATGGTTCCGCCTAGATTCTCCACATCCTTTTGGGCATCCATCAGTGCAATGACTGGATGGAGACTATCTGGCGCAAACTCTGTAGAGTTGGCATCATGGAATCCTAAGACATCACGAGCAAATGCTACCACTGCCATCTGCATGCCTAAGCAGATACCCAGGTATGGGATCTGATTCTTTCTCGCATAGGAAGCTGCCATGATCATACCCTCGGTGCCGCGGTTACCAAATCCGCCTGGAACCAGAATTCCAGACACACCTGCCAGCATCTCTTCACAGCCCTTCTCCTCAATCTCCTCAGAGTCGACCCAGCGAATATTGATCTTCGTCTCTGTTGCAATACCACCATGGGCCAATGCCTCTACCACAGAGAGATATGCATCATGAAGTGCGGTGTACTTACCAACGATAGCGATCTCTGTCTCACGCTTCGGATTATGCTCACGCTCCACCATCTCTCTCCATTCCGCCAGGCCTGTTGGCTCAGGGTTCTCCATATGGAGACACTCTAGAACCGCATCTGCCAGGTGCTCATCCTCCATCATCAGAGGAACGGCATAGAGGGATGGAGCATCTAAGTTCTGGATGACACGGTTACTTGGAACATTACAGAAGAGTGCAATCTTATCCTTCATATCCTGAGGCATCTCATACTCAGAGCGACAAACCAGGATATCTGGCTGGATGCCGATTTCTAGGCACTTTTTGACAGAGGTCTGGGTCGGCTTGGTCTTCATCTCCCCAGATACTCTTAGATAAGGAATCAGGGTAACGTGAATCATAATTGCATTCTCACGGCCTACATCATGCTGGAACTGACGAATGGCTTCCAGGAAGGGCTGACTCTCGATATCACCCACCGTACCGCCTACCTCGATAATTGCAATACGGTCTTCCTTTGGATCAAGAGAGCGGAAGAAGCGGGACTTGATCTCATTGGTGATATGAGGAATGACCTGAACGGTGCCTCCGCCGTAATCTCCGTGACGCTCCTTATTAAGAACAGACCAGTAGATCTTACCAGAGGTAACATTGGCATTATGATCTAGGGACTCATCAATGAAGCGCTCATAGTGACCTAAGTCCAAATCGGTCTCGGTGCCATCGTCTGTGACAAATACCTCACCATGCTGGATTGGATTCATGGTTCCCGGATCCACATTGATATATGGATCGAATTTCTGCATAGTGACCTTGTAGCCTCTTGCCTTCAGAAGGCGACCTAGAGATGCAGCTGTGATTCCTTTGCCCAGGCCTGATACAACTCCTCCGGTTACAAATACGTACTTGATCATTTTACGCTTCCTTTCTACTTTCTGATTCCTTTGATGGGGATGACATTGGGACGACCTGAAAAGGATGCCTTGGATAAGCACTGCTTCCTTTCCAGCCCTGTACCACATAAAAAAGTGCCGACAGCTTTTAGGGGGTACTTCCCCTATTTGCTGCCGACACCCTTGTCATCACCAAAATAGTTATCTAACGCTATGAATTTTTCTCTAATGGATCCTCCATCTACTCGTGGTCGGATTACTTCATAATTTTGAAAAAACATGAAATAAAATATACTCGGATTTCTTCAAAATGTAAACCTCTTTTTTTCACAATTTTTTCAAAAAAATGATTGACAAGTAAAGGCATCAAGTTTTACAATACGACACATCAAAGCACAGAACAGATTGATTCAACTCTGTGCCACATATTATTGGCAAAGCAAAGGCGCTTTGGATACGTTATTCGTGTCCAAGGTGCCTTTTTTTGTGCATCGGATGAGCCTTGGCTTATCCGACAAATTCCGGGGAAATTAGGAAAGGAGATTTCTTATGACACAGACAACAATTCCTGAGATGTATGGCTGCATGGTCTTCAACGACAAGGTTATGCGGGAGCGTCTCCCAAAGGATGCCTACAAGGCTGTCAGAAAAACCATTGAGACTGGCAAATCACTGGATCTGGATGTTGCTAACACAGTCGCTGCTACCATGAAAGAATGGGCAGTGGAGCGTGGAGCAACTCATTTCACACACTGGTTCCAGCCCATGACTGGTCTCACTGCTGAGAAGCATGATAGCTTCATCAATCCAGATGACAAGGGCAATGTCATCATGAATTTCTCCGGAAAGGAGCTGGTGAAGGGTGAGCCGGATGCATCAAGTTTTCCATCCGGCGGCATCCGCGCCACATTCGAAGCACGTGGATATACTGCTTGGGATCCTTCCTCCTACGCATTCGTAAAGGACGGTTCTCTCTATATTCCAACAGCATTCTGCTCCTACACAGGCGAATCTCTGGATAAGAAGACACCACTGCTTCGCTCTATGGATGTACTGAATCACGAAGCAACCCATATGCTTCACTTCCTTGGTAAGGAAAATGTAAAGCGCGTTGATACAACCATCGGTTCCGAGCAGGAATACTTCTTAATCGATAAGGACCTCTACCTGTCTCGTAAGGATCTGGTATTAACTGGACGTACGCTTCTAGGTGCACCTGCACCAAAGGGTCAGGAGATGGAGGATCACTACTTTGGTGTCTTAAAGCCAAAGGTATCTGCCTTTATGCATGACTTAGATGAAGAACTGTGGAAACTTGGTGTACCTGCTAAGACCAAGCATAATGAGGTAGCTCCAGCTCAGCACGAGCTGGCACCTGTCTTTGAGATGTCCAATATCGCTGTCGATCATAATCAGCTCACCATGGAAATCATGAAAAAGGTAGCAGACCGCCACAATATGGCATGCCTCCTTCACGAGAAGCCATTCGATGGTGTCAATGGTTCTGGTAAGCACGTGAACTGGTCCATGGGTACAGACACTGGAGAGAATCTCTTAGAACCAGGTAAGACTCCTGCAGAGAACACCCAGTTCTTAGTATTCCTGGTTGCAGTCATCGCAGCAGTTGATAAGTATGCAGATCTCATGCGTGCCTCCGTAGCAACTGCAGGTAATGATCACCGTCTGGGAGCCAATGAAGCACCTCCAGCTGTTGTATCCATCTTCGTGGGTGATGAGTTAGCGAAGATTCTCGATGCAATCGAAGCAGGGGAAACCCCAGAGGATGCCGAGCGAACGCTGATGGATATCGGTGCGAAGGTTCTGCCAACCCTGATGAAGGACACCACCGATCGAAATCGTACATCACCATTTGCCTTCACCGGTAATAAGTTCGAATTCAGAATGCCAGGCTCTGCCGTATCTGTTGCAGACCCAGCAATCATTTTAAATACAGCTGTTGCAGATTCCCTTCGTGAGATTCGTAAGTCTCTGGAGTCCACTCCTAAGGAAGATCTCACCACAGCCATTATGGCGCATCTGCAGAAGCTCTTAAAAGAGCATAAGAAGATCCTATTTAACGGCAATGGATATGCAGAGGATTGGGTAGATCAGGCAGTTGCCCGTGGTCTCTATAACCTGAAGAGTGTACCAGATGCAATGCCTGCCTTCTTAGATCCTAAGAATACCAAGCTCTTAGAGGACTACCACATCTACAGTGCATCTGAGATCCATGCCCGTTATGAGATCAACTTAGAGAACTATGCTAAGGCCATCCATATCGAGTCCCTCACTCTGCAGGACATGATTAAGAAGGACGTCACACCTTCCATCCTCTCCTACTCCACAGCCATCTGTGACGAGGGACTGTCTAAGAAGGAGCTGTCCCCTGACATAGACACAAGCTATGAGACAGAGTTAGTCGCAGAGCTTTCTAAGTATTATGCTTCTATCCGTGCTGGACTGAAGAAGCTCTCATGTGATACCAAGGCTGCTGAGGATGAGTCTGATTCTCTGAAGAAGGCTGTCCTCTACCACGACACCATCCTGTCTGACATGGCTGCCATTCGTACTGCAGTCGATGCAGCAGAGGCTGAGATCCCAAGTGACTACCTCACTTACCCAACCTACGAAGAGATGCTCTTTTCACTTAGATAAATGTAAACCAAAAGGAGGTACGCTATGTGCTCAATACTGGCTTGGACCAGTCCTAAAGCAGACGAGATCACATTCAAGACAGCACTACAGACAACCACCTCCCGTGGACCGGACGATTCTAGAACCCAGTCTACAGGAGCCGGGTTACTAGGATTCAATCGACTTGCAATTATGGGGCTGACTGCATCAGGCATGCAGCCCTTTACCAGAGACCAGGATATGGTGGTCTGTAATGGTGAGATCTATGGATTCCGTGGAATCAAAGAATGGCTGATGAGGATCGGCTATCGTTTTCAGTCCGAATCCGACTGCGAGATTCTCTTACCTATGTATCGAGAATTAGGTGTGGATATGTTCCCTCGCCTGGACGCGGAATTCGCTCTGGTGATCTACGACGGAGAGAGCCATTCCTATATCGCAGCCCGGGATCCCATTGGAATCCGTCCACTCTACTATGGCTATGACAAGGATGGCTATATCGCCTTCGCATCTGAGCCAAAGGAACTATTACATATCTGTCAGGGAGAGATCCGTCCATTCCCACCAGGGCACTATTATAAAAACGGCGAATTCATCTTGTACTATGATGCTACTTCTGTCCGTGCCGTGTCCCATGACGACATGGATACCATCGCACAGAATATCCACGACCGCCTCATTACTGGAGTGAAGAAGAGAATGGATGCAGATGCGCCAATCGGCTTCCTCCTGTCTGGTGGACTCGACTCATCCCTGGTGTGCGGCATCTCTGCCAAGCTCTCCAAGCGTCCCTTAGAGACCTTCGCCATCGGTATGGATGTGGATGCCATCGATCTAAAGTATGCAAGAGAGGTAGCTGACTTCATCGGTTCCAACCATCACGAAGTCATTATTACAAGGGATGATGTCATCAGAGCCCTTGAGCCTGTAATCCACACCTTAGGCACCTATGACATCACCACCATTCGTGCATCCATCGGCATGTACCTCTGCTGCAAGTGGATCCACGAGCATACCGACGTCCGTGTCCTTATGACTGGAGAGATCTCGGATGAGCTCTTCGGCTACAAGTACACCGACTTTGCTCCAGATGCAGAGGCCTTCCAGGCCGAGTCCGAGAAGCGAATCCGTGAGCTCCATATGTATGATGTCCTTCGAGCAGACCGTTGCATCAGCGTACATTCTCTCGAAGCCCGTGTCCCATTTGGCGACCTGGACTTCGTCCGCTATGTCATGGCCATCGATCCAGAGAAGAAGCTGAATACTTATCAGAAGGGTAAGTATCTCCTCCGTCACGCCTTCGAATCCGACAACCTGATTCCCTATGACATCCTGATGCGTGAGAAGGCAGCCTTCTCCGATGCTGTTGGACACAGTCTGAAGGATGACTTAGCAGACTACGCCGAGACTCTCTACAGCGATGGTGAGTTCTTAGAGAAATGTAAACCATATACCCACGCGACCCCTTTTACCAAGGAGTCTCTCCTCTATCGTGAGATATTTGAAAAGTATTATCCAAATCAGAGTCAAATGGTGGATGACTTCTGGATGCCAAATACTTCTTGGGAAGGATTAAGAGATGTCCATGATCCATCTGCCAGAGTCCTGTCCAACTATGGTGATAGTGGGAAGTAGTGCTGCATTGTAAAGATGATCATCTGGCATCTCGAAAATGGATCATCCGTTTATTTTCAATGCAACTTGAAAGGATACATAGAAATGAAATTTGATAAGATGCAGGGCTGTGGCAATGACTACGTCTACGTAGATGTGACACAGCATATGATTCAAAATCCAGAAGAGGCGGCTCGCTTTGTAAGCGACCGCCATTTTGGCGTTGGTTCCGACGGTCTCATTCTGATTGCAAAAAGCAATGTGGCTGACTTTCGAATGATCATGTTCAATCTGGATGGTTCCCAGGGCAAGATGTGTGGCAATGGCATTCGCTGTGTAGGAAAGTTCGTCTATGATCACGGCATGACAGATCACACCACCATTACAGTAGAGACACTGGCCGGCATTAAGACACTGGTTATGACTCCAGATCGGAACAATCACATTCAGTCGGTTACCGTGGATATGGGAGAGCCAGAACTCATTGCAGGAAATGTTCCTGCAGATGTATCCGCTTTTCATACATCCTCTCTCACCCCTAATGATAAGGTCATCTCACAGCCTCTTCATGTCCTGGGTCAGGACTATATTGGCACTGCAGTCTCAATGGGGAATCCCCACTTTATTATCTTCGATCATAAGAATGATGTAAGGGATCTCGACTTAGAAAAGCTGGGTCCACATTTCGAGCATCACAAGGCCTTTCCAGAAGGGGTCAATACAGAATTCGTGAATGTCATGGATTCGAGTCATCTAAGAATGCGTGTGTGGGAGCGAGGCTCTGGAGAGACCATGGCCTGTGGAACCGGAGCCTGTGCGGTGGTGACTGCTGCCATCCAAAATGGTCTGACCGAACGAACCGTGGATGTGGAACTCCTGGGCGGACACTTAGAGATTACCTGGGATCCCACGGACAATCACATCTATATGACCGGTCCAGCTGTCACTGTATTCTCAGGGGAGATCCATATCCCCGAGGATTGATGGATGCCTTCAGGATTCGTCGAATCCCCCTTCCTAGCCACCACTTATCCATCCATAGCTATCACCATCCAGAAAGGATTCATTATGTATAAAATCAATAGCAACTATACCAAGCTCCCAGGTAACTACCTCTTCTCCACGATTGCTAAGAAGGTCTCTGCCTATAAGGAAGCCAATCCAGAGGTGGATCTCATCCGTCTTGGTATCGGAGATGTGACACAGCCTCTGGTCCCTGCAGTTATTGATGCCTTGCATCATTCTGTAGATGAGATGGGATGTGCCGAGACCTTCCACGGATATGCGCCAGATTTAGGATATGCCTTCCTGAGAGATCGCCTGGTGGAGAGAGTCTATAAGCCACTTCACGCAGAGGTGTCCTCAGATGAGATCTTCATCTCCGATGGTGCCAAGTCTGACTCTGGTAATATCCAGGAGCTTTTCAGTGTGGATAATACCATTGCCGTCACTGACCCTGTCTACCCTGTCTACATCGACTCCAATGTCATGGGCGGACGCTGTGGTAGCTTCGACCCTAGCTCTGGTAAGTGGTCTGATGTGATCTACATGCCATGCACCAGAGAGAATGGCTTCGTCCCGGCATTCCCAGAGCGTACCCCTGACATAATCTATCTCTGCAACCCCAATAATCCAACAGGTACTACATTAAATGTAAACCAGCTCCAGGACTGGGTGGATTATGCCAATCGAAATGGTTGCATTATTATCTATGATGCCGCTTATGAAGCCTACATCACAGAAAAGGATGTCCCACACTCCATCTATGAATGTACCGGCGCCCGTTCCTGTGCCATTGAGATCCGCTCCTTCTCTAAGAATGCTGGATTCACAGGTGTCCGCTTAGGTTACACCCTTGTGCCTAAGGACATTGTCCAGGACGGTGTCTCTCTCCACGATCTGTGGGCACGTAGGCATGGGACCAAGTTTAACGGCGCGCCTTACATTGTTCAGAGAGCAGGAGAAGCCGTCTACTCTGATGAGGGCCAGCGACAGGTTCGAGAACAGGTGGCCTATTATATGAGGAACGCCCACACCATTAAGGACTCTCTACTGGATATGGGATATGAAGTCTACGGCGGTGTCAATGCGCCATACATCTGGTGGAAGACTCCAGAGGACATGACCTCTTGGGACTTCTTCGACTATCTCCTTACCAAGGCTCATGTGGTTGGAACCCCTGGCGCAGGATTCGGTCCTAGCGGTGAGGGCTACTTCCGTCTGACTGCATTTGGATCCTATGAGGACACCGTTTCTGCCTTGGATCGAATCCGTAGGATGTAGGTAAATGGGATTGGAGTTCTCACATCCTGGCATAATTAGGATTGTATTTCAGATCATAAAGTACGTATAATGAACAGCGGACCCCGTAGCTGCATCGGCAGTACGAGATCCGCTGTTTGTTGTTATATAGATGAAGCAGCCTGCTTCATCTTCTAGAGTTTTGGGAGAATGTAAACCATGTCCAAGAATGCTAAGGGAGCGTTACTCACCACCATGGGTGGTATGTGCTGGGGACTGTCCGGTTCCATGGGGCAATATTTATTTACCGTACAGGGAATGGATGCCAGATGGCTTACCCCTATCCGACTATTTCTGGCCGGTGTCATCCTCTTCTTCTATCGTTTGTTTCAGAATAGAGCGTCCCTTTTTGACATCCTAAAGCATAAGAGGAGTCTACTCTTACTGGCTTGCTATGGTCTACTAGGTGTGGCCTTTTGCCAGCTCACCTACTTCATGACGATCCAGTATTCCAATGCAGGGGTTGGAACCATCATGCAGGACTTATCCCCCATTATGATTCTTGTGATGAGCTGCATCTTAGGGATGCGCCGCCCCAAGTGGACAGAGATTCTATCTCTCATTCTAGCCCTTGTTGGTGTCTATCTCATTGTGACTCACGGAGACCCTAAGACTCTGTCTGTCTCTCCGAGAGCCCTTATCCTTGGTGTCCTTAGTGCAGTAGGCGTGACTGTCTATAATATGATTGCACCCTCTCTAACGAAGGATTATCCCGTTACTGTACTACAGGCCTGGTCCTTTTTAGCCGGCGGTATCTTCGTCGGTATCTTAGGTCAGGGATATGAGATTCACTATGTGCCGAATGCCATGGGAATCTTTGGAATCCTTTTTGTCATTGCCGTTGGGAATCTGTTGGCATTCACATCCTATATCAAGGGTGTGCAGTACATCGGGCCCAGCAAGGGCATCCTCTATGGATTCTCTGAGCCTGTCACTGCAGCCCTGATTGCAACTGTCCTATTTCATAATCCCTTCGGAATCTTTGACTTCTTAGGATTCCTATGCATCTTCCTCATGCTGCTTCTGATCTCCATATCACAGGAGAATTAATCCCCTTTCCCTACATGCCAAGAAGCTGAATCAGAAGGATCCAGGATAAGCCATAGTAGGTAACGACACCAACCATATCTGTAATGGTGGTAATCAGTGGTCCAGAAGCTGCTGCCGGATCTACTCCAACCTGCTTGAAGAAAATGGGAACTGCTGTACCCACGAAGCTTGAGATTAGCATAGCAACCACCAGAGAGATACCGATGCATCCAGAGACTGCAAATGCTGCAAATAGGGCCAGATGCTTAAATAGCATAAGGTATACTCCTACGCCAGCAAGAGCCAGGATTCCCAGAACGATTCCATTGGCAGATCCCACACGGACTTCCTTCCAGATGAGTTTTAGTTTTTCCCTACCAGTTAGCTGCTCATCCATTAGGACACGAATCGTGACAGCCAGAGACTGGGTGCCCACATTACCCGCCATATCCAGAATCAGAGACTGGAAGAGCATAACAACGGTAAGCTGTGCCACTACTTTTTCAAATAATCCCACAACACTTGAAACCACCATCCCCAGGACCAGAAGCAGCATAAGCCATGGCAGTCTCTTTTTGATACTGTCCAGAAGTGGCTCTTCTAAGTCCTCCTCTGCAGACAGACCACCTAACTTCGCATAGTCTTCGCCCATACTATCATCAACGATTTCTGTAACATCCTGCGCTGTCAGTACACCCAGGATGTGATTATCTTCATCTAGAACCGGGATAGACTCCTCTGAGTAATCCTTCAGCGTCTCTATACAGTCCTCGATTTTCTCCTCACCATAGACATAAGGGTAAGAGGTCATTACCAGATCATCTAAGGTCCTATCCCCAGCGGAAGTAATGATATCTTTTAGGTCAATGGCGCCGTAGTAGATTCCCTCTGAATCCAATACATAGAGAACAGACACATTGTCGCACTCCTTGGCCTGTTCAATCAGAGACTTCATGGCCTCCTTCACCGTCATCTCACTCTCCAGCACCACATAATTCGTGGTCATACGGCTAGCAACCATGTCCTCATCAAATGCAGCCAGATGCTGCAGATTCTTCCTGGTCTCTGGATCCATCAGTTCCAGCCAGGCTTCCTTTTTCGGCGAATCACTTTCCTTTAGGAGATCAACCGCCTCATCGGATTCCATCTTTTCGATGACCTGAGCTGCTCTAGCCAGAGACATTTCCTCCAGAAATTCATCCGCATTCTCTGTATACTCCAGCACCTCCGCCAGATGCTCATTAGACAGTACCCGGTAGAATCTCTGCCGTTCCTTCACGTCCAGACGGGTCATAGCATCTGCCAGATCACTTCCATGATACTCGTTAATTGCATCCTTTAGCACTTTTGGAGAGTTCTTCCCTCTCATCAGAGTCAGAATCTCCTCTACATAATTTCTCTTCTCATTCATCACACGTTTCCTTCTAGGGCAGCAATCAATCCCATAGCAAGTCCTCTTGCTACAGGTTCATTCCTGCACCACAAAAAGAGGTACTGTCTCCAGCACCGTTACCAATTATTCGTGTTTATGAATCTTATCTGGAAATGTAAACCGTCCGTGAGCTTTGATCTATCCTCGGACATGAACTGTCAATCGTTCTGAATTAAGAATCCTACCAATCACATAGAAATGAAAAAAGGCTGCGAACAGGATTCACTTCCAGCTTAAGACTTCGACTCACGCCATCACTGCCGTCCATCCTGTTCACCTCCTTTGAAGTAACAATTACTATAACCAATACCACTATAACACCTTCACCCCAAAATGGAAGTGGTTACTTATATTCTTCCTGTAATTCCAGTTTCTGTGGTTCTCTTAGATAGGGTGACAACCAGCTGGTTCGGAAGGCCTCTAGTTTTAATGGCTCCCAGTCAGAGATCGGATTCCCCTCCTTAAATAAGTCCTTATACAGAGGATGCTCTTCCCAGCCAAAGCACTTCGGGTTATAGAGCACATCCCCGCAGATTGGATGACCAGCGTAAGCCATATGGACTCGGATCTGGTGGGTTCTGCCATGCTCAATTGTCACATGTAATAGCGTACGATTTCTCTCATAGTCACGCTCCACCACAGTCGCATGGGTGGTAGCCTCCTGCCCATCCATATGGACCTCACGAACCATTAACACATCTGGTCTCTGGCGGATTGGCTTATCCACAGTAAAGGAATCCTCCTCCACAATTCCATCCACCCAGGCGCGGTAGACCTTATGATAGTCCCCTTCCATACGCTCCACCGTAAGGATTCCTGCCGCATCAGAATTCTTCGCAAATAATACGATACCAGAGGTATCACGGTCTAATCGACCAATGGGAAAGATCTTCCCCCGGGCCAGTCCGAGATGCCAGGCCACCTGATTGGCCAGGGTATCTGCATAGTGTCCTGGCGAAGGATGGCATACCACATGATCCTTCTTACGAAGGAAGATGAGATCACAATCCTCATAGAGGATCTCCAGTGGAGGTAGTAGAGCTGCTGGTGCCTCCCACACAGACTCTGAATTGGTATCATATTCTCCTACATCCGACAAGCGAATCGTGAGCGTCTGCCCTGCATGAACGCGCTCATTCATATAGACATACTGTCCATCTAAGACCGAACCGTCTCTTCTATATTTGATTCGCCTTACAATCCTTTCAGACAGGTGGAGTACCTCTCTTAGATAGCGGTGGATCGTGTAATCTTCATATGCAGCATCGATGGTATAGTGGGCAAACCGCATCCCATCTCGAACTTCGATTTCTTTCATACTTCCTATTCTACGCTGTTCCTCTTCTAGAAATGTAAACCAGTCCACAGCCCAATTTACATTGTCATATACCGCGGCAGTTACTTCATGTAATCGGACACATTGCTTGCATCAACTGATTCGAATGGAACCCATGCATCCTTACCATCTGCTGTAACACCTTTTACAGAATCCACCTTCTTACCAGAACCTAGGAGAGATGCGATCTCAACCGCCTTCTTTCCCTGACCATCCGCATTCTGATATACCGTGAACTGCATGTCACCATCCTTAATGGACTGGCAACCATCTTTCGTAGCATCCACACCGAGAACTGGAATCTCTGCTGGATCAAATCCAGCTTCCTTCATGGCTTTCACAGCACCAAGTGCCATGGTGTCATTATTACAGAAGACTGCATCGAAGGACTGCTTGGTCTTGAAGAACTGCTTCATTGCAGCCTCTGCCTCAGTGTCAGACCAGTTGGCGTAATCCATGAATACCACATTGAATTTAATACCCTTATCCTTCAGATAATTCTTAACATACTTGGTTCTCTGGATGGCACCAGAGTGGCCCTTCTCACCCTCTAAGATGACGATATTCAGTTCCTTCTTATTCAGCTTCTTGGCTACGTACTCAGCCTGATAAGAACCAGCCTGGGACTCATCTGATGCCACATAGACGTACTTATTCTTAGAAAGTGCACGACTTACTGGCTCATTATTCACATAGACGATTGGGAGACCAGCTGCTGCCAGTTCAATCTGTGGAGCAGTATCTCCATCTGTCAGACGACAGATGATGGCCTGATAGCCATCCTTTTTAGCAGAGGCTGCAGCCTTAACCTGTTCCTCTACGTTGTTACCGCACTCAGCCTCAGTGAGATCACAGCCTGCATCCTTAGCAGCTGCTACCACACTGTCTACTAAGAGCTTGCGGTAGGCATCCTCTTTATCTGTTCCGATGTAGAGAAGCTTCACACCGGACACTGCCTGAGAAGCACCAGAACCACTGCTCTTCTTAGATCCACAACCAGAAAATAATCCAAGTGTCATAATTCCAGTCAGGAGCATTACGGCACACTGTTTCATTCTAAACTTACTCATGTCTAACCTCCTTAAATCTTAAACTGATTAACATAATCAGTAAGGCTATCGGATGTATCTGCCAGAGCCTGGGAGTTATCTGCCACATCCTGGCTGGACTTTGTAATATCCTGTGCCTTTTCAACCATTGCCTGGGAGGTCTGCAGGATCTCAGTAGAAGATGCAGCCTGCTCTTCTGAAATCGCTGCTACATTAGAGGCAACGTCATTCACCTTATCTACATCAGCCACCATATCGCGAATCAGTTCGTCTGACTTCTGGATATTTGAGAAGATGGAGTCGAAGGTAGCAACTGCCGAATTAATCAATTCTGTATTGGCACGAATTGACTCCGCAGAAGCATCTGCCTGACTTACTACATTAGCGATCAGGGAACGGACCTGTTCAATTAATCCTGCAATATTATTGGCAGAATCAGAAGATGTATTGGCCAGCTTACCGATCTCAGTTGCTACTACAGCGAAGCCCTTACCAGCTTCACCAGCACGAGCCGCCTCAATACTTGCATTCAGGGATAAGAGGTTGGTCTCCTCTGCAATATCGCTAATCAGACCGACGATCTCTGTAATCTTCTCAGATGCATTACCAACTTCGTTAATGGAATCTACCAATGCGTTATTAGACTCTTCGATCTGAGTCATGGCAACAGATAAGCGCTGCATACCATCACGACCATCACGAGACAGTTTAACTGTCTCACGCATTGCATCTCCAGCTTCGTCTGACTTGGTTCTGGTATCTGATACAACCATAGCCAGTGTGGTGGCATTCTCTGCGATGTCATTAACAGCTGCTGCCAGCTGATCAACGGTCTCATTTAGGCTCTTCATTGCCTCAGACTGTGCACTAGAGTCATCGAACATAGCCTTGGATACACGATCAGAGGATGCTGACTGCTCACGAAGCTTCTCAGATTCCTTATTAATCGAAGACAGCATCTGACGCATACGTGCGACGAAGTCAGATACGGATCTACCCATTGCACCGATTTCATCATTACTCTTTGCATTGACAGAGATAGTGAAGTCACCCTGGCTCATGGCAGTGATATTATCGGTAATGCCTGTCAGTGGTGCGATGACACGAGATACAATGAGACTAATCAGTAGCGTGATCAGTGCTGCTGCAATGATACCTACTACAACCAGGATTAGAACCATCTGTGTAACACTCTGATAGATGGTAGCAGTTGGGATGTAGGAGATCAGCACCCAGTCTGTTCCCTTGACCTCAGCGAAAGCTACCAGATTCTTATCTACGGTTGTAGAGTTATAGTTACGCTTCAGAACTAAGCCATTGATACCTCTCAGGAGGGAATTATCAGAGATCTCGGAGAGTTTCTGTCCAACCAGAGAGGGGTCTGGATTCGCCAGCATAACTCCTGTATTGGTATCTACCAGGAATGCAGATGCGCCAGACATCTTAACACCAGAGTTAACGATGGTGGAGATCTTATTCAGAGACAGATCTGCTGCTGCCACCTTGACCTCATCGGTTCCATCATTCAGCATACCTGTGGCACTGATTACCTGTTCACCCTGAGGGTTGGTGTAGGCTGCGCCATAATTCATATTGATGCTGTTTAAGCCCTGCTTATACCACTCAGTTCCTGTTGGATCTCCAGTCATCTTATTCTCAGTATCTGCTGCCTGATAGATCTGTCCAGATGCTGTACCGATACGGATTCCGTCCGCAGTATTCTTATTGTAACCATAGAAGCTGTCCAAAATGGTCTGGATGGTTGCACCATCAGCTGATAGGCTCTCAATTGCCTTCTTCTCACTCTGGAAGTTCTGTAGATTCTCATCCAGCCAAGCCTCAATCGACTCCTGCTGATTCTCTACAGACGAAGATAATTCTTCTGTTGCCATGGTCTTGATTCTGCGTCCAGAGACAAGTGCTGCTACGGTAACCAGCACCACAATTGTAACTAGAACGGCAGGAAGAATTGACAGCAAAAGTTTCCGGCGTAGTCCGCCTTTTCCTCTTGTCTTATTCTGTTTTGCCATATTGTCCTCCTGTTACTTATAAACCTACATCAGACACCATACCAATTATTGTAATAGATTGATAGGGGTTATGGAGAACTCTCGTCATTTTTAATAAAAATTTTATTCTTTTCTATACAGTTTTATGCATTTCCCTAGTGTATTTTCGTATGTTATTCCCATGTGGAATCAATTTCACATTTTGCATCGCTTCATTTTCCAAATGTTTATTTGTAATTCCATCACAAACTAACTACAATGACTGTATATAAAAAGTTAGATTACCAACCGAAGGGACGGTTTACATTTATGAAGAAGAAAAAATGGATCCTTCGAATCCTGGCAGCCATCTGTGTGACTGCAATCGTGGTGTCTGGTGTCCGACTCTATCGGATTTACAGCGACTATAACAAGTCCAATCATCTCTACGATGATCTAAGTAAGAAGGTCACTAAGACCAAAGCCAAGTCCGATCAGAAGTCATCTGAATGGTATGAGCTCTGCACTGTAGACTTCAGCCAGCTACAGGCTACCAATAAGGAAGCCATCGCCTGGCTCTATGTGGAGAATAATGAGACCATTAGTTATCCGATTATGTACTCTGGCGATAATGATAAGTACTTAAGAACTGCTCTGGATGGTTCCTCTGCAATCGCTGGCTCCATCTTCCTAGAGGGTGATAATACAGCGGACTTCACAGATCTACATACTCTGATTTACGGTCATAATATGCGTAACCGCAGTATGTTCGGGTCTCTAAGGGAATATAAGAATGATCCAGACTACTATAAGGATCATCAATACTTCCAGGTGATCACACCGACTAAGGCCTATCGCTATCAGATCTTCGCCTACTCCGTTGTCGACCCAAATGCAGATGTCTACACGGTCTATAAGGGAGACTTAGGAGATGAGAAGTATGGGACCTTCCTGGAGAGTCTAAAGAAAGGCTCCCTTCGGGATACTGGTGTGGATGTCACTGCCAATGATCGGGTTGTGACCCTCTCCACTTGTACAGGGCAGGATGACCGCTTCGTGGTCCACGGCAAATTGATTGCCACACATGATATGTGATACAAAATCAAACTAGGAAAAAATATTTGTAAGTAGGAAGCAATTAGAAGCAATAAGTAGGAAGCAATTAGAAGCAATTAGAAGAGATATACCATGACACACAAGAATATCGACATAAATGAGGGCGGCTATAGCATCCGCTCACTCCTATATTATGGCAAGGACTTAAAAACAGTCGACCATGTAGTAATCGCAACATACGGTTTCGGCGGTGTGAAGGAGAATCACGCCATCGAGAAATTTGCTGAGCGAATCATCGGAAAATATAAGAATTACGGTGTCATCACCTTCGACTGGCCTTGTCACGGTGCAGATGCCAGAAAGAAATTAGACCTATCAGAATGCCTAACCTACCTGGATCTGGTGATTCAATATATCAGGGCAAATATAAACCCAGATAAAATCTACAATTATTCCTCTAGTTTCGGAGCCTTCGTCACATTAGACTACCTAAGCAAAAAAGGAAATCCCTTTGACAGAATCGGTCTCCGCTGCCCTGCCATTAAAATGTATGATGCTCTAACTGGCACCCTGTCAGAGGATGACTGGAGCAAACTAAATAAGGGGAAAGAGATCCTCATGGGCTTCGATCGAAAGATGAAGATTGGTTCAGACTTCCTAAGCCAAATGAAAGAAGCCGATGTAACTAAGAACGATTACATCGACTTCGCAGATTCTATCCTTATGATTCAGGGAACTTCTGATCAGATGGTTCCAATAGATGCCACCATTCAATTTTCAGAAGATAATGTCATTGAACTAATCCAGGTAGAGGGAGCTGATCACCCATTCTCCAATCCCAAGCATATGGATCTAGCCATCGCTAAATTTATTGAATGGTTTCAGGATTAAGTGTGTTCTAATATTCTATACCTCTAATTTCAAGAATATTATACACATTATTTTCCCTTTGCTTCCTTCTCTCGATCGAAGGCAATAAGTTTTGCAATGATTTCATCACATATTTCATCTGTAGACTTATGATCTGTTTCTACGATGACATCTGCAACGGATAGGTACTTCTCTCTACGCTGTCCTAACAGATTATCAATGAATTCCACATTCATATTATTATTAAGGATTGGACGGCTATCGCTATCCTTCACACGATCTAAGATGGTCTGAGGCTCTGCTGTAAGTAATACAATTCGGCCATTCTTCTTCATATGATCTGCATTATCCGGGCGTAGAACCACACCTCCACCGCATGAAATAATGCACTGCTTTACCTTCTGTAATTCAATAAGGCAATTGGATTCTAGATTTCGAAAATAAATCTCACCGTACTCAGAGAAGATCTCTGTAATCTTCATACCCTGCTTTTCTTCAATTAATTCATCCATCTCAATTCGAGTCATCTCAAGCTTACGCTCAAGTTCCTTAGCAATGGTGGACTTACCAGCACCCATAAATCCAATGAGGAATACATTATAATCAAAGAGTGCCTTCGCCTGCACGCGACGAGAGTTCTTCATGATGTACTTAAATACATCAAGGATCTCTTCTTCAAATTCATTATTAAGTAGATGCTCCTCTAATTCCTTGGTTTGTTTTGCTTCCTGCTCTGGCTGAAGGATCGGGATACCTGTTTCCTTCTTATAAGCGATAACATCCTGAATTAATGCCATTCGATCTGCCAATGCATCAATCAGTCGATTATCTACTTCACGAATTTTCGCTCTTATCTCCTCTAATTTATTCTTGTCAGCCATCTGTCTTCTCCTGTAATCTTTTTCCAATAAAATAATCGTATCTAAAGTCACATCTCAACGCAGCCTTTGATTTCATCTGCGTCTCATTCCTCTAGATACGATTATATATTCGAAACCATATAACTTCAACACTTTATTTATTGAAAGCGTTAAAGTGTTTATTATTTCTCTTCTCCAGGCATATAATTAGATGCTGTCATGAATTAAAGTCAGGATGGTCCCAAGGTCCTTGGCATTCATCTGTCCAGGTGCAGATACCTTGCCAACTGCTCCGAACGTAGCAGCGGATCCAAATACCTCACCACAGAGACGAGAGATCAGTCCAGTACCGGCCATAGACATGGTGATGATTGGACGATCTGCATAATCATTAGCCATTGCTTCTGTTGCAGATAGAAGGGTTAATACATCCTTCTTATTCTGGGGCATTACTGCGATCTTAGGGATATCAGCTCCTAAGTCCTGCATCTTACGAAGTCTGTATACCAGATCCTCCTTCGCAGGAGTCTTACCAAAGTCATGGTTCGAAGCAACTACCTTCACATTATTCTTGTGAGCAGCTTCGATGATTTCCTTCACATAATCATCACCTGTGAATGCTTCCACATCAATCATATCAACCAGACCTGTTGCTGCAATCTTAGAATTCAATTCTACATATGCTGCAGGCTCGATTGCCTTCTCGCCACCCTCTTTAGAGGTACGGAAGGTGAAGAGAATTGGCTTATCTCCTAATACATCACGGAGAGCTTTCGCTGTATCTTCAACTTTCGCGAAATCAAATACATCCTCGAACCAGTCAACACGCCACTCAACGATGTCATACTTCACTTCGCCGAAGGATTTTGCTGCAGAGAGGATATCTTCCTTGGTCACACCTACGATAGGAACAATAATCTTAGGAGTTCCTTCGCCGATTTTGACACCACGTACTTCTACAATATTCATGTCTTCATCTCCTATTTGTAATCATTTTGTTTCTCATGTAAGCAAAGCGCTATTGCAAGGCCTAATATCATCATGTCACTTTAGCGCTTTCCTTCATAGAGATTTCTGAATGAATTATATAAGGAATTACTCAGCAGACTCATTGTAGCAACATTCCTTTTTTACATACTATTCAGCAAAGAACTTGGCCTTTACTTCATCAACTGGCATGTCTACCCCCATCCATAGCTTGAATGCAGCCACTCCCTGCCAGAGAAGCATGCCTTTCCCATTCACCACCTTACAACCATGATCCTTAGCATCCTTCAAGAGCTTCGTTTCTAGTGGATTATAGACAGTATCGGCAACCACCAGTCCCTCATGGAAGACGGACATATCATCAACTACAGACTTATCGTCCATTGGTTTCATTCCAACGATGGTGGCATTGACCAGGATATCGCTGTCTAGAATCTCACGCTTAAAGGCTTCCCTATCCTCTAGATCGATGACATTTACCTTACAGTCAGGGACCTCTGCCATAATCTTTCCTGCAGTCTCTTGGATTCGAGAGAAGAACTTATCCTTTCGATTAAAAATAGAGATCTCTCTAGCGCCATCTAATGCACTCTGCACCTCAATGGCTGTGGCTGCTCCGCCGCCACCCACAACTGTGATCTTCTTTCCCTTTACTTCTACTCCGTGATCTCTTAGATTCTCATTGAATCCAACACCATCTGTAATGTGACCAACCAGTTTTCCATTTTCATTTACAATGGTATTCACTGCGCCAATAATCTTCGCAGCTGGTGACAGTTCATCTACATTCTTTGCTGCTGCAATCTTATCCGGCATGGTGACATTCACACCACGCATATGAAAGGTCCGAACCGCATTCAATGCATCCGGGACCTTCTCCTCTGGTACATCAAAGGCCACATAGACATAGTCTAGTCCCAGCTTATCAAAGCTATAGTTATGCATTGCTGGTGATGCGCTGTGACCAACTGGTGATCCTAGGAGTGCAAGTAGTCCTGTCTTTCCTGTGATTCTCTCTGTGCCCATGTGTTTGTCCTCTCTTTTCTTTTACTTCACTGCGTTAACGTGTAAAACAAGTATAGCAAAGAAAATGATATTTGCAAATATTGTTTCTCATTTTCTTACTTCAATTCTATTCCCATGAATCCTATAATTATTCTATCTAATTATACATCCATGGGGGGAGAAATACATGACACCACAGGACTTAATTACTCTAATTCTTATGATGATATCCGAGATACCATGCATGAGGAGGATATGATTATCCTTGTAGATTGTCAAAAAGGGACCAGTAATACCCTGAATCTCATCGGAGATGAACGAGCAGTTATCGATCATCATCCTGTAGTTGACGGAAGCTATGAGTATGCTGACCTTCGAATTACTGGAGCATGTGCCAGTATCATCTCTAGCTACTATCAGGAACTGGGAATCCATCCATCTAAGAAAGTGGCTACGGCACTGCTCTATGGATTGAAGATGGATACCTTCCAGTTTTCTCGTGGAGTCACCCCTTTTGACATCCACATGTTCAGTTACCTCTTTAATTTCACTGATCCGGCACTACTGAAGGGTCTAGAGACTAATAATATGGAATTTTCGGATCTAAAGGCCTATGGCGCCGCCATTGAGAACATCCAGGTCTTCGGAAATATGGCATTCTCCCATGTGGACTTCATCTGTCCAGATGCCTTGGTGGCCATTCTATCGGATTTTCTCCTATCCTTAGAGGAGATTGATGTGGTCTGTGTCTATGCGAGAAGACGTGACGGCATGAAGGTATCTGTCCGCTCTGAGCGTCCCGATGTCCATGCTGGATCACTTGCAAGGGAGGCTCTAGATGGCTGGTGTAAGGCTGGCGGTCATGCCGTTATGGCTGGTGGATCCATCCCTGGCGATATCGTAAAAGAATTTGGGGACGGTTTCGATGAGGCCATCGTGGGACGCTTCCTAAAGGTGTTAAATATGTAAACTTTCACTATATTTTCTGCTATAATAATTACCATATTGGACACAACTAACAATTATTTGTCCATTTTATACATCATGCATCTACATCAAATAGGGGAAGGGGAGGATGTAATGGATTATAGTAAGTATTTCCTCATGATTAATGAGGAGGACGAGGAGGAGACTGCTCGTATTGTCATCGACTACACTTTGACGAAAACAGGGGAGTTCATCCCATGGGATCAGGCCACAATGGAAGCCCATATCCCATCGGAACATGGTAATCTCAATCATGTCTGTCGTGTCACAGATCAGGCTGGACACAGTATCTATATCAAACAAGCAGGTCTTGAAACCCGCATCTCTAAGGACCTAACTGCTACAGTGGATCGTAATCGTCAGGAATCCGAGATTCTCCAGATCGAAGAAAAACTGGCTCCTGGCATGGTTCCTCATATCTACTTCTATGACACTACAATGAGTGCCTGCGGTATGGAGGACTGTAGCGACTTCATCGTCATGCGAGATGCAATGTTAGAGCATAAGACCTATCCACGCTTCGCAGATGAGATCTCTACTTTCATGGTGAATACACTGCTCTACACTTCGGACATCGTCATGGATCACAAGGAGAAGAAGGAACTAACCAGACGCTTCATCACTCCAGATCTAGATGATATCACAGAGAAACTGGTACTTATGGAGCCATACCTGGGTGCTAAGCGTAATCATATCTATGAGCCCAATCGAGACTTCATCCAGCGGGAGCTCTATCAGGATGATGCTCTGCACCTGGCTGTTTCTAAGCTGAAATTCAACTTCATGAATAATGCCCAGGCCCTTTTACATGGAGATTTACACACTGGCTCTGTCTTCATCAAGCCAGATGCCATCAAGGTATTCGACTGCGAGTTTGGCACCTTCGCTCCCATGGGCTATGACATCGGTAATGTAGTTGCCAACATGATCTTCGCTTATGACAATGGCTTATCCACAGGAGACGACAAGTTCTGCGACTGGTGCCTAGACACCATCGAGGAGACCATCGATCTCTTCATTGATAAGTTCAATGCCGCCTATGACCAGGCTGTAACGGAACCTATGGCTAAGGTCCCTGGGTTCAAGGAGGACTACCTGGCCTCTATCCTTCGAGACACTGCGGGATATGCAGGCACTGAGCTCCATCGCCGGACAGTAGGTATGGCCAATGTCTTAGACGTAACCTCTATCACAGATCCCGACTGTCGCCTACGTGCGGAGCGACTGAATATCCTGGCCGGCAAGGAATTCATCCTGCACCAGGAGGACTACCAGACTGGTGATGACTACGTGAAAACCATCCTACGATTGACGGAAGAGTTATAGGACAGGCTGGGAATTGGAGCATGGTATACATTTCTAGGAAGGAATAGATCGGCGATTCGACTGGGGAATTCATTTCCAGAAAGGAATTGATCGGCGATTCGACTGGGGAATTCATTTCCAGAAAGGAATAGATCGGCGATTCGACTGGGGAATTCATTTCCAAGAAGGAATAGATAGGCGATTCGACTGGGGAATTCCTAGTCCAGGTACATAATAGGAGGACATATGAATCAGAAACTAGACGACTTCTTCGAGAAAGTCATAACTGTAAAGTGGGGGCCCGATCGAGAGTCCGTGGACATCATCGACCAGACACTGCTGCCGGGCACCATCAAGCGCATCCAAATCCGTACTCAGGAGGAGATCTGGGAAGCGATTAAGAAGCTTCGTGTCCGCGGTGCACCAGCGATCGGAGTCTGTGCTGCCTATGGTATCGCTGTGGTGGCAAATCAGTTTCCTGACAGCGACTACCAGGACTTCGCCCAGCGCTTCCACGAGGCGAAGGAGTATCTAGCATCCTCACGTCCTACAGCGGTGAATCTCTTCTGGGCGCTGAATCGTATGGAGGACACCCTCCGGGCAAATGTAGACCAACCGGTAGCCTCCATCAAGGAAATCCTCTATCGTGAAGCAGAAGCGATCCGAGATGAAGATGTGGCTATTAGTAGAAATATCGGCGAAATCGGCTTTGGCTTGCTGCAGAGTCTAAAGGTGGATGGCGAGGAGTTGGGCATCATGACCCACTGCAATGCAGGTACTCTGGCCACTGCGAAGTATGGCACTGCCACTGCTCCGATGTACATCGCCCTAGAGCATGGCTGGGAGGGCACAGATATGCATGTCTACTGTGACGAGACCAGACCTCTCCTGCAGGGTGCGAGACTGACTTCCTTTGAATTAAGTAATTCTGGAATCACTACATCTGTACAGTGCGACAATATGGCCTCTCTTCTCATGAAGTCCGGCCGTGTGAAGATTATCTTCGTTGGATGTGACCGGGTCGCACGTAATGGCGATGCTGCCAATAAGATTGGAACCAGCGGACTTGCCATCATCGCAAAGCACTACGGCATTCCTTTCTTCGTCTGCGCACCGAGCTCCACCATCGACATGAATACTCCAACTGGTGATGACATCCCAATCGAGATGCGAGATCCTGAGGAGATCAAGTCCATGTGGTACACCGAGCCGATGGCTCCTGCTGGTGTAGATGCTTCCTTCAATCCTGCCTTTGATGTCACCGATCATAACCTGATCACAGGTATCATCACAGAGAAGGGTCTCTGCCAGGGTGACTATGAGAAGGCATTTCTGGAGCTTGGGATCTAATTGACTGCTGAAGCTTGGATTCTGATTGACTGCTGGAACTTGGATTCTGATTGTTTTGAGAGCCTCTGCGGAGGCTCTTTTTTTGTGTTTCGCCTTATTTGCTTGATAGGCGGAATTTGGATGATACAAACCAACTTTCCGACCGCTGCAGGCCTTGGTCTCCGGCTTGTGTTTCGCCCATATCCCCTGGCGCGTCAGGAAAAGGCGAACTCCCTGCCTACTTGGCCGCGAGAACTTGCTTTCTTTTTCGTTTGTTTCACCTTATTTGCCTGGTAAGCCAAATTTGGATGATACATGCCTACTTTCCGACCGCTGCAGGCCTGGCTCTCCGGCTTGTGTTTCGCCCATTTCCCCTGGCGCGTCAGCAAAAGGCGAACTCCCTGCCTACTTGGCCGCGAGAACTTGCTTTCTTTTTCGTTTGTTTCACCTTATTTGCCTGGTAAGCCAAATTTGGATGATACATGCCTACTTTCCGACCGCTGCAGGCCTGGCTCTCCGGCTTATGTTTCGCCCATATCGCATGGTAAGCGGAATCTGGATGATACAGACCAACTCTCGGTCCTCGCTTCCTGTAAAAACACAAATTTTCTATAAAATACTTAAAAATTTGGTCAAAAACTGATTACGAAAAATTTTCTACAAAATTTCCCAAGAGGATTCGATAATAATTATTATTAATTTCGATATGGTAAAAAAAATTGTATCTGATATAATACATTTCAGATGTGTTAATTTTTTAACAAGGTTGTATACAAGATTACAGTCCTGCTAGGTTAAACGGACCGTATTCAACTTACAGCCCTGCTAGGCTAACCGGATCGTATTCAACTTACAGTCCTACCTACTTAAACGGACCGTATTCAACCTACAGTCCCACCTACTTAACACATACATTTTAGGTCATAATCAACCTCAGCAAATGTAAGGAGATCATTTTGAAGGTTTTAGTAATCAACTGCGGTAGCTCATCCCTGAAGTTCAGACTCTTAGAGATGGAGACAGAAAAGGTTTTGGTAAAGGGTCTGTGTGAGCGAATTGGTTCCCAGTTCGGACACTTCCGCTACGAGCCAACCAATGCCGAGCGTTTAGAGCGTGATGTGGATCTGCCAGATCACGATGCAGCGGTTCGCATGGTCATCGAAACCATGACAAGCGAGGACCACGGTGTTATCTCCGATGTGAATGAGATCTCTGCTGTAGGACATCGTATCGTACACGGTGGTGATAAGTTCTCTCACGCAGAGGAGCTTACTCCAGATGTTATCTCAGAGATTGACGAGTGCTCTGCACTTGCTCCAATTCATAACCCAGTAAACCTGATGGGTATCTACGCATGTCAGAAGTACCTGCCAGAGGTAACCATGGTTGGCGTATTCGATACAGCATTCCATCACACACTTCCTGAGGAAGCATATCTCTATGGTATTCCATATGAGTATTATAAGAAGTATAAGATTCGTCGTTACGGCTTCCACGGAATGAGTCACGAGTATGTATCTCGCCGTACAGCAGACGTTATGGGCGTTCCATACGATAGATGTAAGCAGGTTATCTGCCACTTAGGTAATGGTGCATCCATCACAGCTGTTCGTAATGGCCAGTCCGTTGATACCTCCATGGGTTACACCCCTCTCGAGGGTATCATTATGGGAACACGTTCTGGTTCCATCGATCCAGAGATCATCAATGTAATCTCTAAGAAGGAAGGCCTAGAGATGCAGGGTGTAATGGATGTCCTGAACTATAAGTCCGGTGTATACGGTCTGAGTGACTTCCTGTCCTCTGACATCCGTGACCTGACCATTGCCTATGGTAAGAATGATCCCAATGCCATCCGCGCGCTGAATACCTATGTATACTCTATCGTGAAGTACATCGGTTCCTACGTAACTATTATGGAGGGCGCAGATTCCATCACCTTCACCGCTGGTGTCGGAGAGCATAGTTCCTTCGTACGTAAGCTGATCTGTGAGAAGTTATCCTTCTTAGGTGTGAAGCTGAATGACGTAGCCAATGATAATGTAGAGGGCGAGGCACTGATCTCCCTTCCAGATTCTAAGATCTCTGTCTACGTCATCCCAACCGATGAAGAGTTGGCAATCGCACGTCAGACCATGGAATTAATCAACAGCAAGGCTGACAAAGCATAATACAATCCCCAGGTCACTTGTCAGCTGGCCTGGGGTTTTTATCTATTCATAAATGTAAACCAAGCTCTAATATGCTTTTTTCAGCCAGGATGTCTGCAAATCGTTTGTTACAATCTACGATGTACTATAATCAATATTGGCCTGAAAACATGGCATCGGTTTACATTTCACAAAGGGGAGAATCTAGAAGGGAGAGCACATGAAGGTACTAGTCATCAATTGTCGTAATGCATCCATGACTTTTGAATTATATGAGATGGAGACCGAAAAGCCACTGGTGAAGGGGGTCTGTAAGCGCATCGGGTCCAAGTTTGGGCATCTCCGCTACGAGCCAACCAATGCTGGCCGTCTGGAACGTGATGTAGACCTTCCTGACCATGATGCAGCTATGAAGATCATCGTAGAGACCATGATCAGTGCGAATCACGGCGTCATCTCTGACATCAATGAGATCGATGTCATCGGACACCGAATCGTCCATGGCGGTGATAAGTTCAAGAGGGCCGCTCTATTGAATAAAAAGGCGCTAAGCGATATCGAAGCCCTGACAGAACTGGCTCCATTCCACAATCCACTGAATTTGAAGGGTATCTATGCATGTCAGAAGTACCTGCCAGGTATTCCGATGGTGGGTGTCTTCAGTACTGCCTTTCACCAGACCATGCCAGAAGAGGCTTACCTATACGGTATCCCATACGACTACTATAAGAAGTATAAGATTCGTCGCTACGGCTTCCATGGCATCAGCTACGACTTCGTCGCTCGTCGTGCAGCGAAGATCATGGATGTCCCATACGACCGCTGTAAGCAGATCATCTGCCACCTTGGTGATGGTGCATCTGTCTGTGCCATTAAGAATGGTAAGTCCATCGACACCTCCATGGGCTATACCCCATTAGAAGGTGTCATCATGGAGACTCGCTCCGGTTCCATCGATCCTGAGATTCTGAATGTGATCTCCAAGAAAGAGGATCTCAATATGGAACAGGTCATCGACACCATCAATACCAAGTCTGGTGTCTATGGCCTTAGCAACTTCCTGTCTTCGAATATCCAGGACATCTCCGAGGCCTATGGTAAGAATGACCCCAATGCCATCCGTGCTATGCATGCCTACACCTACTCAATTGCCAAGTACATCGGTGCTTACGCTACCGTCCTAGAGGGTGTAGATGCAATCACATTCACTGGTGAGGTCGGTGAGCACAGTGCTCTGGTTCGTAAGCTGGTCTGTGACCATCTCAAGTACTTCGGAATCGTCATCAATGATGTCCGCAATGTGACTATGAAGAAGGAAGTTCAGATCTCCCTTCCAGAGTCAGCAATCCGGGTCTATGTCATCCCAATCGATGAGCAGTTAGCCATTGCTAGACAGACCGCAGAGCTCTATTCCACTCTGTGATAAATGTAAACCAAGTAGAGAACTGGTGCATTCCTTTTGTAGAGTGCACCAGCTTTTTCAACAATATCGATTTATCGTTTTTTTTATCGATTCTGATGACAGAAATGAAATTTATTCCATATTTCCTGCAAATATCTTTTCTATTACAATCTGTGTCATATCCTGAACCGACTCAGCATAACCATTCCTTGCCCACTTCATAAATATACCGAAAAGTCCATAGGCAAGGTAGGAGCTTTCGTAGGTATCAATGGACTGCCCTATGTCGCTATCTGTCATTATGATCTCATAGGCCGACAAGATTGCTTGCATTTCTTGAAGCAAATACATAAGGAGGCATTATTATGGAAAACACAAAAGCAAAGAGCAAACTGAAAAAGGTTTTTAGGAACTTCGGAGAAGATGAAGACACCCATAATACCCAGCATACCATTATCTCTACAAATGTGTTTGACAAGCTCGGAAACAACCGAAGTGTCGGAGAATGGATATTTGATGCGGTAAACGGTGATGTCAGAACTTATGGACTAGAACTGCTCGATTGAGCATTTACTTCAAAAGGCACTGTCCACTATAATGTGGGCGGTGCCAATATTTTCCTCTAAATATATTTACTTCTATTCTTTGTAAAATCCCAACATTCTAGTATCACTAATACTACTGTTAAGAACAGAATACAAAAAAAGGAAATATCACTCTTCCATAAAGTTACTGGTATCAATAGTCCCAATAAAACACCAAAAAGAATAAAACGTCTTCCGACAATCGTACATACTTTACTAACATCTAGATCTGAATAATCTCCTGTTACAAATAGTAAAGCCATACCCTTGTTCTTAGCCTTTCTTAGATAGATACCAAACAACAACATAACTACCGCATAAACGATATGAAATATCAACTCTTGCATATCATCACGAAATCCCCTTATTATAGTATTTCGGTGGTCTTGATGCATTATTTGTATTCTGTCGAAAATTTCGTCAGAATTTTCTTTCTTCCATAATGTTGCTAAATCGTTACGACTTCATCGTAGAGACAAAAGAACATATCCTCCACCTCTGTATCCTCATGAAAATGACCGAAATACCATGCCGTAAATTCTGTATTATCTGCTACACGCTGAAGATACTGTCTAAGCTCCACTTCGTCATCCGACATTTCATCATATCCCATTGCCGCAACAACCTCTCGCGGACCGGAATGGCTTAAGATGTAATCCACCTTAAATCCACAGCTTTCCAAATTATACCAGCCTTCCTCATATTCTTCGTAGTTTGGTAATTCCTCGGGAAACCAGGATATACCCTCGGTTCGATACATCTTATCAATACTATATGCTCCTCCAAAGGTAAAAAAGGTGGTTCCATCAATGTCAAACACCTGTCCGCGCATCAAATGAATAATATCAGATTCGATAAAATGTACCTTTCCGCCATTCCATTCATCTGTCGGATACGAATTTAAGAGTTCAAAATTTTCATGGTTTCCGTCAATAAACAATGTTGTAACAGGAAGGTTTCGAAGTGTTGCCCTTGTCGCCGCTTCATCAGAGGCAGAAAAACCACAAACTCCTACATCGCCTAAAATAATCAAATAATCCTCATCCTTTGAGAACTCTGTATCTCTGCCATCATAGTACTGAACCACCTTGGCAAGATCCAACGTTCCATGGGTATCGCCAGCAATCAAAAAACTCATTCGCACTTCCTACATACTATTCTTTGTGTTCACCTAATCCAAACTTACATATTCTTCGTACTTTCTCACCGGAATCTTTCTATTTGATTCAATCTGATAATACTTTCCATCACTTTCGTCATATCCCAATAACAGAAGCTTTCCTCCCTTGTATACCGA
>Ga0256405_10003030_pt1 | contig 36106 bp, 31 predicted proteins | sample RumenRJG_02DNA_FD_189096 | JGI IMG/M metagenome (GOLD analysis project Ga0256405, IMG submission 189096) | Bovine rumen microbial communities from Lethbridge, Alberta, Canada - RJG_02 | ecosystem: Host-associated > Mammals > Digestive system > Stomach > Rumen | place: Canada: Alberta...
TATCATGAAGCGGGAAATCGTGCAATAGCTTTCGTGAAAGATTCGGGAACTTTATTCCGGAAACGGCCTCCTGGATATCGCAAGAATTATACTCGGCAACCTTCTGCAAAAGTGGAACGATTCATCCCTCCACTTTAGAAGTGGGGGTATTCTCGTTAAGTTTAATGATAAAAAATGCGCCTTTTATAGGCGCATTTTAAGTTGCATTTATTCTTCCGCTTGTTCTTCTTCCTGATCTTCTGTCTCATCTACGTAGTCTGCGATCATGGCTCCTACGTTCTTATTCGAACCCATGATCCAGAGGATGTCGTCTTTCTTAAGGAGCATGTTGGGATCCGGCATGATGACGGGAAGCCCGCCGGTCTGAAGACCCAGGATGCCGACCTTATACCTGCTGTTGATGCCGCCCTGACGGATACTCTTGTTGCAGAAGCTTTCGTCTCCTCTCAGTCTGAGCGGACAAATTGCGAGGGCGTTCGCAGTATCGGGATATCCGGTATCCATGAACTCCTTAAGAGTCCTCAGCGGTCTCGTCTGTTCGAGGTTGTTAAGCATATAGAAGTTCAGGAGGGCCTGCTTCTCCCCTACGCAAAACAGCTTATCCCCCACCTCTATGACCGTATCGGGATGAGGAAGCAGTATCTGCTTGTCGCCTTTAAGAATCTTTCTGATCTTAACAACGTATATGTTATACCGGCTTCCCCAGTCTGTCTCACTGAGTTTTTTGCCTATGTAGTCTCCGTCCTCTGCAGCTATAAATGACATTATATGGAGCTTCGTATCCAGCCATTCCTCGTTTCCGTGGCCGTGAGCCTCTTCATGCTTTATCAGTCTCTCGTTGAAGTTCTTAAGGAACGTTGTCTCCAGGTTCAGATACCAGGTCGCTATGAAATTTGTCCTCATGAGTATCGGGATGACAGCCAGTATCACCAGCACGAAGACTATCGGGTTCACCCTGAAGAGCACTCTCAGCGGGATCACAAAAAACACCGCAGTGAATGCGATCTTGATCCCGGAAAGGGCCAGAAGCGGCATCCTGAAATTGAAGTTTTTCAGCCAAAGCGCCGTGAACTCGTTGCTGTTGGGATTTATGAGCGGTCTGAGGAAAAGCGCTAAAACAGCGTATACCAGAAGCACGATGATCAGCTTCGCTCCCCTCACTCCCACTACGTCAGCGAGGTTCGGGTACAGCTGTCTCAGGCTCACCAGAGTGGTCACAGCCATTATTCCTCCGAAGATCACGAATCTGAGGAAGTAGTCCTTAAGATAATCTATCCACTCCGTTGACTTCTCCTCTTCATCCTGCTTGCCTGAAGTCATCCTGGAAAGCTTGCTCTTCAGTCTTTCAGGAAGCTTCCTGTCGATAAAACCTGCGATCTTAGGCGCATTCTTTATATATACCGGCGTAGTCAGTATGGTGATGACCGATACCGCCACCGCTATGGGATACATGAAACCGTCCAGGATACCCAGGCTTACGCCGAGGGACGCTATGATGAATGAGAACTCTCCGATCTGCGCGAAGCTGAAGCCTCCGAGCACGGAATTCTTCAGATTCTGTCCTGATATCAGCATTCCGATGGTGCCGAAGATCGGCTGTCCTATGACTGTCACAAAGAATATTATTAGGATGGGCAGCCAGTACTTCACTATCATGTCGGGATCCACCATCATTCCCACAGATACGAAGAAAATGGCCCCGAACATGTCTTTGATACCCTTGGTCAGGTGCTCCACCCTCTCAACGTGGACAGTACCCGCAAGGAGCGATCCCGAAAGGAAGGCTCCGAGGGCCGAACTGAAGCCCAGCCAGTTGGCCAGCATTACCATGCCGAAGCAGATGCCTAAAGAGGTAACTATCAGCATCTCATCGTTCATATATTTGATGGTCTTATCCAGAAATGTGGGAAGCAAAAATATCCCGAGCACCAGCCAGATCACCAGATATATGAGCATCATAAACAGCTGTCCCGCCACTTCGATACCGCTTACGTTCTTTGATACCGATATGGTGGACAGAATTACCATGAAGAAGATGCCTACTATATCCTCGACTACCAGGGTGCCCATGACGTTATCCACGTGCTTCCCCTTGATCCCCAGTTCATCGTAGACCTTGATGATTACCATGGTGGAGCTCATTGCCAGCATTCCGCCTAAAACCACGGAATCCATCTCGCTGAACCCGAGAGCAGAGCCTGCCAAATATCCCAGGGCCATCATGCCTATGACTTCCATAAGGCAGGTTATGATGGCAGTCGATCCGATCCTGGCCATTTTATGGAGATTGAACTCCAGTCCCAGATGGAACATGATGAATATGATTCCTATCTCCGACCAGATCTCTATGCTCTCTCCATCCGAAATGGTGCTGAACCATGGAAAATGAGGGGATACCAGAAATCCCGCCAGGATGTATCCCAGTACCAGCGGCTGCTTTATTCTTTTGAACACTATGGCGATTATCCCGGCCGTCAGAAGTATGATGGCCAGGTCGCTTATGAGTGCTGGTATGTGCATAAACTATCGTCCGGTTCTCTTCCGGACTTCCTCCTGATTTAAGTCTAACATATATTTATACCGCGATGTGATTATTTTTCGTTAAATTGCTGTGATTTCATTCCGGTATCCAGCTTACCTTTTCTTTAACCTTAGCGAAATCCACTTCACACTTACCTTCTGATATGCCCACCGGCACCTTATCGTCGAAATTATAGATATACGGCCAGTTCTCGCCTTCAAAATAGTAGACCGTCACCCTCTCGTTATCCGGATCCACTATCCATATTTCCTTACACCCTGCGTTCATATATTTATTCAGTTTAAGGACCTGATCCTTGCTCCTGGTGGAAGGGGAAAGCACCTCCATTACGAACTCCGGAGCCCCGTATACCACCCTTTTAGTCATCAGAGACTTATCGCAGACGATTATCACATCAGGTTCCACCATGGTCTTCTCGTCCTTATCCAGCTGAACGTCTATCGGCGATATTAAAGGCATGCATTCTATGCCGTGCTTCTCCCTGCAAGTCATCAGCTGATAGTAGACCTCTCCTGCGATCAGCTGATGTGCCCCCGTGGGAGCGGTCATTTCATAAATGACCCCGTCTATGAGCTCCACCCTTCTCTCCTCAGGAAGAGCATAATAATCATCCAGGGTATATTCTCCCTGTTTTTTCTTTTTTATCACAGCTTCGTATGCCAGCGCTTCCTCTCTCACGCTGTTCACGTACTGACTGTTTCCGCAGACCCACTCCGGCTCCAGCACGCTGGCCAGGGCCAGGAGAGTATCCCTCCTGGGCTCCTTGGTGGTATTCCCGAAGACTTTCTGGACGGTGCCCAGCGGCACCCCTGAAAGCTCCGCTATATCCTTATTGGTATAGCGCAGTTCCTTTTTTCTTTCTTTTAATCTTTTGATATCCATCTTACCTGTCCTTTCTTTTGTATGTTAATAATATATCATTTTCTGCCGTTCGTCAACCGTTTCAGTTCCATTTCAGTTCCATTTGCTGCCGACAGAACCAGTGCGCTTTTTGAGGTTGCCTCTTTCTCCCGATATAAAGTATAATATCCACATGAAATACGTATTGATCGCAATAATCATTATAATACCGCTTATCATGACCGCAGCTCTCATTGCCGGCATGATCTATAAGAAGACCTTCTACGTCAGGATGGCTGAACCTACAGGCTTCATTCCCTTCTATTTCGGTAAGCATCCTGAGCTTCATCACGAAGCTTTCAACTGCAGGTCTGACGTGGATACGGACATCAAAGGGCTTCTCCTTATCCCGGATGATCAGCCCGAAGCGCTGATCGTCATGACCCATGGGTACAATATGTCCTGCGAGAACTACATGCCCCTGGCTCACCGTTTCTGCGATTCAGGTTTCATGGTGCTGATGTTCGACAGTACCGGCTGCGGCATGAGCGGAGGCCCCGGGATCTACGGTCTTCCGCAGCATATCCCGGACATGAAGAGCGTACTGGATGCAGTATCAAAAAATGAAAGGCTCAGCAATCTGCCTCTTCTCCTCTTCGGTCATTCCTGGGGAGGCTATGCCGCCTGCTGCGTCTCGCTTCTTTCAGCTTATCCCGTAAAAGGGATCCTGACCTGCGGCGCTTTCAGGAAGTCTCTGTCCTCCATGATCCCGTCCATGAAGAGAAGGTTCCATGCAGCGGCCCCGCTTCTGATCAAAGCTGCGGAAATTCTCGAAAAACTGCTTTTCGGAAAAACTGCATCCTTCACCTCATCAGAAGGTCTCAGGACGGCCGGCTGTCCCGCAAGACTGTATCACAGCAGGGATGATGCCGTAGTGGGATATGAGGAATCCTTTGAAACCATGAAAAAAGAGCTCTCTGATTTAGAGAACATTTCCTTTATAGGTCTCGACGGCAGGAACCACGACCTATATCTTCCTCCCGAAAACGACAGAAGGCAGAGGGAGATCAGAAAAGAACTGAAGTCAGCAAAAGATCCCGTCAAGGCAGCTCTTCTCAAAGATGAGCTTTGGAGCCTGATGTCTGAGACGGATGAAGACCTGGCTCAGGAATTCATCGGGTTCTTTAAAGAATGTATAAGCTAAAGGAATACCGGGGCTCTTGTAAACTTTCAGGCCCGGTGGTAAAATTTAGATACATGAAAAAACACGTGAGGTGACAACATGGAAGAAAAGTATTTTGTGAATAAAACAGGAGATCAGATATATTATCTTAAATGGGAAGCTGCGGATCCCAAGTGCGCCCTGGTCATCAGCCACGGCATGGCAGAACATCCCGAGAGATACGATGACGTGGCACAGTTCCTTTCAGGAAAAGGCATCACCGTCTACGCCATCAACCAGATGGGTCACGGATTCCACGCGGAGATTCCCGGCCACATGAAGAAAGGAGACTTCGACAAGTGCGTAAGCAACCTCTCCGAGCTGGTGGAGATCGCGAAAGAAGAGACCGGCAAGGACGCCTTTCTTCTGGGACACTCAATGGGCTCCTTCATTTCCCAGCTCTATATCGAGAGATTCCACAATATCAAGGGGCTCATCCTTTCAGGTTCCAGCGCAGCGACTTCAGTCATGAAGATGGCTAAACCCATCGCTAGTCTGGTATGCACCTTCTCAAAGGATACCTCCAGACCTTCAAACTTCATGAACAACATGTCCTTCGGCTCATATAACAAGGCCATCGAAAACCCGAAGACACCTTTCGACTGGCTCTCAAGGGACGAGGCGCAGGTACAGAAATATATCGACGATCCGCTTTGCGGCTACGTCTGCTCCCAGTCATTCTTCAGAGAGATGGCAGGCGGCTTCGCAGTTATGGCTCAGCCTTCTGAACTCGCTAAGATCGATAAGGACCTTCCGATCTTCATCCACGGAGGTTCCAAGGATCCCGTAAGCGATCTCGGAAAAGGTCTTTACGCGCTTGAGAAACAGTATAAGGATCTCGGCGTAAAGGACGTTACCCTCACGGTATATCCCGAAGCACGCCACGAGATATATAACGAGCTGAACAAACAGGAAGTGTACGACAACACCCTGGCCTTCATTGAAGCTCACCTTTAATAACAAAAGAATTAAAGAGGCTGCTCTGCGAAAAGCAAAGCAGCCTTATTTTTTTATTCTTTTAAAACAGCTCACGTCTCACCCGGTCAAAATATGAGATGTTATGCATGTCTCCGTCCGGCAGCTCTCTCGGAAGCGGTCCCCCGATCTCAGCGTATATCATGCTTTCACCCGAAGAAAAATCTTCAGCGATGACCCTCCCCTTAGGGTCTGAGATCAAAGTTCCTCCTCCCTTTAAATCGCCCCTGTCCATCAAAAGATTGCAGGCTGCGACAAAGCATCCGTTATCCGATGCTCTTGCCGGAAGGTGTACCATCCAGTTTTCGCGGCATCTTTCACCGCTCATACCGCTGGCATAAGGAACGAGAAGAATTTCAGCTCCATTTTCACGATATGTCCCGGATATCTCAGGTATATGTGATTCCCAGCAGAGCTGCATGCCGATCCTTACCGGCTCTCCGTTTACATCTATCTCAGCCACCGGGAAGGAATTCCCCGCTGAAAAGATGTCTTTCTCATGGTTTCCAAGATGGGTCTTCCTGTATCTCACGGCTCCGCTGCCTGAGTACATTTCCTGAGTGATATAGAGGTCATCGCCCGAACGCTCCATGTATCCGAAGCACACCGCTATGCCGAGTTCCTCCGCTGTCTTTCTGACGCTTTCAGCGCTCTCACAGTCATCCGGTACGACTGATAGTTCAGCTGCCCTGTCCGGCTCATAGCCGGTCAGGCTGCACTCCGGAAAGAGTATGAGCGAAGCGCCGTCTTCCGCGGCTTCCCGCATGAGAGCCGTGATCTTTTCCGCTCCTGAAGAAGGCATGATCGAGGCGGCAGCCAGTTTCAGCTTTTCCATTTTGCCTCTCTCCTTTAGTGCTCTTCTGATCAGAACGTCAGCGTATCCAGCTTGTCAACGAGTTCAAGGATATGAGCTTTGGCGTTTTCGATCTCTTTGCGGCCCTCTTCAGTGTCGAAGCCGTTTCTTCTGATCCTTCTTCTCATGATCCTGACGAAACCGATGAGCTTAGCTTTCTCTTCGACTTCATTTATGCGGTCCTCGTCATCCGTTCCCAGATAGAGTCTCAGGGATTCTCTCCAGAAAGGTACGGAAACTTCGTAGGGTATTCCAATGAAATCCTTTACAACGCTGTGATCCACGTCGGAGTATCCGGCATAAGCGTTGAACATGCTGGCGAGTTCGAAGATGGGATGTCCGTGGCAGAGGGTGTCCATATCGATCAGGAGAACCTCTCCGTTCTGGAGCATGACGTTCTTGATGTGATAGTCGCCGTGCATCATGTGCATGTCGTAGGGAACGTCTGCAACCAGCTTATGGAGCTTGGCCCACTTGTCCTCAGGGAGATAATCCTTGAGGAAGTCAGCCCAGTCAATGGCTACAGCCTTCATATCCGGCATGGTTCCCTGCTTGATCACCGTTGAGTGGATCAGCTTCAGAAGATCTATGCTCATTGCAGCAACTTCCATCGGATCCTTTTCTCCGTTTATTATGAGCTTCGCGAAACTCGTGGCGTTCAGAAGTTCGAATACTGAACCGTATCCGTCGCCGACCCTTACAACGTCATAAGGGATAGCCGTAGGGATCCCGAGTACGAAAGCTGCTCTTGCAAGCTCGCGCTCCCTGTGTATCTCGGGAAGGGAATCCGGGTTCATATATACCTTGACGATGGTATCGGGGTCTATCCTGTATACCTTACCGTTTGCACCCTGTCCGATCACTTCGCAGCCTTCCACGGAGATCACCCTGTATGCCTTCTGGATATTCAGGATCTCGGTAAAGCCGGTCATGTCAAAGATCTCGTAAACCTCGGGGCTTACGTTTATGACCTTCAGGTCCTTCATCTCTTTTCTGAGTCTGAGGAGGATCCTCAGGCCTGCGCTGGAGATATATGTAAGCTCGCCGGCATCGATTATGAGATCGTCCGGTGTCTCTCTGTCGAGAGCTTCCCCTATCTCTTTCTCAACGGAATTCGCATTCGCGGAATCGATATGTCCCTTAAGGAACACTGTCATGCATGAATCATCCATTTTGTATGTAATATATTCCATATCCCCCTCCTACATATTTTTACGGATCTTGAGAATGTTCTGTCCGTTCTTATACTCGTATGTGATCTCATCCATGGTCTTCTTGACCAGGAACACACCAAGACCTCCGATCTCACGGTCCTCAGCGCTCAGGCTGATGTCCGGATCTTTTCCTGCCAGCGGGTCATAGGGTTTACCGTTGTCTATAAAGGTGATTATGACCGCCAGAGGATCCTCGTCCACCTCGACCCTTACAGTAGCAGGGCCGGTAAGAGGATCATATGCATACTGAGCGATATTGCCGAAAAGTTCATCGATCGCCACATCTATCTGCATCTGGGCCTTCATAGGGCAGCCCAGCGCTTCAAGTTCCGCGTTTACGAAATCCGTGACTTCCGGAATATTATTTACAGTTGCTTCAAGAGTCATCTCTTTCATGAATTTACCCTCCATCCGATACCCGGGCTTATCCGCCTGAGTACCTATGTAGTTAAAGCAAAGCATCGTTATATCATCGAACTGCGGCGCCTTCCCGACAAAGGAATTCACCGACTTTCTTACTGTTTTCAGCGCTTCATGCGCAGTCTTTATCTCCGCGAAATTGAGCGCTTCCAGCATTCTTTCCGTTCCGAAAAGCTCCATCTTTTCCGAGGTGGCTTCAGTTACGCCATCGGTATAAACGAAGATCATGGAGCCCGGTTCGATCATCATCTCATAATCGTGATATTTTATACCATCCATACCGCCGACTACGAAACCGTGTCTATCCTTGAACAGCTCATACTTACCCTTTCCCTGTCTGATGACCGGGTACTCATGGCCGGCGTTTGCAGCGGTGAGCTTGCCAGTGCTGAGTTCAAATATGCCCAGCCAGACTGTAACAAACATCTCCTGGCTGTTATTGCCGCAGATCTGAGCGTTTACCCTCTCCAGTATCTCTGCAGGACTCATAATGCCGGACAGAGCCGTGGTCTTTATGAGGATCTTTGATGCCATCATAAACAGTGCCGCAGGCACTCCCTTGCCGCTTACGTCCGCGATCACCATGCAGATGTGATCATCGTCTATAAGGAAATAGTCGTAGAAATCTCCGCCCACTTCCTTGGCGGGGATCATCGTGGCATAGATGTCGAAGTCCTTCCTGTTGGGGAAAGGCGGGAAGATGTTCGGAAGCATATCCTCCTGGATACGGGTAGCGAGGTGAAGCTCTGTACCTATCCTTTCCTTTTCCTTGACGGCATTCGTAAGGTTTTCCTCATATTCCGCAAGGTCCCTTTCCATGTCGGACAGGGTCAGATAAAGGTTCTCTATCTCGTCCCCGGTCTCGATACCAAGATCTTCGAAATGCCTGGTCTGCCCGGAAGTTCCGCTTCGTTTATCCTTTGCGTACTCCACAGCAGCCCCTGCTATGCTGTTTATGGGTTCCACCATTTCCTTCCTGATGTGGTTCGAAAGGAAAAAACCCAGAAGGAAAACGGTTATAGCCGTAGCTATGATATACTGCAGAACGAAATTCCTCATGCCATGCAGGAACTCCGTCATGGAAACGTCTGCCAGAACGAAGCCCGATATGGAACCGTCCTTGGCATATACCGGCGTTCCCGTAGTGCAAAGCCACCCGTACTTCTCGGTATATGTGACCTCGTAAGGAATGCCCTTGCCGTTCCATCCCAGAAACTTGTCCACTTCTTTTCTCCGGACCTCCTCCCAGGTGCCCGTAGGGCAGGGCCTGTTGGTGTCCGGATCCGCCACGTAGATCAGATGATTATCTTCCCTGTTGTATATGCCAATGAAGATATCGTTGACTCCGCTGTTTCCCTTGAAGTCCCTCAGGACTTCAATTATGGTACCATAGTTCGGACCTTCCGTCACCTCAGTGAATTTCTTAAAATACTCCTCATCCTGTACTTCGCGGTCTTTCTCCGGAATGCTTTGGTAAATGTCCATGGTCTTCCTGCAGCTGCTGCTCACGTCTACCACGTTACCCATCACGTTCGATGCGTTCTTAGTAAGCTCAAAGGCCGACTGCACGTACTCGTGACTGAGGGAATAGACGTAGAGTCCAAGCCCCGTTATCAGTGCCACTATACCAAGGATCAATGCTCCCACCAAGACCGCGTGAAAAGTTTTAGCCTGCAGGGAGAAGTGTCTTCTTTCCCAGGCGGACATCTCTTTTATGGTCTTTTTAGGCATGGAGCCCTCCTTTTATTCTATGGTGAGGATATCGCTGAATCCGGTGATCTCGAAGATCTCACTGATAACGTCGTTGACGTTTGTGACCTTCATGCCGCCTTTAGCTGACATCTTCTTCTGAGTGGCCAGGAGGATCCTGAGTCCTGCTGAAGACATGTACTCAAGGCCTTCGAAGTCAAATACGAGTTCTTCTGCTTCTCCGAGAACTTCCTCCAGCTCCTTCTCAAGCTCAGGAGCGGTGGCTGTGTCGAGTCTGCCTTCAACTTTAACGTTTAAGATCTTGTCTTCCAATGTCTTTGTTACTGTCATTTTATCTACTCCTTTTAACTGTCAAATCCAAATACAATTATTTTCTAAGAACATCCTTGTTCAATATATTCAGTCTGTCCGCTTCTCCTATCAGGTCGAGCTGAAGCATGGCCTGATTGAATCCCGAAGAAGCAAAGCAGAAAATGATATCGCATACTATCGCCATGATCAGGGCTTCCGAAGGTATCCCCAGTCTGGAGAATATGGCCACGTAGGCCAGGGTATCCACTCCCGATACCGGAGGGCTTGCAGCCTGAAGGGCTACTACCAGGATGACCGCCAGGATCATCCAGAGAGGTGTCAGCGTTATGTTATAGCAGTGAACGGCGTACAGAGTGCTGGCCATGAGGCTCATGGTGCTGGCCGGCATGTATATGACCAGTCCCAGAGGCAGTCCGTACTCCGTAAGTTTCTTGTTGATGCCGAGCTTCCTTTCACAGCAGATCCGGTTCTCTCCGAAGGCAGCATCTACGCTTGCGTTCTTGAAAGCTATCATGAAGGAGGGCTTGATCTTCTCCCAGAGCTTCCTGACCGGTATTCCGTATTTGCGCGATCTTATGATCAGCATCACCAGGAAATACAAGATCGCAAAGAGATGGAAGGATATGAGTGGTATCAGTATCCCCTTGAACCTTACGATGGTGCCGTCCAAAATTCTGAATGCCAGAAGTATGGCCACAAAATACGGGATGATCCTGCTTATCCACTCAGCTACCAGAAGTCCCAGGGAGTTGGCCTGGTTCGCTATCTTCACCAGCCTGCTTCCCTGACTTCCCAGGACCAGCAGCGCGTTTCCTATTATTATGGCCACCAGGATCAGCTGAGGAGAATCCGTATTGAGGAAGGGCGATACTATGTCTCCGGGCACGAACTCAAGGAAGGAGTCGAACACCGAGATCACCGTCATTCCCAAAGGAGATCCTACGCGGTCCGGCTTCAGAACGATTAGCATGACTACTGCATATATCAGAGTCATGACCGTACTGGATAAGAGGAACCTCACTATCAGCCTTTTCCCGCTCTTGTTCATCACGGCTGCGCTTCCGATACCGCAGATGGCGGTGAGCACCGTGAAGAAGATGACGGGTCCGGCCGTCGCCTGAAGCAGCCTGAAGAACACGCTCTGTACAGGCATGAAGAACGAGTTCGTAAGCATCTCTATATCCGCTTCGCCCAGCAGGAATCTGGTGGACAAGCCTATGATGATACCCGCAGCTATACCGATCAGCAGTCCGATGCCCGGATTGATCTGAGGTCTGCTCAGCCTGAGATGGAGTATGTTGATACCGTTCTCATAGGTGTATCTGGGGCTGAGTCCGATGTTTGCCATCATCGTTCCTACCCAGTCGCCTGAAGAGTTCTCATCATCAGTTCCATCGAAAGGATCTATGCTCTCACCCTTCAGAGTGATGTTGATGACAGGTCTGAAGAAACTCTTTCCGGTGTAGAACCTGACCTTGGGCTCTTCGCCCTTGGCCTTAAAGTGGTCGTGCCACCTCAAAAGCGCCTCCTCGATGGACAGTCTGATGCCCAGGACGTTGGCTCTTTCAGTGCCTAAGGAGTAGAGGAAATCCTCCACCTTGGCCGCCATCTCGTCGATTGACTGAACGTTCAGCTTGTATTCGCCTCTGAAATTGTCATACTTGATAAAAGACACAATTCCCTCCCGAATGGACACAACTATCCACTATAAAAACACTATACCATATCCCGATTCAAATTTCCACTACAAAGATATTTTGCGCCTCCCCCAAGGCCACAAAAAAACCGCACCTTTTGGTGCGGTTTTGATCTTTGGTCCGTTATATATATGCCTTCTCCACGTACTTTGAAGTAGCGAGTCTGAGAACTGCGCCGTATTCAAGCTTGAAGCTTACGACGTCGCCCACCTTGTACTCCCTGTCGGACTTGGTAACGTCCAGGAGAGTATGGTCTGAGGATCCTCCCAGGATGTCGATCTTCTCATCGAGAGGGATCATTCCGCCGAGATCTGTGTCCTGCTTTCCTACAGCGATGATGGCACGCTTGATGATGCCGCGGTCCTCGTACTCGGGCTTCTCACCGAAAGCGTCCACGCCTACTTCACCGATGGGGATGGAGGGCTTTTCCTTGAGCTCAACTATCTGAGCCTCCAGGATGATCGCGTCATCCACGGTTCCGGGAAGCTTGGTGAGATATGCGGTATCATTTCCGAGAAGGAAGGATTCGCCCAGTCTAAGGTTGGTGATGCCTTCGGGAAGTTCCTTCTTTTCAGCAAGGTAGATGGATGAGGAGTTTCCTCCGGAGACCATCTTTAACTTGATGCCGAATCTCTCTTCGATCTTCTTTGCGATGGCTGCAAGGCCTCCCAGGTTATCGGTCTTGGGGATGATGGCACCGTAGCAGGTCAGGTTTACGCCGATCCCGTAGAGTTCGATGTTGGACATTCCCAGGATCTCTTCCACGGTCTCCATGATGGTGTCTTCATTTTTGAAGAAGATGCCTTCTCTCAGGTCTCCCATGTCGATCATGAGAAGGATTGAGTGGATCTTTCCTGCTTTGACAGCAGCTTCGTTAAGAAGTCTGATGGTGCTGAGTTCTGAGTTGAAGCTCAGGTCTACGTATTTAACTACCTCTTCAACCTCGCAGTGCATGGGGATCCTCAAGAGGCAGGTCTTCTTGAGGTTCTCGTGAGCCATCTCACAGTAGGAAGCCAGGTTCTGCACTCTGGAATCCGCCATGAAATCCACCATGGGATGCTCTGCGATCATACGGCTGATCACAGGATCTGCGCAAAGGCATTTCGTTACTATCATCATGGAATCGCAGCCGCCCTCATCCTTTGTGATGTGAGCTACAGCGTCCAGGTTTCCCTTTAATTTCTTTCTGTCCATTACAAGTCTGGGATACATTTCTCTTCCTCCTGTGATCAGTAATTCGTATTTCTCCATCTGCAGTGAGTGCGGTAGCAGAGCTTGCACTTTCTGTCGCAGCCGGGTTTGCGCTTGTTTGGATCGTAGTCCACTTCCTCTCCGTCCCCCGCCTGTGTTCCGTGATGCCTGTCTATTCCGTCCATGGCATCCTGAGCTGCCTTATACGCTTCCGAAGGGCTCATGCCCTCAGTGTCGGGCTTGGCTATGCTCTCAGCCATGGCGTCCTTTGCGGTCCTCATGGAGCGGTCGTTCATAAGGGCTTCCTTCTTTGCCGCTTCAACCTCTTCCTTAGTGGCTCCTCCTATATTTCCCTTCAGAGATTCCTTGTACTCAGTCAGGTCATAACCCATATCTTCCATCTCTTTGATGTGCTGCTGGAGTTCCTCCTGCTTTTCCTTGTCGGCCTTAGCCAGGGACTGTAGTTCCTTTATGAACTTATCCTTCTGGATCTCTTCGTGGCGTTCATGGAGTTCGATCCCGAGGGACTGGCCTAGGAGCTTGATGGCTCCCTCCCTGTGGGTCTTGGAAAGGACGCCCAGAGAGGCCATGATGTAGTCGTTATCCACCAGGATCTTCACGGCGTCGGAAGGATAGAGTTTCATTCCGGTCTCGTTATCCTTAGGGATGAGCTTCATTATATCCACCCTGTGAGGCAGCCTGGTAAGGGCTCCGCCTGTTCCGACGATATATTTGATCTGAGTGAGGTCCTTACCTTCAGCAACGGTGGACCTTCCGGAAGGTCCGTATACGTAGCGTATGGAGCCTGCATGTCTCTCAACAGCTCTTAAGGTCGCTTCCTCACAGAGTCTCTCCACGAGTTTGAATTCGTTTTCTTTCTTGGGTATCGCCACGTAGGTCGAGAGGGTATCGTCAAGGTCGATGTGAAGCTTTTCATCGCATTCTTTTCTGAGCTTCTCCTCGCCTATGGACTCTATTACCTTGTATCTGTTGACGTAGAGACCCAGGTCGCCCTCTACTGTACGCTTGGCCTTGGGCTCCGGTGCCACCAGGACTCTGGCCACCGCATCGCTGTCCTCGGACACTGCGTGTACGTCTGTGGTCGCTCCGCCTACGTCGATGGTCATTACCTCTCCCAGGCAGTCATAGAGAAGCTTGGTGCACTCCATTACAGCACCGGGCGTGGGGATGATGGGACCGTTTACCATGTCGCGCACGTGTTCCATTCCCGGAGCCTTGGTGATGTTGTCCTCAAAGGCATCCTGGATGACCTTTCTGCATGGTTCTACGTTAAGGGTATCTATCTTGGGATAAACGTTGTCAACGAGGTACAACCTCTGGCCGCTCTCCTCGTCGAAGATGAGCTTCATCTCCTCCTGGTTCTCGATGTTTCCCGCATATACGATGGGAGTCTTCAGCCCCATGGAGCGGATCATCTCCGCGTTATAGATTGCGGTATCTCTTTCACCGAAGTCGACTCCTCCTGCGATCAGGATAAGATTGGGATTGATCTCCTTGATCTTGGCAAGGTCAGTCCTTCTGAGTCTTCCTACGGTTATATCGTGAATGATGCCGCCTGCTCCGAGTGCCGCTTCCCTGGCTGCCTTTGCAGTCATGTCATAAACCAGACCGTGAACGGTCATCTTAAGTCCACCGGCAGCGGATGAAGTGGCCAGCATCTCATCATATTCCAAAGTATCTATGCCTTTTTTTGCTTTCAGATCGTCGATGGCTCCCTGAAGGCCGATCCTCACGTCTCCTTCGAGAACGGAGGTAGGCGCCTGTCCCTGAGCCCAGAAGACGGGCTTCTCGGAATCGAGGCCTATAAAAGCGTTTACAACTGTTGTGGTCGAGCCGATCTCGGCTACAAGTACGTCTACTTTCATATGTGTCTCCAAAAAGTACCGCCCGCCGCAAGGCGCGGCAGGCGGCTTAAGTGTTTCATTTAGTCTTCTTTGGGATTAAGATCTTCAGGTCTGAATCCGTGAGGAACTTCTCCTCTTCTTCTCTGTCTCTCCTGTGCAAGGAAGGTAGCTACGTCGATACCGTGGGAGTTTCTTCCGAATCCCATGTCGATACCGGTCTTGACAGCTTCTTCAGGAATTACCTGAGTACCGCCTGCGCAGATGATGATCTTGTCTCTGATACCCTTTTCGATAGCGAGATCGTTGATCCTCTTCATGTTCTTATAGTGAACGTTGTCGTGAGAGATGATGGTTGAAGCCAGGATAGCCTGAGCGTTCTCTTCGATGCAGGCGTCTACGATCTTCTCAACAGGTACGGAAGTTCCGAGGTAGATACATTCGATACCCCACTTCTCGATTCCGCCGTGCTTGATGTTGATGATCTCACGCATACCTACGGAGTGCTCGTCATCGCCGACTGTTCCGCAAACGACCTTCATGTGCTCATGTCCTTCAAACTCTTCATAAAGTTCCTTGTCGGACATTACGTACGGTTCAGGAGGTACATCGAGGGTAGTAAGGTCGATATCGAAATCAACTTTACCCTTGAGTTCGATTCTGGTACCTTCAGCTTCCTGCATAACTTCTGCATTGATAACTTCGGGATCCACGAGGCCGAGTTTCTTACCGAGTTCTACAGCAGCAGCTTCAGCTACACGCTTTTCTGCAGGCATCATCATGGTGAGCATGATGACTCTGTCTCCGCACCACTCAACTTCAGGTGTGATGCAGTCGCCTGTTCTGTACTTGGCAACCTTTTCAAGTCTCTTCTCTACGCAGTCTTCAGGATCGAGTTCGTCGATGAATACGATCTTGGATCTGTCTTCGAAGGTGCAGCCGCCGATAAGGGCTGACGGGTTCTCGGGATCTCCGCCGTACTGCTCAACGTTGTTGTATCCGTAGTGAGCTGTAACAGGAGCCATGTAGTCTTCGTCTCTCTCGAAGATGAAGCCTGCACCGAATCCTCCGTCGATCTTACGTGCGATACCGTCGCCGTTTCTTTCAGGATATTTTCCTGAGTCTACGAAGAAGCCTTCCTGAACGGCGTTGAAGTATCCGCCTGCTTCAAGGATCTCTTCTACGTAAAGGACTGCTCTTTCCTTAAGTTCACGGGCGTTCTCTCTTAAAGGACCGTCCTTCTTGAGTTCGATCATGTCCATGATACCGTCTAAGCCTATAAGGGTCTGCTTAGCTGTATCGGTAGCTTCGATGTTGTAGATATGCCAAGGAACATTACGTCCTTCATCCGGTGTGATGGTGGACTGGATATCTGCAGAAGTGAGCTTGGAGATGAACATGTTCATTACGTGAGTTACTGTAGCTTCACGTGCTGAAGACTGGATGTACTTGGTGTTCATCTGTGCTCTCATCTTGTATCTGCCGCAGAAGTCACGAAGAGCTACTGCATAAGGCAGGTCGAGGTACATACAAGGAGCAGGAGTTGCTGAAGGAGGTACTGTGGAGAGGGAAATGAGCTCCGGCTTGATGCCTACTCTCTCTGAGAAGTAGGAGTTGATAGCATGCTGAACGATAAGCTCAGGCATTACCTTCCAGGCATCTCTTGCTGTAGCGTTGGCATTGTGAGCTCCGTCGATCTGGAGCATGCCGGACCAAGCCATGATCTTCTTGGATTCGCATGCGTCTACGAAGGATCTTACCATGTTAACGTCTCTGTAAAGTACGTTGTACTGAGGATCCTGGTGTGCACCGTTGATACCTTCTTCTGCGAACATTACAGCGATATCAGGTCCGGCAACACCGGAAATGTATGAATGGTAGTTGATGGGACGGCCGACTTCGTCTTCGATGAGGTCGATAGCCTTGCGCTGTGCCCTTACCTGCTTACGGGTGATGGGAACACCGCCGATACCCTGAGGAGTACCTTCCATAAGGCCGTCGATGTGGGACTGACCCATGTGTCTTATTACCATCAGATGGTCAGCGCCGTGCCATGCAGCCATTCTCATACGACGGATATCATCCTCGAATCTTCCTGATGCGATCTCGGTTGTGATGGTCTGCATCGGCTGAGGGTCGATATTGTCCAGGAATTTAGCGGGAGGAAGAGGAACGCTCTGCTTCAGAGGTTCTGACAGTTCATGATAATCGAACTGATACATGTGCTGGTTCTCAGCTCTCTTTCTCCATACCCATTCTCTTCTTCTGGGCTCATACTTGTCGAGGTCCTTAAGGAGTTCTACGACGTCAAGCTTTTTATTTTTCTTTAAAGGCTCCATCTTATTTACCTCCCTTGAACGATTCGACAACCTTATCCCATCCTTCGCCCTTAGCGAGCTTGATGGATGCTTCACGGATAGAGATGTTCTCTAACTTGGATAACTTATATACGCAGTGGCCTGCGCCTTTTCCCATGAGGCCGTGGTCCATGCAGTGGTTAACGATAGGCTGTGTATCAAGTGAGGATACGCCCATTCTTAAGAGTACTGCACGTTCTACGGATGGAGTGGTGTTCTTGTAACCTAATTCAAGCAGGGGTTCGTCCACCTGTCTGATGAGGTCCCAGAATCTGTCATAGAGTTCCTGGTCAGTAAGTCCGACGAGATGCTGTCTTCTTACTTCGAAATCGTCTTCTCTTTTCATCCTGTTTTCTCCTTAAAAATATTTGTAATAACTATTATATCCTTTGGCTATTCAAGCTTAGAGTCCGAGAGTCTTCTTTACGAATTCTACGTCGGTCTTGGTCTCTTCTGCTAAGTAAACAAGGTCTGCTTCGTTGGGCTCACATCCTGCCTTCTTAACAGCCTTCTTGATTCTGGACTGTCTGAAGTGGTTGATGTCAGCTACCTTGTGCTTGATATAGCTGGGATCCTTAGGTAAGATAACGTTTGTTCCGGGCTTGTCCTCTGTCTGAGGATCTCCGAATCTTACGTCGATGCCGTTCTGCTTAGCGAATGCAAGCTGAGGCTGGATGTGCTTGCCTGCTCCGGTGTACTCTGTTTCGGAAACAACGAGAACAGCGTCTTCAGGAAGTTCCTGAGCGAGGGAGAATGCAGCAGCGAGAGCTGTGTTTCCTGCAGGTCCTCTTTCAAGTCCTTCGAGGTTAGCAAGCATTTCTGTCATATACATAACTTCGCCCTGAGTTGTTGTAACATACTCGTCCATGTATCTTAAAGGACGTGCTGCTGAACGGGGAACGTCAGAGTGGTCGGGATCTGTTGCATAAGGAACTCCGAATCCGGTGTGTCCTGTGGTGCATGACTTACGGTTGAAGTCAACGTCAGATGCCATTGAAAGTCCTGTAAGGTCGATGGAAGCAGCGACTACCTTGGTGTCCTTGCATCCTGCCTTGATAAGGCCTCTTGCGGTACCTGTAACCATTCCGCCGCCGGCGTTGGTGCATACTACCATGTCAGGGTCCTTACCGAGCTTTTCTCTGCACTGCATAGCGATCTCATATCCCAGAGTCTCTACGCCTGCGATACCGAAAGGTGAGTAAAGGGATGCGTTGAAGTATCCTGTGTCTTCCAGTACGGAAAGAGTTGTGTAGAAGAGTTCAGGTCCTACTGTGAGCTGGATAACTTCAGCTCCGAAAGCTTCGCACTTTCTTGCCTTCTCAACGATCTCCGGCTGGCCTACTCCCTTGGAGTCATAGCATTCCTGAACGATGATGCAGTCAAGTCCCTGCATAGCTGCCTGGGAAGCAACTGCTGCACCGTAGTTACCGGATGTAGCTGCAACTACGCCCTTGTAGCCGAGCTTCTTAGCGTGAGCTACTGCGCAGGCTGCACGTCTGTCCTTGAAGGAACCGGAAGCGTTTGCTGCTTCGTCCTTTACGAAAATTCTTGCGCCGTAACCGGGCTTAGCATACTTTCTTGCGAAAGCTGTGATGTTTCTTAATTCAAGAAGGGGAGTGTTGCCAACGCCTGTTCTGGACTGGATCCTGTTGATCTCGTCGAGAGTGTAGTTGGTAGCCTTCATGAGAGCTTCATAGTCGAATGCTACGGAGCCGGATTCGAAAGGTGCATAGTCAAGGCCTAATGCTTCCTTCATGATCTCATTGGATCTTCCCATTACGGAATCATAATCTTTTGCGAGCTGTGCCATTATTCCTCACCTCCGTGTAAAATTTCTCTTAAGGTCTTATCGATCTCGATGATCTCGGGAACGAATTCACCATAGCTGTGGGTATAGTGAGGATTCTCTTCGAAAAGGGTTCCCTTTTCAAGACGTCCGCAAGCGGTCTTTACTGTAACTTCATCGCCGATCTCAGCGGAGTCTTCCTGAAGGAAGCCCTTGGTCCACATCTGAAGGTCGGATGACTTTGTATCTTCAGGAAGCTTTCCTGTTCTCTGTTCTGCTTTGAGTACGATGTTGTGGATACGTACCCAATCTCCTTTTTTAGCCATTTTAATCATCTCCTATAAATGAGTATTATATAGGGTTGTGTCCGGCGCAAAAAACTTACGCCGGACAGTCCCCCAAAGCTGTATTTCCTTGTTATTCAGACTTATTTAACGATCTTCTTGTCTTCCTTGATGAAGTTTCTGAAGTCGCCCATGATAGCATGAGGTACAGGGATATCGATCATGGTTACGAGACCGGGATCTGCATTGATAATGTGAGGGATGCAGTTCATGATCATAGCCATGGTTCCGATTCCGCCTTCGATCTCAGGCTTGTTAGCCATGTTTACAGGAGGTACGGAGTCAAGGATTACATAGTCGCCTGTGTCGATTCCAACCTGCTCAGGTTCGATCTGCTGAGGGTGATCCATGTCGATCTTTCTGACGCCGTCGATGTCGACCCAGCCCTTCATAGCAACGCCTGCTACGTTGCCGGCTGCTGCGAATCCGTAAGGGGACTTTCTGTCAACGTCAGTTACGATGGGTTCCATGTCCTGACCAAACTGATCCCACTTCCAGCCAAGAGCGTCGCACATCATCATTGTGGATTCTGCGAAACCAACGTGTCCTGCCATTGTTCCATCAGCTTTTCTCTTGTTGAATTCATCAACAGTGATGCCGATTCCCTGCTCTTCCATAACAGCAGGTCCGAAAGGTGAAAGGGAGTTAACTCTTCTTGAAGTGATATGGTTAACTTCTTCGCAAGCTGCAGTCCAAAGGATTACCAGGAGGTCCATGATGAGACCGGGGTTGATACCTGTTCCCATTACGGATACGCCGTTCTTCTTAGCGCATTCATCTAACTTCTTAGCAAGTTCAGGTTCCTGAGCCTGAGGATAAGCCATCTCTTCTGCGGAAGTGATAACGTTGATTCCTCTTTCCATTACGAATACGAGCTTGTCAAAAACGTCTCTTGTGAAGGAGTTTGTGCAAACTACTACAACGTCAGCTGAACCCGGCTTGATAACTTCTTCAGGAGTTCCAACGATAACTTCTTCTCTGTCTCCTCTTTCGATTCCGGGTACGACTTCCCATAAGCTCTTGCCGAGCTTGGCACCGATGTCAATTGCACCAACGATGTCAACACCCTGCTTCTTAGCAAGCATCTTACCGATTCCGCCGCCCATAGCGCCTAATCCCCAGAGGATAACTTTTACGTTTTTCATGTTCATTTCTCCTTTTAACAATATTTTAAACTATATAATTGTCAGCTGTTTGAAAGCTACTATTTTATGTTGCAAGTCCTGTGCCACCGATTTAACATAATAATGTATACATAAACGTACAATTCTTGTCCTTGTTACACAAAAAACCGTCCGGCATCGCGGTGTTCCTGTGGTTATATCACTAAAACCCGGATCCCCGCTCCGAACGGTTATTTTTTCTGTGACCTTTATGCAAATATCTTTGCATTTTTGGCGCAAAATATTTTGCGCTAATGTGCCCCGCGCCCTTATTTTATCCCGTATTTCTTGAGTTTGTGCTGCAAAGTCTGGCGCTTGATCTTAAGGGCGTCCGCAGCTCTGGAGATATTACCGTTGGATCTTATCATCTCATCCGCGATGATCTGTTTTTCAACCGCCTCCATGTAGGCGTCGAGGGGCACGTCGTCCTCTCTTCTGATGACGGGCTCCTTGTTTACGATGTGATTCGGCATGCTCAGGTGCTTCCCGGTGAGGACGTGCTCGTTCTCAGCCATGGATATGGCCTGCTCCATGATGTTCTCCAGCTCCCTGACGTTACCGGGATAATCGTAGGACTGCAGCTGCTTGAGCGCCCCGTCCGATATCATCCAGAGTTCCTTGTTGAATCTTTTGTTGAACTTGTCCGCGAAGCGGTTTGCCAGAAGTTCTATGTCGTCCATCCTTTCACGGAGAGGCGGTATGGAAAGGTTGATTACGTTCAGTCTGTAATAGAGGTCCTTTCTCAAGAGACCCTTGGCCATCAGTTCCTCCGGCGGCTCATTTACGGTCGCGATGATTCTCACGTCGATGGGGATATCTTTGGACCCCCCGATCCTTCTTATGTAGGATTCCTGAAGGACACGGAGAAGCTTGGACTGAAGGTCATAAGGCATGGCGGATATCTCGTCCAGAAGGACGGTGCCGCCGTTTGCCTGCTCGAAAAGCCCCGCCCTGTCGATGGCTCCCGTGAAAGCTCCCTTGGTGGTTCCGAAAAGGATGCCTTCGAGAAGGCTCTCCGGGATAGCCGCGCAGTTCTGCGCAAGGAAGGGCTTGTTTGCCCTCTTCCCGTCGTTATGGATGCTCTGCGCAAAGAGCTCCTTGCCGGTACCGGTCTCCCCGTAGATGAAGACCGAGGCGTCGTTGGAAGCTGCCTTTTTAGCGCGCTCGATGACTGCCTGGAACTTAGGGTTCTCGCCGTAAATATCGTCAAAGGTGTACTTCTTTATCTGAGGCCTTGCGGGCTCTGCCTTCTCAGCCACCTCGCCCCTCAGTTCCCGGAGGGTATCCGTGATGGACCGGAGCTCCGTGATATCCTTGGATACCTCTATGGCTGCCACCGTCTCTCCGTCCACTATGACGGGGATGGTGGCGTTTTCCGTGGTGATCTCCTTGCCGTATATGTTCTTGTATGTCTGCTGCTTGCTTCCCGTGGGCCTGTTCCTGGTGAGCGCGCTGTAGATGGTGCTTTCCCCCAGATTGAAGTCGGGGAAGGCTTCGTGGAATTTCTTCCCGAGAACGTCGTCTACCGCCACCTTTTCGGTCCTGGCCATAGCGCGGTTATAGTGGATGCCGGTTCCGTACTTGTCCACGATATACACGCCCTCATCCAGAAGCTCTATGAGTTCATCCACAAGCTTCTTGTATTGTTCTGCGTTCATTTTTTCTCCTAAACATCTTTGTATGATGATTTTTTCTGTGCTTCGCTCACATTATATCACATTTCAGCCCTCAGTGCAAAATATTTTGCACCCTGTTTTTTAACATGGCTATGTGATAGAATAATTCGGGACGAGCGGTATATGCTTCCGCTGTCCGTCCGAAAATATAAACGATCGAGGTTTACCTTTTATGAGAATAAGAAAAGACAACAAAGAACTTCTTGAAAACGAGATCATGCTCATCTCGGACGTGTCCGACGCGCTGGCTCACCCCCTGAGGGTCAAGATTCTTAAATATATAATGACGCAGAACAGGAACATGAAGCCCGTCTGCACCAAGGACCTTGTGGAGGAATTCGGATACGCTCAGGCCACTATCTCCCAGCACATGAAGAAGCTGGTGCTGGCAGGCCTGGTGGAATCCAAGCACAAGGAAAAGTTCAACTACTACTACGTGAATCTCGGGCTCCTCGCGAGATACGTGAACGCCGCCAAGAAGTTCAGCGTAGACTGATATGAAATATGATCCCCGCTTGAGGCGGGGATTTTTAATTACAACAGGTATTGCTCAATTATGTCGTCCATCAGCCTCGGATCGAAAGGCTGTTGTTTTGTTTCAAAAGTCAGGATCAGATTCTTTCCGGGAAAATATCCATTCTTCTCATAGGCTACGATCTTCTTCACATTCTGCTCAGCATATACCGGATCATCCATCATGCCCATGTGCTCATGTATGAAGACCTTCCTGAAACGCACGCTCAAAACCGTAAAGTCAGGATATGCAGTCCCATAACCTTTGAGCCTCAAAGGTTTTTCGAATTTCATCGGTATCCCTCTCCCATCGTACTTATCCGCAATGGATGCCTCAGACTTGGACCTCACCCTGAGCCCTCTCTCCGAATAATGCTCAGGACTCCCTTCCTCAAACCCCAAACCCTCATAATCATCATCCAGCCATTGTCTTACAAACTCATCATCAGGTATCATTATCGGAGTGACGAGGGACTTCCTTGTAACCGAAAAACCATCATAAACATCATCGCAATTCCCTTTTTCATACAGCTCTACCAGACTGCTTATACTCTGTATTTCATCCTTCGCTTTCTTAAGCACTCTTTCGTCATAAGTTTTTTGCGCAAGCTTCCTAACCAGTTCAATATCGTTAGAATGTATGTATAATTCCTTCTTCTTTTCTTTGCCGGATATCAATTTATACTGCGGCTTGCCATGGCTATAGCTGATTTTCAGAAAACCCTCCGGCACCTCCCTAAGAGCATCTTCCTTTTCCTGGATCAGTTCCTTAAGGTATTCCTCCCTTTTCCTCATATTATTGATCGATAACCTCATTTCCTTACCTCCTTTTGTAATTCTTTAATAAGTTTCAGCTATTTCTAAGGATATTACGCGTACAATTCCTGATTTTGCAAAATAGACGCGTAAAATATTAATGCCCATTACGCGTACAATCCCTTAATTCGCAAAATATACGCGTAATTTTCCAATACACATTACGCGTACGATCTCTATATTCGCAAAATATACGCGTAATATTACGATTCCTATTACGCGTACAATTCCAAGAATTGCGAAAAGAACGCGTAAATTCCAGACTATCATTACGCGTACAATCTCCATTTTCGCAAAAAAGACGCGTAACGTACCCTAATTTTTTACGCGTACAAACCCTCCTTTCTCCAAATAATACGCGTAAAACCATAATAAGTGCCTGAACAAAAGCACCATACAACAACCGCCATATAAAAAATGTACCGTAATTGTATACAATCACGGTACAAGTCTTATCCTATATTTCTTCATTTTCCCCGAGCCAGGGCAGGTAGTGGAGCAAGCCTTCGTTGAAGCCTTTGCTTCGCTCGTCCTCTGCGATGTAGGTGGCCCATTCCTTTAAGGAAGGCACTGCGTTCGCCACGGCGACCGACGTGCCGGCCGCCTTCAGGAGCGGCAGGTCGTTGGTGTTGTCTCCGAACGCCACTATGTCGTCCTTCGCGATACCCAGATAGCCGGCCAGGTTCTCAAGGGCTATGCCCTTGTCCACCCCTTCGGAGACCACCTCGATGAGATGGGCATCAGACTGAGCCATGTAGACCCTGTCTCCGTAGAGTTCCTCCAGGGCCGCCTGTTCGGCAGGCACCCTTTCGGGTTCGCAGGCAAGGAGGATCTTCGGTGTTTTGAAGAATGGGTATTCCAGAAAGTCCCCCACCTCGCGGTAATCCGCATAACGAAGGTCGGGATCCGGATGTCTTTCCATGCGGAGCTTTTCCACCACGATTGTGCCCTCGTCATACATCTGTATGTAGAGGTCGTGTTCGTGGGCATATTCCACTACGCCGCGCACGATATCCTCGTCCAGGTAGTTCTCGTAGATGGTCACGCCGTTCACGGGATCCATAACCAGAGCCCCGTTGTAGCAGATCGCAAGATACGCTGCCCCTATGGAGTCAGCCACCCCCCTGGCGGACTTCACGGATCTTCCCGTGGATATCGCAAAGAAAACGCCGCTGTCCACAGCTCTTCTTATATATTCTTTTGTTTCTTCAGGGACCAGTCCTTCTTTGTCGAGAAGGGTATGGTCCAGGTCTGTCGCTATTAATTTGAACATTTTTCTCAGCGCTTCAGCGCATTTTAAAGAATCATTCCGTAAAGATCTCTTACAATGATGATCAGTATGGAGATCAGTATAACTCCATGGAATCCGTAGACGTAGTCACGTGTGGAGATGACGGACTTGTTCGGTATCGAGAACGCAAAGAACCTGTCGGCGGTGCTGTAGTTCGGATCATACTGTTTGATCACATCCTCCATGGCCACGTCCTTAGGTTTCATTCGCTTGCCCTTTTCCTTCTTATATGCCGCAGCCCTCTCCCTGAACTCGGTCTCCTGTTCCTGGCTGGGAGTCGCTGCTTCTCTGTACCTCTTGGAAAAAGCTCTCCATATGTCCATCGCCTCTCCGGCTCCGATCTGCTCAGCGATCAGCTTTTCCTTAAGATAACTGAGGCACTCGGCAGATGCCATGTGGGTGTCGAATCCGGTGTACCATCTGTTAAGGAGGAATATCGCAAGCAGTCCTCCGAGAAGCAGTATGAGATGCACCATAACACCGAAGTTCACGCCCTGTCTTCCGGAGAAGTCGAAGGCCATGACTCCTGCAACTACAGCCATGTAGATGCCGGTGAAGGTGTGTATCTCCGTCTCTACATGCCTTGCATGGTTCAGGTTCTCAGTTATGTTCTCGCTTATAAAAGCCTTGAACTCCTCATCAGAGGGAGTGTTGAAAAGTACGTCCTTGAATTCAGTCATGTCAGTAAATCGCCTAATTGCGATCCAGTTGCAAAATCACTATTTCTGCTGTGTTTTCTTAAGACCTGCTATTTCCTCAGTTTCGATACTTTCAGCCTGGAAGTAGCTCTGGCGAGCTCCATCTGGGCCTTCATGTATTCCTGACGGCTGCGCTTCTTCAGGATCTCCTCCTGAGCCTCGGCTGCCGCGCGCTCCGCGCGCTTCACGTCGATCTCTTCGGGATGTTCCGCCGTGTCCACCAGGACTGTCACCACGTTGTCCTCGACCTTTACCATGCCTCTGGAGCATGATGCGTGTTCATCAGTTCCTCCGGGAACTCTGAATGTGATCTCTCCGGGAACGACGCCGGCCACCATGTTCAGGTGGTTTGCCTGGATTCCGTACATGCCTTCCGTGGTTGGAAGCACCAGGGATTCGCAGGGTCCCTCATAGAAGCTTCTCTCGGCAGCCAGGATGTGAAGTTCAAAAGTATTCATCACGTCACCTCTCGCTACTTAAGAGTCTCCGCCTTGGCAATGGCATCATCTATGGTTCCTACGTTATAGAAGGCAGCTTCAGGATAATCATCCATCTCGCCTTCGATGATGGCCTTGAAGCCTCTTACTGTCTCCTTGACGGGAACGTATACTCCCGGAAGTCCTGTGAACTTCTCAGCTACGAAAGTGGGCTGAGCCAGGAATCTCTGGATCTTACGGGCACGCCATACGGTGAGCTTGTCCTCTTCACCCAGTTCTTCCATACCCAGGATAGCGATGATATCCTGAAGTTCGGAGTACTTCTGAAGGATCTCCTGGACTTTACGCGCTACGTAGTAGTGCTCTTCTCCCACGATGTCCGCTTCCAGGATCCTGGAGTTGGATGCCAGAGGGTCTACTGCAGGGTAGAGTCCCTGCTCAGCGATCTTACGGGAAAGTACCGTAGTAGCATCCAGGTGGGTGAATGTCGTTGCAGGAGCGGGGTCCGTAAGGTCATCCGCAGGTACGTATACCGCCTGTACGGACGTGATGGAACCGGCCTTGGTGGAGGTGATCCTCTCCTGAAGAGCACCCATCTCCTGTGCAAGGGTCGGCTGGTAACCTACGGCTGAAGGCATACGTCCGAGAAGGGTGGATACCTCTGATCCTGCCTGTACGAATCTGAAAATATTATCTATGAAAAGGAGAACGTCCTTGTTCATCTCATCTCTGAAATATTCAGCCATGGTAAGTCCTGAGAGGCCTACTCTCATACGGACTCCGGGAGCTTCGTTCATCTGTCCAAATACCATTGCGGTCTTGTCCATAACGCCTGCTTCATGCATCTCTTTCCAGAGGTCGTTACCTTCTCTGGAACGCTCGCCTACGCCGGTGAATATGGAATATCCGCCGTGCTCCATGGCTACGTTATGGATGAGTTCCTGGATAAGTACGGTCTTACCTACTCCGGCGCCGCCGAAGAGGCCGATCTTACCTCCCTTGGGATAGGGCTCCAGAAGGTCGATTACCTTGATGCCGGTCTCCAGGATCTCTACTGAAGGAGAAAGCTCGCTGAATGAAGGTGCCTTTCTGTGGATCTCCCAGTGAGGTTCTTCTGCCGGCACCGGCTCTCCTCCGTCGATGGGATCTCCCAGAACGTTGAACATCCTGCCCAGGACCTTCTCTCCTACGGGAACCTTGATGGAACCTTCCGTCCTTTCGACTTCCATTCCTTTGGACATTCCGTCCGATGATGCCAGCATGATGCAGCGCACCATGTCGTGACCTATATGCTGAGCCACTTCCATGACTCTCGTTCCGTCTTCTGTTTTAACTTTCAGGGCCTCTTTTATGGCCGGAAGCTGTCCCTGTTCGAACTTTACGTCGATTACGGAACCTGATATCTGTACGATCCTTCCTGTCATTTAATTCAACCCCTCCTCTCTCTCTTCACGCTTTTTCTTTGACTTTTTTTGTCCGCGGGAGCCTGCGGAGACCTCAGTGATCTCCTGGGTGATGGCACCCTGTCTCACGTGGTTGTATTCCAGATTCAGGCTTGCCAGAAGCTCTTCAGCGTTCTGGTTTGCCGCATCCATGGCGGACATTCTGGCGCTTTGCTCAGAGCAGAAGCTGTCCACCAGTGCACTGTAAATGTATCCAGCCACATAACTGGGCACGATATTGTTAAGCACCGCGGTAACGTTCGGCATATATTCTGTATAGGTGGTCTTAAGCTCTTTGGCTTCCTCCCTTTCCTCGCGGTCGAGAACGAAGTTTTCCCTCTTGAAGGGCAGGAGCACCATGGAATCCACGTCTCCTCCCATGAGGCCGTTCCTGAAATCCGTATAGACTATATATGCCTTGGATATCTCTTTTCTGCTGTAGAGCCCGGTGATGATCTGTGCGATCTCTCTGGCTCTGTCAAGGGTAGGATTCTGAGCAGTGTAGAGGAAGCTCTGGTCTATGTTCATGCCTCTTCCCTCAAAATACCTTCTGCCGTATTCTCCTACGACAAAGAGCTTGTAGGAAGGAGTTCTCTTGATGAGCTTCATGGCTTCCTTTATGACGTTCTGGTTATAGGCACCTGCAAGACCCTTATCTGCGGTTATAACAAGATATGCCACAGTTTTTTTGGTCTCGCCGGAAGGAACCATTCCTTCGCCTGAGCCTTCAGCAGGTCCCTCTTCAGCAAAAAAGTCATTTCCCGCACTCTCACTCATCTGAATCATGGTGACGATCTGGCTCTTGAGCATTTCAAAGTAGGGTCTGGTATTGTCCAGTTCCCTCTTGGCCTTGGTCATCTTGGTGGATGAGATGAGATACATGGCGTTGGTGATCTTCTGAGTATCCTTAACGCTCTTTATTCTGTTTTTAATTTCTTTGGTTGTAGCCATCAGCGAACTTCTTTGCGATCTTTATTATTTCTTCTTTCAGTTCATCTGAAAGTTTCCCGGTGGATCTGATTTCCTGACCGATCTCAGGGTGTTCCTCTTCAAACATCTGGAGAAGGTCCTTTACGAAGGCCGGAATCACATCGATATCGATGTTCTGCATGGTATGAGCCATGGCGGATACCAGCATGATTACCTGCTCTTCCTGCTTCCAGGGATGATACTGAGGCTGTCTCAGCATCCTCATGAGGCCCTGTCCGTAGACCAGCTGATTCTTGGTCTGGTCATCCAGGTCGGATGCGAACTGGCTGAATACCTCCATCTCCCTGTACTGGGCGAGGTCGAGTTTCAGAGTTCCTACGGCTTTCTTCATGGCCTTTGTCTGGGCGTCTCCTCCTACACGGGATACCGAAAGTCCTACGTTTACAGCGGGACGCTGGCCCGAGAAGAAGAGGTCGCTCTCTAGGAAGATCTGACCGTCAGTGATGGAAATGATATTTGTAGGAATGTATGCACTTACGTCTCCTGCCTGGGTCTCTACGATGGGAAGGGCCGTGATGGATCCTCCTCCGATCTCGTCGGACAGACGGGCTGCTCTTTCAAGAAGTCTTGAATGGAGATAGAATACGTCTCCGGGATAAGCCTCACGTCCGGGGGACCTGTCGAGAAGAAGTGAAAGCGTTCTGTATGCTACAGCGTGCTTTGAAAGGTCATCGTAAACGATCAGCACGTCTTTTCCCTGTCTCATGAAGTACTCTGCCATGGCGCAGCCGGCATAAGGCGCGATGTACTGGAGCGGTGCGCTGTCGGAGGCAGACGCATCGACTATGATGGTATATTCCATGGCTCCGTGCTTCTTCAGGGTCTCGGAAAGCTGAACTACCGAACTGGTCTTCTGACCGATGGCGACGTAAACACAGATGCAGTTCTTACCCTTCTGATTTATGATGGCATCAACTGCGATAGCTGTCTTACCTGTCTGACGGTCTCCGATGATAAGCTCACGCTGTCCCCTTCCTATGGGGAACATGGCGTCTATCGAGAGTATTCCTGTTTCAAGAGGCGTATCTACGGGCTGACGCTCGATGATTCCGGGAGCGGGGCTCTCTACGGGATAGTAGTCGTCTTCTTTTACGTCTCCGAGTCCGTCGATGGGAACTCCGAGAGGGTCTACTACTCTTCCCAGGAAGCCGTCTCCTACGGGAACACCTGCGGTCTTGGCAGTCCTGTGAACGGAGCTTCCCTCGGAAACTTCCTCGTCTCCGTCAAAGAGGATGCAGCCTACTTCGTGCTCCCTTATATCCTGGACCATTCCTCTGGCTCCTCCCTTGAATACGAGGATCTCGCCATAGGTGGCATTGTCCAGACCTTCAACGGTAGCGATACCGTCTCCCACGGTGGTGACCACGCCCACTTCCTGGGCGAGGGCTTCAGGCGTCCACTCCTTGATGGTCTCCTTGATGAGGGGGATGATGTTTCCGTTCCTCGTGGGAACCTTGACCAGGGTATCCCTTAACTGCTGGAAACGTCCGCCTACAGACCAGTCGTAGACTTCCTTGCCCACTTCAAGTCTGAATCCTCCGGGGAAGGCATCGGTCTTTTCCCATCTGAAATCATAGCCCTCGCCGTAGCGGGTCTCTATGAATCTTCTGAACCTCTTCTCCTGCTCTTCCGAAGGCGCTTCCAAAGAATACAGAACGGCGATCCTGTCTTTTAACTCATTACTGTTCATAGTCGGATCCCCTCTTTTCTGCCAGATCTACAGCGTCCAGGAACTGATCGAAGGCTTCTCCTGCGGTAGCTTTCAGAGCCAGTTTCTCCGTAGCGTCGGTGACCATCTCGGAGATCTCGGACTGGGCATCTGAAAGGATCCTTTCCTTCTCGCGGTTTGCCTCGGCCTTGGCCTCTCTGACTATCCTCTCAGCCTCATCCTTGGCTGCCTGGAGCTGCGTCTCTTTTGACTTCTCGATCTCCTGACGCGACTTGGACTTCATCTGTGAGATCTCCGCCTCAGCCTCTGAGAGCTTCGTATCATACTGAGCCTTCTTCTCTTCTGAAGCCTTCAGATTGTCCCTTGCCTCGTCATCCATGTCCCTGTAAGTCTTCTCACGCTTCTCCATGAAGTTCTTTACGGGCTTGTAAAGAAGGAAATAGAGGATCGCGTAGAGGATCAGGAAGTTCAGGAGATGCAGGAAGATCTGCGTGAAATTTATATTAAGCGGTAAATTGCTCATATTTCTTCTCCTTTAACTTGCGAATCTTTTAGATTACGAAGATGATAAGTATTACAACGAGCAGCGCATAGATGATGGCTGTTTCAATGAATACCAGACCCAGCATGAACGTGGATCTTATCTTGCCCTCGGCTTCAGGCTGACGGGAGATACCTTCAGCGGATTTGCCTGTTGCGATACCCATGCCTAAGCCGCCGCCCATGGCTGCAAGTCCGATGGCTATAGCGGATGCGAGGCCCTTGTCGAATCCCTGGGTCTCAGCAGCTGTTCCATCGTCTGCGTAGGCGATGCTTCCTGCAAGGATCATTGTGATGGCAAGTATGATGATGATTGCAACGATACCTGTGAATTTTAATGTCTTATTCATTTTAATTTTCCTCCGAAAAATTTTATGCTTGGATAGTTTTGGTTTTCCCTGCCTTGACCTTCTTCACTTTAGGTGCCTTAGGCTTGGGCGGTTCGGTGACCTCTCCGTAGAAGAGGGATACCAGCATGGTAAGGACGTAGGCCTGTATCAGCGCGTGCAGGCAGGTGAACAGTACGCCTACCAGCACAGGCAGAACATAGCTGAGCGCCGTGTAGTAATATACCAGTTCCGTGACCAGAGCTCCTGAGAGCAGCGCTCCGAAAAGTCGGAAGCTCATGGAGATCGGAAGTGAATATTCCTTGATAGTGCTTATCGCTCCTTTTAATCCGTTGGCTGCAACACCTCCTGAAAGGATGAACAGATAGGAAGTGCATCCCATCATGATAGCTCCGTTTACGTCGGAAAGGGGTGCCGGAAGCGACACGGATGTGCCGTTCGTGGTCATCACCTGGAAGCCGAAAAGTTCGAACATAGTACCGGTGAAGATATATATGCCTGCCGCAAAGATATATGCTCTTAAGACCTTGTTCCTTCCGGGACTGTTTCCTATGGCCAGGCCGTCAAAGAGACCTACCAGAGATTCCAGAAGCATCTGGAGCCTTCCGGGCACCATGGTGAACTTCGGTATAACGAAGATCCTTATGATCAGGGCAGCGATCCCCAGGATACAGGTTATCACCATGCCTGCTGCGAGTCCCGGGTTTATCTCAAGGCCGAAGAAATTCACCTTGTAAACGTCGTGGAGCACAGCATCCCTCATGACTACCTGGATGCTTTCCTCTTCACCTGCATTTCCCGAGGTCAAAACTATGCCGGCGATGAGGATGACCGCTATCACCCCGAAGATGATCAGCATCATTTTCTTTTGTTTTTTGTCCATAAGCGATATCTCCTTATACGGTATGGAAACCGGAACGTCTGTCCCTGTCCAGTACCTCTAATTCCAGGTCCTTTCCCACTATGAAGCCCTCCTCTTCAAGGGCGTTCCTCACGGTGATCAGCGCCTGTTCGGGCGTGTTGTTTTCTTTGCTGAGATGTGCAAGGAAAACCTTCATCGCCCCGTTATCATCCGATATCCTCTTCCTTATCCTGCGGTACCTGAGCACCTCAGTGAGGCAGTGGGCGCAGGCCTCGTTGGAAAGATGGCCCGTGTCCGAAAGTATCCTGAGTTTCAGAGGATACGGATAGCTTCCGTAGAGCAAAATATTTCTTTCGTGGTTAGATTCCAGGGCCAGGATGTCCGCGTCCTTGATGTTGTTGAAGATAGCATCGCTGACGTAACCCGTATCGGTCACCACGCAGATCTTCGCATCGTCCTTTTCAAAGGAAAAGGTGATGGGTTCATCCGTATCGTGGGAAAGATCGAAGGGCGTGACCCTGATGTCGCCCGCATCTATCTCCTGACCGGAACTGGTCTCCGTAAGCCTCTCATAGGGAAGAGGCGATACCTTCTTCACCAAGGCTTCCAGCGTCCCATGGGAGGCATAAAGCGGGCAGCGGGTATTCTTGAGGAGAGTCTTTATACCCTTGATGTGATCTATGTGATCGTGGGTGATAAAGATGCCGTCGATATCACTCAGGGTTATACCCAGTTCCCCGAGGCCGTTCTTTATGGCCTTGCAGCTTATACCGACATCCAGAAGCAGGTTCGTATTATCGCTTTTTATCAGATAACAGTTGCCCGAGCTTCCGCTTGCCAGGGAACAAAAGCCTAATTTCATGTACTCTCCTAATCACATTTCTACAAAGTTATATTATATCACAAATAACTTAAAAGTCCACTTTTAAGGGGATTTTTTGCGTTTTATAAGCATTTGTTATTATACTGTCAAGATTTGCTCACTTAAAGAAAAGGGGAGCTTTATGCTCCCGCTTTCATTTCGTGTAATTTGTTTACGGCTTCATGATTGATCCTGCCCAGATCCTTCTTAAGAGCATTGTGGCTCAGGACCAGGGTAAGTGCCAGGAAGCCTGCCGCGAATCCTGCCAGGATCAACGCGCTGTGTCCAGCATTCGCTCCTGCCGTGCCGCTTATAGCCTCCTTGAAGAGCTGTGTGGAATAGGTCATGGGAAGGACCTTGTTGATCGCTCTGAAGAAGCCGCTCTGGGTCTCTATAGGGAAGGTTCCTGCACAGGATGTGAGCTGCAGTATGAGAAGCAGCATCGCAAAGAACTTGCCGGCGTCTCCCAGATTGATGAGGCAGAACTGTACGATGGTCATGAAGGTGACCGATACCAGTATGCAGGCTCCGAAGAGCATTGCGGGGTTGTTCACCGTGATATGGAGAACGTCCTTGATAACCAACGCAAGGAGTATAGCCTGAGCTGCGCTTATAAGGGCGAAAGCTCCTGTCCTGAGAACGATCTTTTCGGAATCCTTGCTGAGAAGTCTGATCCTTCTCTCATAGTCAAGGTAAATTCCGAAGTAGATCATGAGGCAGCCTACCCAAAGGGACAGACCCATGAAATAGGGAGCGAAGGCTGAACCGTAGTTCGCCACGGGCTGTACGTATTCAGTCTCGGTCTTTACCGGTTCCTCGCCGTATTCCGAAAGTCCGTTGAGAGCCTTGAGTTCAGACTTTGCATCGCTTACAGCAGTGTTTACTCCGTCTTTTGCGGTGCCGATACCGGCTTCAAGCTGTCCTGCACCGTTATCCAGTGCTGCGGCACCTGATGCGAGTTCTCCTGCACCTGCATCCGCCCTGGAAGTTCCTGCCTTGAGCGCTGCTGCTCCATCTGATGCGGCGCTTACTCCTTCTGTATATTTATCGACGCCTTCTGCCAGCTGTCCGGCTCCGTTTCTAAGAGCGCCGGCACCTGAATTCAGTGCATCGTTATTTGCTGAAAGGGTATCCAGTCCGCCTGAAAGCTGACTGATCCCGCCGTTTAAAGCATCATTGTTTGAAGCTACCTGACCGAGGCCCGTGCTTATAGCGTAAGCGCCGCCGATAAGGGTATTCTGATCTCCGTTGTTTCCGAAAGCTCCGTCCAGCTGGCCCAGTCCTGCTGACAGGGCTCCGACTCCGGTCCTTAAGTTCTGTATGCCGGATGTGAGCTGGCTGACTCCGCCTGATACAGCGTCCGCTCCGCTCTGAAGAGCGGGAAGGTTCTGTCCCAGGGTATCGAAGCTGCTTACTATAGCTCCGAGCGTCTGGTCACCGGTCGCCTGCTGGTACTGTCTGAGAGCCTCCACCGCCTGCGAATATCCTCCGCTGAAACCGGTGATGCCGGCAGAAAGGTTTGATGCTCCGCCTGACAAGGTATTCAGGGTATCATCTCCGGGTATAGCGCCGGCCGCAGCGTCTACCTGTGACTTCATTGCAGCCACACCCTGCTCTGCAGTAACGATGCCGTTATAGAGACTGTCAGCCCCGGCTGAAGCCCGGCTTACGCCCGCCGTATATGAGCCGATGCCTGCCTGAAGGGCTTTGGCGCCTGATTCTGCCTGATCCACTCCCGCGGTGTAGTTCTTTACACCTTCTGAAAGAGCTCCTGCTCCTTCGGAGAGATCCGCCGCTCCGCTGTTCAGAGCTGCGCTGTTGGACTTAAGGGTGCCAAGGCCGTCGGAAAGCTGTCCCGCTCCGCTGTCCAGAGCATCCATTCCGGATGAGAGTTCAGGCACGCTGCTCTTAAGCTGTGCGGTGCCGTCCTTCAACTGACCTGCACCGTCCGAAAGCTGTCCGAGGCCATCCTGAAGAGCTCCCATCTCGTCGGGTACGCTGTTCAGTTTATCGGAAAGGGTCGCTATTATCTCGCCGTCGATCTTGGAATTCATCTTTTCCTTGATGGTGGGCATGGCGTTCTCCAGTATCTGGGCTGCCAGGTAGTTCTTTTTCTGATTTGCTGTGTATATTATGGAGCTGTGGATCTTCTCGGTATCTCCCGAGACGGTGGCCACGTCCTCCGAGAAATCCTCAGGAATCGTGATCGATGCGTAGTATTCGTCTCCGAGGACTCCCTGCTCCGCATCCTCTTTATCGGTGAACACAAAGCCAAGAGAACCGTCCTCCGCCAGTTCATCGCAGATCTCATCTCCAAGGTTCCTCATCTCTCCGTTTATTTCGGAACCCTTATCCAGGTTCACTACAGCCACGGGAACGTCCTCAAGTCTGGCGTAGGGATCCCAGAATGCCCCAAGGTAAAAGTAGGAATACATAAGAGGAATGATTATGACTCCGATTATGATAGCTGCTTTTATGATCGGGGATGTTTTTTTCTTCTCATTCATTTAAAGTCATCTCCTTCTGTATCGCACAGCAGGATGCCGCATGGGTCAGACCTGCTGCTGTCCTCTTTTTTACAACATTATATTTTATTCATTTTCCTCAAAATATCATTAATCATTTCTAAACATATGATTAAAATTTAATCAAATGATGTAAATTGACTAATTTAAGGCTTACCTTCGAAGGGGATTTTTTGTATAATATGGGTAAAGAAAACAGATAAGGCGGAAGATATGTCTAAGTATACCAAACAGGCTCTTGGAGAGTCTCTTAAGAAGCTTCTCACTGAGAAGCCCCTCAATAAAATAACCGTGACCGAGATCGTGAACGACTGCGGGCTGAACCGCATGACCTTCTACTATCACTTCCAGGATATCTACGACCTGCTGGAGTGGGTCTGCGTGGAAGATGCCGAAAAGGCTCTTAAGGGCAAGAGTTCATACTCCAACTGGCAGGACGGGATGTATAACGTGCTGGAACTGATCCGGGAAAACAAAGCCTTCGTAATGCACGCTTACCATTCCATTTCCAGGGACTATCTCGAGATGTATGCCTTCCGGCTGACCGACGCCCTCTTCATATCGGTCATAGACGAACTGGATAAAGATAACAGACTGAGTCCGGACGACAAGGAGTTCATAGCTTCCTTCTACAAGTATGCCTTCCTGGGGATCATGATGAACTGGGTGGATAACGACATGAAGGAAGATCCAAAAGAGCTGATCGAAAGGCTGAGCATCGTGGTTGAAGGAGATATAACCAACGCAGTTGAACGGTTTTCGGAGCGCAGGGTCTGAATACTGCGCCTCCCGGGACAGGCAGCCGAAATGCCCGCTCAGGTGCGGGTTTTTAGTACCATAGAAGTGTAGTTGACAGATATGTATATCTGTAGCTGCACTTGTTTTTGTATAATGAGGGAAACAGTTGGTCTGGCGTGCGCTTTTATGGTTCTTGCATCCGTCATTAAAAC
>Ga0256405_10003031_pt1 | contig 36098 bp, 41 predicted proteins | sample RumenRJG_02DNA_FD_189096 | JGI IMG/M metagenome (GOLD analysis project Ga0256405, IMG submission 189096) | Bovine rumen microbial communities from Lethbridge, Alberta, Canada - RJG_02 | ecosystem: Host-associated > Mammals > Digestive system > Stomach > Rumen | place: Canada: Alberta...
GAATAATATCTCATTTATAATTACTCCTATATAAAAAATGAGAGAGAGCATTTGAAAAGTAATCGAATAACGAACTCAGAGCAATTTTTCAAACCCAAAACAATTTTTCATACTCCAAGCAATTATTAAAAATCCATAAAAAAAGTATGCTGAATAAAAATTTATGACCTAAAAAAATTCACCAAAAAACACTAATAAAAAATAAACGCAAAAAAAATAAATAAAAAAGATAGTACACCCAATAGTGCAATTCATCCATGACCTTGAAGAGGCCATGGTATTCTTGCATCATTTAGATAAAATTATTATAATAGCAATTATAATCAACAAGTTCCATTAACCGAACACTTAAAGTTTATATATGACAATTTATATATTTGAATTACATGGAATTACAAGATTTAATATTTATCATAATTGCTATATTTGTAGCAGTATTGTTGCTTAAAGTATTCATGTGGTTATTGCCGGTAATTGTCGTATTGCTTATTGCATTTTTTATTTACATGTTCCTAAAAGAACGTTATGATCAATTTTGAATGTCTTCAAATGCGGAAGTTGCGGCAACTGCACCTTCTCCGCATGCAACAACCCATTGTTTTAAGCCAATGCACACATCACCAATTGCATAAACATAACTAACATTAGTTTTTTGCTCTTTATCTATAATGATATGTCCGGATTCATCCAGTTCAACGCTTAATTGCTGTGCAAGTTCGGTATGAGGGATATAGCCAACACTAATGAACACTCCATTTGTTGGAATTTCAGTTAATTCACCTGTTTTTGTGTTTTTCAAAACAACTGATTCGACGAGCATATCTCCTTTTATCTCTTCAACTGTCGCATTTAAGATGGTTGGAATTTCCTTTTCTTTGATTTGGTTTTGCAGGTGCTTTTGAGCTCTGAACTCATCTCTTCTGTGAACAACTGTAACGTTTGCTCCAAGATTTTTGAGGTACAATGCCTCTTGAAGGGCACTGTTTCCTCCGCCAACCATGATGATGTCACGGCCTGCAAAGAAAAATCCGTCGCATGTTGCACAGTAGCTGACTCCTTTTCCCTTGAATTCATCTTCGCCTTTTGCTTCAAGGTGTCTGTGTGAGCTTCCTGTTGCAAGGATTATTGTTTTTGATTGGTAAGTGTCTTTTGTTGTTCTTACGGTGAATCTGTATTCGGTGTCGTTTTTGATAATTTCGGTTACCTCTTCCATTTCATGAATTTCTGTGTTTTTTATTGCCTGTGCTTTCATTTTTTCGATTAACTCTAAACCGGAAATTTTGTCAAAGCCGGGATAGTTTTCCATTTCAGGAACTTCACGGCCGATTCCTCCGGCAAGGTCACGGTCGATAATCAGATTTTTAGTTCCTTGACGGCCGGCATATATTCCTGCGGTAAGACCTCCTGGTCCGGCACCGATTATTATAATGTCATATTGTTCCATGATAATTACCTCTTTTTATAAGTTTGTAATAAAAGGTTTATAAAATAATATTGTTTATTCATTAATGTAAAACAATGATTTTGGGATTAGTTAAAACTAGTTGTTGAGGATAGGAGTTTTTGAAAAAGGAGTAATGAATTTTCTATAAATTTTCAGAGTATAATTTATAATAGTTTGGTAAAATTAAAAAAGATATTTTTAAATTATAAAAAGAGAGATAATAGGTGTTTAAGTGACTAGTTTAAACACCGGAATTGAGGAAAATTATTTTTTTTTGGCAGATTTTTTTAATTTTCCGAACGACTTGTATCAAATTAGCAAAATTGTGAGAAATCTAATTTAACACAAATTCTAATTTTGGAGAGTAGTAGTCTATTGACTAATAATTAATGTTTTGTTTTAAGTGAAATTTAGGTTTACCTAAATATATGTCACTTGTATTAAAGTTTATTTTAATAGTATATAAATCTTTCTAAAAATTTAGGTATACCTAAAATTCAATAGTCTAATTTTTCATATTACTAATTTAAATAACATAACAAGCTAATATAAATATGTTTTAAGAAATCTGAATTATTAAAATAAGAATCAAATGATTTAAAAGATTATATAACTATTTCTTTAAAAAATATCAATTGGAATTTAGTTAATGGTGAAATAATGGTGAAATTAATAGTTGGGCTGGCAGGAAATCCCAATGTTGGAAAAACAACTGTGTTTAACAAGTTAACCGGTATGCATCAGCATGTTGGAAATTGGCCTGGAAAAACAGTTGAACAGGCAAAAGGCCACTTTTCTCATGGGGAATATGATTATGATGTTATTGATTTGCCGGGCAACTATGCACTGAGCGCCCATTCCATTGAGGAAATAGTGTCAAGAGACTTCATTGTTGATGACGATTCGGATGTTATCATTAATGTGGTTGATGCCGCCAACTTGGAGCGTAATTTATACCTTACGGTTCAAATGATGGAACTTGGCGCAAACCTCGTTTTGGCATTAAACATGAACGATTTTGCAAAGAAAAAAGGCCACATAATTAACCTGGATTTAATGAGTGAACTTTTAGGATTTCCGGTTGTTGAAATCAATGCTAAAAACGGTGACGGTTTTGATGAGTTATTCGACATTGTGGAAAAACAAGCATCCAAACCAATCGATACCAGTTTAAAATTGGCATATGGTCCTGAGTTAAAGGAACATTTGGGAGATATGCAGTCATTAATTGAAAAGGATAGTGACCTTTTAGATGTGCCGTCAGTCTGGACTGCAATCAAATTGCTTGAAAAGGATTCAATTGTCATTCAAAAAGTTCAAAAGTCTCCTCAAAGTTCATCAATTTTCATAGAATCCGATAAGGTATCAAAACACCTTTATGACATTTTCAATGAAAGTGCAGAGGAAGTTGTTGCAAGTGCAAGATATGCATTCATTGACGGTTTGATGGCAGAAGCCGTTGAAAGGCCTGCCGTTGAAGGTGAATCTATCAGCGATAAAATCGATAACATTGTAACAAACAGGATCTTGGCAATTCCTATTTTTCTGATAATGATGTATATAATGTTTGAAGCAACATATACTATAGGATCACCTTTCCAGGGATTGATTGAACAGGGTTTTTGCATGCTTTCGGAATTTGTGTCAAGTTTCATTCCAAATTATTATGTCTCATCATTCCTATGTGATGCAGTTATTGGAGGTGTGGGTGGAGTTATTTCATTCCTTCCGATAATCATTATAATATTTTTATTTTTAAGCATACTGGAGGATTGCGGATATTTGGCAAGGGCAGCATTTACAATGGACATATTCATGCATAAGTTAGTTGGTCTTCATGGTAAGGCTTTCATTCCTATGATTTTAGGATTCGGTTGTGGTGTGCCTGCAATCATGGCAACAAGAGTTCTTGAAAATGAAAATGACCGTAAGCTTGCCATGATGCTTGTGCCATTCATGTCCTGTACTGCAAGATTGCCGATTTATGCAATATTCATTGCAGCGTTTTTCAGTGAACATAATGGATTGATATTATTGTCCATATATCTTTTGGGAATTTTAGTGGCACTTATTGTAGCTGCAATCCTTAAAAGAACAATGTTTAAGGGACTATCAACTCCATTTGTTATGGAACTCCCATCATATAAGATACCTTCCCTGAAAGGTGTGTTTTTGCATACATGGGAGAAAGTTAAAGGATTTTTAAGAAAAGCGGGAACTGTAATTCTTGCATGTTCCATAGTGTTGTGGGCTTTAAGCATTTTCCCATTGGGCGTCAAATATGGATCTGCCGACAGCATACTGGGTATGATAGGTAATTTCATTGCTCCTGTTTTTGCTCCATTAGGATTCGGCACATGGCAGGCGGCTGTAGCCATTATTGCGGGTTTGGCCGCTAAGGAGGTTATCGTTTCCACTTTCGGCACTCTTGGTGGAATGGATGAGAATGATGAAAGTGGTATAACTCATTTGATTCATGATACTTTCACTCCATTGTCTGCGTACTCATTCATGGCTTTTACTTTATTGTATACTCCGTGCTTCGGTACTATAGGTGCTATTAGGAATGAAACTAATGGTTTTAAATGGGCTTTGGTAATGTGTGTAATCACTATTGTAACTGCTTTTATCGTTTCATTTTTAATTTATAACATTGGTGTTTTGGCAGGTTTCAGTTAATTGATTTCTGTCTTTAATTTTTTTAAAGAAATATTTTTAAAAAGAGAGATAACGGGTGTTTAAGTGACTAGTTTAAACACCTGAATTGAGGAAAATTATATTTTTTTGGCAGATTATTTTAATTTTCCGAACGACTTGTATCAAATTAGAAAAATTGTGAGAAAATCTAATTCAACACATTCTAATTTTGGAGAGTATTAGTATTTTTTGACTAATAATGTAGAGCATTTTAGGTTAACCTAAATTTCATCTCTACTTATTAGTTTGTTGTCATCGTATATAAATGTTTGTATTTTTTTAGGCATACCTAAAAATTGGTGATGGTGATTTTTAAGGTAAAATTATTTTCGGTTTTCTAGGTCTTCAGCTACCTTTTTGGCCACATATTCACCTGAAAGCAACATTCCGCCAAAAATTGGTCCCATACGCTGTGATCCGTGAACTGCATTTGCAGCCATACCTGTTACGTATAATCCTGGATAGACTTCATTTACATTGTCAAGGATTTTCCCTTCGGCACGGTCTGCCCACATTGACTTTTCACCCATGATCTTACCTGTTTGTGTGTTCAATGGAGCTTCCATCTTGTCCTGAACAATCTTGATGATTTCAAGTGGGTGGCCTGTTGCATCAATAACTGCACGAGAACGCACAGTAAGTGGGTCTATATGTAGACCACTCATTTCAACTGAACTCCAGTTGAGAACAACTCCGTTTATTCCATTTTCACGTACCATTAAATCTTCAATTGACATGAGATTGAACACTTTAAGGCCAGCTTGTGTTGCTTTAGAGGTAAGTGTTGAGGTGCACTCTATGGAGTCGACAACATAATAGTTGTCCTGATATTTCTTGTAGTTGATTCCAAATTCATCGAGGATTCTTTTACCTTCTTCCTGGACAACGACTTTGTTGAACATCATTCCTCCTCCCCACATTCCTCCACCAATGGAGAGTTTTCTTTCAAATAATGCAACTTTGTAGCCCATTTTAGCAAGATAATAGCCTGCGGTAATTCCTGATGGGCCTCCCCCACCGATTGCTACATCAATGTCTGTGTAGTCCAGAAAGTCATTCATGAATTCTTCAATGATTGCTCTTGATACAATAATGTCATCTAATTTTTCCACATTATCACCACTGTTATATTGTTAGTTTTAATATTTAAATTTCGTTATAAGTAATTTACCATATCCTCCATGCTCACGTTTCTTGAGTGCAATGGGGAAGGTTTTGCCTTCTCTGACGGATAGCCGATAGGAAGCAATGCAACTGAAACCATATTCTCAGGAAGGTCAAAGAGTTCATCCAATACTCTTTTGTCATATCCCCTAACCCAAACGGAACCGATTCCCAAATCATATGCCTCAAGCATCATCTGTGTTGTTGCAATCACTGCATCGTCAAGACCCGCATCATGTCCATCAACAGTTTTCCAGGACACATTCTTGTCATAACAGATTAAAAGCACAAGGGGAGCATTAAAACAGTAAGGAGTGAAATTCCTGACCTTTTCAAGACCCTCTTCACTTTTGATTACAAACACACGTTGTGGTTGAAAATTGTTCCCGGTTGGAGCGACCTGTGCAGCCTTTAAAATCTTTTCCAATTTCTCATCTTCAATTTCCTTATCTGAGTATTTTCTAACTGAATACCTTTCACAGGCTAGTTGTAAAAAATCTTGCATAATGTCACCTAAAAATGTTTTAAAAAAAAGAGTTTAATGGAAAACTCATTGAGCTTTCCCTAAATTAATTTTTGAATTTCTTCACGAACAACCTTATTGACTAAGCTACCGTCAGCTTTTCCCTTAAGTTGTTTCATGCACATTCCCATCAATGGACCCATAGCTCCCATTTGACGTTCCTTAACCATTCCCTCATTGTTGGCTACAATTTCTGAAATGATGCTTACAACATCATCTTCGCTGAGCATGGTCAAGTTGTTTTTCTCAGCTATTTCAGATATTTCCATATCCGGTGCCTTGATGGTTTCAACAGCTAATTTACGAACGCTGTCCTTGGCAATCTTGCCATCAGCCAGGAGAGTGAAAATGCCTTTGAAATGATCTAATGTTAAAACATTGATGTCATGACCTTCCCTTTTGATTTCTCTTAAATCATATGCGAGAAGTGAAGCGACCGGTGTTGCATCAACATCAACATCTTCAAGGATGGCTTCAAACATGTCTGCCTCTTGCCTTTTGACAAGTTGAGTTGCCAAATCCTCACTTAGCTTGTACTCTTCAATGATTCTTGCCTGTTTAACATCAGGCAATTCAGGTAAATCATTAGCTATTGGTTCGATTCTATCTGAAGTAATCTTGAATAGTGGAATGTCAGTTTCAAGATACATTCTGTTTGCAGTTGGAAGTGGTCTCATGTACTCGGTGTTACCGTCATCAAGAGCTTTTCTTGTCTCTTCAACAACACCTTCAAGACCTAAAGCAGCTCTTCTTTTAACTTCCTCCAAAGCAGATATTGCAATGTCCTCATCATGAGCCACGATAATGAATGCATCTTCTTCGCCAATGTTTAGGAAGTCAGTCACCTTATCGACTTCCTCCTGAGTGATGCCGTAAGCAGGCAATTCATCAGAGTGGAATATTCCTGAAACTCCACGTTTTTTAGCATAGCTTGCAATTTCAGTACCAAATCTTCTACCTGGTTGTACTTCACGGCCAATCAATCCATCATAACCTTTAAGCACAACGGCCTTGATTGTTTCAGCGGATTTCAATATCTTGGATTCGGTATCAGTGAATAATTCATCCAAATCATGGATTTCATCAAGAACTTCTGCATTCCTTTCTTGAAGTTGTTTTTTAATGTCAATTAATTCCAATTGTCTTTGGACTTCACGGTTAACGATTTCAGCCATCAAATCAAGGTCCTGCACACCTTTAATCTCTACACGTGCACCTTCTGCAATGGAAATGTTCAGGTCCTGTCTGATTGTACCGAGTCCTCTTTTAACGTTGGTACTTCTTAATATCTGACCAAGCATGTAAGCAACTTCACGCACTTGATCTGGATGATGCATTGAAGGGTCGGTTGTAATTTCAGCAAGAGGTATTCCCAAACGGTCGAGTCTGAATTCGGTAAATCCGTCTTTTGTTTCAACTCTTCTTGCAGCGTCCTCTTCAAGGCCTAAACTTTCAATGACTACTTTTCCATATGGGGTTTCAAGGTAACCGTCAGTTGCAACCATACCTGTCCTCTGGAAACCACCAGTGTTACTTCCATCAATAACCTGTTTACGCATGGTGTGGAATTCATCAACAATATGCATGTTCATCAGGCATGCAATAGTAATACAGATGTCTAAAGCTTCTTCGTTTAAGCTGTGAGGCGGTTCATCATCGTTTTCGACAAGGCATGTGTGTTTTTCGAAGTTTTCATATTTGAAATTCAATCCTCTAAGGGATTCCTGTAATGCTGCACGGTCAATTTCCCCAAGCTCAGATTGTGTTGGCCTTAATTTTCTTTGAACAAGCTCGGAGTAATCGTCATCAACAAGTTCTGTTTTACATGGACAGAATAGCTTGTGCTGGCTGTTCAATTGTTGGTGAATCTCAAGTCCCATTTTTAATCCTAATTTTTCATAATCAAAATCCATGCTATCACCTTAGTTTAAGAAATCCTTTATTGAGGATTTTTCTGAAAATTCACCTGCAATGTTAGTTTGCATTATCTCTTTTACTTCATTGTAATCGTCACTTTGACCTAATGCCCAACATAATTTAACATATGTGGTTTCAGGAGTCATGTCACGGCCGGAAATTACTCCTGCATCTAAAATGTTACGTCCGGTTGAGTAAACGTTCATGTTGACCCTACCATAAAGACATTGGGAAGTCATTATAACAGGAATATTTTCGTCTTGAGCTCTTCTGAATGAGTCAATCAGATCATTTGGAACATGTCCAAGACCGGTTCCCTCTATGACAAGACCTTTGTATCCTTTATCAATATGATATTCAATGAACTCTTCAGAGATTCCCGGAAAGCTTTTGATAAATCCGACTTTTTCCTCAATGGAGGTATTCAATTCAAGCTCATTGGCTCCACGTTTGGTATAATTATAATCAGGATTGATGTTAACTTTCTTATTTTCAATTTTAGCTATTGGCTGGGCGTTGATGCTTCTGAAGGTATCTCTTCTGGAAGTGTGCATTTTCCTTACTTTTGTTCCTTTGTGAAGGTAATTGTATTTGTCATTCAAGCTTCCATGCATACATACGCATACTTCGGCGATATCTGATTTTGCAGCAATAACTGAATCGATTAGGTTGATGTTTGCGTCACTTGAAGGCCTGTCGGAACTTCTTTGTGCACCTGTAACCACAATAGGCACTGGTGTTTTTAACATGAAACTCAATGCGGCGGAAGTGTAGTGCATTGTATCAGTACCATGGGCTATTACAACACCGTCTGCACCGTCAGAAATATCATTAGCTATTTCTTCTGCAGCTTTTACCCAGTATTCAGGTTTCATATCTTCACTTAAGATGTTATATAATGCCTTAACATTATAGTTGGCATAATCCAATAACTCAGGGTTGGCTTTTACAAGGTCTGAAGCGGTAAATTTAGGGTGCACTGCTCCGGTTCTGTAATCTATAACTGATGATACTGTTCCACCGGTTGAAACGATTGAGATGTTCTGTTTTGATTCATCATGTGGAATTTCAGTTTCATCATAACCTATTTTAGGCTTGTCACCCTTTTCAATTAGCTCTGCAGTAGTATCTTCGATAGCTACACCAATGTTATATCCGCTTGATAATTTTATAACCAGATATCCGTCATCGGCATCTTCAGGTCTGTCAAGCAAGATACCAGTATAGGTGATATCTTCCTTATGAACTTTGATGGTATCTCCTATACTTAAACCGTAATTTTCAATATATTTTTCAGCATTTTCTTTATATGTCATTAAATCACACTATGAATTGTTTTTAATCCATTCTGCTCCCGCTTTAAGTACTTCAATATTCACATCAATGACTTTTGGTTTGGATGCAAACATTTCACGGATAGCATTTTCATAGGATTCACGTTTTAAAACATCACCTAATTCAGTTAAAGCACCTAAAAGTGCAGTGTTGGCTGTTCTAGCGTTTCCATGTTCTTCTGCAATATCAACACAAGGCATTGCAATAACTTTAACGTCACGATCAGTTTCAAAATCGCCGATTTTAGAATCGTAAAGTATAACTCCTCCTTCCTTAACGTCCTGTGAGAACTGTTCAAGGGAAGGCTTGTTTAAAGCGATAAGAATGTCAATATCATCAACAACAGGTGTACCAATGGTTTCATTGGATATTACTACTGAACAATTGGATTTTCCTCCTCTTTGTTCAGGTCCGTAACTAGGATACCATGAAACATGTTTTCCTTCAGCACATGCAGCTTGAGCTATTGTTAAACCTGCACTCAATACTCCTTGACCACCAAATCCTGAAACCTTAATGCTTACAGGTTCGATTTCATCGTCAACGTAACCTGAGTCCTGTGTTCTGTCAACATTGAATATTTTGTCTAATGATTCGGTTGAAAAGTCACTTTCAGGTCTTTGTACAGGTTCCTTTTTGTATAAGTTGTTTCTGAAGTTTTTGACAGGGAATTCCTTTTCCATTTGATTTTCAATAAACTCTTGTGCACGTTTAACGTCCTGTTTTAAGTTGGTAGGACAAGGTGAGAGGATTTCAACAAATGAATATCCTTTTCCTTCTTTTTGTACGGTTAAAGCCTGTTTGATTGCATATTTTGCAAGTCTGATTTTCAATGGATTTGCAAGTGAAACCCTTTCGATGAATACCGGTGCCTTTAATGTGTTGATTAATTCGCACATGTGTGTAGGGTGTCCTGCATAATCAGGGTCTCTTCCGGTTTGACAAGTTACGGTCTTTTCACCGATTAAGGTGGTAGGTGCCATTTGTCCTCCTGTCATACCGTAAACGGTGTTGTTTACAAAGAATACTGCAATCTTTTCTCCACGGTTTGCAGCTTGCAAGGTTTCATTCAATCCGATTGAAGCTAAGTCTCCATCTCCTTGATAGCTCATTACAATTGCATTGTCTTCTGCTCTTGAAATACCTGTAGCTACTGCAGGTGCCCTTCCGTGAGCGGTCTGGAAGTTTCCACAGTTGAAGTAGAAGTAAGCGTAAACTGAACATCCAACAGGGGAAATCATTACGCATCTTTCCTGAATTCCAAGTTCATCCATACATTCAGCTATTAATTTATGTATGATACCGTGTCCACAACCAGCACAGTAGTGAGTTGATTGGATATTTGTTCCTTTTCTAGGGTATTCTTCTAAAAGGGATTGTGGATTTCTACGTATTTGTTCTTCATAATCTTTATTTAATTGTTCACTCATTTTTCCACATCCTTAATCAATAATATTAGGGCTAGCCTTTTCTTCACTTCTTTTTGAAGTGTCTATTTCTTCATCAAGTCCTGCTATTTCATATATTTTGGCAAGGACATGTTTAAGCTCAATTAAGTTACCGCCCATTCTGTTAACAAGATAAGTTCCTTCGCGTCTTAAAGCTGCAAATTGCACGTCAGCTAACAGTTGGCCGTTACTCATTTCAACTGATATGAATTCCACACCTTTATCAGCCAACTCCTTGATTCTGTCAGTTGGGAACGGTGATAATGTAATAGGTCTTAAAAGTCCAACTTTCAAGCCTTTTTCACGGCTTTTGTCAACAGCGGATCTTGCAATACGGCTGCTGATACCATAGGATACCAAAACGATGTCTGCATCTTCAACTTGATATTCATCTACAATAACTTCTTCAGCATCGATTTTTGCATATTTTTCCTGAAGCTCATAGTTGAAGTCTTCCAGATCATTGAAATCATTGAAAATGGAAGTGATGAGGTTTTCCATGGTTTCCTTGTTTCCTCTTACTGCCCATGATTCATCGATTTCAGGTTTGATTGCTTCTTTAGGGAAGACTAACGGTTCAGCCATTTGACCTAATGTACCGTCAGCAAGGACTACAACTGGATTTCTCCATTTGTCTGCAAGTTCAAATGCTTTCATTGTCAAGTCGCACATTTCCTGAACGCTGTTAGGAGCAAGCACAATGTTTCTGTAGTTACCATGTCCTCCTCCTTTGACAATCTGATTGTAGTCTCCTTGTTCAGGTCCGATATTTCCAAGCCCAGGTCCTGCTCTCATGATGTCAACGATAACTGCAGGCAATTCAGCACCTGCGAGATATGTGAATCCTTCCTGCATTAAGCTGATACCTGGTCCGGATGAAGCGGTCATGACTCTGTGGCCAGTACCTGATGCACCGTAAACCATATTGATTGATGCCTCTTCACTTTCAGCCTGTACAAAGTTTCTTCCAACCATAGGGAAGTATTTTGAAGCCTCATGTAAGATTTCACTTGCAGGAGTAATTGGGTATCCAAAGAAACAGTCACAACCTGCATACATTGCGCCGATGATAACGGCGGTGTTTCCTTTCACCATTTGATTACTCATTTAGTTTCCCCCTTTGTTAGCAACTTTTGCTTTAATCATTTTAGCAACTGAATCGTTAACAATATTTTTTATTTGATGTACTTCAAGTGCTAATGGCTCTGGACAGGTAAAGTAACAGTCTTTACATCCAGTACAGCCATTGCCACTGTAATAAGCAAATTGATATCCTGCGTTGTTCATGTCATCTGAAAGTAATATTGCATTTTGAGGACATCCTACTATACATCTCATACATCCTTTACAAATTTCCTTATTTATAACTGGATAAGATATTTCCTCTGTCATTATTATCATCTAATTTTTCATTGATTATCGTTTTCTCTAATTTCAACTCTTCTTATTTTACCACTGATTGTTTCAGGTATTTCATCTGTGTATTCAATCATTCTAGGGTATTTATAAGGAGCTGTAACTCTTTTAACATGATTTTGTATGTCTTTAGTTAAAGCATCTGATGGCTCGAAGCCAGGTTGCAATATGATTGTTGCTTTTACGATTTGGCCTCTCACTTCATCAGGATAAGCGGTAATAGCACAGTTTGAAACTGCCTCGTGTGATAGGACTGCACTTTCTACTTCGTACGGTCCAATACGGTAACCTGAGGATTTGATGATGTCGTCGTTTCTTCCGACAAAGTGAACATAACCGTCCTCATCCACCCATGCTGTGTCTCCGCAGTGGTAGTATCCATGGTGGATTTGCTTTTTGTATTTTTCATCATCATTGACGTAATCTTTAAATAATCCTGGATTAGGTCCGTCTTCTAATTCAAAACAAAGTTCACCTTCGTCCCCAATTTCAACTCTTTCATGGTTTTCATCGAGCAATTTTAAATTGAATAGTGGGGAAGGCTTACCGATGGAACCTACTTTAGCGTCAAGCCATATGAATGTTCCGATGGATAATGTGGTTTCTGTCTGACCGAACCCTTCCTTGATTCTCAAGCCTGAAATGTCATAGAACCTTTCTGAAACTTCCGGTGGAAGAGGTTCGCCCGCAGTTGTAACATAAGTCATGTTTGAAAAGTCATATCCTTGGATATTTTCCTTAATGAGGAACCTGTATACAGTTGGAGGTGCACAGAAAGTGTTGACTTTATATTTTATAACGTTTTCAAGCAGTTTTATTCCATTGAATCTGTCGTAATCGTAAATGAATATTGAGGTTCCAGCAATCCATTGGCCGTAAAGGTTTCCCCAAACCGCTTTTCCCCAACCTGTATCTGCCGCAGTGTGGTGAATTCCATCTTCAACAACATTATGCCAATATTTTGCGGTTGGAATGTGTCCTAATGAGTAGGTGTGCTTGTGTGACACCATCTTTGGAAGTCCGCTGGTTCCTGAGGTAAAGTAGATTAAGAATACCTCTTCAGCATAGGTCTTGTCCTCGCCGGTTGGTCTTTCAAACACGGGGCTTTCTTCCATCATTGCCTTGTTGAAATTGATCCATCCGTCCCTTTCGGTTTCAATAACCAATTTAGGTATGTCAATGCCCAGAGATTTTTCCGCTTCCTCATAATCTGGCAGTAATGTGTCCTCTTCAATTGAGACAACCATTTTCACATTTGCCTCTTTTAGCCTGAAGTCAAGGTCATGAAGCTTTAGCATGTGTGTTCCAGGGATTGGTATTGCACCTATTTTGTGGAGTGCAACCATGCAGAACCACCATTCGTACCTGTTTTTAAGGGTGAGCATTACACAGTCTCCCTTCTTAATTCCTAATCTTTTAAACAGGTTTGCTGCTCTGTTGGAATATTCTTTCATGTCCTTAAATGTGAAAGTGTGTTCTTCATCATGGTCATTCACCCAGATTAATGCAATCTTTTCAGGGTCTATTTCAGCGTATTTGTCGACTACATCAAATCCGAAGTTGTAGTCGTCTTCGTAAGTAAGTTTGAAATTCTTAAAAAAGTCTTCGTAAGAGTCAAAGTCAACTCTCTCTACAAAATCTCCTATAACTGAGGTCATTTAATTATCTCCTATAAATATTATATTATTACTGCTAAGAATTTAGCGGGTTTGTCGTTTAGCGCAACCATTGCGTGTCTATGTGCTGAATCGAAGAATATTGAATCTCCTTCGTTAAGCACGATTTCGTTATTGTGGATATAAATTTTTAAGGATCCTTCAAGGACATAGTTGAATTCCTGTCCGGGGTGTGAATTCAGTGAAGGCACAGGGTTCTTTTCCGGATCAACCACTACGATAAAGGTTTCAGCCTTTTTGTGAATGAAATTAGAACATAGGTTTTGGTGAGTATATTCCTTTCTTCTGTCAACTGAAACACCCTTATCTGCACGGGTAACGTCAAAGATGCTCATTCTGCTTTCTTCACCGGTTAATAATAATCCTAAATCAACTTTGAAAATGTGTGCAAGTTCGTATAAGAAACTTGCTGGAATGTCTACTTCAGCGTTTTCATATTGGATGTAGGTTTCTTCTGTAATGTTCAACTCATCTGCAATTTCTTTAATGGTAATGTCTGATAGTTCTCTCAACTCTCTAATTCTATTTCCAATATCTTTGTTGTATTCATTCATTATATACACCTATTTTTCTAATTGATTTTTTCTATTATAATAAATATTATAACATATAGTAACTTTTGATTTTGTAAATATTTAAATCTTAGTAAATATCATTAAAATTATGCTAAAAATCATTGAACAATTTTTTTTAAATTGTATATATGTGACATTATAGGAAAGTTTTATATACTACAAACAATAATTCTAATTTAATAATATTAAGGAGATTATAAAATGTCATCTAGTGATATCGGTACTAATGTAGTTTTCAAAAAGCAATTAGGCCTTAACTATGAAATAGACCAAAAATACGTTGGTTTAAAAATGAAGGAGAATAATATATTATCTTTTAATTTCAGAGTGCCTGGAGATTTAATAAATGAAGTTGAATCATACTTTAAAAGATTTAAATTAGGTGAACCGATCATGGTGGATATTGGTGGAACTGGTGATATAAAATGTGACTTTAAAGGACTTTCCCCAGTGCTTAAAAATAAAGATGAATTTGACCAATATTTCATCTCAGCGACCCTTCAGGAAGATAAGCAATATAATCCTTTAGAAGAAGAAAAATGCGAAACTTGTAGTGGATGCGGATTCCACTAATTACTTATTTTTTTAACTATACTGTTTTTTAGCTTTTCTAGTCTCCTGAACTAGGTATTTTATAAGATAGACTGTTCCTATAATTGATATGATTGTTGATGGAATAATCCATGGAAACTGTGATATAACAACATCAAGTCCTATAAGATTAAGTATTGTTGCTACAACATTATTTAAAAAATGCACACACATTGGAATAAGGATATTGTCTGTTTTTAGGTATAAAAGACACATGCAGATTCCAAACAGAAATGCACTTGTTATTCCACCGAATTCATGACCAATTGCAAAGATAAATGATGAAATTATCATTGCAGGAATGATTCCGACCCTAATTTTAAGCCGGTTGAATATGACTCCCCTAAAAATCAACTCTTCCATAATCGGTGCAAAGATAATGGCACCTATTGCATCAAGGATTATGACGCTTCCATCCATTTCCACAGTTTCAATCTCTCCTAGGGGGACCCATGTCGGATCACTAAAGCTTATCAGCATATCCAGTGAGGATATTAAAAATGTGAATAAAAATGCAAATAATAGGTTAATTGCAAAAACATATAGTATTTCTTTTCTGTTATGATCTTCAAATATGCTTTCAATATTCCTATCAAGACCCTTTGTGCCTCTGAGTGCCCAAAAAAATAACAATGCTCCAATCAGCAACACTACAATGAAAAATAATCCATCAGATTCTTCAATTACCGGAAATATAACTGTCAATATTCCTGTTAAAATCAAGGTAACAATTATTCCAACTATCAATTCTCTTAATCTTATTGTTCTAAGGCGAACATTAAAATCAGTCACACTTTTATCCATAATATCATCATAGTATTGTTTCAAACCATTTGACGGTTTGAGCTAGTTGTTTTTCAAAATTCGTTGAATCAATTTTTAGATTGATTTTTTCCATATTGGTGACATCCGCTAGTGAGTGTTTGATATCTCCAGGTCTTTCAGGAAGGTATTTCGGTTCCAAATCACTTCCAATGGTGTCCTTAATAATTTCATATAATCTGTTTATTGTTAGCTTTTCACCGGAGGCAACATTGATAATGCCGTTGTAATCGGATTTGCAGGCATTGATATTTGCCTTAACGATGTCTTCAATATAAACAAAGTCTCGTGTCTGCTCTCCATCACCATAAATTTCAGGCTGTTTTCCTTTTAGTATTGCACTTATGAAATTAGGTATGACTGCAGCATATTGTGAATTCTTATCCTGTTTTGGTCCAAAAACGTTAAAGTATCTAAGTGCAGTGTAATTCAGTCCATAGCTTTCATAAAATGATTTCAAATACAGTTCGCAGCTTGCATTTGATGCAGCATATGGGGAAGTTGGCATAGGGGGCTCTGTTTCCTTTAAAGGCATATTTTTATTATCTCCATAAACGGAGGATGAAGATGAAAATATGATTTTTTCAACGTCATTATTTACAGCTGATTTTAACAGTTTAACTGTTGCATTAACGTTAATCTCGTGGCATTCAACTGGTTTTTCAATACTTAGCGGAACGCTTGACATTGCTGCAAGATGAAAAATATAATCAATTCCTGATGTTAATTCGTTAAAATTAGAATTGCGAATGTCTTCTTTTAGTATTTTTAAATTTTCGTGTTCAGGTTCTTTTAAATTTTTAAGGTTTCCTGTGGAGAGATTATCAATAATGGTGACTTTATTATCATCTATTAATTTATCAGCAATATGGGAACCGATAAATCCTGCTCCACCTGTTATTAAAATCGTTTTATTTTTCATTAAGCCACCATTTAACAATTTAAGTAATATTTAAGCAATTATATATTATTTTTAAGTAACAACTTTTATATATTTTTATAGGTATATTTATTATATAAGAGGAGTCTAATAATATGTTTGATTTGGTGTTTGATACCATATATTTTGCTTCGTATAGTAATTTTTATGGGCTTAGCAATATAGGCATTTCTTCATTTGACATTATATTAGCTTATATTGTAGCTATTGTTTGTTCTATTTTGATAGCATTAGTTTTAAGACTGCCTTTACTTCCTAGCAAACCATATAGGTATTCTTTTGATGTAAGTGCAATATATCCGACTCCAATAATAGCTATTGGTATTCTTTCAATTTTTTTAGTTTTAAATTATACTTTCATGTATAATGGTTTAGTTTTAGCTATTGTTATTGGTATTTTATCAGCTTTATTTGTGAAATATTTATTTGATTTTGTATTTCCAAAGCCTCTAGATGAAAATGCGGGAGAGGATATTGATGAATGAGGTAATTGGAATAATAATTGCCGCAATTCTTTGTTGGTTGAATTTTGTAATTGTAGATACATATTTCGGACTTCCCGAGCAACCTGGCGTTAGAGGGGCTAGGATAATTGGACAAGATGTCGAAAAGAGAGGGGGAGATATTGCTGGTGGATTCTTCCAAGGAAACATTTTATGTTCTCCAGATGCATCCGCTGGTACATTAATGGCTTCTATTGGATATTTAGTTTTAGGAATTCCGGGTGGAATAATTGCAGCATTTCTAGTATTCATTGGAAACAGATTATGCGCTGATCCGGGTTATGCTGGAACTACCGGATGTTTAACTGCAACTGCAATAATATTTTTAACATCATTTATAGGTTTGACACCTGAAATGTTCATTGTTGGAATGGTTATTGCCATATTTACAATTATGGGTATTGATCAAGTTAAAATCTCAGTAGTTTTAGGAAAAATCGCCGATAAATTCAATAGGCATGCTAAAGAGTGATTATATGTATGTTGAAATTATAGGAATTATTGTCATATTTGTAGCATTAAGAGCTTTAGTGACAAGAAACAGGGCTGAAAGACTGTTATATTTAAATGTAATAGGTTTTGGAGTTTCAGCAATTATTGCTTTATTGATTAACACTCCATTTGCTCTGTTTGTTGCTGCAGCATTCTTTATTTGTTCAACAATTAGTGCTAATGCTATTGCTTATACTTTGAAAAGACTAGATGATGAAATATTGTTGGAGTGAGAAAAATGGAGTTTCTTGTATCAATAATTGCAATAGCTTTAATGATTATTGGAGCATTCGGTATAATATTTCTCAAAAAACCATTGGACAAGGTTATAATGTTTTCTATACTGGATGCAGGATTTGTTTTAGTTGTAGCATTGTTTAAGTATTTGGATGTTGCTTTATTTGCAGCATTGGCAGGTCCATTATCAACTTTAGTATTTATTTTATCTATTGTTAAACTTAAAGAAATCAGAGAAAAGAAAATTGCAAGTGGTGATGTGGAATGATTAGTGTTTCATTGTTTTTCTACTTCGGAATATTTTTAGCGATTGTAGGAAGCCTTGCAACCGCTTGGGGTCCTGGAGTAAACGACCCTATCGTGAGGACATTCAATACTGAAGTAGCATCAATCGGGGTATGTTTGGTATTATTGTGCTATAACCATGTTTTAGCATTGTTGACATTGCTTGCAACAACTGTTATTATTAGCTTAATTTTATTTAGAGCTATTATTCGTTTAGAAGAAATGGGGGCAGATGTATGAGGATTGGAGTTTTATGGAACAAACTGGCAGAACCAAAAAATATTCCTCGTCTTTTTGCATTTAGCCTTGGAATTATTTTAATCATTGGTTTGATTGTGCCTATGGCACTTAATCCAGATCAATTATATGTTAGACCAGCTCCTCAGGAGCAAATAGATGAAGGTTTGGCTATTGCACCTTATGACAGGGGTGGAGTGCCTTTGACTGAAGCGGGGGAAATTAATCCTCAATATCCTGACAATGCAGCCAGTTTGGGAATGATTACAGGTTACATGTCTCCACTGGCACAATGGATATCATCAATATCTCCTTACTTTGGTACATCAATATATTCATCTCCAGGAGGACTTATAGATGAAATATTGTATTATACAAGGGGTTTCGATACAATACTTGAATCTTCAATCTTGATGATGTCATTCATCATTGCTTCATGGCTGTCCATTAACTATACAATGAATCGTAAAAATGATGAGAATGAAATTAAAAAAGATGTAAAAAAGGCAATAAACGATTCAACTAAAGTGGCCAGTCAAGTAAAAGCAAATGATGAAAAAGCAAGATCAAAACAATTGAGGAGGGATAATTAATGTTATATGTTCCTCAACAATTTATTAGCATGTATTTGCCAGCAATTTACGCTGGTTTAATCGTCGGTTTTATTGCAACTATGGCAATAGCAATGAAAAGAAAGGAATTGCATATTCTTATCTTGACCGATCTTGTTGGTCTTGCAATGATATTTGTAGTTTCTGCAGTGGGAACTGACCTTGCAGAAGCATTAATCTTACCCGGTTTGGTAGTTGAACTGGCTGAAACTTTAGCTATTTCCGAAATTTTAATTACAAGGGAAATGCGTAAAATTGAACAGGATCCAAGAGCTAATTTAACCAAATCTTCTTCAATTTTCCCACAGGCATTCTCCCTGGACATGGAAATTATGACTACTGCACCTAATTTTATCGCATTAGTTTTAATAGGATATGGAATTTTCTTAACTGGTTTTACTGGTGGAGCAGTAGCTGGTGGAGGAATTGTATTGTATGCATTATCTAAAAAAGCAAGAGGACTTCCAGTATTAATGTTGGATGGAATTGCTGGAGTATCTGGTATTGCATGGTGTTTATGGATAATCGGTTTCTTGTTATTCTTTGTAACTCCTCAATATTGGTTACTAAGTTTATTCTTGGCAGCATGTGGACTATTACTAAAAGTAGCTTCAAAAGTAGGATTGATTGGACTACTTATGAGGGAAGACATTGATAATGAGTAGGTGAGAAAATGGATTTCGTTACACTTGGAGGAGATTTACTTGGAACAATTTCACTTGGGGACATCGTATTATACTTAACTCCATTTAATTTGTTCTTGTTTGCAGTATTGCTTGGATTCACATTACTGATTGCATTAAGTAAACCCGAAACTCAAATCGAAGCTACTATGCATTATTTAAACAATACTGAAGTTAAGGTAGGTTCAAAAGAACTTAAACAAAGAAGATTCTTATCAATCATCTGTGGACTTGCATCTGCAGGCGCAATGATTACTGGAGATTTGTTTAACTTCACATTGTTCATGGCTTTAGTAGGTATCTTGAATATTGGTATCGTATCTGCAGTTAAACAAACAAGCGTATTAAATTCAGCATTTAATTACGGTTTAATTGCCATGATGTGCAGTCTGCCGTTATTTGGTGGTGCTGCAATTATCCTTGCATCAACCGGAACATTATCCCTTGCAGTATTGTCTCAGATGTCTGCAAGTCCGATGGTCGTGTTTGGTGCTGTTTTAATGTTGATTGGTATTTTAGGTGAAAGTGGAGTCGCTCCGTTCTTTGCAAGTAAGGCAGAAATGTTTAGGACAGCGGGATCTCCATATATTGTTATTATTCACTTAAGTTCATTGTTTATTATTGTAAGAGCTGTTGAAATATTATTATTGGTATTATGGTAGTGGGAGTATGGTTAATCAAAGGATTACATGTATTATATTATTGGCATTATCAACAATAGCAATCCTTGCCTGTTTGGTAATAAACTTTGAGGATTGGATTGTTTATACAGTAGCCATATTTGGCATTCCATTATGGGTTTTATCATTAGGCCTTTTAACAATGGCCAAACCAAAACCTGAAGACGTAGAAGAAAGGGTCAAAGAACCATTTACTGGATATTAGAGTGGTATTATGAATTTGATGGCAAATATTTTAATTCAAGTTATTATTGCGTTCCTTGCAGGAAGCCTGCTTTTAGGATTGCATAGAAAAGTAATGGCACGTGTCCAAAAGCGTCCGGGACCACCTATAGTTCAGCATTTAATTCATTCTTTAAAATTCTTTTTTAAGGAAACAGCAATTCCAAAAACAGTATCAAAAGTATTTTATATTGGTATTGTATTCATATTAGCTTTAGTTTGGATTGTTGGGGTTATTGCAGGTCCGGTAGCTCATGATTCTTTATTGATATTATTTGGTGTTTATGCGGTTTATAAAATTGTAGAGCACAACTCAGGTTCAAGTTCAGGATCACCATACGGCAAATTAAGTTGTGTAAGGGCAGTATTGTCTGCGGCAACTGAATTGCCATTGTTTGCTGCAATTGTATTTGTCTATTTGGTGACAGGAACAATGAACATTGGAGAAATCATTACTTATCAATCTGTCCATGGTCCATTGGTATTTTCAATTCCACTTGCAGCTTTAATGTTCTTTATGTTAATCATAACCAAATCTCCATACTCTCCATTTGCGATTACTAAAGATAAAGCTTTAATTTCAGGATTTGAAACTGAACACTTTGGATTTTTAAGAGGATTCATGTTGTTTTCCGAATCAATTGCATGGTATGTTATGTTGTGGGTATTTTTAACAATTTTCTTCGGCCCATTGAATGCAGTTGGATATTTGGTTGGAATGATAGTGATTTCATTTGTTACAGGATTTATTAATGCAGCAACTCCAATATTTAGTCCGAATCATTCAGTAATGACTCAAATAACAATTGGAGCTATTTGCTTCTTTGGAACAATATTGATGATATTTACAGGAGTGGTAGCATGAATAGTGAAGATGTAATTGTATATTTCACTGCTTTGGTTGCTATTGGAATAATAGTTGTGGGATTATTAACCACCGCTTTGCATTCATATCTTATTGCTCCGATAGTGATTATAGGAATTGTCCTTGCAATATTTGTATTGCTTGCAAAGGGTAATTTTGCACATAAAATAGAAAGTATAGAGAAATTATGTTTTATTATAACATTTTTAGCAATAATATGTTCATTTATATTGCTTTATAAACCTATGTAGGAGATATTATGTTAGATTATATGATTTATATACTTGCATTTGCTGTTGGATCCATTTTGGGGTTGGTTTACAGTTACAAACAACATGGCGAACCATTTGTTGCAGTGACTGATTTCAACATGATTTATGCGGTAATTTCAATCCTTGGATGGTGCTTGGCATTTTGTTCAGGTAATATGATTTTATCTGCAATCGGTTTTCTCCTTGGCGGATTTGTAATGGGAGAAAGGCCAGGATATGGTAGAAAAGAAACTGCAGTAGGTTTAATTATTGCGATTTTAATGTATTTCTTGTTAAAATGGACAGTATGATGTGATGGAAATGGATGATGATGCTAAATTAAGATTAATGCAAAAAAGAATAATTAAAAGTTATGCTTGGCAAAGAGATATTATAATTCCACTTTCCAAGGATTTTGATTGTACTGTTGACGAGTTGGAAGAGGTTTTATTCAACTCACTTGACATGTCCTCTCTAGAGGCATTGCATGCAACTCATGAATCAGCGCAGGACATTTGTCTTTATCAAAAATTCAATGCTGATTTAAGATTATGCTGGTTTAATGGTACATTAGAATTGATATCTGATGAAGATGCTAAAAATCTTAAAATGAAATTGGTAAATGAAGTTAAAAATGGAAAATCTTATGAGGATGCCTTGAAAGAGGGGCATTTGGAATTATTTGAATTATTAAAAAAGGAAGCTAAATATTAATGTTTATTTGTTATTAAATGAAAGAGGGAGTACAATGTTAGATGCTATTAAGGATGTTGTGAGAAAAAGCTCAATTCATGTCTGTATCGTAAATTGTGGCGGATGTAATGGATGTGACGTTGAATGTGTCGCATTATTATCTCCAAGATATGACTTAGAGCAATATGGTATTTATGTTCACAACAATCCTCGTGAAGCTGATGTTCTATTGTTAACCGGTGCCGTAACCGAGCAATGGAAAGATAACTTGAAAAGAATATATGATAAAGCTCCTGAACCAAAAATAGCAGTAGCGGTTGGAAACTGCCCAATATCTGGAGATGTGTTTGCTCAAGAAGGAGGTCATGTAAATGCGCCTGCATCAAATTTCATCCCGGTAGCGGCTGAAATTCCAGGATGTCCGCCAAGGCCTAGTGAAATATTGGAGGCTATTTTGGCTGTAGGTCCTCAAGCTATTGCTGATCGTGGGAGGGAACAAAAATGATAGTGCCTATTGGTCCAATTCACCCTGCTTTAAAAGAACCTATTCGATTAAAATTGCAAACTGAAGGTGAAAGAGTAGTTAAAGCAGAAATTGAATACGGTTATGTTCACAGGGGAATTGAAAAGATAATTGAAGGAAAAACCTGGCAGAAAGGAATTTACCTATCTGAAAGGGTATGTGGAATATGTTCATACGAACACACACAGACATTCGCTGAAACCATTGAAAAAATATCTGATGTGGATGTGCCTCCAAGAGCACAATTCCTAAGGGTAATTGCAAATGAATTGGATAGGATTCAAAGTCATTTGCTTGGAAATTCAACATTTTTCAAATCAATGGATCATGAAACTTTATTCATGCATGTTCTTGAATTAAGGGAATATGCAATGGATTCAATTGAACTTTTAACCGGAAATAGAGTTAATATGGGTTGGAATGTTGTTGGCGGTGTTAGAATGGATGCAGATGAACGCCATTTTGAACCGATTCTTGAAAACCTTAAAAAGATTGAAGATAGATTTGAAACTGTCAGGTCATTATTTGCCGAAGGCCCTGCACTTGCTTTGAGATGTAAGGGAATAGGATACATGTCTAAAAAAGAAGCTATTAAAGGTCGTGCTGTGGGTCCTATTGGAAGAGCATCCGGTGTAAAAGAGGATTACCGTGTAGGTCACTATACTTATGACGATTATTTTGATTTCAAGGTAATTAGACGCAGTGAAGGAGACAATTACGCAAGAACTCTTACAAGATTCGATGAGATTCCTGAATCCATAAGTTTGGTTAGACAAGCGATTGAAAACATACCTGATGGTGAAGTTCGTACTCCTGCTGAAATTAAATCAGGTTATGCAATGCGTAAAAATGAGGCTCCTCGTGGTGAAGTTACCTATATGATTGAAACCAATGGTAATCTTATCAAGAACATTTCAATCAGGACTCCAAGTATTCCAAACATGGACTCATGTGCTAAATATATGATTCGTGATGTGCCGACAGTCGCTGATGCGGTAGCAACCTATGCGACAAGCGACCCTTGTGTTGCATGTGCAGAAAGAGTAGCTATTACGAATGAGGTTGGAAAAACCATAATTAAAGATTTTGATGAGGTGATATGATGTCATCTCTTATGTGGTATATTTATGATTTCGCCAGAAGGGCATGGGCTGATGCATTTACTAATGCCAAATCAGAACCTGAACTTGCTGAAAAACCGGAACGTTTTAGAGATTTCCCAAAAGTCAATAAGGAATATTGTATAGGTTGTGGCGCTTGTACTGTATCTTGTCCTTCTCCAAATGCTATTAAGCTAGTTCGTGATGAGGATTCAGAAGAAGGGGCAGGGATGACTTATCCTGTAATCAAACCTGGTGCATGTATCCGTTGCGGATTTTGTGCTGAAGTTTGTCCTACTGACCCTAAAACATTGGAATGTGGCTTGAACCATTTGATTTTACCTGAATTCAATATTATTCCATCAAAAAGGCAGTACATTGTTGATGATTATTTATGCATCAAATGTAAAAAATGTTTGAAAAAATGTCCTGTTGATGCCATTAGCGAAATTAACGGAAAGGTCGTCGTTGACCAGCTCAAATGTATTTCCTGTGGAGAATGTGTTGATGTTTGTCCTGTTAATGGTGCTATGAAGGCAGTATTTGTCGAGAACTTACAAGATCAAAAGGATTTGATTCTTTTATGTGTTGATTATTTAGAAGGTTACATCAACAGCAAGGAAGATGATTTGAGGGCTCTGGAAAAAAATGGACTCCTTCAATATGATGTTCCATTGTCTGAGATATGGGATAAGGCCTTAAAAATTATTCCTGACGATGAAATTGCACTTGAAATTATAACCAATGCAGTAAACAGGCTTAAAATCAGAATTATTGATTGGGATAAGGATAAATGTAAGAAGTGTCAATTGTGTATTCCTGACTGTCCTACTGGATGTATTTCATTTGATGAAAAAGAGGATACAATTGTAAGAGATAAAGATAGATGTTTAAGATGCAGTATTTGTTATCAAACATGTCCGTTTTCAGTTATCAAATACTTCATTTCCAAATTCTCACTTGATGACGGTGAAAATATTCATGTTACAGTAAAGGCATCTAATCTAAATGATGATATATTTATGGAGTGAGTGTCATGATTGATAGTTTTACCAAAACACCAAGACCATTAAGGCATGTGGATGTGGATTTCGTCATTGACCAAACCCAATGTGCAAAATGTAGCGATAAACCGTGTTTGGATTCATGCCCTATCGATGCAGTTTATATGGATGAAAGTGATGGTCTCATTAAATTAAAAAGTACCTGCTTTGGCTGTGTATTATGTCGTAATGCTTGCCCATTTGATGCTATATCTTTAGATGTTAAAATGGACCCTCCTTTAAAGGAAAATGTTCCAAACATCAACACAAAGTTATGCAAGGCCTGCGGTGCATGTGTTCAGGCTTGTAAAAACGGTTCAATTCACATTAAGGCTGACGGAAAACATGAGCCTCACAGTGAAATTGACAAGGATACATGTGTTAGATGTGGATACTGTTTTAGAGTATGTCCTACCGATGCGATTAAATATGGGGAATTGCTTCCTAAAACTGTTAAGGGAGGTAAGGCCATTGTTGTTAATCAGGATAAGTGTATCGGCTGTATGACCTGTACTAGAGTTTGTCCGTCAATGGGTGCAATAAACGTTGGAAGAACCAATAAGTTGCCTTATATTAACCCTGGATATTGTGCAAGATGTGAAGAGTGTATGCATTCCTGTCCATCAACAGCAATAAGATATTCCTCACGTAAAAAAGCTTATAAGATGTACAGTGAGATAAAATCCTATGATATTGTATCCGGTATTATTGACCATGATGTAAGAAGGTTATCCCTGGATTTAATCAGTTTGAATAAAGTATTGCAGAAAGTTGGTAATTCCATTGCTTTAGAGTTTAATGACCAGACCTTTGAGCATTTCATTGAGTGCAAGGTAAATGAAATGATGGAAAGGGAATTGAAAATCAGTCTGGACTCAAGTATTGAAATAGATAAGTTCACAAAACTTGTCGGTTCATATTTAATGGACAGAAACATTGAGGTTTATGATAAAAAATGTATTGCATGTGGAGAATGTTATAATGTCTGTCCAGTTGAAGCAATTGAACTGAACGGTCCAAATCCAATAAAAATTAATGATAACTGTATATATTGTGGAAAATGTGTTGAAGCATGTCAATTTGATGCAATAGGTGCATATGATGATTACTTCTACAGTAAAGACCAAGATCTGTACTATGCAAGATCCTATTTGTACAAGCAAAGGTTGGCTGATTTCGCACTTTCCGATGAAAAATGTCAGGCATGTGCTATTTGTGCTAAAAACTGCCCAACAAATGCCTTGACATTGGCTGATGATAAGATAGAATTTGATGGTGAAAAATGCATATATTGCAGAAATTGTGAAGCAATTTGTCCATTGGATGCAATCAGAATTGTTAACTTTAGGTGAATCATGTTTGAAAAATCATTTATAACCGATTGTGAAGGCCCACTTACCTTAAATGACAATGCTTTTGAGATGGCTGATAGTTTCATAGAGAATGGTGGGGAATTATTTAAAATTCTCAGTTTATATGATGATTATCTGGTTGATATAGTCAAGAAGCAGAATTATAAGGCAGGCAATACTTTAAAGTTAATTTTGCCTTTCTTTGTAGTGGAAAATTTAAGCAATGATGATATGGTGGAGTTTTCAAAGAATAATATTTGCTCAGTTAACGATTCAAAATTCTTATTAAAATACTTAAATGGGGCTATGAATACATACATAGTTAGCACTAGTTATGGTCAATATATTGAAGCAGTTTCCAATTATATGGATGTGCCTTTTGAAAATACATTTTATACAAATGTTGATGTAGATTGCCTGGAATTAAATGATGATGAAATTCAAAAAATCATCGAATTTAAGGATTTGATTTTAAGCAATCCCGAAGATTATGAATTGTTTGATGATATTTTCTTCACCCAAATTCCGCAAATGGGAATCTATGAAAAAATTAAACCTATTGAAGTGGTAGGCGGCGAAGGCAAAAAGCTGGCAATTGATGAGATAATTAAAAGAGATGACATCAATGTTGATGAAATTCTATACATTGGAGACAGCATCACAGATGTTGAGCCACTAGAGTTTGCTCGAAAAAACAACGGAATCAGCATATCATTCAACGGAAATGAATATCCTTTGAAAGTTGCTGAAATCGCAATCGTTTCACCTAGTGCAATAGCAACAGCGGTAATCGCAAACATTTATGCTCAAAATGATAAGGATACAGTTTTAGAATTTATTGATGATTATAATAATAGTGAAGAATTAGAAAAATTATTTGATGACTACAATATTGATGAGGAGATAAAAGATAAATTTTTCAAGGTATTTGCAACAGACAATCCTTTAATCCGAGTAGTGAGTGAAGAAAACTATGAAGAAATACTTAAATTAAGCAAACAAATGAGAAATAATATTCGTGGTCAGGATATAGGTGGATTAGGTTAGGTGTATAAAAATGAATTATGATAAAGTTGAAGACACATTTTTTGAAGCTTTTGGCGGCAAATATGTAAGGGCATTAATCACTGGTCCAAACGAGTCCATTGTAAAAAGGGCTGCATATGATTCAACCTCAACTCCAAGTGCAGTAATTGGAAGAGTTGAAGGTGGTGTTGAAGGCTTTTTAGATGAATCACAGACCCCTGACGGAAGGTTTGGAGCCATTGTCCAATACTGGTTAGGTGGCGATGATGTGGAAAAATTCGCATTTGAACTGTCCTACAGATTAAGGCAAGATGTGTTAGTCAAACCATTTACACGCATCTTTGACTACTCTGATAAGCAAAGTGATGAATATATTGAAATGATGGATATTGTAGGTCACTGCGGTGATGGATACGAATGGATTGTAGAGGAATATGGAAGAAGAATGATAAATGTTCCTATTGCTGTGCCTGATTTTCAAATTGAGGAAAAATTCAAAATCAATGATGGAACAATGGGTGGAAACTTCTGGTATCTTTGTGAAACTCCCGAAGCAGTTATAGATGCAGGAGATGCAATCATTGAAGCTATTATGAATGTTGAAGGTGCAACAGCGCCATTTGACATATGTTCTGCAGCTTCAAAGCCTGAAACTAATTTCCCTGAAATTGGTCCAACAACAAATCATGTTTATTGTCCGTCTTTAAAAGAACGTTTAGGAGATGAGTCTAAAGTTCCTGCCGGTGTTAATTACATTCCAGAAGTAGTAATAAATGCAATTGATGAAAAGTCTATGAATGAAGCTGTAAAAGCAGGAATTGATGCTGCTTTACAATTTGAAGGAGTAATAGGCATATCTGCAGGCAATTTTGGAGGCAAACTTGGAGATAAGAATATTAATCTATTAGATATTTTAAAGTAAGGTTTTAAAATGGAAATTTTCGATAATGATTTAAATGCAGAAGTTATAGGATTCGGAGCATTAAACGTAGATAAGCTGTACTCCGTTGAAAACATCGTTTCAAAAGATGAAGAGAGCTTCATCAAAAGTGAAACCGATACTCCTGGAGGTTCAGCTGCAAATACAATTGTAGGTTTATCAAGATTAGGCTGCTCCACATCAATCATAGGAAAAATAGCTGAAGATGAGGATGGAGACTTGATTGAATACCATTTGGCAGTCAATGGAGTTTACGCTAATAATTTAATTTATTCAGAAACAGGCTCAACAGGAAAATGTTTAGGTTTTGTTGACAATGACGGAGAAAGATGCCTTTACATTGACCCTGGTGTGAATGATGAAATCAAAATTGGAGAAATAAATCCCCTAAACATTATGAGATGTAAAATAATGCATTACACCTCATTTGTTGGAGATTCATTTAAAACCCAAATCGAATTATTGGAAAAACTCAGTGATCAATGTGTATTGAGCTTTGATCCTGGAATGTTATATGTTCAAAAAGGATTCGATGAGCTAAAGCCGATTTTGGAACGTACAAATATATTGCTCATCAATGAATCTGAGTTAAGATTATTATGTAATAATAATAAGGATTCTTTAAAAGATTTGGCAGTAGGATTTCTGGATTTAGGAATTGAAACTATTGTTGTAAAACAAGGCTCAAAAGGAGTGTTTGCCATCAGTAATGATGCTCAATGTGAAGTTGAAGCGTTCAAATGTGATGTTGTAGACACTACTGGTGCGGGAGATAGTTTCAATAGCGGATTTTTATATTCATATTTGAAAGGATATGATTTGGAAAAATCCTGCAGAATCGGAAATTGGGTTGCAAGCAAATCAATTGAAGGATTCGGAATGGAGAAATTCCCAAATTTAAAGGATTTGGAGGATTATTTTAAATAAATTATTTAGTTGGTATTAAAATGAATGTATCTTTTATAAAACAGATGAAAAACTTGGAACGTGAAGTTTTATTAAAGTCTGTTGAATTAGATGATGACGGTGAGGATTTCCAATTCGAACTAGATGACTTTAGTGCAGATGAAGAAATATTTGCTGTTTCACCAAGATGTGTAAGATGTAACACCTGTGTTGGTGAGTGTCCAGTTAATGCAATTGAACCAGCTAATATTTTTAGAATGGCTAAGATATCTGATAAATGTGTGAAATGTGAAATTTGTGTTCAGACATGCCCGGTTTCAGCGATTAAACTAATTAACAATAATATTAGTTATAATCATGAGGATGAAAGGGAAGTCATAGAGTATAATTTATCTAATGTTAGCTGTTCTCACAGAGTAGTTCGTATGAACAGTATATCAATCGATTATACTGTTGATGATAATAATTGGGATGATTGTGCAAAACTATGTCCGACAAATGCATTTACTCTTGAATTTAGAGAATTTTTTGAAGATAAGGGTATGGATTTAGGAATTGAATTAATAGATGATGAGTTATATCCTTATATTAATGAGAAAATGTGCACAGGATGTGGGGCATGTAGGGAAATTTCATTGAATGACTTTGCAATAGAATTGGATAGGTATCTTGGGCCTATAATTCATTCCAGATTGATTGATGTAAATCATGAATCCTGCGTAAACTGTTATTTATGTGAAGAAAATTGCCCAACCGGTGCAATAGAGTTAGTTGATGGTGAAGTTGTCCTTGACAATGATAAATGTATACGCTGTATTGAATGTACACATCATTGTCCTGTAGGAGCATTAAAAAGAATTGAAATTGAATAAAAAATGGGGGCTGTTTAATGAAAGCAAAAGAATTAATGGACAAAGATTTCGTATACTTGAATGCAGATGATAGCGTTATTGAAGCTTCAAAAGCTATGGAGCAAGTAAGGCGTTTCACTTGTCCTGTTGTAAATGATAAAAAACAATTGATTGGATGGATCACTGCCTTTGACATTACAAAAGGTTTAAGAGATGGAAACGAAAAAATCTCAGAAATTATGAGCAGTGCTGAAGAGGTTTCCACTGTCCATGAAAATGATCCTGCAAGAAAAGCAGTAATTTTAACTGCAAACAATAAATTTGTCACAGTGCCTGTTGTAAACGATGACAATCAGGTTATTGGAATGGTACGTGCATGTGATATTGTAGAACTGCTATCAGATTTATATGATATTAAAGTAGAAAGCTTATACAAAGCGATGCAAAACCAACTCAAGGGAGTTTCATGGGATGAATTGATGTCAGCATCTGCTTTGGTATCCAAAAAGACTACAGGTAAAAAGATTTCTGCTGAAGAATATGAAGCAAATATAATGAATTCCACTTTTGGTGAAGCTATTTGGGCGACTGGAGGACTTGAAAAATTCTTTGCAGGTTTAATATCTGTAGGAGAAATGGTTGTTGCTCGTAGAGTTGGCAGAGCTAAAAAATAAATTTAAGTGATAATGTAAGTATCTTAAATGCACCTCAATATGTACAATTCAAGGATGTTAAAACGTTTGTTTACGGACTTGGCTCTAAGATGTATTTTGAGGAACATGATATTTCAATTTCACTTTACACCCCATTTCAACTAACAAAATTACTAGGAAAATTTACACTAACTACTTCCATAACTTAATATTGATTATAATATGATGTATAATCGAATTTGGTGAATTTATGCATATTAGAACAAACTTTGGAATAATCTTATTATTTTTATTATTTTTTAGTTTTGCAGTGGTTTCGGCAGCAGATTCAAATGGCACTGACATTTCACAAGTATCATATAATGACACTGTAAATATTGAAAAAACAGACAATGAAGCAGACATTATATCTGATGAGCCAGAAGCAAATGACACCCAATCCAATTCAAGCAAAGCTATTGAAAAGACAAACCCCGTCATATCAATAAGTTCCACTACTGTTTACAGTAAGGACACTTTAGAAATTCACCTTAAAAATTCTTCAGGCGACTCATTAAGCTCTAAAAAATTAGTGGTCACTCTTAATGATAAGGAACATTCTCTTGAAACTAATTCTGAAGGTATTGCAAAATTAAACATCAATCTAGCTGCAAAAACTTATAAAATGACTGTTTCTTTTGAAGGCGATGATGATTTTAATCCAATCTCAAAGAATTTCAACATTAAGGTATCCAAATTAAAAACAAAAATGGTAGAATCTGGAAATTTTGTTGTTAAGGGAAAATATCTCTACTTTTATCTAGTTGATAGTAGAGGTGATGCAGTTTCAGGCAAAAAAGTCACTATCAAGTTCAAGGGCAAAACATACACTAAAAAAACCAATTCTAATGGTCGTGTAGGAATCAAAATAAAATCCTCAACAAAAAAATATACAATTTCAGTCAAATTTAAAGGTGACACTCAGTATAAGGCATCATCCAAAAAATTGAAGTTTCATGTAACAACTTCAAGATCCATTAAAATTGGAAACTCAAAATTGCTCACTAACGGTTATTTGAGAGTCTATTTAAAAATTGCAGGCAAGTCAGTCTCTAAAAAAGTTACATTGATTATCGCCGGTAAAAAGTTAAATAAAAAAAGCAATTCTGAAGGAATTGCCATTTTCAAGCCAAAGGTCAAAGAGGGCAATTTTAAGGTAAAGGCAAAGGTCGGTAAGTTTTATTCATCAAAAAATTTGAAATGCTTTGAAGGTAATGTTAAAGATCCTTTAAAGGAAAGCATTCCTACAAAAAATGGAAAGCCTGATGTGGACGTCATGCCTGGAAGTTATGTATGGGGTGATGATAATGCCAAATACACTCTTAAAAAATCCCAGTATAAGGATGTCTTAAAAAGGGACAGTCGTTGTTTGTTTTTGAATGGAAAGTTGACTAAATATACCTTTTTCAAAACAAAAAGTCATCCTAAGCTCAATCATATCATTAAAAGGGAAAAATGGAATGTGATTGAAAGGGCTATTAACACTAAACTTGTAAAAAAGAATAAATATGGTTATTGGCCAGGTTCCATTACTGTTTCTCTTAAAGGCAAGTCATACACTTACCCTTATGTAAGGGATTCACAAAATTCAGGTTATACATGCGGCCCGACTTCATGCAGCATGTGCAGTCAGGTCCTGAAAAATTATGTTTGTGAAAAATACCTTGCAAAGCTTGCTAAAACCAATCGTGCGGGAACAACTTGTCCTAATATGATTAAGGCTTTGGCAAAGAATAATTTTGAAGCAACATACTTTTACAAATCCACATTTTCCGATGCGCTGAATGAACTTAAGAATGGTGGTTGTGCTTTGGTGTTCCATGCCAACAAGCATTATGTAAGTATTTTGGACATTAGTGGCAATGGAAAAAAGGTTTTGGTAAGTAATTCTTATGGTAGCTATGACAATATCCCAACCAAATGGGTTAAAGTGAGTTATATGAAGAAGAAATTTTCCCCTCAATGGACTGAAAGCCTGATTGTAAGACTTAATTATAAATTATCCGAGTCCACTCAGGACAGCATTAACAGCTACTATACCAGCTTTGGAACAAATTGGCACAAGCACAATACTCGTCAAAGCATTGGTAAAATCTAATTTTTTCATTTCTATTTTACTTATGTCAAATGAGCTTTATAATTACTTTTAAATACTTTAAAACTTAATATTTGTTTGTATGGATTTTAATTTCGACTTTACTGAAAAACGTGTAATAATTACTGCATTTTTCTGTATGGCATTTACCATAGCAAACTTAATAACAGTTAAAATTATTAACATAGGATTTTTAGGAATGGAAACTCCTGCTGGAGTGTTAATCTATCCTTTAGTGTACATCTTAACAAATGTTATCGCTGATGTTTACGGTGAGAGAACTGCACGTAGAACCATCATTTTAGGTTTATGTGTTGACGTGTTGTTTGTGTTCATGACAACCTTGATATTGTTCTTGCCTTCTCCTGCAACATATACCGGAGATTCAAGTCTTGCATTTGTATTCACACAAACTCCAAGAATCCTTGTTGCATCATACATCAGTTACCTGATTGGTAACTTTGTTAACGCAAGAATCACAACAATTGTTAACAGAGGAAAAGAATACTCTGCCGTTAAAAACTTAGCAGTAATCGCTTTCTCTGAATTAATTGACAACTTTGTTTTCATCGGTTTAGCATTCATTGGTGTGTTCCCTGTATGGGAAATATTAGTGATGATTATTTCTCACTGGGTATTAAGTTTAATCTGGAGTGCAATCGCTCAACCATTCACAGGTATGACTGTAAGATGGGCTGAGAAAGGAAAACCTGCAGAAGCTTAAAATTTTTTATGGGAATCTTTTCCCAACTTTTTTTATTTTTAAATCAATATTGAAAAAAGCAAAGTATTTTATTCTTTCATTCAGATATATATTATTAATCAGAAATTAGTATAAACTATTCTGAGAGATATTTAACAACATTTAGATATTTTCATAATTATTATTTAAATATTCAAATGAATTTTTAAATTAATTAATCAATTTATGAGAAATATAGGAAATTTTTGTGATAAGTATGGTGGAAGAAAATAGTAACATGCTACTTGGCACTGGCGATAAGCCAACCTCCTTAAGGTGGCTTCTGCTCGCTATCCAGCATGTATGTGCAATGTTTGGGGCTACAATTCTAGTTCCTATCGTTGTAAACACCACTGCTGGTGCAGACATATTGTCAATTCCAGTAGCATTAGTTTCATCTGGTATAGGTACATTAATCTATCTGATTTGTACCCGTAATAGAAGCCCAGTATATCTGGGAAGTTCCTTTGCATTCATTGCTCCTATGGTTGCAGGTTATGCAATCGGGGGTACTGGAAGCGTATTCACAGCATTAATGATTGTGGGTATTGTATATGTAATCATTTCACTGATTATCCGTATGACTGGTCCTAGTTGGATTAACAAACTCTTGCCTCCGGTAGTGGTCGGTCCGATGATTATGGTTATTGGTTTATCCCTTGCTCCAACAGCAATTTCATCAATCGGACTTGATTTGGAAGTTATCCCATGGCAAAGCCTGGTGGTTGCATTCATTTCATTTTTAGTGACTGCAATAGTTGCTGTTCGTGGAAAAGGAATCCTGCAGGTCATTCCGTTCCTGGTCGGTATCGTTGTAGGTTATATAGTCGCTGCAGCTTTAGGTATGGTTGATTTCACAGCCACTTTTGCAGCCCATGTAATTGAAGTTCCTAAATTCTACATGCCATTCATGAACTATAATCTCAACTTTGCGGCAGTACTGACTATAGTTCCAATAGCACTGGTGACAATGGTGGAGCACGTTGGAGACCACAAGGTATTGAGTGAAATCATCGGTCGTGACCTAATCGAAGACCCTGGTCTTCAAAGAACCCTTCTCGGTGACGGTCTTGCAACATTCATAGCAGCACTTTTAGGTGGTCCTGCTAACACCACATATGGTGAAAACACTTCAGTTGTAGGTATGACTCGTGTTGCATCAACATATGTAATAGGTCTTGCAGCAGTCATTGCAATAATATTTGCATTCTCAGGACACTTGACTGCACTTTTAACAGCAATTCCAGGTCCTGTTTTAGGTGGTATTTCTATATTGTTATACGGTTTCATCAGTGTAAACGGTTTGAAAATATTAATCCACAACCAAGTTGACTTCAACAACAATAAAAATGTTGTCGTTGCTGCAACAATGCTTGTTTTAGGATTAGGTGGAGCAGCATTATCCTTAGCTTATGGAGACTTATCCATATCAATTTCTGGAATGTCTCTTGCAGCTATTGTGGGAGTATTATTAAATCTTTTAGTGCCGGAGGAAAATCATGAATGAGTTTGTATTAAACCATCCATTGATAACTCATAAACTAGCAATCCTAAGGGATATAAATACAGGAACAAAAGAGTTTAGGGAACTCGTCACTGAAATTTCAACAATTCTTGTTTATGAGGCAATGTGGGATGCAAAACTTGAAGAAACAACAATTGAAACTCCATTAGAAAAATTAGATACTGGAATGCTCGATGAGGATAAATATGCAATCGTACCAATCCTAAGGGCAGGAATGGGTATGGTTGACGGAGTCCTAAATGTGATTCCAAATGCAAAAATAGGTCATATCGGACTTTACCGTGATGAGGAAACATTTCAGCCTGTAGAATACTACTACAAGATGCCTGATGGAATTGACAAGAGGGAAGTCCTTGTAGTGGACCCTATGCTTGCAACAGGTGGAAGCGCATCAGCAACCATCTCAAGACTCAAGCAGGATGGAGTGACAAAAGTAAAATTATTATGTATCGTAGCGGCTCCAGATGGTATCAAATGCATTGAGGAAGACCATCCTGATGTTAAAATATTCTGTGCAACCGTTGACCGTGAACTCAACGAAAATGCATACATCTTGCCAGGTCTTGGAGATGCAGGTGACAGGGTATATGGTACAAAATAGTGAAGTTTAATCTTCACTCACTTTTTCTTTTTTTGATAATATGTGGAATCTAATCTGGCCAATATTGATAGTGATTTTATCTAAATGATGCAAGAATACCATAACCGCTTCAAGGTCATGGATGAATTGCGCTATTGGGTGTACTATCTTTTTTATTTATTTTTTTGTGTTTATTTTTTTATTTGTGTTTTTTGGTGAATTTTTTTTAGGTCATAAATTTTTATTCAATATACTTTTTTTTATGGATTTTTAATAATTGTTTGGAGTATGAAAAATTGTTTTGGGTTTGAAAAATTGCTCTGAGTTCGTTATTCGATTACTTTTCAAATGCTATCTCTCATTTTTTATATAGGAGTAATTATAAATGATATATTATTCAATTAAATGTGATTTTA
>Ga0256405_10003032_pt1 | contig 36086 bp, 44 predicted proteins | sample RumenRJG_02DNA_FD_189096 | JGI IMG/M metagenome (GOLD analysis project Ga0256405, IMG submission 189096) | Bovine rumen microbial communities from Lethbridge, Alberta, Canada - RJG_02 | ecosystem: Host-associated > Mammals > Digestive system > Stomach > Rumen | place: Canada: Alberta...
AAGCCTGCCTGAGCCCCTCATTGTTGACCCGCTGAATATCACCTGTTTCTTTTTCTTGCACCACTCTTCGAGAAGGTTGTACATTCGTATTGCATCCGATTGGTTTTTACATATCACAAACTCAATGTCCAGATCATATTTGAATATCACCTTGTTTCCGTAGATATATATTATGATAGTATTGTATCCTTCGTCGATCTTTTGATCAATGAAATTCTCAAAAACCCAAGTGAACGTTTTCCTGTCGGTTTTCGGATTGTATCCATATACCCAAAATGTTTCTTCGACCAAGCATGGTATCTTGTCGAAAATCACCCAATCTTTATCTGTGTACCTATGCTCAATGAATTTCCCGTATTCGTTCCTTAACATTGACGAGTTATCCGAAGAGTCCGGTTTTGCGCGTTTAAGAAGTACGTATTCTGACAAATATTCGTATATTTCTTTGTTTTTACGTCCATTGTTCACATACATTTTAGGGAACACGACGTTTGAATTTTTTATTGACAGTATTCTTTTTGCGCATTCGACTTCTTTCAAGTCGTGGTAGGTACCAATGTATTTTTCTTGGCGGCGGAAATCGAAACGTATGATTTTATAATCCCACGTTTCTTGCCATCTCCTTCCGCGCATCTTCTTCTTTTTCTTTGCGCCAGGTTTCTTGTGACGGCCAACCTTCTTCTTGTAATAATAATATTTTGTCTCAGTCATACCATGTAAAATATATTAGAATTTTGGAAATTAAGAATATTTTAGTACATTTGCATTGTACAAACCAAAAAAATTTAGGAAAAATGAAGAAAATTTTTGGACTGATTGCAGTCGCTATTATGATTATGTCCTGCGGGACAGCAAAGTATTCCGCCAATGACGGCTATTACACCTCCAACGGAACCGGTGTCAGTGTGGACCGTGACATTTCTTACGATTTGGCGCTCACCAATGCGCTTAACAAGGTGAATATCAATAACAGTGTGTCCGTAAACGGAAACACAGTTCGCGAGTACGATTCCAAGAGCACTACCAAGGGCAAGGACGTTGAGAACGTCCGCTACGGCGAGCTCGTGACCACCAAGAGCAAGATGGATGCCTACGGTATTAAGGTTACTAAGGAGAAGTACTCAAAATTGCGCGAAGAGGGAAAAGAGAAACACAAGTGCTACGTAGAAATAGCCATTCCAAAGGAAAACGTAGAGTAATACAGAGATGAAGAAGGTACTGCTTATCATCGCCATCCTTTTCGGATGGGTTTACGCGAACGCGCAAGATTTCACCCCGTCCGACTCGTATCTTTACGGGGTCGGTATTTCAGCCGACGAGGAAAGCGCGGACAGCGTAGCGATGCTGTCCTTGTCCAGAAGCATTTACACCAAGGTAACGAATGAGTCGAAAAGGACGGTCTCCGAAGAGAATGGGTCCTATAGTAGCTCCTTTACCAAAACAACAGGGCTTAATTCGAGCATAGGGATTTCTGGTGCTAAAAAGGACGTAAGTATCAACGGTGATGGGCAGTATGTTGTTTATCGGTACATCAACAAAAGTGAGTATATAAAGGAGAGACTCGGTAGATATGCCGAACACATGAAGGCCGGTGAGGAACTATCAAAGAAACAGTATATGGATTCGACCAAGCACAAGCTTAACCTCGCCCTCGGCCATTTCTACCGCGCATACGAAGCCGTGTCTGATACCACCGGCCTGTTCGGTCTCTTATATGGATTTGACAATGCGAAATCGCTTTCTTCCGTATCTCTGAAAAGGATAGAGGAAACCTATTATTGCCAGTGGGAAGATGTGTGCGCCAATCCTTCGGATGGCCTTGATAATTCGAACGGTTTCAGGGAAGTGTACGCATATTCCGGAATGTTTTCCGCGAAATATCTTTATGCGTTTGAATATTTCGATGGGGCCAAATGGTCAAAGCCGGTTCAATTCTATAACGATAGAAATTCTTTTTATACCACATACGACGATTCCATAGGCGATGAATCGTTCTCGAAAGCTGTTGTTAAATTTATTCCGAAGTTTGATGAACGTGGTAAAATTTGTATATTGGAGTACCGTTGGTTGTTTGAGGAGAAAATCGACGGGATATATTACAAAATAAACGTTCCCGAATGGCTATATTATTTGAAGCCGAATAGGGAGAATTACATAAACATTCGTATATAATATGTGGTTTTTACTTTTTGTTCTGTCGTTAATCGGCATACTATGCCCGCTGCTTCTGATTAACACCATCGTGACGGAAACAGTGAATATTAAAAGCGGTGCTGCATTCGGAAAAAACGAAACGCCTGCGAACCTTGCAAAATTCAAGCTTCTACTGATTTTTTTGACAGCGCTGTCGTGGTCTATTTTTATCGCAATAACGTTATAATATGGTGAACAGACATTTCAACGTACTTGTAGCTGGGGTAAATCACCCATCACTAATGGATAAGTACGATTCAAACCGAATAGTCGAAAAATACGTCGCTTTCGAATATGCGAAGGCTGAAGAATACAGGAAAAAGTTTTTGGAGGGACTTGAAGAGGCTGCCAAATACAATCCTTCGGTTCAAGAAAACATAGATTTCGTTAAAAATGAAGATATTGACGATTTCTACCTTGATTTGACCGAAGAATATGAGTACGATCCGGAAACAGGAAACGCGATATCAACAAAAAACCCTGACGGAAGGTTCGATTCATGCCGAATTGCAGGGAATTTCGCCATGCCGTTCATATTGAAAAACGGTAAAGAAGTCTATTCCGCCCTCAAGGGGGATATTGATTGGGAGAAAATGAATGCAGACCCGACGCCTTATGAAACGGCGTGGGATTTGGTCATTGGCGGGAAAAAGCCCAAAAATGACTACGAGAAGAATATCTACGAAAATATGAAAAACCGAACCGCCTATTTCGAGGCGTTCGGAAACAAGGGCGACTATGTTGCGATGTCAACTGCGTTCTGGTGTTATGCGTTTGTATCAGACAAAAATGGATGGGTCGAAATTGGCCATTCCGACGACCAAGTCGAATGGGTTAAGAATTTCTACAAGAAATTTGTCAAAAACCTTCCCGATAGCACTCTTTTAACTCTATATGAGTGCACTCGCGAGCCTTAAACCATTTTTGACAGTCTCTCGATTCGTTCGAATATTCTGGTTATCTGATAATCCTTTTCAAGAAGTTGATCTTTGATATCAGAAACCTCTTCAGCTAAAACGAGCGATAGTGCTTTATAGTCTATCTCCTTTTCCCCATCTTTTTCGATTACAACTGATGGAAAAGCCGCCTCGAGGTCTGTTATATTGAATTTTTCGTCCATTTTTCCTGTTTTTCAAATAAATATAACCCTCACTTGGAAAAGACCGGAAAAAATAGTATATTTGCATAAAGAAAATAAACAAAATTTATATAGTCAAAACTTTTCAAAATGGAAAAAATTACACTTATCGGTCGGCTCGGACGTGACGCGAGCGTAAAAGAATCTCAGCAGGGGACCAGGTTCCTCACATTTACCATGGCTTGCGATGCGTTTGTTCGTGGAGAGAACCGCACGCATTGGTACGACATTACATCGTTTGATCCGAATCGGTACAAGAATATGCTGAAGTACCTCACAAAGGGTTCTTCCGTTACGGTTGTCGGAGACCTTGACGCCGACCTTGATGAAGGCCGCGATGGAGTTACACGTATCCGCCGCCGCGTATCGGCAGATTCAATTCAGTTCACACCCGGAAACTCGAGCGGTTCAACTTCGGAGAGCAAGACTACGACAAAGCGCGATTCTGAGCCGGATGATATCGATGAGTCCGAAATGACTACGACCACCCGCTCACGCAACTCGAAGCCCGAGGAATACAGTGACGAAGAGCGTCCGTCGAGAAAGCCAAAGCGAGTTGTAGAAGACGATGACGACGAGCCGGAGGTTAAGCCCCGCCGTTCAAAAGCAAAAGTAGAGGAGGAAGATGACGAGCCTGAAGCTAAGCCTCGTCGCAGAAGCCGCTCCGAAGATGAAGAAGACGAGGAGCCTCAGCCAAAGGCCAAAAGGCGTGAGAAGCCTGTAGAAGAAGATGACGAGGATGACCTCCCTTTCTAAACTTTGAATAACAAAGTCCTCGCGAATGCGGGGACTTTTCTTTAAAATAAGAATATGGCGAAAGATTACTATGATATACTTGGCGTAAAACGAGACGCTAGCGATGAAGACATTAAAAAAGCATACAGGAAGTTAGCCGTAAAATGGCATCCTGACAGATGGGCGAATGGAACCGAAGAGGAGAAGAAAACCGCCGAAGAGAAGTTCAAGGACATAAATGAGGCTTACGAAACGCTTTCAGACAAAGGAAAACGGCAGAATTACGATATGTTCGGAAGCGAAGAAAGTGGGCCTTCGATGGACGATTGGGATCCGTTTGAGGATTTTAATCCGTTCGGCCGTAGAAGGGGGAAGCGTGTAAACCGTGGCTCAGACGCAAGAGTGGAAGTGACCGTCACTATGACTGAAGCGTTTAACGGCGCGGAAAAAGAAGTTTCAGTAGAACGCTTAACGAAGTGTACGCACTGTAATGGCACTGGTTCTGAATCAAAAAGCAACACAGTGTGCCCTCATTGTGGAGGAACTGGTAGAATGAGGACATCGCACAGGAGCGGAAATATGATTTTTCAACAGGAGGTGACCTGCCCTCATTGTGGAGGAACAGGACGCGTTGTAAAGGACCCTTGCAAGCACTGTGGAGGAACGGGGCTCGAAAAGTCATATGAGAAAATGACGATAGACGTTCCGGCCGGTATATTCGATGGGGCCGCAATGACAATAAACGGCGCCGGGAATCCGCCCGTTGATGGTGAAGGAATTAACGGGAACCTGATTGTTGTGTTTCATGTTGAAGAGGAGCCTTCATACTCGAGGGAAGGAAATAATGTTATTTTCAGTCTCGATGTCAACTTACTCGAAGCGTGGTGCGGCTGCAAAAAAGAGGTGAGGAACCTCGATGGAATTAAACACACCGTCACGATTGATAAGCTCACGAAGGACGGAACGATTTATAGGTTTAGGGGAAAAGGTTTCAAGAACATAGGCATTGGCGGTGCTGACGGAGATTTCATTGTGCGTATAAGGTATAAGACACCATCAAAAATTTCTTCCGAACAGAAAAAACTGTTGGAGAAGTTCTATGAACTTGAGAAATAACTGAATTTTCCCTATCTTTGTTGAGTAATGATAATGAGTATGAATAATTTTGAAAGAGATTACAGGCTTTTCGCCAAAGACCACAAGGTTTCCAACACTACGATTGACAGGTATTCATCTTTTCTTGATCAATACATCGAGCCGACAATCGTCGAGGAGCGGAAACTGAACGCGACGCAAATCAGCGTATTTAGCCGACTTTTTATGGACCGCATCCTGTTCCTTGGAACCGAGATTAACAGCGATGTCGCAAACATTGTGAATTCTCAGCTTCTCTTCCTGCAAACAGAGAATCCCGAGAAGCAAATCAACATCTATATCAATTCCCCCGGCGGAAGCGTATATGACGGAATGAGCATTTACGATGTGTCTAAGTTTGTGTCCTGCCCGATTGCAACCACTTGCTGCGGCACTGCGGCTTCAATGGCTGCCGTTCTCCTTGCAGCCGGGGAAAAGGGAAAGCGCTGTTCACTCCCCCATAGCCAAATTATGCTCCATGCGCCGAGCGGTGGTACAGGGCGCGCTACTGCCCCTGATTTTAGGATTGCCGCGAAAGAAATGGAGAAGTGTGAGGAGATGCTATATAGGGTCCTCGCGAACGATATGGGGAAAGACGTGGACTATATAAGGGCTATCTGCGACAGAGACCATTGGCTTACGCCCGATGAGGCCGTAAAAGAAGGCGTTATTGACAAAGTTATCGGGGCTAAGTAACGGAAGCCCATACAACACAAAAAGCCCGCGTTTGCGGGCTTTTTTCATTACTTGTCTACTTCCACACCTTATATAACTCTTTTATTTCTTCTTCGCTCGCAAGCCTGACGTCTTTCTTGCTTACGACGATGTTGGTTCCGGAGTCAATCCGCCTAAATATTGAACCGTCTTTACCCTTAGCGTATGTCACTTCGTTTGTCACCTCAACGGTTTCCCCATTGTCTTTCTTCACGAGCGCCATATCGAAGTAGGATTCGTATCCTTTTTCATCCAGTTCTTTTTGTCCTATGTTTTTAATGACAATGTCTCCTCCATGGAATTCAGTTGCTTTTTCCTCATCTTTCGGGTGATAGAACTTACTGAGGTTGTTCTGTATAAATCGAATTTCATTGTCGAGTATGGCATCGATCATATCGTTTGTCAGGAATGTTCCGGACTGAGTGCTCAACGGGGATTTCAAGAACCTTGATTTGGCTATTTCTATGCCGATTTCTTCGTTATATTCGTCGTCAGGCGAGCATATGGCCCAACCCATATTAAAGTACTTTGTCTTCGAATATGGGACTCCTAACACGCCAACTGAGCCGCTTCCACGTTCCATAATGCGTTTCCCATCACGGGATAGGCCAATTCTTTGAACATAGATTCCGTCCACCGTTTCAGTTTCCCATAGTTCGCCATAAACAAGAATAGTGACGAATCTCCCGTTACCGACGTACGCGCTACTGGTTTTAAGATATGATTTTCTTCTCTTTTTCATATGCATTTAGTTTTAATCATTAAGTACGGTTTTAGGCCCATCGTAGATTGGCGGCTGTCCGCTCCCTCCTATAATATTGCCTTCCATTTTCTTGGCGTAATCAAGCCAAAACTCCTCTTTTGCGAGCTCCTGCTCAACGCTGTTTTCCGGCTTTAAGCCGAGCCTCATTCGATAAAAGAATGCGGTAATTTCGGCAGCCGTTTTCATTGCCTGATCCCCCCAAATCCTACGGGCCATTTCCACAGCCTCAATCGGATATCTGTTGTAGTGGGACGGATGGTTTACCATTTCGTAATTTTCTTCCGCCATGCCTAGTCCTCTTTTAATTCTTTTATTCTCTTAAGTAATTCCTGTTCGGTAATAAGGCCAACGGATTTATCAATCAGTACCCCATTCTTGAAAAATTGGAGAACCGGAATATTGCGTATTCCAGAATTCGCAATAAAATCTTCATCAGCCTCGTCAACATTCACTTCTAAAAATTCAGCCGTGTCGGCGTTAGATTGCTCAATATTCCTTATTGAGTTTTCGATAACTCGGCAAGGCCCGCACCAATCCGCTCCGAATTTGCAAATAACTACATCATAATTCTTTACGGCGTCAGTTAATTCCTTCTCACTTGTTATTTTCTTCATCTTTTATATGGTATTTTGTTTCAAAATTTCTTATTTTTTCAACATGCCTGTTGTATAGCCTTTTCTTTACAATATCCGCGATAGCAATTAAGTTCTCCGGCAGTGTTATTTCGCCGCTCATAACCCCCTGTTTGAAACTTTCTATAACATCTGAGTCTCCGCCTTTCATGTATAGTGAAATTAGTGCGTTTTTAACAGAGTTAATTGGTATCATAGCATATCTACCGCTTCTTGTACAAGCCCAAGAATGCAAGTATTCTACCATTTCTTGCATTACTTTTAGTACATCGCTTACGGACGGGTCTATCATAATGTTTTCAGAAACTCTTTAACCAGCTTTTGAACCTCTGTCATTCCGAAGTCTTCCTTGTTCGCTATCCATTTAATATATCCAGGTTCTTTTTCATAGGCCTCTTTAATTGTGCAGCCCCTCGTTTTTCCGAAATCAAATTTATACCCTTCTACAGTCATAACAGGCTTGAATACGGGCTCTACCGCAGTAGTATCTCCCTTTGATATAAAATCAAGCCCCTCTATCTCTTTTCTGCTCGCTATAAAGTCCGCGTAGAAAAGTATCAGTTGGTGCCTGCTTGATGGCTTTGGATCCTGCCAAGGCCCCATGTGGCTTTCAACGACGTTGCGAATGAAGTCAATGTCCGATTGCGTAACGCCATCGAATTCGTACTCGTCAAATACGTGCTGTATGAATTTCGACGCAAGAGCCGGGTGCTCTTTCACGGTATGCCCGTCAACGCCGTCGCCCTGTTTCTTTATATCATGAGCTATAGCCGATATGACAAGCAAATCGCCCTGTCTACGGTCAATGGTTCCGAATTCAAGTTCCGGACGGATAAATTCATTCGTAAAATACGCCACGGCCTGAGTGTGACGAACAAGCCCTCCGTCCCCAAGGGCAAACTTCGGGTGGTATTTTCCCGAAGACGAAGCCGGTACGGTATAAAAATAATCATCGGCTTCTATGAGCAACTGTTTGCAGAACGTCTTTAAATCATTGTCAGCAATATAAGACAGTTCGCGCTCAAATAAGGAAATTCGTTCCTTTCTATTCATAATAAATTAATTTTAATAATGCAACTCAAATATACAAATAAAATTCACGATTCGTAAATCATGAATTGGCCCAATTATGCAGAAGGTAATTTCTAAGTTTTTGCGTAAAATTGGTTGTCGGTATTTTTTGATATGTCTCATCGGGCTTCAGCCATATAAGTTTCCGGCCAATAACCTTAAACCCGTTTATCTGCTCAAGATTCAGTTGGTAAAGGGAAAGCTGAAGCTCATAAAGCGAAAGCGGCCTGTCAAGCAAGTCGCCGAACGGGAATAACAACTTCTTTTCCTGAAAATTTTTGTACAGGTCCTTGTTTGTCTTATAGTCGAATATGATGAGCCCGCTCTTGTCCGCTGGCTTGCCATCAATTTCCGCGTCATAATAAAACAACATATCAAAGGTTCCGCTGTAATTTAGCTCCTTGTTGTATGTTATATTTTCAACAGCAATCGGCACGTAAGAAATTGGCAAATCCTCCCAGAATTTAACCGTAGCGATTTCTTTTGGGTAAATGGCCTCGAAACCGCCGTCTTTTGTCAACCTGTCCTTGAATTCCGGCAATATTTTGTCATATTGCCGCGTCATATAATAAAAACAGGACTCTCCGAACCCATGACGCTCAGTTCCGTGCTCGCAAGCCTGTTTTGAATTTAACTCCCAAGCTTCACGTATTTGTTCAGCCGTCATACCGTAGTATTTCGAAGCCGGATTGTTGAAATTCCTTTCATACGTTTCCTGAGATTTAGTAATAGGGTCAAAATGCTCTTGGAACATATGAGTAACATTGGAGACGCAGGTAAATTCAATGTCACCGAGGAAATATCTGTGCCCTTCTTCTATGAATTTGAGCCCCTTGAACTCGGAAGTTATTTTATCTCTCATTTCCTGGTATTTTGGCTTATCCCAAATACCATCCCACTTTCCGTTAAGTAATATTCTTCCCATTCTATACCTTTTTTCTTAATAAACGGGCTTTATTAAGCTTTTCCTTAATAAGCCTACTCCTTAATTTATTGGCTATGATATCGCAATGGCACGCCTGCGGATAGCAATAGCATCCGAGATAAACATCCTCCCCGGATTTATACGTTTCATATATTGAGTCAAATGCCCTTGTAAAATCGTTGTTGTGGCCGTACATTACATCGAAATACTGTGCATACCTGTCGATAGCCTCTTCCCTTGTGGCCACGACGTATTTCGCTTTAGTTTCACGATCCTTTATATGAGTATATGGGTTTCCTAAGATGCTACCCCTTCCGCAATAAAACGAATTCGCTCCATTGTGTTCCTCATTTTTGACATTATAAATCTTGATTACACCCATTACTTTGCAAATATACGAAGTATTTATCTTATAAAGAAAACATTGAACATGTTGACGAAAGAACAAAAAGCATTATTGGAAAAACGCATATATGGCCTGATCAAAGAATCCATTTTCGAGAATGGTTTCGATGAGAACTTTTTTATGGAGAAAAAAGAAAGAAACCACGAAAGGGGCGATAAGGGTGAAGGAAGAATTCTAAAAGCCAAGAAATTATCTGACAATCGGGATATGAGCGGGAAAAAGGACCTTGTTTACAAATGGCTCGATTCCGCGCAGGAACTTCATTCCGTCCTGGCTTATGAATTATACCCGGATATGACAAAAGATGCGGCAAGAAGCCTTTTCAGTAAGAAATACAACGGAGAATCCCAAGGGAAAGACTACGAATTCAATGAGCTGGAAATCAACAAGCTTTTCAACATGAGAGACACTTTTATTGATAAGGCAGGTTTTGATAAGGTATAAAAAACGAACCCCGAGAAATTTCTCGGGGTTTTCTTTATTTTGAATATTCGAATACCAATGGCAAATTGGAAGGGTAGTAGTTTTCATCCATAATTGACACGTTAGCCATTTTCGTTCCGTCAACATCCATCAGTGAATGATTTCCACTATGTATGTGACCGCAGAAATAATATTTCGGTTTCGCCCGTTTAATATGTTCGCCAAGGATTTTATTTCCCGCGTTTGTTTCGCTGTACGGTCCCTGTGATATAAGTCCGAGTCCGTTTATATCTGCAGCGTCGTGGCTGATAACAAAATCCATTCCGCTTGGAATGAAACCGTAATACTCATCGAGCCTATCGGAATCGCGCATAAATGCCCAATTCCCGAACCGTTTGCAATACGGCGTTGCGAAAACTTGATAATCTACAAATCCGTCTTCTTCCCCTTCGTTGATTGTAACGACGGTTCCCTCATTTTCCAAGATTTCAAGCCTTCCTCCGGCAGCCGCCTCTATTTCTTTCTTCCTTGAGTATGACATGCCCTCGAGACAGAAATCATGATTTCCGCCACACATTATCACACGTGAAGTTTTGTTTTTGAATGGGAGCGATTTCACCCACTCGGCAAAATCCGTTTTGAGCCAATTTTCCTGAAAAGGCCTCCTATGGTCACGAACCGGACACACATCGCCCGGAAGGAGCATTAAATCGAACGCCTCTTCTATTTTTGGAAGATATCCGTGCAAATCAGATAAAGCAATACCCGTCATCATACATTAATCATTATTTTCTCGCCTCTTCGTGCAAGAGATAAAAGCTCTTCTTCCGTAACCTCTTTTTCGACCCACAAATCGTAGGTTGAAGTCGCCTTTTCTTCCATTCTCATGGCCTCTTTTATATACAGGGCTTCATAGGCGTCATAAACTTTTATTTTCATACTGCAAATATACAAAAAAAAAACGGGACCAAAGATCCCGTTTATAAAGTAAGGACGTACACGCCCGCAACAGGGTACCATGGAAAACTGGCTCTTCGGCACGATGGGTTTCACATCACTTCTGTGGTTTTAACACCGCCTATCCTTCGTAATGCTGCGTCCGCATGGCTTTCAATATATGGCCATGACCGTGACTCTTGGCCTGCCGTCAACGCGCGTCTCTATTCGAACAGGTCCTCACACCGCAGTTACCATTTCTTTCAGCCGAGGCTTACTTATGGTAATGGCCCTTACTGTGTATCCAAACGAAGGCTGAAGTATCAAAGCCTTGATTGGCATACTGAACTCGCCACAAATATACAATTATTTTTCAATAACGTTTACGTACCCCTCTTTTTCCATTTCGGCACATTTGTCGAGAAGTTCGTAATATTTAAACTCCTTGGATTTCCATTTCCTTTCCTTCTTGAACACAAGGAACTGCGAAGTAAAGCTTCTAGAATGAACCTGCCCGTTTTTCATCTTGGCGTTTGAGATCAATCTCGCCTTAGCCTCGAGGATAAATTTGTCAATCATCTTAAAGCCGAGTTTTTCAGCGGCCATAAAACTGAACTCATCTGAATTATGGCGGATTCCGCCCGATATTACGGACTGTTCCTTGAAGACCAATAACCCGCCTTCGTCAAGAACGCGAAAAGCCTCCGATATCCAATGGTAGTATGAATAGTAAAGGTTATCGACAGGGTAATACGCCGCAAATCTCGATGCTATCAATTGAGAGCCCTTTTTCGGATTTTTTGAGGATGGGGCATTTGCGGGCGATATGACGAATGGAAGGTCTATCACTATGCTGCGAATACTGTTGTCGTCAAGAGGAAGCTTGCCCCATTTTTCAATTTTCTTAATTCGCTCATCCTGAGGGAACACATCGAAAAGTATCTCCGGGGTTGGTATTTCATATTTTCCGCGTCCTTCTCCGTAAAATTTCAACTCACTGGCCGTCATGTCACATTCAAAAGGTTTTCCCCCGTTATATAACTGCATTATGTTCCAGAGGATTTCTGTTTGATCAAACGAAATATTCTTTATTATGTTCGAGTTTGTAATTCTCGGTTTTTCAGGATTTTCCTCGTTGTTTGACAAGACGTGCTGCACGAATGCAGAGTTTTGGCTGCATACGGCGTATTGTTCGGTTTTTTCCGTGTTTTCCTCCTCGCTCCACGCAGAGGAGGTTTTCTTGATATCAGAATTGAAATTTGCTAATGAGCATTTTATATTCCACGACATAGTATTCAAATTTTTACAAAAATACAAAAAACACACAAACTTTCCAGACGCGTACGCGCGCATGAAACACCGGAAAGTTTACATTTTTTTTACACAAAGTAATTGTTTAATCTAAAGTTAGTTAATGACTTTAATTTTTCTTTTTCATATATGCGTTCAAGGATCCCGGTATTTCGTTCGCATATTCGCGCGCATGTAATATAGGAATAAGATTTTTATAGGCGAAATTAGGCGCCTGTAATGATGACTTTTATTGTTATACCGTTATCTATCATATTAGGTGTAACAGCAAGAGGATCTCCACTGTAAATGTTTGCGATCTCATCATCATCGTCCCAAGTTCTAAACTGTATATCGGAATCATAAATATCCGTCATATGTTTTACAGTGAAATAAAGTTCATCGCCATCAAATGTTTGAACCGTGCCACGATAAACTTCTTTATCTGAGTAAACTTGGTTTATGAAATTGTATGGCTGGTCTTCTATCGTGATAGTTTTTGTCCTTCCCCATGTGACGATTTTAGCCGTTATTGTACCACTTGGTTCCAAGTATGGTGTTCCATTATGCACAACAACCCTAACGTTCATAGACCCGCATAACATACCGGTTGATCCGTACGTTTTAAGTGTCGTGATGTTTTGGAATGATGTGTTTGCTGGAATGTTTGTAAGTCCATTTCCGTAAAAATCGCCTTGCTTAACTTCGGCCCATGGCACCATTGAAAGATATTCGTCCGGTATTGTTACGGATGTTGAAGAAGTCATTGCCGTAATGCCATCGTAAACGATAACCATTGTAGCCAGCGCGACCTTACTGCTTCCGGAATGGTTATAAAGAGTAACCTCAGCCATTTTCCCAATCGGCACGCCGCTCGCCGGGAAGGATATTTCGGCAGTCCAAGTGATTGTCTTCCCTTCCGGATCAATGCCCGCGTCGGAAACAAGGGAAGCTGAGACCTGTAAATATGGCCTGACGAAAAAATCCGTTTTTGAAAGCCCTTTTGCGTTAGAATCAAGAATGTCCGCTGTTTCAACGAATTCCTCGACAGTGATAGGGGTTTCATCCCATGCATTCATTGCAACTGTCTTGTATCTCACTCCGCCGCGATATACGGCAAGAGCCGTAACCGCATCGCTGTCATTTATTTCGTAAGAATTCACTACCCCTTCGGTTTCTGAAACGAAACCAACATCCAAAAGGGTGTAATTATACACCGGACGTCCTTCCCATAGTGTTTTATTCCCCGCACTATACTCCACCGATGATATAGCGAATGGGACAACGACGGTTTCATTGAGTCCATATATTGCGTTAGAATATATTGTCACGTTTGTCGGCGATGAACCGTCTGAGAAAGAAATTCCATATGTTATTTTGCAACGAACATTGTCATCCTCGCTCAAGTACCCATCTATATAAACAGATACGGCCCCCGTATCACCGGTAAATCCGGCCGTCTCACCCCACAGGATATACGGATTCATTGCAATGCTGTCGGAGACCCTTATGATTTTCTTGGTCTTGCTCGAATTTACCGTGTCTGAATGATACGTTAAACCGGCAAGTTCAAAGTTATCCTTAGGCATATAATATGTCCCGTCAAGTCCGGCTTGCTGAATTTCGTACGGAGTGGCTCCGCTCGGAGGAAGATCCAAGCAGTATTGTTTCAATTCCGTGAGTGAAAGGTATTTCACTCGACCGTTCCTCTCTAATGTTTGGTATTTTGTATCTACGTACATTTTCTCAATTTATAGTGCATTATAAATACCTGAAACGTGTCCGATTTAAGTGAAAATCATCCGTCCATTTCGCGCATGTAACTAATTTGTGCGGATTTTTGTATATTTGCGGTGTTATCAAAATTTATTTATATGGCAAAATATTCAAGAGAACTCGACGAGACCTTGGAGAGAAAAGTCAAGGAACTCGCGAACGCAGCCGGATTCAGGCAAATGGGCATTACCGTTGAGCCAATCCGCCTCAATAGCAAGAAATCTTATGGCGAGGTGATAAAGGCCAATGAACTTGTCACACTTTTCACGGGCGATGCTGATATGCTTTGCGTTGCAATAAATGAAGAACTGTTCGAAAATCTTGATGAACAGAGTCAGGATGTGTTGATCGAATCATTGCTTTCGCAGGTATTCTACGATTCCGAGAAGGAGAAAATCAGCATCATCAAGCCGGAACTGAACGTCGGCCTCGGAATGTACCACAAGTATAAGGAGGTGGCCGTGCAGAAACTCGAACTCGCATATTACACCCTTCAGCAGTTGGAGGAGAAGCGCAAGGAGGAGAAGGCGGCGAAGAAGGCTACCCGTGAGGCCAAGAAGAAGGGACAGTAGCATGGAAGGGAACACTATGATTCCCGAACTCCTTCCAGATGACGTCAGGCTCGAGCAACTCGAGAACGAGGCCGATTCCATTAAGAAAAAGCTGAAAGACATTAAGGAAGAAATCGAGGAAATTGATCGAAGGAAGGTGCGGGTCAGCAAGTATGACGGCAAGTACATCGTGTACGACGATGGAATCAATGCCCCTCAGTATATGCTTGTCCGTAATATCAGGAGGGACAGGGAAACGTATACGGATCACCGTTTCTCGTACCAGATCAGCGGCATCGGTTTTTCCGGCGAGGACACCGGCTACGACGACAGCACGTGGTTCAATTTTGACCTTAACGATGTTTTCTACATCTATGGGGACACGGTGCAGGAGGTCGCGCGGAAGGTCGCGAAGATAACTGAGATTACGCGCGAGCTGTTCATAGGGGCTTTCAAGGAGAAAGTGTACGATATCTCGGAAGAATTCAACGAGAAGATGGAAAAACTGACGTAATCTCGTGAAAAAGTTGTACATTTGTATCCCAATTCGAAACATTGAATACAATCCGTAGGGGGAACAGGCCGGGAGAGCGGTTACCTGAATTGACAGGCACAGTCGGGCGGTACACACTAAGGATAATTGATCAAAAGTCAGTCGCCTCTCTAATGGTGCGTGAAGCCGGAGCCCACGAGGGCAGGCCAGATACCAAAAAGTTCCCCCATTTGATGTTTCACTTGAAACTTTTTGAAACTTGTATATATTTATTTAAGAAAAGAAGGCAAAACACTATGTTGTTTAACAGTTGTTCATATAATCATCTCAATAGCTTTGCACCGAAGTATGATCTCGGCGCAGATGCCGGTATGGGAGGTATGGAGAACTGATATAAACACGCACCCAACTACGCAAGTAGTACAATATATATCACAAACTCCAACCTCCAGCAAGAAAAAGCGGGAGGTTTTTTTATTGTGAATGACAATGGGCCGTTAGTGATAGCCCGGTAGCACACCGGCTCCGCAAGCCGGCAGGAGGGGTTCAAATCCCCTACGGTCCACAAAAATTTGGATATTTAAAAAATTGTTGCTATATTTGCAGTGAACAAAAAATTTGAATATGGTTGATAAATTTGCATTCATTGTGTTGATCGTATTAATCGCGGCGACGGTGGCACTCCTCGCATGGGGCATTTACATGGGAGTCATCTTCGCGAACAACAAACTGTATTGTAAACATTTTCTCAGGAAAGACTGGGATATGTGGGAGAAGATCATTGAAAAGCTAAAAGAACAGAAGGGAACCATCTATGTTTCAAAATTTGATGATAATCCAAAATTGAGTTCATTTCATATTAACATAGAACTTGATTCAGAAAAATATGAGGTCGTTTATTGGGTAAAAAGAAAAGACGTTTCGGTTCATCAGGGCACAGACTGTACGTTATGCGGATTTGACAACTACCATTCCAATATGGCGGCCGAGATAATGAAGGAGAAGATAAAAAGGGCATTTGACAACGCGGATGAAGAAGCAAAACGAATGACTGAAGAACTAATGGGCGAGTGGTGAAAATTAAGTGCATGTGGCGAAGTGATTAACGCGGCGGGCCGCAACCCCGTTATTCGTAGGTTTGAATCCTACCATGCACTCCAATAAAAGTAAAAGATATGGAAAGCGGGGCAGAACGATAGTTTGAAAGAGTATCTCTTCAATGAATGGAAATATAATGTGTTGAAGAAATTTTTGAAATACTTTGATGAGTGGTATGAGAATATCACGGACAATCAGAGAATGTATTTCGAGGCATATATGAACGGTAAGAAAACGCCGTTTTGAAAGTTCTTTGAAAGTATTAACAATATTTGTTAATCATTTTGTATATTTGGTACTACTTATAGTAAACATTGTTTATATGGAAAAGATAGTACTGAAAGAATGCAAAAAGCATGGCTTAACAGATTTTGTCCTTAGGAAAGATGGCGGGTATCGTTGCAAGAAGTGCGCGGTTGAAGCAGTTCAGAAACGGCGTGAAAAGATAAAAAGCCTTGCTATTGAATACAAGGGTGGAAAATGCGAAATCTGTGGTTATGACAAATGTAATGGTGCGCTTGAATTTCATCATCTTAATTCAGATGAGAAAGATTTTGGGATTAGTGCAAAAGGGTATACAAGAAGTTTTGAATCTGTGAAGCGAGAACTTGATAAGTGTATACTTGTTTGTGCCAATTGCCACAGAGAAATACATGCGGGATTGATTGATATTGAGAAATATAGAAATGGGAGCGTAGCTCAGTAGGTTAGAGCAACGGACTGTCTACGGGGTGGTTTACCGGAACAAACCAACTCGGCATAGGCAAGTCGGAGAAGCCGTAGGGGTGAAACCCGGAGTAAGTTAAAAACTTGCAATCGTTGGTTCGAGTCCAACTGTCGAGTCTAATCCGTGGGTCGTGGGTTCGAGTCCCTCCGCTCCCGCAAAGCGCAAAGAGTCTCGCCTTGAAACATAGTCACCGAGACAAGGAAGGGGATATATTATATGCGCAGCCCAATGCAGGTTCGAATCCTGCCTTTGTGCCAAATGAAGTTCATTGACAAGTCTGGGAAATTAGAAATTTGAGCAGGTTTTAGCCAAATATTCCTGCGCCGAATAAATAAGAAAAATGTTTGGACGTGCGGCTGAAAGGCCGTTTAATGGGTAGGTACGCAAGCGGTCAAATCAGCCAGACTGTAAATCTGGTGCCCCAGGCTTCGGGGGTTCGAATCCCTCCCTGCCCACACTACATCGTCCGCGAGGCTAACGGACGTGATTGTTGAGAGGATATTCGTAATGAACATTCCATAGGGTCGCTCCCGTATGGTGTCCTCGAAAGGGGTTTGAGGTGTTTTCCTCGGCGTAATAATGGGCCAGCCCAAAAATGCCTCCACGCGGAAGTAGCTCAGTTGGTAGAGCACGACCTTGCCAAGGTCGGGGTCGCGGGTTCGAATCCCGTCTTCCGCTCCAAATGCAACAGACAAGGCTTAGGCGTATGAGTGACAGAGACTCGTTGACAAGGGTGTCATTTGGCCAATGGCTTGAACGAGAATCGGGTACTTCCGATGTGGGAGCCAATTTAAGAAGCAAATCTCGGCAGGGAAGAGTTTCGGGCGTTATACCAATAAGAAGGAAAGCAACAGGACGGTGGGACGCGAGTGGTTGCATAAAATATATGGTGCGTTAGTTCAGTAGGCTTAGAATGCCGGCCTGTCACGCCGGAGGTCACGGGTTCGAGCCCCGTACGCACCGCCTATTTGACGGAATCAAGTCCAGGCAGCTTAGTGTAACGAGGAAAAGCACGCCCTTTGGGGAGGAGAATCCAGGTAGCCCAGGTGCGAGGGATTTATCGCATCTTCCGTCAAATTTATGGAGCTTTGGCAGACGTGGTGTATGCGCCGGACTGAAAATCCGGAGAACGTGGTTCGACTCCACGAGGCTCCGCCACGCGAATTGGCCGAAATATTAGAGGCGCCCGGGTTGGTCCGGGAGGGAGGTAATAATGATATCCGAATAACTCCTGAAAATATGTGGTGAAAATCCCTTATTCGCGTCCAATTTAATCTTGAAGGATAAGGTGGTGCGAATTGGAAGACTCGTAGGGTAATACCCGGTTCAGGTGAGTAGCCTGCATAGGCGCGAAGTCTATGACTGTCGGTTCGAATCCGACTCTTATTCTGATAGATTTTATGCGGCAGTGGCGGAACGGTAGACGCGCCAGCTTGAGGGGCTGGTGGGAGCAATCCCGTGGAGGTTCGAGTCCTCTCTGCCGCACAAAACAGGCGAAGTTACGTACTACGAAAATGTTACGGTGCGTATATAAACCTGTCCACAAGGACGGAAGGTGATGCATACACGCCGCGCCTTGTCCGCGTATGAGAGTGTTGGAGACGCCCGGAAGCGGAAACTACATTCGGAGATAAGTTAATTTGCAACACGGCTTATTTTGCGGAATGCAAGTCTGCGGAGACACAAAACTCGCTCCCGGGGAAGGGAGAGGAAGTTGGTTCGATTCCAACATACGCGACAATCGCTCTCTTAGCTCAGTTGGTAGAGCACGACACTCTTAATGTTGGGGTCCAGGGTTCGAGCCCCTGAGGGAGCACTGAGGCAGTAGTGAAGTGGCTGAACACAGCGGAGGAGTCCGAAAGCGCGACTATGGACGAGCCCGCTATCCTTGTTTCGGCGCGACGGGGCAAGTCACGTGGGTTCGAATCCCACCTGCCGATGCAATATGGGAACGTTAGAGCAGATGGTAGCTCGTCACATTGTGGCTGTGAAGGTCCTCGGTTCGAGTCCGAGACGTCCCCCACTTATTTTAAGCATTTTAATGCTTCGACTAACGTTTGTTACCTTTTTTGTATATTTATTGAAAAAAGTAATAAATGAAGAAGGTAAAAGATATTTCAGTTGAAGAAATAAAAAATGCGTTCACAGTTTGTTCGACAAATCAAGAAGTTATTAAATTTTTTGGAAGAAAGTGCAATGGCGCCGGTTATCGTTTTGTTGAGCAATTAAGAAAAAAAGCCGGAATAGATTATTTTGATTATTTTAAGAAGCAGGATAAGGGGCATTACGATGCGAATCCTAAAAAATGCAAATGTTGCGGCTCGGTGATTCCGTATGAGCATAGGAGAAATGTTTTTTGCTCCGAAAGGTGCTCAGCCACGTATAATAATATTAAACGCGGCAAAAGAAGTCCCGAAACACGTGCTAAGATATCAGCGGCGTTAAGGGTAAAAACATCCTCTTGCGATGAAGTTCAAAAAATGGCGCAAGCATATCTAGAAAAAACAAAAGTTCACCCATGTAAAAATTGTGGGAAACAAACAAGGAAAGAAGAGTTTTGTTCTGGCAAATGCAAAAAAGAGTTTCTTGAAAAAGAAAAAATAAATGAATGGCTTGGTGGAAAAAATTTTATAAAAGGCGCCACGCAGGTTCCATCATTCATTAAACGATATTTAATGACAATAAATAATAATCGTTGCGAAAAATGTGGATGGGGAGAAGTGAATGAATTCAACGGAAAGATACCGCTTGAAATTCATCATATAGACGGAGACTGTACAAATAATTTGAAAGATAATTTACAGTTGTTATGTCCTAACTGTCATTCATTGACTAATAATTTTGGCAGTATGAACAAAGAGTCCAAAAGATTCCATAGAAAAAAGATAACAAAAGAATAAAAACAAACAAGCCGCCTCGTTTGCTGAATGGCGTTGATCGGCAATGTAATGAAAAGTCGTAGACGGACGAATGCGGCAAATATATCCGTCTAATCTACATTGTGCTTGTTTGTTTTATTTTGGAGGTATGGCTGAGTGGTCTAAAGCGGCACCCTGCTAAGGTGTTGGTCCCCGTAAGGGGGCCCGAAGGTTCGAATCCTTCTGCCTCCGCATATTTTGGAGGGGTGCCGGAGTGGTCGAACGGGGCGGTCTCGAAAACCGTTGACCCTGGTAACAGGGTCCGTGGGTTCGAATCCCACTCCCTCCGCAGGAAATGAAAAAATGGGAACTATATACCTGTTGTCCACGAAAACCTCATATATAATCTTATATTTGTAAACAATAGAATTATGAAGATGTTGAAGAAAATTCTTGCCATATTGATTTCTGCACTCATGCTTTGCTCATGTGCATATATGTTCTATAGGGACTACAAACCAGTCAACGATTACAGTAGTCAAATGGAATTGCTTCAAAAAAATTTTCCCGAGGTCTATAACCTATATAGGAATGGAGATATTGTACTTGATGAGATGTTTGAGTATACTGACGAGAATGGCGTACCCAAAGTCCATATCTCATATCACTATAGATAGTAGAAACTAACAAATAAGGGCTGACTTTCGCCAACCCTTTTCTTTTATCCTTTTGGGGACAACAGGTATATAATCTCCAAAAAAATCTTTCAATTTTTCAGATTTGTTGTATATTTATTAAAAGAAAACAACCTTAATAATATGATGACACCGAAATCAATCAGGAGAATTTCCCCCAAAGCTGCTGCACAGGTACGCCTTGGATGGCCATCGTATATGGAGGTTGGAATTGATCGGTAGAAGAATCCGGAAATAGACAGAAACAACCAGCCTCCAAGAAATAGAAAATCTTGGAGGTTTTTTTATTGAAAAATTTGGAATTTTGATATTTTATTCCTATCTTTGTAAAAAGGAGGATTGAACAATGAAAGAGATTAAGGACAGATTCGTTCCCGCGAACGCTTGGTATTTTGTCTGCGGTTACCTGAACGACACGAGGTATGAGCCGATTTTCCGTCGCCACCTCGAACGTTACAGCGACGAGGAGAAGGATATGTACGGAAATCCAACCCCTATGTACAAGATGGCGTGGATGGACTTCGATCTCTTCAAGGAAATCCTTTGCGAGGCTGGAGAATACTACGCCTCAAAAGCGGAAGAAATGACGGACGAGAATGTTGAGAAATATTTGGAAGTTTGATCAAAAATTCCTATCTTTGCAATGTAACAATTAGGAAAGATATGGAAAAAAAGAAAAAACTTGAAAACGAGCTCATTCGCATGTATCCCGACTTACGTACGGTTATTGAGGATGAAAAATACACTGAAGAAGACCTGTCCAGATATATGCGTTATTGCGCCACCGGTAAGTTTACAAGGATTTCTGAGATGAAGGCGTTTGACGAAATAAAGAAGAAGGCGAAACTTAATGGGGTTGAGTCTCTTCTTTGGAGGAAAGATTTGAACGTGCGCCCTTCGTATGTTGATTTCCTTGGTGCGCATGGAGAAAATGTCACGGAGAAGGCATATGAAGTCGTTACGAAATACGGCTCCTTCAAGATGACAAAGTCTCGAGAAATTTTTGAAGATTGATCAAAAATTGCTATATTTGCAAAAGAAAGTTCATTGAAAATAATGGAAAGACCTCTTAGCTCAGTTGGTAGAGCACAACACTTTTAATGTTGGGGTCGCGGGTTCGAGCCCCGCAGGGGTCACAAAGCAAAATCTCCACCATTCCAACTCAGGGATTGTAGAAAGGTATGGCGTAATTTCTGTAGATTGAGTGTAATACAGAAGGCGGAGATTTTTTGAAATATAAAAAAAAACATAGTCACTATGGGCGAGCCCTCTCGAAGGAAGGGCGCATTAATAAAGTGAGCGATGTACTGACGAGTGAAGCGATAGCTGAAATCCATGGCGTATGTCGAGATACAGAAGTGGGGCGGCCGTGTTTTTTTTGAAATATATTGCGTGTGTGGGCCAACGGCTAAGCCGCCCGTCATGGAGACGGGAAGGAGGTAATAGTGAACAGGATTCGGTATAGCGGCCTGCCTGTCCGGAATAACTCCAAGGAAGCGAAGAGCGCTATTGAAACGCTTCTGATTGTCGGTTCGAATCCGGCCATGCGCACAATGGAAAAGTTTGAGACCATATACGGAAAGCCAAGAGTAGGCAAGGGATGCAGTTTCGTTGGAAGCCCGAATTTCGGCTCGGAGCCTTACCTTGTGACGATAGGCGACAATACGACGGTTTCGTTCGATGTCGCATTCGTTACCCACGATGCCGCGACAAGGGTTCTTAGGAACCTTCCCGGCCGGAATAAGGAAACGGTGATTTACGGCCCGATAAAGATCGGCAAGAACTGTTTCATTGGCTGTAGGAGTACAATACTGCCGAATGTGACTATCGGCGATAACGCGATAATTGGGGCCGGTAGTGTGGTGAACAGGGATATACCTTCCAATACCGTAGCAGCCGGAGTGCCTTGCAAGGTATTGTGTACATTGGAAGAATACGAGAAGAAGCACAAGGACGAGTTCCTGTATATGGTTTCCCTGCCTAGGGATGAGAAGAAAAAATTTTTATTGAAACACTTTAATTTGAAATAAAAAATGTGGTGGATTTGGTTTATACTATTTGTTGCAGTGTTGGCTATCGCGTGTTATCATGTATATGTTTCGGCAGAACATCATGAATTGCACAAGATTAGAGCGGCATTCGAGAAGGTCGAACTTAATATATTGAACAATCTCGAGAGCGAGAGAAACACCATATCGAAAGACGGGGTGACTTTTGGGGAACTTCCGAAAGAAACCGTACAAGGCGCAGGATACGCAGTACAGAAGATCTTTGAAATGTTGGAAAAAGAAGATACAAAAATTGATCATGAGTTTATTGATTATTGCAAGAAAACTCTGACACATGTTTTTCATGGGAAAGAATAGAAACAGGGGTTTGGTGTAATGGTAACATTACGGTCTCCAAAACCGTCGTTGAGAGTTCGAGTCTTTCAACCCCTGCAAAGGGCACAGTCGGGTGAAACGATATATCCCGCAATGTAGTGAAGCCATCAGTGGTGCGTATGGTGGAACGAATAGCCCAAACTGCTTGACCGCTACGCACCTTGCTCAGGCTGAAGCAGCGAGGAAACGGCATCTATACATTGGCCGGATCCGCAAAAGAAGCCCGTTGAGTCTGATGGGGAAAAACTGTCCGCCAACCATTACTCAATGAGACTATAGCTTAGATTAGAAGCGGAGAGTGTGCAACTGCGGGGCGCTGACGCAGACACTACTATAGGAAGGGCGTTGGTTTTCGGTGACGTTAACAGGAACCGAAAAACTCTGGGTGTATATCAGTTGGTAGATTTCCTGATTTGGTTACAGTTAACCAATTGCTGAGAAATTGGCATAGCGGTGTGATAATGGAAGCTCGCAAGTTCGAATCTTGCACACCGCTCGATCAGGAGGCCGCAGGTTCGAGCCCTGTCACCCAGACAAAAGTTCTTTGAAATATAGCAAAAGTTCAGTAGTTCAGGTTGACTTTTTTAGACTTTTCTTTATATTTATATTAGAGAAAGGTTTTAAAATGGACAGCAAAGAAAAACTATTGAAATGCAAAACTATTTTAGAGGCATCTAAAATATTGTTTGGAATAAATTATACAAACGGCAAAGTTAAAGCAGATGTTATTAAAACGTGTTTTGATGCCTATGATGTTGACATACTTAAAGTAATTTCTGAAAATAAAAGAAAGTTTTGTAAAAATTGCGGTAAAGAGATTTTTGGAAATAAAAAGTTCTGTTCACAGTCATGCGCGGCCTCGTACAACAACAAAGCGCGTGGAGAAAGAAGTGAAGAAACTAAGAATAAGATTTCTGAGTCGCTAATAGCCGCAAATTCAAAAAGAGAACATCCGACGGGAAAAAGAGATCCAAAATTGAAGAGGTATCTATATCCACATATTTGTGAAAATTGTGGAAAAGAATTCTTTAATAGCAAAAAAAATCAGAGATTTTGTTCCCCAAAATGCGCGCAATCAAATGAGAAAGTAAAGCAAAAAATAAGAGACAAGGCACTTGAAAAAGTAAAAAATGGATCACACTCAGGATGGAAAACGAGGAATATTACCTCTTACGCGGAGAAATTTTGGGAAAAGGTTTTAGTTGAAAGCGAGATACCATATAAAAGAGAGGACTTTTCGACAAAAAAATATTTTCTTGATTTTCTCATAGAAAAAAATGGTAAAAAGGTGGATCTTGAAATTGATGGAAAACAACATGAATATGACGACAGAAAAGAACACGACAAAGAACGAGATAAATACTTAGCACAATTAGGGTTCATTGTTTACCGTATAAGATGGAATTCAGTGAATACAGAGGAGGGTAAGATTGAAATGAAAAATAAGATAGATGCGTTCTTAAAGTTCGTAGACACCATATAGGGGCATCTATTATCTGAGTTCAATCCGGCGTACAGGCTAAAAACCGGGTATCGCGGAAATTCATCGAGCCGCCCTTATTAAAATGATGTTGCATTGCCGTATGCGTTAATAGCACGGCAGAAAACCGCCCCGATAGTTCAACGGATAGAACGGAAGTTTCCTAAACTTCAAATCTGGGTTCGATTCCCGGTCGGGGTACGCTAATGCCAGATGTGATTACTGGCATACGGTTGGAATCCGTTGGAACGGGGGATAGATATAATAGCGGCTGAGCATAATATTGCGCATAAAGGCTCAGATGTCATGCTGACGGAAGGATGTGGAGTTAATCACCACTCGCGGGCTCGAATCCCGCTATTCCCGCAATAAATTACCGACGATGCAAGTATGGTATGAGGTGCATCGTGAAAAGGAATTGTGGACGCACTACCAGAAGCAATTCCCGCGATAAGGTAGTAAGGTTTGCCTTGTCATAATGCCCTCGTGGTGTAATGGATTAGCACTAGACACTACGGATGTCTCGGTAGGGGTTCGAATCCTCTCGAGGGTACCAAGCAAGCTCTTTAAGTCAAGTGTGAAGTAGGTAAATCACACGGGCAGGGTATGGATACCTACGTCCAAAGCCCATGACAGGTCAGAGCTTCACCTGTCAAATGCCTCCTTAGCTCAGTTGGATAGAGCAACAGCCTTCATACGGAGTAATCTGCCGAAAACAGATTGCAGGGAGTTAAAAGTGGTGAAGCGCATTTAATAAGAGTTCGACTCTCTTCTCCTTGCCTAAGCTGTGGGTCCTGCGTTCGAGCCGCAGAGGGGGTACATACAATAATATGCGAACCCGTGTTATGTGACGGTGCTTGCTGAAACAGTGCAGGTGAAAGGGCATACGCTATTTGTCCGATTGGGCGTAATAAGAACGGACGGCAGGGGAGGTAACGTTACCCCGAAGGTGGTTATACGCTTTGGCAGGTTGGAAGGTGCCGCTGAGGGTTCTCGGTCCACAAACAAAAAGAAGAACTCTGGAAATTCCAAGAGGCCCCCGCATGTGGCTTCGCAAAAATTGGGGTGTGGTGTAATGGCAGCACTACAGATTCTGGCTCTGTCAGTGAGGGTTCGAATCCTTCCACCCCAACAATGGTCAGGTAGCTCAGTTGGTTTAGCAGCACCTGTCTGATACACAGGAGGTCGTGCGTTCGAGTCGCACCCTGACCACAGGACAAGATTTATAAAATTTGCGTTATGATGACTTTTTTCGGAGCTCTTTATGATATTATTTCTGCGTATGTTGACGCATCGTTTGAAGAGGAAAAGCGTCTTGCTGAGCAGGATAGGATCCGGCGAATCAGGAGGGAGGAGGAGCGTCATGAGAAAGAACGCAAGTATCATGAGATGTGGGTGAAGGCTACAGAAGAATCGCTTAAAAACCCTGACGAATGGGAAATTCTTCCTTATGGATGGAGTCCATTTGGAATTTTTATTTAACAATGAGGCTTTATCATTTATCGGAAAAGAATCACGACGGGGAAATTTTCAAGCCAAGGGTTCCCGAGTCTTGTTATCAGGATTGTTGGGGAAACATACTCGAAGATACAAAGACAAAACGCGTGTGTTTCTCGAAGACGGTAGCAGGTGCCGCGCTTTCTACTTCGTTTGAAGAGGGGTATTGCACAAGATATCTCCACGTTCCCGCGGAACCGGAAAAATTGAATGTAAAAAGGGTTCATGAAGTAACGCAGGATGAAGTGGAAGACGGGCCTTATTGTGAAGAGGTGTGGGTGAAACAGAATGTGAAGATGAAATGTATCGGAAAAGTAAGAATTGGATACAGATTCGATTTATCCAAGGACCGGCCGAAAGTACATTTCAAATATTTGGAAAAGTATGAGTAAATTTGTGATATGAAGATATCAACGCTTGCAAAAATAAACAAAGTCTCGCATTATACAATGGTTGTATTGGCTTTGCCGTTTGCGCTGCTAAGCAAACTGCTTTATCTCCCGGTAAAACTGCTTGACATTGCCAATTTGAAACTTGGGAATTGGCTTTACAGGATTTCGGACGAAAGAAATAATGGAACGATTTCCAATGAAGAAATAAAAAACGACCGGTTTATGAACGCATATACGGCCAATTATTGGATCAATAAAGAAAAAATGCCGTTATGAAAGTTAAGAAAACAGAATACAGGGGGTTCGAAATTGAGCAAGGGAGGCTATTTAAGATAATCCTTACCGAAAACGGGCCGATTGCGTGCAGGAGTATGAAAGAGGCGAAGGAAAAGGTTGATCAAATATTGGACGGCGATTTGGAAGGCTGAAATAAAATAGGTAAATTTGGAGTATGAAAATTATAATCCATAAGCCGCTTAAAAAAATGCCGAAAGAAGAATATGAAGATAAGCTCTTATATGATTTTGGCGAATTTAAACGTTTCGGACCGGCGAAATTCATTTCAGAAGATGAAGTATGGCCGGTGGGCACGCATGACGACGATGGAGAAGTAGCGTTTTTCGTATATGGAGAAAGCCAAAATTTCAATGGTAGGAATGGCGGGTTTGAGATAAAATGGGTGGAATATAATGAAAACCTTGGAATGTTTGGCGGAGAGTGGTTTGAATCGTTTGTTATTGACAGTGTTTTTAAGAAAAAAGACTACGATAAGCCAATTATAAATGGGAATATCACAACATATGGGGACAAGTATAAGTATGTATGGCTTTCCATGGATCCGACAGAGGTGGTAAATGATTTCATAAGCAATAATTTTGAAAAAATATTTTTAGACAATAAAGTATGCTACATAATGGGGCGAAAATAAAGTACGGGCAATGGAAAAGTATGAATGGAGGAATATTTTTCCGTCGTATCGTGATATTTGCCCAAAATGGCGGAGACTCCTTACTTCAATATTTTACTGATTCCGTGGATGCTTATAAACAACAGTATAAAACAGTTGTTGAAGGGCGTTTTAATCCAAGGGGAAGGAATAAGGGCGAGAAGCAATCCGATTATGTTGCGGATATGTCAGGTGTGCATGGCGGGGAAGGGCCATCACATTATAGCGATACGGTTATTTCCGTTAATCTTCCAGATGGCACTTATGGAGAGGGAAAAATAAGGATTTCCGACCATGAGGTTGATCCTGGAACTTTCGCTGAAAATAATGACGTTGATATTTGTATTAGCATAGTAGTTGGAAAAGTGGAACGTAAATATCCTAATAAGGAATTTTCTAATGAAAGGGAAATAACTATCATTGAATATGTTCTTGATAGGAAATTTGAGAATAAAGAGCGTATTTTAATGAATATTGCTAATGAGATAACGAAAACAGCAATAAATGGCTGGGACAAAAACACCACCATGGGATTCAAATCCGCTCCAGATATTAGGAAAGTACGAGGCACTAAGATAGATGAAGTTACATTAAGACGAGTGATACGCGAAGAGCTTGAAAGGTATTTTAACAAATAAACCAAAAAAAATGAGCATGGTATCACGATTAGGCGCCGAAGGATTATGGTGCCCGGCTTGCGGGGAATGAATAGACATTGATTGTCTTGATCAAGATGAGATTGACGAGATTGAGGATGGTGGAGATGCTTATTTCATATGCCCTTGGTGCGGAGAAAGTTTTTACGTAACGCGCCACGATTGATTTGGAATAACCGGAAATTTTCGGTATATTTGCAAAGGAAGTTCATTGACAATACGGATAGCAAGATAGAGACTTAATTTCACCTGTGTCGGAAATTCAATGGTGGTTACATTTGGTTCTCGGTAAGCCGAGCCGACTATGTTACGGAATAAGCGTGCCGCGTGCAGGGACGGTACGAGCGCTGATGGGGAGCGTAATAACGGCGTGTGTGGCGCGAAGATGCCCCATTCCACACAAATTGGTTTGGTAGCTCAGAAAGGAAGAGCAGGCGCTGCCCTAAAGACATTAGATGCGCGTAAGGTCGTTGGTTCGAATCCAACCCATTCCACAGTCTTGTAGTTCATCTTATCCATTACGCGAAGCAGGAAGGTTGAAATAGTTCCTAGACTGTTGCGAAAGGAATTCAATTAGAGAAGGGATTCCGAGTAACCACGTAATAAAATGTATGGAGAGTATCGTTTGAGGGCAGCGTCATTAACTCTAACAATAGGGCGTATGGGCAACGAAAGGGTACATGCAGGTTTCGCACCACGAAAAACCCCGTGGGTTCCGCTGTGACGACAAGAAAGATGAATGGGTAAAATAACAACGGGAAGTTTAATTGGAAGAACACCTCCACGTTCCGCGTAGCTAACGGGACCCACATGGAGGAGGCCGAAAGGAACTTAATCGGGCTGATTCTAGACAGGTCCGGCAAAGTTTGGGGGTTCGAGTCCCTCACCGTTGACAAGTTTAATTTTTAAAATTTGTGTTATGAAAGGCAGTACCAATACGAAGCCGTTCAAAATTTTTCAAATAAGATGGGCCGAAAAGCTTGGTTATGAGGATTGCCCATATTTAATAAGATGGACGTTCATCCTTTTCGGGTATTCAATGAGAATCCATCATTGGCTCAGGAGCGATGACAATAGGTATTTTCATGACCATAGCGCAGACCTTCTGAGCATAGTTTTGAAGGGTCGGTATTGGAATGTAAAGCCTATCGTGCCGAATCGGTCGCCGAATAGTTTCGTAACTGTGAAGGCTGACGATGGGACTCCTGTGGTGACGAAAAATGTGCGGGAATGTTATGTTGAGGGAATTTTTAATTCATGGCATAATTTCTTCCATATGGGGAATTCGATTTGGTTCTCGAGAGCGGAGGATCAACATTACCTGAAGATTCCGAAGGGAGGTGCTTGGACACTCATGTTTGAGGGCCGTCCGAAAATAAAGTGGGGATTCTTTGTGAATGGGCACAAATGGAGGCCGTTGAGATACTTCCACAAGTTTGGAATCAGGCAAACGGCGGATTATCAATAAAGCACTGATTGACGAATACAGCACAGTCGTTGCGCTAATAAAGTAGCAAAGTGGATATTAAGAACTCCACGAGCAAGTTAAACTCTTGCATCGGTGCAGACATATTCCGCTCGAAGAGCGGATAACTGGGTGGCCGCTTCCCGCCAAAGCGGTGGTCCTTCGGGACCTAAAAGAGCGTTTGTGTAACATTAAACCCCGAGATGGGCGGGTAGAACGGGGCCGCCGCATGAACGTCTGTCGAGGCATCCCGCGGCCAACAAACGCGGGAAATCGGGCGATTAGCTCAGTTGGTTTAGAGCACCTGCCTTCTACGGATTTATCCACCGAAACGGATATTTGCGTATTATGGGAGAAAACGTGCGTCAGTTGTTTCGCGGAACACGCCGTTTACGTTCGAAGCGTAGTTTACGCGCACAAGCAGGGGGTCGTAGGTTCGACTCCTACATCGCCCACAAAGAGATACTGAAAAGAGCTCCTTTAAGTTGCTATTACGCGTGTGGCAATGGAGTACGATTAGCAGCGGTGTGAAATGCAAGAAACGTTCGCACAGTCAGTAACAACATGGGATAGTTGCAAATATTCTATGGCTCTCAATATACTCGGCCTATTAAATAGGTTTCCCGGACTACATGAGAAGGGGCGAAGCGAGCATAACCTGGGCGGTGACGTTCAATGGCGGTGGGGATACCGGGAAACGTACGAATCCCTCGTTAATGTAAATGGCGTAAGTATAAAAACGGTTCACGAAGCTAGCCTTAAATCGTAGTGCGAAAATAATTCAGTACCCTTGTTTATACATGAGCGGTAGGATGGAGAAGCGGCAGCGGAGATAAAGCGGTGATGAACCTGACACCAATTTTGTAATTTTTGCTTGGGCTAAGAGGACGAAACAATAAAACCTGCTGAACTATGATATAACCCGAACGGCAGTAGGGTCCCCTTGGGCGGTGTTTCAAATACCCAAGCGGCGAGGTTCGACTCCTCAACGCGATAGATTCCACAAAGGGGCTGTTATAAACTGAGCGCATGGTTGGACACGGGATGCGAAAGCACAGCCAATCAGTTACCTCGGTATGATGCAGAGCCGTGGCGCGCAGCGGATCGTAGGAAGCGGAAGCCTCTGAGGAAACTCAAGCCCCGTCCGGAGCGTATGCCGGCACAGTTTATCCGTTCTGTGTTTGTGAAAAAATGGATATTTTGGGCCGGTAGCTCCAATTGGTAGAGCGCTAGATTTGCATTCTAGTTGTTGTGGGTTCGAATCCCATCCGGTCCACCAAGATATCCATCCTGTGGGCGGACGATATATGCAATATAAAAAGAATAATCTATGCCTAAAAAATAAGAATGGGTGGAGGCTTATATTGGTCCCAACAAGGCGCCGGGAATCGTAACACGGTACACTACTATCGTTGCCGGCTGAATCGTAAGTCAGCGTCGTGCTACAGGGCGATGTCTGTAGCTTTAATGCGGGTATAGCACAACGGCAGTGCGTCAGCCTTCCAAGCTGAGGATGTCGGTTCGATTCCGATTACCCGCTCCAAATGCCGCATTCGTCTAGTTGGCCTAGGACGTCAGATTCTCATTCTGAAGATCAACAGTTCGAATCTGTTATGCGGTACAAAGCCGAGATGGGGGAATGGTAGACCCAGTAGACTCAAAATCTACCGTCCGCAAGGACGTGCGGGTTCGACTCCCGCTCTCGGCACCTACTCAAACAAGATCATTGACAAAATATCAACACAAAACCCATCATCCGATAAAAAGACATTGGTTGCAAATGAAAGCATCCTCCCAATGTCAATTGGTTAATCCTGATTTGTCCCTGTAAAGGATAGGAAGAAGACGATTTCAGAGATTGTATCCGTAGAATTTCGAGACCAAGCGCGAAGGCGTAGATGGAGCGTACATGATGGGCCCGCGGGGTAAGGCGGCAATAAGGGCAGCGGGTGAGATATTTTGATTATTTAAGTTTCATGAAATGGAAAAATTCAAAAAAATACTGAGCGAGGAGATGAGCGTGGCGAACGAGGTTATTAATATGACCAACGATGTTTATGCTCTAATATGCGAAAGTATAAAGAATAAAGAGTACGCTAATGACGGAACCGGTACGGTGAGGACGTCGTTCAAGGGGTGCAAGATAACAATAACATATGAATATCTTAACTTCAACACCCCGGAAGAGTACAAATATGCCTCAAACGGAAAACTTGGATATGGATGGAGTGTTTTCATTGACAAGAGATTGTCGTTAATGAGGGTTCAGATATGTGCTGTAAGCGGAACCATACAGAAAGACTTGGCGCTCGACACGATTCAGCACGAGATTGAGCATATCTATCAACAATGCTTGTCTCAGAAAGAATTTGGAGATTCTTCAAGATATGCCGGTATTAGGAAAGATATGGAATCGAAAGATCAAAACATATCCAAAGCGGGACGGATAATGTACGGTTGCATAAAGAGTGAACAGGAGGGGTATGCGAATGGCCTTTACTCGTTTTTAATGTCACAGCATGGACCAAAGGCTGAGGACTTCCTCCAAAAAAGCCCCGCTTGGGCGCTTTATGAGGAAATGAAGGATATCCTGTCAGAAGTTAAAACGAATAAGGTTCTTGAGAATTACTTGTTGACGAGATATGGCGCGACGGTTAAGGAACTTAAATATCGCGTAAACAATTTTCTAAGGAGAATCGCGAGGGTTGTCATGAAGGTAAATTACGACAAAATGTCGAAACAGAATTGGAGATAACATAAAATATTCGTATCTTTGTATCGTGTTTGGCCCGACTGCAGCGGGAACGAAGATGGGAAGGCCTCTTCAAGAATGCTTACTTTCCTCCAAATCGTAGGTTGGCACGGTTAGGTCTCCGGGGTTGGTTTCAAAAAGACCATTATGCGGGATTAGCTCAGTTGGTAGAGCGTTGGCTTCCCAAGCCGAAGGTCGCGAGTTCGAGCCTCGTATCCCGCTCCATTAGTTCATTGAAAATAATGCGCCTGTGGTGGAATTTGGTAGACACCCCAGACTTAATAAACTTGAGTGCTCTGAGGGAAACCTCGGATGTAGAACCTCCCTAATTCGGTGAAGCCTAAAGGAATACAAGTGGTTGAGACCCACTATAAAAACGGGTAAACTCATGGTAATACCGAGCCAATGTTAAAACCTTGAATTTATATCCGGAACTTCCTGCATTACTTCATAATTGGAAGCGGGCAAATTATTCAAGAGATAATAGACAGTGTGTAGAGACGAGATACAGGAGGGGCCTAAGTTGAAATTTTACAAGCGGAAATAGAATTTTAGAAGTGAATTGACACGATGCGGTTTTATCCGAGGCTTAAAGGCGCTGAAATAAGCTTGTAAATCTAGCTAGATTTCAATATGGCTAAGAGACAGTCCAGACCACAAACGATTTAGTGGGTATTTTGAAAAACCCTAATTTCTGTTCTCGCGTCCATTGTCTCGGCGTAGATAATGGTTTGAGGGCTAACAGAGTGCTATTTTGGTAGCGAAAGCTATAGTGGTAAGAGGATCTGGTACCGAAAGGTGTGAGGGTTCGAGTCCCTCCGGGCGCACAAAACTCCATTATATGATTTGTTATGCTTGAATTTAATGAGAAAGAGATATTTACTCGTGCTGAGGTGCTGGAAATAGCGCGAAGGAGCGCCTCAATTGCGGGTTATGACGCAAAAACCGTATGGAAGTTGGTGAATATGCTTGAGGGTCCCGCGATGTTTTCTTTTGACATACCGAATTGCGGGGTTGGGATAAGAAACCTACACGGGTTACTGAAATTCAACAACATCCTCGGAAAGAAGGAAGATATTTATGATGGATTTGATGAAATGTACCAATCGGTAGAATAGTTCATTGAAAAATAACAGCCGGCTTACGCTGATAACCTATACTTAGGGATTACAGACTGAGACACCCCGTATGCGGATAGGTGCCGGCTTTTTATATAGGCAATACGCCAAGGTGAGGGCCGTTTTAGAAACATTCTCCCTAAAGTGGTTGGGAAGGAAAGGCGGCAGAATATTGGATAAGGCGATTGGTTCGCGTTAGGCTTGTGAAAATCGTGCAGGCGGGGAGCCGAGTGTCCGTGACTTCGGAAATCGGACGCGTATTGTTTTTTTTGGAGAGTTGGCCGAGTGGTTTATGGCGGCGGTCTTGTTAGTTCGAGTGCCCTCGCAGGAATGCGAGGAGTAGAACCTCCCTAATTCGGTGAAGCCTTAACAGGTAATGCTGATGGTGACGCCGAGCCAAGCAGGCAGTTTTGCCGGGCGTGTGTAGAGACTTTACAGGAGGCGCCCAGAACGGGCGAAGACAAAGTCCAGACTACAAAGCGAAAGCAATGTACGTAAGGAAAACCGTTGGCCCCGAAAGGGGCCCGGGGGTTCGAATCCCTCACTCTCCGCTAAACAAATTGGGGATGTTTTGGTTTTGACAGCAATGCTGATGAGCCGTAAGCATGCAGGACTTTGTAGGTAGTCCTTAAAAAGAATCTTCGAACAATTAGTTGGCAACAACACTTATGCAATGGCTGCTTAATCTACCAAGTAGATAGGCTTAATCCATTCTCGCCAAGGCAGCGGGAGGACCATTGTCCTCGTGAATTTTTCCGCGATTGGTTCACATTATGAGGGCATCATTAGATTGCGGGCGGCTGGTTATTTTCATTCGTGTAGCCAGTCTACGTTCCAGAATGATATATTGGCTGCTTGGGCGAGTTTCCCACCAGCGACCAATGAAGCTTAAAGGAAACTAAGCATGTAGAAAGCGATTTGTTTGCTTGTTTGGACGAGGGATCGTGCCCCTCCATCTCCACATTTTATAGTGGACATTAACAGATTTGGTTTAATAGCAATATCTGTTTTTGTCCACATTATATATTTATATATAGTAATGTATAAATTATGGAGAAAAAAAGAAACTATAAAAGAAAAACCGTTTTAATTAAATGTGATCATTGTGGGAAGATGTTTGAGAAAGTTGAATCAGAAGTTAAACGAAATTCAAAAAATGGAAGGCATAATTACTGCTCACGAGATTGTTCCGTAAGGGGCGCGGCAGCATCTAGAACTGGAAAAAAACGTGGCCAAGCCACAGGGAAGTCCCTCGAGCATTTAAAAGAGATTTGTGGAAATAGAAGGGATAGGTATACTCCATATAGATACACATATAGGTGTATTAAAAGTCGATTTCAAGATATAGATATAACAATCGATGATTTAGTGGCGCAGTGGGAGAAACAAAAGGGTATTTGCCCATATACGGGCTACAGACTTATTTTACCCGAAAATGGCAACATTAAAAAAATTGATTTTTTCCATAGAGCATCTTTAGACAGAATTGATTCATCCAAAGGATACATTAGAGGCAATATACAGTTTGTGTCGACACCGATAAATCTTTTGAAGCAAGAACAAAACGATGCAGACGTCAAAAAATTTCTAAAAGATATATCATTATTCACGTCTAAATTATAAAAAACGGTATTTATATACAAATCAATAAAAAACCAAATACTTACGTTTATGATTGGAACAATGTTAACAGTAACGGTCGCCAGCCTGCTCAACCAATTGGTTATTGCAGTGCCGGCCATTATACTTGCTTCGAGCACATTAACATCCGCTCTTCAGGGTGTGTTCAATATCAAGGAAGGCAAGCTTGCACATATTTTGTCTTGGGTTATCGGCGTATTGACCGGTGTATGCTTCGTTGCATTCAACGGACTGACCTTCGGGGCCCCTGTTTGGCTTGACTATGTTCTTGGCGGAGTTTCCGGCCTTCTCGGTGCCGCGGCATCAAACGGCCTATACGATTGGGAGACATTGAAGAAGCTTTTCAATGCCATAACGAACATTTTCGGAAAGACGTTCCACGGAGAAAACTTCGAGCGGAAGCAGTAATTCGTGCATAAAAGAATTGACGAGGCTCCGCTTTGCGGGGCCTTTGTTTTTATCCATTTTATTTCGTATATTTGTGATCAAGCCGGAGTAGCTTCAATGGTAGAGCACCTGTTTCGTAATCAGGGGGTTGCAGGTTCGACTCCTGTCTCCGGCTCTTTTTTATAGTTTGTATAGATTTGTTAATTTAGTATGGAAGAAGTAAAACAGCCTGTTAATTGCGATTTTACCAATGTAATGGCAATAAAAACTACAATAAAGAAAGGAAAGGAAGAATTAGTCGATACTTTCCACAACCTTATAGAGGTTTTCAACAAGACAAATTACCTGACAGACCAGTTTTATATTTCTCTATTTTTTTGGACGTTCGGCGTCCCGTGGTCAAACGAACTTCTTTGGTTAAGGTTTGATGAAGAAGGGAATCCAAAAGTCAAAACCTCTTCAGAGGCCTCAGGCAACGACCTGTACCGCATTGACAAGGGCAGCATATCTCCGTTGTTCGAGAGGGCCATTTCCGTTGTAAAGGACACTGATAACACGTACGTATTGTTTTATCCGGAGGCGATTGTTTGCATATGCGTGTATTCCAAGAATGCGGTCATTAATAAGATAATGACGAACTACGGGCCGGAAGATATCCAATACATATTCAACGACATTAAGCCGTGGAAAGAAGATATTGAAACATCTAAGTTCCTGATGGCTGTATATAGTCCGAACGCTGGGATTTATACAAGGGAAGAGTCATTGGCGAAAACCGACGTCGATATCGAAAAAAACTATAACGACGAT
>Ga0256405_10003034_pt1 | contig 36059 bp, 34 predicted proteins | sample RumenRJG_02DNA_FD_189096 | JGI IMG/M metagenome (GOLD analysis project Ga0256405, IMG submission 189096) | Bovine rumen microbial communities from Lethbridge, Alberta, Canada - RJG_02 | ecosystem: Host-associated > Mammals > Digestive system > Stomach > Rumen | place: Canada: Alberta...
CATCGTGGGGTAAGGGGATGGTGGCTACATATTGATGTTGTGCTGTTGCTTTTTACTGAAAGCTGCTACTAACGACTCATAAATCTACCCTTAATCGTGTATTGGATGATAGTTGCGGATTTTAGGTCTATGAAGCAACAACAAGAGCTATATTGGGTTATCCTATAGTCGATAAGGAGTATAATCGTTCTGAAGGCTGGGAATTCTTATTCTCTATGAAACAGAATGAATTTTTTGTATTCCCAAACGAGAAGACAGGTTTCAGTCCACAAGAAACAGACTTGATGGATGCTAACAATTGGAGTACTATAAGTCCTAACCTTTATCGTGTTCAGAAGTTTACTACGGGTGATTATGGTTTTAGACATCACCTAGAAACAAATGTTGAATCAGAAAACGTATTACGTGACATCACTTGGAAACGCATACGATCTGTTCAAGGCTTAGATGGTGTTGTAAAAGTGCGTTTAAATCATCTTGGAGAAATTGTTGCTATTGGAGAATATTAGCCTATGATTAAGAAAACCCTATGTTTCAGCAATCCTACATATCTCTCACTGAGAGATGCCCAATTAGTAATAAGGCTGCCAGAAGTTGAGAAAGCAGACATTCTTTCAGAGGACTTCAAGAAGGCTAACGAAATTACGCGTCCTATTGAAGACATTGGAGTGGTGGTGCTCAGTCATAAGCAAATCACCATCACTTCGGGGGTACTTGAAGCCCTGCTAGAAAATAACAGTGCTGTCATTACCTGTGATTCCAAATCAATGCCTGTTGGATTACTATTGCCTTTAGTGGGAAATACTACACAAAATGAACGTTTCAGAGACCAGTTAGATGCCTCACAACCTCTACGCAAACAATTGTGGCAACAAACCATACAATACAAGATACGTAACCAAGCAACCGTACTCGCTCAATGCACCAATACAGAGACAAAATGTATGCTTGTATGGGCCAACGAGGTTCGGAGTGGTGATCCAGACAATTTAGAAGCTCGTGCTGCTGTGTACTATTGGAAGGGGCTATTTGGAAATATACCAGGTTTTATCCGAGACAGGGAGGGAGTTGCACCAAACAACCTGCTAAACTATGGATATGCCATACTTCGAGCCGTAATAGCCCGCTCCTTGGTAGCAAGTGGATTACTACCAACCCTTGGCATTCACCATCACAACAAATATAATGCATATTGTTTGGCTGATGACATTATGGAGCCATATCGTCCATACGTTGATCGACTCGTTTATGATATTGTGGAGCAATATGGTGAAGATGTAGAATTGTCAAAAGACATTAAGTCTGAACTACTCTCCATACCTACTCTTGATGTAGTTATAGGAGGTAAGCGTAGTCCACTGATGGTTGCAGCATCGCAAACCACAGCTTCTCTTTATAAATGTTTTAGCGGCGAACTTAGGAAAATAGCTTATCCTGAGATGACATGAATTCAAGAAGATTCAGCGAATACAGAGTTATGTGGCTCTTAGTTTTATTCGATTTACCAACAGAGACAAAGAAAGACATCAAGGCTTATGCCAAATTTCGCAAACGCCTGATTCAAGATGGATTCACAATGTTTCAGTTTTCTATCTACGTTCGCCATTGCGCTAGCATGGAAAATGCTGAAGTTCATCGAAAACGGGTAAAAGCCATTCTACCAGAATTTGGAAAGGTAGGAATCATGTGCATAACAGACAAGCAATTTGGTAATATTGAATTGTTTTTTGGAGCCAAACCACAATTGCCAAATGCCCCAGGGCAACAACTAGAGCTATTCTAGAAAAGGAGGAATCCATTACATCATGAAAACCTCCTTTTACTTTGCACCATTTTTTATTTTCTAATTCTCTTTTCAACAACCTGATTATCAACTACTTCCTGAAATCGAGTTGTCTATGCAGGTGCAAAGATACTAATTTTTTAGCAAATCACAACGAGCCAGCGTCTCGTTGGCGTACTGGAGCGGTTGTCTATGCAGGTGCAAAGATACTAATTTTTTAGCAAATCACAACGTGCGGATCATGCTTTCATCGTCACTTATGTTGTCTATGCAGGTGCAAAGATACTAATTTTTTAGCAAATCACAACTTTTATAGTGCTTGTTACCCCACATCGCCAGTTGTCTATGCAGGTGCAAAGATACTAATTTTTTAGCAAATCACAACCCACCACCGTACAGAATTTGGCAGTAGCGGTTGTCTATGCAGGTGCAAAGATACTAATTTTTTAGCAAATCACAACCGTCGGCACGCTCTTGCTCGGTGGTGCGGCGTTGTCTATGCAGGTGCAAAGATACTAATTTTTTAGCAAATCACAACCGTCGGCACGCTCTTGCTCGGTGGTGCGGCGTTGTCTATGCAGGTGCAAAGATACTAATTTTTTAGCAAATCACAACGCAGTGCCTTGATAGTGTCGGCATGGTCTGTTGTCTATGCAGGTGCAAAGATACTAATTTTTTAGCAAATCACAACCTGGTGAGCATCTATCCACAGTGCGCCGGTGTTGTCTATGCAGGTGCAAAGATACTAATTTTTTAGCAAATCACAACGTCTGGACTCCAAAGGCTGGTGGCGACCCTGTTGTCTATGCAGGTGCAAAGATACTAATTTTTTAGCAAATCACAACAGGTTAACTTGAACTTTCCTCACCCTCCTTGTTGTCTATGCAGGTGCAAAGATACTAATTTTTTAGCAAATCACAACGTGTCGCTCGTCTTTTGCCGTGAAATAGTGTTGTCTATGCAGGTGCAAAGATACTAATTTTTTAGCAAATCACAACCGTCGGCACGCTCTTGCTCGGTGGTGCGGCGTTGTCTATGCAGGTGCAAAGATACTAATTTTTTAGCAAATCACAACTACGTCAGGATGCTGCTGAAGAATGGCAGGTTGTCTATGCAGGTGCAAAGATACTAATTTTTTAGCAAATCACAACATACCGGCGACAATCTTCTCCGCTTCCTTGTTGTCTATGCAGGTGCAAAGATACTAATTTTTTAGCAAATCACAACTCATAAAATTTCGGTACGTTCCGCAAAACAGTTGTCTATGCAGGTGCAAATTAAAGAAATATTTAGCAAACTACGTTCAATGTGGGCTGTATTTTTACATTTTTTATCGCAATGTCTGGATTTGGACGATTCCGCCAATGGAGGTGACGTGCAATTGGGAGGTCCAGTCTGCCATTGCGGTGGTCAGTAGGCCGCAGAAGGCTAATAATAACATCATTCGTTTCATAATCATTTTCTTTTTAGAGGGTTTAATCATCTATTGATTTGTAAAGGTACGAAACAAAGATGAAAAATGGAAGAAACGGCATGACCATTTCTTCCATTTTACTTTTATTGGGAATTGGAGAATAAAATTGAGACAATTTCATTAAACTCCTCAACTTTTTCATACAAATGGGGATTGTCTTTTCGAGAGATGATTGCCATAAAATTCATCTGCTCTTCCATCATACCCTCTGCTGTCTGTATAAAATACCGATCCTTATGCTCATACGTATTAAACCACCTGACAAAAAGACGATCTCGAAAGACTTGTTTCTTGTCACCTGTCTCAGTAATGTAGAGCATTACATCATTATTTTGTTCAAAGAACTCTTCAACAATAGTAATAAGTGTTTGTTTGAATTTTGGATCCAATGGTGAGCGTTTGTGCTCTCTATTCGTTATATCAAGAGCATAAGCCCCACTTGGTACAATCGAGAAGTCCTCTTCTAAACTGATATTAAATTCTATTCCAAAATCTGTTTTGAAATAATAAGTTTGTGGTTTGTCATCTCTCTGTCGAACCCTGTAGGGTGCATGCAGATTGATAATATCCAATCTGAGCGTGTTCATAGTAAGAAAGATTTAAGGGTGAAACTTTAATTGTCGAAGAATCCTTGTTTACTCAACATCTCCAACTCAATTCTTGCCTGCGTCTGACGCTCTTTCTTTCTACGCATGAAGTCCTTGAACGCTTCAATGGCTTCCTCACGTGTTCTTTTTACTTTAGTTTCCATATCGATTTTTGGTTTAAAATGATTATCTCGCCGCAAAGATAAGATTAATTTTTGAATGCGCCAAATATTTAGAGGAATTTTTATTGCTGGGCGTTGGTGCGCATCTGGTTGAAAACGGAGGTAACAAGTCCCTGGAATCTCATTTCTGTCTCCTGACGGATGAAGCCCTCGGAGATATTCGGATATTTCTTCACCAAACGGTCGCCAATCTGTACCACTTGATCGTGAAAGGCTGTTGAAGCATCTGCCCAGGGATTACCCGGATAATTGACTGGCGGGGGAAATAGTGAATCACGAAAAGAATAGATGGTGGAGTGGTAGGCTTTGTCAATGAGCCACACCATTTCCTCCTTGCATAGTGTTTGCTCGTCTTTCTTCGGAGATTGAGGGAGGATCATGGGGACTGGTTCATGATTCTGGTGAGCAGAATCAAGCGACCCGTCCCTTTGATTCCCTTGATTCCCCATCTGTACGACGGAATCCGCTGGTGTCTTCTGAATTACTGGGGCTACAGCTTCTCGATGGGATAGCGGGCAATGGCATCGAGAGTGCTGGTATGGGGCATTCGTTCATCTTGAGCAAAGCCGAGAAGCCGTTTCAGCGTTGTTGCCCCAATACGAACACCCGTCTTGCTCTCAATATCGAGCGACATAAATTCACAGTCTGACGGTTGCCGGAGTTCATTTCCGGACTTCTCTTTCAACAGTTGTATAATATGGAATGGTAGTTTCATTGTGAGCTGTATTTTTTGCAAAAGTACACATTTTTGTTGAATTTAGCCACTCCATACCCCATCTTTCTTCATTTTAGGGTGATATTTGTTCATTATACACTCTATTTAAGGGCAAAGGTGAGGAATTTATTTCCTGACTTCGGCGATGCATCACCCAAAAACACTAATTGAGGTTGGACAGGAGCTCCTGCATCAGACTATCGTAAACTGACCGTCTGCTATTTTGAGAATTTTTAATCCAAAAATACAAAAAGTATCACTATTTGATGTAATTATCTGAATCTCAATAGTTTATGTGTAGTGACACTTTGTTGCAAAGTTACACTAAGTATCACTATTTTGAAATTTATTAACATGCATAGATAAACTAGATACCATTTTCTCGGATTTATGGGTATAGGGAGCGCAATAAAAGTTGCAGGCTTTGGTATAAAGAGATATTTGCCAAAAAAGCAAAACAAGTTGTTTTGGTATGAAAGTAAGTACCTATAAACACTGAAGAAGTGCCACTTTACACAGCAAAACAAGTTGTTTTACTATCGCAAAATAGTAGTGACACTTCAAGAAAAAGTATCACTATATCTAACATGCTTACTATCTGTTAGTTAAGTTAAATAGTGACACTTTTCGCAAAAATCGAAACTTTCTTTAGAATCAATTATCAGCGTCCATTCTTCAAATTGACATGAAGACTGAGAATTTTTGAAGATTATTTACTCTTTAAGCCAAATAAACAATTGGTTTTAGTTTTTTAGGTTAGTAATGATGTATGTAGGGCCCGCAGTGATGCAGGCCCTACATGCGTTTATGAGATTCTGGATCGGGGGTAACTTGTCTTTTCCCTTCAGTTTGAACTTGTGCAATTTTTGCACAGGTTGCCTCTCGTTCTAATTCATCAGCTCTATAGATATTGTTGATGTGACGAACTATTGAGGTTCTGTCTGTTTCAAACAACTCTGCCATCTGAGCCTGCGTCAGCCACACCGTTGTAGTCGTAGGGACTGGTGCTTGGGTATGAGGCTGCTATAACTCAATTACCCCAAGGCTATCTTAGTCAATGATGAATCAATGCTGCGTAATCAGTATTTCTTGCGATTTCCTTTCCCTTCTCTGTTGCGAGTCTATCAGGATCTGGAATAATACCTACTCGCCATAAGTCCAGGCGATCAGAATCAAAGCAGGCGTCAATAGTGGGATTACCCGTTTTGTGCTCTATGGTATGAAGACGGCATGCTTCTTTCAGCAACCCGATCTCCTCATCGGAAACATCCTTCAAATATGTATTCCGCAACGTATCAATCCATACTGCCGCCCGCTGACCATGATCAAGGTCCTCCCAATCATCCATACGGCAAGAGTCATGAAGGTAGGCAAACAATCCCACTACAAGAGGATTCACGCCTGGGGCTAACAGTCGCTGCCCATTCTCATAGACACGATCCCAATGACTTATTCCATGTATTTTTCCAAGTGTCCATTGCGAGTGTACGTACTCACGTATTTCTTCTATAATCTTTTGCATATTCGTTTTTAGTTATTCATCGCGCGCCGTGAGGTATTTCGAGTACAAAGATAACAAAATTATTTGTTATATCGTACTATTTTAAGAAGATATTTTTGTGGAAATTCAATTTTCCCGTTTCGAGTCAACGCGGCATGCGGCACTGCGGCAGCTGATCACCTCTGATCCTGCTGCGATAAGAGGGGTTGCGGCTTGTTCACATCATCACAGGCGAAAGCTTGAGATCAGCAGGGAGTGCATGGCGATTGAGGAATAGGTAGGTGGTATTCAGGGCGATATAGTCGCGCGACATATACCAAACACCTTTGTACTCCCCACTCTGCCCCCAGGAGTTCTTTACCATATAGTAAGGATGCCCCTGTTCGTCTATGGCCTTGCCGTAGATGAGCATGACGTGGTCGTAGGTAAATTGCCAATTGTCCCATTGTTCCTGCCGCAACTGTTGGGTGGGCTTCACGCCTTCTGGCAGCATAGCCAGTCCTGTGCGCGTAAAATCGCCTGTCACGTCGCCGCCCCAAGCCACCGTGTAGCCTGCATCAATAGCCTTGTCGAGCACATCCATCAACTGCTCTATAGGGATGTTGTAACTCGGTTTCAGTCGCCATTTGTAAGGTGCCTCTATCACAAACCATTGGTTGAACGGATGATGCGTATAGCTGGTCAAGCTGACGTAATCGTCGAGGTTGAGCGAGAGACTCTCAGCAAACGTTTTTGGCGTGTATGTCTTTCCCTGATATTCAAACTTCTCAGGACAGCGACCTATATAGCGTTCGATGACAGCTTGCACACTATCCTGCCAATGAGCCTTGGGGGCCTTGGTATCCTTAACAACCATACTGCTTACAGTACGTTCCAACTCAGGGAAGAACACCTTGAAGTTGGCCAGCGAATCGCCCGTCAACGAGCCTGGTGCAGGCATTGCGTTCTCTGGGCAGATGCCATGCTGACGTATCACCTCCAGCACATCATCACACGAGCCACCTTCTGAAATCTGACTATAGCCATGCATACGCACATAGTGGGTAGCGTTGTCCATATAGTCGTTGTTCACCACAAACATCTCACACAGATCGTATGTCTTACCCGTCTGTCGCAGTATCTCGCTCTCAAAATAGCCCAATGTGGCGTATGCCCAACAAGTGCCACTACGATACTGATTTTTCACGCTGGTTATCGGGAGTTCCTTCACCGTAGTAAACGATTTCTTCACCTGCGAAGCAATGGCTCCGCGCTGTAGATTCTCCTGTGCCGATGCTGTTGTCGCCATCAGCATCATTGCAATGACTGCTTTATAATAATAATGTGACATAAACTAACTTCAGAAAAAAAATTTATTCTTTGGCCGTAACGACGGTGACGATATAAGCACTGAGGAGGACGAGGATGCCCGCAACGGGTTTGTCCCAGGTGAGGATGTCCTGTCCGAGGATGATGGCAATCACAGAGGCGACAACGGGCTGGAGATTGGTGTAGATGGAGACGGTCGTGGCCTGCAGATATTTCATCGCGAAGGGGATGAGGAAATAGCCGAGGGCCGTAGCGCCCAGTACGATGAAGGCCATCTCGAGTGCGCCATCCCAACCCCAGGCTGCTGTATAGAGGGCATTCTGGGAGAGTTCTGGCAAGGCGATGGGAACGGTGACAATGGCTGAGATCAGAAAGACATACTTCATCTGCGTGACAGGCGAGTACTTCTCAGCGACCTTACGCGTAATAATAAGGTAGATGGCCCACGTGAGCACGCTGAGCATCGCCAGCACGATGCCTATCAGGTCGTTCTTGCCTGAACCCATCGACTGACTCATCAGCACCATGAGTACGGCACCTGCGATACCCAACAAGACACCCAACGACTTCATCGGCGTGATCTTCTCCCCAATCGTCAGAGCAGCACAGAGCATCACCGCCACAGGCGTGAGCGTGGCTATCAGCGAGAAATAGATGGGACTGGTGAAGTCGAGTGCCCAGGCCGTCAGCGTCTGGGAGATGACGAAGCCCAGCAAGCCACCAAAAAGGATGGTGACGAGGTCGCGCTTCTCCACATGTTCCTTCGGCATGAAGGCAGCAATGAGCCAGAACACCAGACAGGCACCCAGCGAACGAGAGGCCATATAGCCCATCGGGGTGACCCACTCATCGAGCAAGAGTTTGGTGACAGGGACGCCCAGCCCGAAGATCGTGTTGGCGAGAAAGATGGCGCTGTGCGCCTGCAGTTTCTTATTTTCCATTCCTATTGTTATGATTATTTTCTCTGATAGCAAGCGAGCCGTTCTTCGAGCGACATCTTCGCATAGCGCCGCCACTCCTGTGCCCCACCCTCACAACGGTCGAGATAGTGCAGGTCGTACATCCGACTGTAGGCCTCCATCTCGAAGGGATTGAGCAGATAGGCCGCATGCGGCATCCGCCGACTCATGCGGAGGCCCTTCAGCCAATACCAGATATACAGCAGATAGAAGCGCAGCCACGAGTCGCCACAGGCCTGAGCCTGACGCAGATGGATCATCTCGTGATTCTTCATCACACTATAGGCGCCGTTGAAGGCGTCAGCCTCCCGCTGTGTGGGCGTGAGGATGGTGCCAAAGAAGGTCAGTCCCTCGTAGCCCTTACGAAGCCAGAAGGTATTCTTGACGGCAGGCATATCAGTCACCCTACTCGGACGAACAGCCCGCCACATGATAGGCACTATTTGCAGCATCTGAAGCATATCGGGGACAAAGGTAGTGTAAAAAGGGCGAACTGCAAAACGATTCACTGAATAATTCGGGCGATTCGCAGAAAAAAATTGCCGTTGGCTTAAACAATGCCTACCTTTGCACCATCAAAATTGAACAATTAAACAATCATTCGTTATGAAAAAGATGAATCAATTCTGGGTGATGTTCACACTGGTGTTCGCAGCAATGGCCTGTTCGACTGATGACGGCTGGTATGGCGAAGGCTGGACCAATCAGGGTAACTCCACCTCCTCGACAACCAGTGAGAGCAACGACGACAATTCGAACTCAACCTCAACAGCAGATGACGTGATAACAGGCGTCACGAGCGATGGCGACGTCACCTCGTTCACCATCGCGCTCGACAAGAATGCCCTCTCGGAGTCAGTAAACGTCGATACGAACGACGATGACTACATTGAGAACACGACGTTCGACAAGACCATCACCGTCACCTTCAGCCAGTCGGGCAATGCCTCTGTCAGCGGCGACGAAAGTGGTATCGTGAGCATCAACGGAAATGACGTCATCGCCACCAACAACACAGACCAGGTGATCAAATACGTGCTGACGGGCGAGACCAGCGACGGCTTCTTCAAACTCTACTCGACGAAGAAGCAGGCTATCGTGCTCAACAGCGTGAGTATCACCAACCCTGATGGCGCCGCCATCAACAACCAAAGTAAGAAGCGCACCTTCATCGTACTCAACGACGGTACAAAAAATTATTTGACTGATGGTGCTAACTACTCTGACGCTACCGACAGCGAGGACATGAAGGGTTGCTTCTTCTCTGAGGGACAATTGATCTTCAGTGGCTCAGGCTATCTGGAGGTCGATGCGAACTGCAAGGCTGGTATCCGCAGCGACGACTATGTGCGCACGATGCCCGGGGCCAACATCTGGGTGGACGCCTCCTCTGGCAACGGCATCCGCGGCAATGAGGCCGTCATCCTGACGGGTGGCGTGGTGAACATCAACGTGACGGGTACAGCCGACAAGGGTATCTCAACAGACGGTGAGGTACGTATCGAGGGCGGACGCACCACCATCTTCACCAGCGGCGGTTATGAATACGACAGCGACGAAAACGACTATAGCGCTTGCTCTGGCATCAAGGCCGACAGCGTGATCAACATCAACGGTGGCGAGCTGAACATCAAGAGTACGGGTACAGGCGGCAAGGGTCTGAACTGCGATGACGAGATCAACATCAACGACGGTGTGGTGCGCATCATCACGACAGGCAAGCGACAGAAAGACTCAAAGGGCAGCGTTTCGCCAAAAGGTATCAAGGCTGACGGCAAGATTAACGTCAGCGGCGGACAGACACAGGTGCGCCTGGAGGGTACGGGCGACGGTACGGAGGGTATCGAGAGCAAGAGCGAGATCCACATTGAGGCAGGTACCGTAGAAAGCTACAGCTACGACGATGCCATCAACTCAGCCGGCAACCTCTATATTGACGGCGGCTATGTGTATGCCCGCAGCTATAACAATGATGCCATCGACGCCAATAAGAACCTCTATATCAACGGCGGCGTGGTGATTGCCGAGGGTGCATCAGGTGCAGAGTGCGGTCTGGACGCAGCCGAGCAGTACAAAGCCTACATCAACGGCGGAACGGTGATCGCCATAGGTGGCGGCATGCAAGCCATCGACTCCAGTTCCAAGCAGGCCAGCATCGCCATCAGTGCCTCTATGGGCATGAAGGTCGGCATACTCGACGGTTCGAAGGCCATCCTCGCCTACACCACCCCCAGTTCCAACTGCGGAACAGCCCTGATGATCTCATCGCCCTCGTTCAAGAGTGGCAGCAGCTACACCCTGCGTGCTGGTTGTGAGGTGAGTGGCGGCACCTCGTTCTACAACCTCACCACAGGCTGCACCATCGGCAGCGGCTCACAGTCCTTAGATGTGACAGCCAGCACCGCCGTCAACGGCTCGATGGGCGGTGGCATGGGCGGCGGAGGCAACATGGGCGGCGGAGGCGGACGTCCCTGGTAAGCTTCTGATGAGGCACGGATTACACGGATTAACACGGATTCCTTGATCAGACAAAAGGAAAAAACTGTGTTAATCCGTGTAATCTGTGCCAATATTAAAAACTTTTTCGTACCTTTGCAAAAAAATAATAGACAATGGACGAGAAAGAGCGAATCATACAGCTTCGCAAGGAGCTTCACGAACATAACTACCGTTACTACGTACTGAACCAGCCCACCATCGGCGACCAGGACTTCGACTTCCTGATGCATGAGTTGCAGGACTTGGAGGCACGCCATCCTGAGATGAACGACCCCAACTCGCCAACACAGCGCGTAGGCAGTGACCTCAATGCAGAGTTCAAGCAGGTGACCCACAAATACCCCATGCTCTCGCTGGCCAACACCTATAACGAACAGGATGTGAGCGACTGGTACGAGAGTGTGAAGAAAGGGCTCGCTGGCGAGGACTTCGAGGTGTGTTGTGAGATGAAGTACGACGGACTCTCAATCTCACTGACCTATGTGGACGGCCGTCTGACACAGGCTGTCACACGAGGCGACGGTGTGCATGGTGACGACGTGACGGCCAATGTGAAGACCATCCGTTCGATACCTCTGGTGCTTGCGCCGCCCTCAGACGCCAACGACCTCTTTGCCGCACCCTCCTACCCTCGCGAGTTTGAGATTCGCGGCGAGATACTGATGCCCTGGAAGGTGTTCGAGCGACTGAACAAGGAGCGCGAAGAAGCCGAGGAGCCACTCTTCGCCAATCCGCGCAATGCAGCCAGCGGCACTCTGAAGAGTCAGAAATCAAGTCTCGTGGCCAGTCGTCAGTTGGACGCCTATCTCTATTATCTGTTAGGTGAAGAGTTGCCTGCTGATGGCCATTACGAGAATCTGGAGGTAGCCCGTCAGTGGGGCTTTAAGATTTCGGAGGGTATGAAGAAGGTCAAGACCCTACAGGAAATCTACGACTTCATCAATTACTGGGATCAGGCCAGAAAGAACCTGCCAGTGGCTACTGACGGTATCGTATTGAAGGTGAACTCTCTGCGCCAGCAACGTGCCTTGGGTTTCACGGCCAAGAGTCCACGCTGGGCCATCGCCTATAAGTTCAAGGCAGAGCGTGTCTGCACCCGTCTCAACGAAGTGACCTATCAAGTGGGGCGCACAGGTGCTGTGACGCCTGTGGCGAATATGGATCCTGTGCAATTGGCAGGAACTACCGTGAAACGAGCCACCCTGAACAACGAGGACTTTATCAAGAGCTTCGACCTGCATATCGGCGACTACGTCTATGTGGAGAAAGGTGGTGAAATCATCCCTAAGATTGTTGGCGTCGATATCGATCAGCGTCCGATTATCGCACAACCTGTCCAGTTCATCAAACGCTGTCCAGAATGTGGCACCCCCCTGGTGCGCTATGAGGGAGAAGCCGCCTGGTACTGTCCCAACGATACGGGATGCCCGCCACAGATCAAGGGACGCATCGAGCACTTCATCGCCCGCAAGGCCATGAACATCGACTCACTGGGGCCTGAGACCATCGACGACTACTATCGTCAGCACCTCATCAGCAACGTGGCCGACCTCTATGAGATCCAGGTACAGCAGATCAATGGTGACGGCTCTCGCACGAAGTCTGCCCAGAAGATTGTCAACGGTATCGCCGCCTCGAAAGATGTACCCTTCGAGCGCGTGGTCTTTGCCCTTGGCATCCGTTTTGTGGGTGAGACCTCTGCCCGCTTGCTGGCCCGTCATTTCAAGAACATTGATGCCCTGATGAACGCTGGACTGGAAGAACTGCAGGAGATTGAAGGTATCGGCGAGGTGATGGCGAAAAGTATCATCACCTACTTCCACGACGAAAAGAATATCGAGATTATCCAACGACTGCGCAACTACGGATTGCAGATGCAACTCTCAGAGGAACAGACGGCAGCCACCAGCGATAAACTCGCAGGACTGAGCATCGTCATCAGTGGTGTCTTCGCCCATCACAGCCGCGACGAATACAAGGCCATCATCGAACAGAACGGTGGCAAGAACGTAGGCAGCATCTCAGGCAAGACCTCCTTCATTCTCGCTGGTGAGAACATGGGCCCCTCCAAACTCCAAAAAGCCGAGAAACTGGGTATCAAGATTATGAGCGAGGACGAATTCCTGGCACTCTTGGGCGAATCATAGAGGAAGGATTATTCATCCCAGTAGCTGATGACGCGAGTCTGCTCTACCTGATTGATCTGTGAGCGCTGACCTTTCTCCCAATAGGTGAGTTGTACCTTGTTCTTGGTCCAATTGCCATTGTCGTCACGCTCCGAGAGGTCATTCTTCATTGTAATCGACAGCACGCACTCATTCTCTTTGCTAAAGGCCTTCAGACTCTGTTGAATAATCTCAAAACTCGTATTATAACGGTACTCGTTAACAGAACGAATACCCGTTGTGGAATTAGTCAACGTACGTTTCACCAGACAATTGTCAGAATCGTATTCATAAGTGAGATGGCTTTTCCCACCATTCTGCTCGATCATGGAGGCACTCACCAGATAGCCGGCACTATTATACTTCCTGTCAACCAGTTCGTCTGCCTCCTGAACGCCCGTCTCGCTGAAGTGCACGATATCCCCCTCCATGACTGGATTCTGGGTGATGACTTCCTGCACTTGTCCCTTCAGGCCCATATTAGCAGCATCTTTATAATAAGGTGACGAGTTCAGATAGAAATAGCGGATAGAGTTAGCGCCATTCTCATGGAGAATCTGCGACTCCTGGATATAGCCATAGTCGTTGAGCAGATAAAGCGAACCGTCACCCTTGGCACTGAAGTTACCCCACTCCCGCTGCAGACGCCCAATCAGGTATTTCTGATTACGGTCATAGAGTTCGCGCGTACGATAAGGACCACATTCCACGATGACTGAAGAGAGCAACTTGGTCTTCTCATCGACATTCACCATCACTGATGACTTGATACCGTAGAAGTCACCTGCAAAATAATAAGTATCCTCTTCAGGCTCTTCAGGATGAGCCTGCACAAAACCAGCCTGCTCGAACACAGGTATAAACACGGAGTCGGGCCCTTCAAGAGGCGCCCCCATGATTGAGATGCACTTCGCATCGCCCTGCACTTGTGCCCAAGCGCCAGCCACAGCGAGCAGCATCCATACGATCAATACAAACTTCTTTCTATCCATCAAACTGCAAAAGTAATCAGAATTTGTGAATTTCAGCGACATTCTGTCATAAATTAATGTTAAACGCCCCATTTTCCTCAAAAAAGTTGTACCTTTGCAGCGATGAAAAAAGGACTTGTACTCGAAGGTGGCGCTATGCGCGGACTCTTCACAGCAGGCATCATCGACGTGATGATGGAGGCTGGCGTGGAGCCCGATGGACTGATTGGTGTATCGGCAGGTGCGGCTTTTGGCTGTAACTATAAGTCAAGACAGCCAGGCAGAGCCATCCGCTATAACACGCGGTTTGCAAAGGACGCACGCTATAGTGGTCTGAAGTCGCTCCTGACAACTGGCGACTACTTCAACGCTCAGTTCGGCTACCACATCGTACCTTACCAATACGACCTCTTCGATGTAGAGACTTTCGAACAGAACCCAATGGAGTTTATGGTGGTCTGTACAGATGTGCTGACAGGTCAGGCCGTCTATCACAAGATGGATCGTGTGGACTACGATGAACTGGAATGGCTACGAGCCTCCGCCTCGATGCCACTGGCCTCAAAGGTGGTGGAAGTGGCTGGACACAAACTGCTTGACGGCGGTGTGGCAGACTCGATTCCATTAGCATATTTTGAAAGCATCGGCTACGACCGTAACGTCGTGATCCTTACCCAACCCGAGGGGTATGTCAAGCATCGTACCAAACTGATGCCCCTGATGCGCATCGGACTGCGACGCTATCCTGAGATGATCCAGGCAATGGATCATCGCTATCTGATGTACAACCGTGAACTCGAATTCGTGCGTCAGGCTGAACGCGAAGGACGCTGTCTCGTCATACGGCCAGACGAGAAACTGCCCATCGGCCATATCTCCCACGATCCGGAAGAGATGAAACGTGTCTATCAGATAGGACGTGAGATGGGAGACAGATATATTGAAAGAATAAAAGCATTCTACCAATGAGAATAGATATTATCACCGTATTGCCCGAGATGCTGGAGGGCTTCGTTCACGAGTCGATTCTGGCCCGTGCAGAGAAGAAAGGTCTGGCGGAGATTCGCCTGCACAACCTGCGTGACTATACACTCGACAAATGGCGGCGTGTGGACGACTACCCATACGGAGGGTCGGCAGGTATGGTGATGCAGTGTGAACCCATCGACCGTTGTATCTCTGCCCTCAAGGCTGAGCGCGACTACGATGAGGTGATTTTCACTTCGCCCGACGGTGAGCGTTTCGACCAGCATATCGCCAACGAACTCTCGATGAAGGGTAATCTCATTATCCTTGCAGGCCACTATAAAGGCATCGACCAGCGCATCCGCGACCACCTCATCACGCGTGAGATCAGTATCGGCGACTTTGTACTGACTGGCGGTGAACTGGTAGCTGCGATGATAGCTGATGCCATCGTTCGTGTCGTGCCTGGTGTCATTGGCGATGAACAGAGTGCCCTCAGCGACTGTTTTCAGGACGATATCCTTGCAGCACCTATCTACACCCGTCCTGCCGACTACAAGGGTTGGAAGGTGCCAGAGATCCTGCTTTCAGGCAACGAGGCCAAGATTCGCCAATGGGAGTTTGACCAGGCTATGGAACGTACGAAGCGCCTGAGACCAGACTTGCTGAAGGAGGATTAGAATACAAACCCCAGATTGATGTAATAGTAGAATCGTTTCGTGAGATTACTATAGCCGATGGAGCCACCAAGGGGTCCGAAGATGGAGTTGTAGTAATAACTCAGTTGCGTACCTACCATCGTCTGGTGTTTCAATAGGTCTTCCGTCTTGTCAGCATCCTGTCCTGCTACAATACGCAACAGTATCAGGTTGTTGGGCGTCACATTATACTGAGCTTGCAACTGCAGGGCAGCCAGCTTATCAGATATCATCTCCACATTATTCACACCAGCGAAGGGCATCTGTTGCTCGAGATAGTGGCCATACCACTCGCCACCCATCATATTACGCAAGAGGAAGGTTGCCTTCTCACCCCCCAGGACAAAACGTCCATATAACATCGGTTGGAAAGAGAGTTTCTGCGTGATTGGAAACGACTTACGCCAAAGCATACTGAACGTACGGATGCCAATGCCGCCCTTATACTGCACGAAATTGTCTGTATAATAGGCGAAACGGGCACGGAAGAGGGTTCCTCGCGTTGGGAAGTACCAGTTATTCTCATTATTATACCACACCTTCGCCTCATAACTCAGCATGCCTTGGTCTGCTGTATAAGAGTTGATATCCGTCTGGTGAGATGGTTCGATGAGAATGTTATGATAGTCGAAAAAGTCATAGTTGGCACCAAGGGTAACGTTGAAGTTCCTCACATTGAAGTTGAAGAGCGACAGCTCCAGCCTGTGCAGGTTATAGGTGATACTGTAAGCCTGCTTGCCATACTCATAGAAGGCGATATCGTTGTTGTGGAAGGCATAGGAGACGGTGGGCTTCAGGAAGTTCATCGGACGAAGCACCCAGTCAAGACGGGCCATGAGGCGCTTGCCCAGCCTCACCGTCAGGTCGAACTCCATAGGCATCTTCGTGCGCACAGGCAACTCGGCATTGGCCTGCAAGGCCACCATCTCCTCGCTGTCGAAGCGCACGCCAACGTTCAGCTGACTGTCGCGGCGCGGACCTGCCGTAAAGGTGACACTTGCCTCCTGTGTGCCCAGAATAGGCAGCACGCGGGTCTTGGCCGACTGATAGTTGAGGTCTTGGCGGATAGAGGCAGCTATGATGTCGGCCTTCTCGGCATCGATGCTGTCGCCGCTGTTCAGGTCGAACTTCCGCAGGAGATACGCCTGGTCGCTCTCCGTCAAGTTCTCAAACCTCACCTTAGTAATGCAGTAGCGTCTCGCTTCGAACAACGACCAGTTTGCCTTGTGCCGCCAAGACTGTTTCCCGGTGCCCACTCCTAATCTGTCGCGCAGAGCGATGATCTCATCCCAATGGGCCATCGCCGCCTCCTCGCCTCGCCGTATCAGCGTGTCGATAGCGGCAGCCGAGAAACTGGCAGCCGAATAGGGTACGACATTCACGCACACCACGATGTCGGTCAGCGCCTTGTTCTCCTCATACTTGTTCTTGCAGTTCCAGTCGAGGATCTGTGAGATGATGCTTGTAGAGGAGGTCAGGTCATCGGCTTTCTTGATGGTGTCCGACACATCGACACCAATCAGGAAATCAGCCCCCATCTTCTTGGCGATGTCAGCTGGGAAATTGTTTTGCATGCCGCCATCTACGAGCACTTTCTCCCCCATCCTGACTGGTGCAAAGACCCCTGGGATGGCCATACTGGCACGCATAGCCTGCGACAGCACGCCACTGTGGAACACATACTCCGTATTATCCACCACATCCGTTGCCACACAGGCAAACGGAATCGGCAACTTATTAAAATCAATGGAATCAAGATAAGGCGCCGTCAGCTGGTCGAAGAGTGTAGCGATGTTCTTGCCTGCGATAAAGCCGCCGCCCTCTCTGCGGGATCTCTTGCCGAAGGACAGACCGCGCGAATAGACATAGGTGTCCTGTTTCTGCCGTTCGAGCAGGCTCTGGTAGCGCCGATTCTCACGGTCGGACAGCACAAACTGCCAGTTCTGCTGTCTCACTACAGAGTCCATTTCCTCCACGCTGTGACCACTGGCGTAAGTGCCTCCAATAATGCTACCCATACTAGTGCCTACCACTATATCCACAGGCAGTCCTGCCCGTTCCAGCACTTTCAGCACACCGATGTGGGCTACACCCTTTGCTCCGCCACCACCTAACACCAGCCCCACTTTCTTACGGGGCTGTCCTGTCTCCTGTCCCATTGCCTGCTGCATGGCACAGAAAAACGCACAAAGAAGAATTATCCTCAGTCTCATTTCCCGGCTATGTTTGCGCGGCAAAGGTACAAATAAAATCTATAATTCCCTACTTTTCTCCTATTTAATTACATATTTCTTGCCTGCTTGGATATAAATCCCCTTGGCTGGCACCTCAGAGAGACGACGTCCCTGCAGGTCGTAGATAGCCTGATTGGCAGTCTCTGCAGTCTTCAGCGACTTGATGGCCGTATCAATATAGGTGCCCCACCCTTCAGCAAGATCCTCGAGGGTAATGACGCGCTCATCGCTCATGCACTTCTTCCACTCCTCTGCCCTGGTCTGATCAACATATTTGCCATCCCAACTATTGTACCAAGGCATCCACCACGACCATACGGCCTCTTCCTCAATCTCCTTTTCAATATCAGGGATAGGTCCGTTCTCTGAGAGGGCGATGATCTTCTTGCCACCTGTAAGCGACTTCAGTTTATCAAACGTTGAATAGCTGCTAGAATAGTCGAAGGCCGCATTGTAAATATCAGCAGAGACAATATCATAATAGTCATCACCAGGATTCCAGTCTGCATCATCTACGCCTGCATTCCATACCCAAATGACATTATGCACGCCCTTCACGTTTACCATCTCATCGAATATCAGATGATAGAGTTTGACGAAGGCTGCTGCATCCTTGTTGCGCCCCCACCAGAACCAGCCACCACTGGCTTCATGAAGCGGACGGAAGATACAGGCGGCACCAGCCTCCTGAAGCTGCAGGAAATAATCGGCAATGGTGTGGATATCCTTTACCATATTCTTATAGAGATCCGAAGAAGTGTTCCAACTGCCGTCTGCGTTCAAGGCATCAGCAATCTTCACAGTGCATTTGTCTGAATTGAAGTCGTCTGTCACACGGTTGGGATCATGCCAGTGCCAAGTGAAGGCTGGCAGACCACCACGACGATAGAGATCCTTAGCCAGTCCTATGCCTTTGTTGGTATAATCCTTGCACCAATCCTCATCTTCCGTGCGACCTGTGGCAAACAAGAAGTCGAAGCCTACCAGCGCAGGATACTTGCCCGATGCCTTATACACGGCCTGTACGTCTTCATGCTGGGTCACATCACCATTGGCTGTTGTCATATCACCAGTCATCATACCTGAGATGGTCTTCTTGCCGAAGTTGTCGTAGAGGAAAGTATATACCTTCTTGGCTGCCTCAGTAGCCTTAGCATCGACAGGAGCAGCAGCGATATTGAACTCCACCGAGCTCGAACTACCGCTGGCAACACGGATATAGTCGATCAGATACCAAGTCCAATTGGGGGTAATCTCAATCTTATTCTCACCTGCATTCATGATAAAGGTGCCGACTTCTGCTTCTTCCGCAATGTCAGCTTTTGTCTGAATGGAACTCTTATTGCCATTAACAGAGACATCAAAAACTTTGGCTCCCCAACCCTTAGGGCAGTCATAGCCGACATAGACCGTAAATTTACCACCCTCTGATGCATTGTATTTGAAGGTGATCTTGCCATTGCTCTCTTTCATGGCAAGGGCCTTACCCCCTGAATACTGAGTCCCCTCCACAAGTTCGCAATTCTCATAGGCGGCATCCTCTGCCTCTATCTTTGCGCCGTCTTGCGCACGGACTACACCAAAACTCATCATGGACAGTGCCAACAAAAGTAAATGTTTCTTCATATAGTTCTTCTTTTAGTTGTTAGTAATTAATATGTTTCCTTCTGCAAAATTAAGCAAACTGAAGCAATACCGCATGGCTTTATCTCATCTTTTTTCACCGAATAACGACATTGTTGTGACATTGAGCAAAAAAATATCAGTGCGAGACGACACTGACATCATCAGAAACAAAGAATCCCCATCAGGCTGATCCTAACGGGGATTCTGTATTTGAAACAAAGAGCTGTTTACTTATGAGCAAAGCGCTCTGCTTGCTGGCGGATGAGCTCGGCATCGTTGAAATAGTCGATGCGCATCGCCTTTCGGACTTCGTCCATCGTCTGAGCACCCACCTCGCGCGCCTGCTCCGTACCTTTCTTTAAAATATTATAGATCTCAGGGATATCCTTCTCAAACTCTGCACGACGTTCGCGCATGGGCTCGAGGAACTTGTTCAGCACCTGATTCAGGAACTTCTTGCACTTCATGTCACCCAGACCTCCACGACGGTAGTGATCCTTCAACTCGTCGAGGTTCTGATACTCAGGCCAGAACTCGGCAAAATCCTCATCACAAGAGAAAGCGTCGAGATAGGTAAATACCGCATTGCCCTCTACATGACCAGGATCGTTGAGATTCACATGCTCAGGATCGGTGTACATCGAGCGTACCTTCTGCCATACGTCGTCAGCAGTATCGGAGAGATAGATACAGTTGCCCAGCGACTTCGACATCTTCTCCTTACCGTCAGTACCTGGGAGACGACGCGCCGTGAGATTCTCAGGCAACAGGATGTTCGGCTCTACCAACACAGGGGCATAAATCTGATTGAAACGACGTGCGAGTTCGCGTGTGACCTCCAGCATCGGCTCCTGATCCTCACCAGCAGGAACGGTCGTAGCCTTGAACAGCGTGATATCAGCCGCCTGGGATACAGGATAGCAGAAGAATCCGAGGGGGATGCTCTCACCCTCAAAGCCACGCATCTTCACCTCTGTCTTTACGGTCGGGTTACGCTGTACACGACTGACGCTGACGAGATTCATCAGATAGGTGGTGAGTTCTGCCAGTTCTGGTATCTGACTCTGGATGAAGAGTGTGCACTTCTCTGGATCAAGACCAGCAGCGAGATAGTCGAGGGCCACCTCTATGATATTCTGGCGGATCTTCTCGGGGTTATCGGCATTATCCGTCAGGGCCTGCACATCGGCCATGAAGACAAACATACGGTCGTAGTCGCCCGCATTCTGCAGCTGGACACGACGACGCAGAGAACCTACATAGTGTCCTAAGTGGAGTTTTCCGGTGGGGCGGTCACCAGTCAAAATTACTTTTCCCATTGTTATTTTTTTGCGTTAATTTCCAATTTTGGCTGCAAAATTACAAAAAATATCCTTAACTCATCAAATATGCACAAAAAAACTTGGAATCATCAATGAAAAACCCGATGTTTGGAAGATCATCTTCCCCAAGAAGAAATAAACTGTTCGCCCAGCATAAAGCCCTCCTCGTAAAGAGCTTCAAGTTTCTCCACGTCACGACAGAGACGATCCACCTCCATCGGACGTTCAGGACGAATGCAGATCACCTCGCCCCAATCCTCCATGCGCTCAATGAGTTCGAGCTGCTTATTGTACTCCTCCACCCTGTGACTCAGGGCCACTCGCAGACGGGGATACTCACCATAGAAAAGCTTGGGGACCTTGATGTCAGGTTCACTTGAACGGAATCCTCTGTTTCTGGTGAGTATCACTACGTTAGGTGAGTAACCTTTATCGATGGCACGCACCACAGGAATAGAATCCACAATGCCACCATCAAGCATCGGCACACCATCGACCTCAGTAATCTGTGCCACATAAGGCAGGGAACTCGAAGCCTTGACGATGGCAGTCAACCGTTTAGGATCTGTTTTCTCGGTAAGATATTCGGCGCGGCCCGTAAGACAGTTCGTAGTGACTATCTCATAGACAGCAGGATTCTCACGATAAGTCTCATAGTCGAAAGGGACGATCTCGTTGGGAAAGCGCTCATACAAGATGTTGGGATCGAAGATACTACCCTGTGTCAGCAAATGCTTCAGTGAGATGTAGTCATACTTACGCAGCATGTCGATATTCGAATAACGGGCACGACGGGGCTGGCGGCTCATATACGACAGGCCGTTGCAGGCACCAGCGGAGACTGCAACCACATAAGGGAAGTAGAGATCATGCTTCATGAAGGCATCAAGCACACCTGAGGTGAACACGCCACGCATGCCACCACCCTCAAGTACCAAACCCGTATTTCTGCCAATCTGCATAAATATTGCAAAATTTTGCTGCAAAGGTAATGCTTTTTAATAAATAAGTTGTATCTTTGCCGACAATTAGACAAATAACAACGAAATACTTGACAAATGTTTAGCAAAGAAACTTATGTAAGACGCCGCGCAGAGCTTAAGAAACTCGTAGGAAACGGCCTCATCATACTCTTCGGAAACAACGAGGCACCAGCCAATTATCCTGCCAACACCTATTCACCGATGCGGCAGGATTCGTCGTTCCTTTATTATTTTGGTCAGCACCGCGACGGTCTTGTGGGTGTCATTGACATCGACAACGACATAGAGATGCTGCTCGGCGATGACATCGACGTTGAGGATATCGTATGGATGGGCTTTACACCATCTGTAGCCGACCTTGCTGCTGAAGTGGGCATTACGAAGACGGCTCCCATGAAGGAGTTGAAGGCCATTTGCGACAAGGCTATCGCCCAGAAGCAGACCATACACTTCCTGCCCCCATATCGTCACGATACGAAGATTCAAATCATGGATCTGCTGGGCATCCATCCTTCTCAGCAGAAAGAGCGCGCCTCACTCCAGCTGATCAAGGCTGTGGTGAAGATGCGTTCCACGAAGGAGTCGCAGGAGATAGCAGCCATTGAAAGAGCCTGTGACGTGGGCTATGCGATGCACACGACGGCACAGCTGTTGATCAAGCCGGGTGTGACAGAGCGGTTTATTGGTGGACAGGTAGATGGCATCGCCCGCTCATTGGCCCAGGGCGTCAGCTTCGCCACCATCTTCACCCAGCATGGTGAGATCATGCACGGTTCACCGTCAGACAATTGTCTGGAGGCAGGTCTTCTGGCACTTTGTGATGCAGGCTGCGAACTCGATGACTACTGTTCTGACAATACGCGCACGATGCCCGTCAACGGCAAGTTCACGCAGCGCCAGAAGGAGATCTATTCCATCGTGGAGGCGTGTCACGACTATGTGCTCGAGGTAGCCAAGCCTGGGGTAAAGTATGCTGATGTGCACTTCGCTGTCTGCCGTCTGATGACAGAACGCCTGAAGGAACTCGGACTGATGAAGGGCGATACCGACGAGGCCGTAGCCGCTGGTGCTCATGCTATGTTCCTGCCTCACGGACTGGGCCACATGATGGGTATGGACGTACACGATATGGAGGGACTCGGACAGATCTACGTGGGCTTCGACGAGGAGACACGTCCGAATCTGGAGCAGTTTGGTACCAACTGTCTGCGCATGGGCCGCAAGCTTCAGGAGGGTTTCGTCATCACCGACGAACCTGGCATCTATTTCATCCCTGCCCTCATCGACGACTGGAAACAGAGTGGACACTGCAAGGAGTTCATCAACTTCGAGCTGCTGGAGACCTACAAGGACTTCGGCGGCGTGCGCATTGAGGACGATATCCTCATCACCAGCGACGGCTGCCGCTTCCTCGGCACCAAGCGCATCCCTTACCACCCCGCTGACCTCGAGTCATTTATGTCAAGCAATTTTAATTAATACCAATACAATTTTATGAAGAAATCACTAACACTCGCACTCGCGGTCATGATGGCCCTCAGTGCATCGGCAGCCAAGAAAAAGACTTCTGCCAAAGACGCTAACAAGCCTGTATTCACAACGATCAAGGAGAACCCGATCACTACCATTAAGGATCAGAACCGCTCGGGTACTTGCTGGGACTACTCTACCCTCTCATTCTTCGAGGCTGAGATCCTGAAGGCTACTGGCAAGAAATACACCCTCTGTGAGGCTTTCGTAGCCAACAAGACCTACATGGAGCGCGCCATCCAGGTGGTTCGCTATCACGGCGACTGTCAGTTTGCACAAGGCGGTAGCGCTGAGGATGTACTCCACACATTGAAGACTCACGGCATCTGCCCAATCGACGCAATGCCTTTCCCAGGATCACTCTATGGTGACTCTCTGAACAACTTCAACGAGTTCTTTGGCGTGCTGGAGCCGTATGTGGCTGCTGTTGCCAAGAGCGACGCCAAGAAGCTCAGCAACGCCTGGAAGACCGGTATGCAGGGTATCCTCGACGCTTATCTGGGCAAGTGCCCTGAGAAGTTCACCTACGAGGGCAAGGAATATACCCCGAAGAGCTTCATGGCCTCACTGGGCATCAACCTCGACGACTATGTAAGCATCACCAGCTATACCCACCATCCCTTCTACACCGCCTTTGCTGTAGAGGTGCAGGACAACTGGCGCTTCCCACTGAGCTACAACGTGCCGATGGACGAGATGATGCAGATCATCGACAACGCTGTGAACAACGGCTATACCGTAGCTTGGGGCGGTGACGTATCAGAAGACGGCTTCACCCGTAAAGGTCTGGCCTATGCCGTCGACAGCAAGAAGACTCAGCAGAGCCTGCAGGGCAGCGATATGGCCAGATGGCTGAAGATGACCACCACGAAGAAGCGCGACATCATCGACTCATTAGGTGTTACAGTCCCTGAGGTCGTTCCTACACAGGAGATGCGCCAGGAGCGTTTCGACAACTGGGAACTGACCGACGATCACGGCATGCACATCTTTGGTGTGGCCAAGGATCAGAACGGCAAGGAGTATTATATGGTACAGAACTCATGGGGTGAGACTGGCGACTACAAGGGCATCTGGTATATGACCAAAGCCTTCATTGCCGCCAACACGATGGACTTCCTCATCAACAAAAACGCTATCCCCGCAGAAATCCGTAAGAAGCTCGGAATCTGAAGAAAATATCATAATTTAAGTAAAAAAGGGCATAATCTGTTAAAAAATCAGCAGATTATGCCCTTAATTCATTTTTTATTATTACCTTTGGGCGCTATATTGGGTTAATAGTACCCGATAGCCACCTAAGCGAAAGAATAAAAAATAAATATATTAATGCATTTCAAATGGAATTACGAACCACCTACATCAGAACGACAGACGGCGGCTAAGGAGCTGGGAGAGAAGATTGGGATGAGCCCAATCCTCGCAGATCTGCTCATTCAGCGGGGCATCAAGACGGAGAGTGCTGCAAAACGATTCTTCCGCCCGATGCTTAGCGAACTGATAGACCCGTTCCTGATGAACGACATGGACGCGGCGGTTGACAGACTGAATGACGCTATGGGGCGCAAAGAGCGCATCATGGTCTATGGCGACTACGATGTCGATGGATGTACGGCGGTAGCTTTGGTGTATAAGTTTCTGCAGCAGTTCTATTCCAATATTGAATACTATATCCCTGACCGTTACGAGGAGGGCTATGGCATCAGTATCAAGGCACTGGACTATGCAGCAGAAGCAGGTGTTAAACTCATTATCGTGCTCGATTGCGGTATCAAGGCAAACGATGAGATAGCCTATGCGAAGAACCTAGGCATCGACTTTATCATTTGCGACCATCACGTGCCCGACGAGGAACTGCCACCCGCAGTGGCTATCCTCAATCCGAAGCGTGAGGACTCCACCTACCCCTTCAAGCACCTCTGCGGTTGTGGCGTAGGCTTCAAGTTCATGCAGGCCTTTGCCAAAAACAACGGCATTCCCTTCTCTCGGCTGATACCTTTGCTCGACTTCTGTGCTGTCAGCATTGCTGCCGACATTGTGCCTATCATGGGTGAGAACCGCATTCTCGCCTTCCACGGACTCAAGCAGTTGAATCAGAGTCCTTCTGTAGGTCTGAAGGCTATCATCGATATCTGCGGTCTCACAGGGCGTGAGCTCACGATGAGCGACATCGTCTTCAAGATCGGTCCTCGTATCAACGCCTCTGGACGTATGCAGAATGGTACGGAGGCCGTCGATCTGCTCGTGGAGCGCGACTTCCAGCGTGCCCTTGCAGAGGCCAACCATATCAACGAGTACAACGAGCAGCGCAAGGATGTCGATAAGCAGATGACAGAAGAGGCCAACCAGATTGTGGAGAAGCTCGAGAGCCAGAAGCATCATACGAGCATCGTGCTTTACGATGAGAACTGGAAGAAAGGCGTCATCGGCATCGTTGCCTCACGACTGACGGAACTCTACTATCGTCCCACGGTCGTACTGACGAAGTTCAACGGTATTGCGACGGGTTCTGCGCGCAGTGTGGCAGGCTACGACCTCTACGACGCCATCAAGAGTTGTCGCGACCTGCTTGAGAACTTCGGTGGTCATACCTATGCCGTAGGCCTCTCGCTGAAGATTGAGAACATCCCTGAGTTCCGACGCCGTTTCCAGAAATACGTCAGTGAGCACATCCTGCCAGAACAGACAGAAGCCACGCTCGACATCAATGCCGTCATCGACTTCAAGGATGTCACCAAGAAGCTGCATAACGACCTCAAGAAGTTCGCACCCTATGGTCCTGACAATCCCAAGCCGCTCTTCTGCACGCGCAATGTCTATGACTACGGCACGTCGAAGGTCGTAGGGCGTCAGCAGGAGCACATCAAGCTGGAACTCGTCGATTCCAAGTCCAGCAACGTGCTCAATGGCATTGCTTTCGGCCAGAGTGACTCTGCTCGCTATATCAAGTCTAAGCGCTCCTTCGATATCGTCTATACCATCGAGGACAATATCTACAAGCGCAGCGAGGTGCAGTTACAGATTGAGGATATCAAGCCCTCAGAGGAGTGATTAGTTATCAGGAAATCCTAAAGCAGTACTGGGGCTACGATGACTTCCGCGGTATCCAGCGGGAGATCATCGAGTCTATCGGCAGTGGGCACGATACGCTGGGGCTGATGCCTACTGGCGGCGGAAAATCGATTACTTTCCAGGTGCCCGCCCTCTGTCAGGATGGCACGTGCATCGTCATCACCCCCCTCATCGCCCTGATGAAGGATCAGGTGGACCATCTGCGCCGTCGCGGCATCCGTGCTGCAGCCATCTATTCGGGTCTGACACGCGAGGAGATCGTCATCACCCTCGAGAACTGCATCTTTGGCGATATCCGCATCCTTTATGTCTCGCCAGAGCGCCTCGCCTCCGACCTCTTCCAGACCAAGTTGCGCCACATGCGCGTCAGCTTCATCACCGTCGATGAAGCCCACTGCATCTCGCAATGGGGCTACGACTTCCGCCCCTCCTACCTGCAGATAGCCCAGATACGCAAACTGGTGCCCAATGCCCCCGTACTCGCCCTCACGGCTACCGCTACCCCGGCCGTTGTACAGGATATCCAGCAGAAACTGTCACAGAAGGATACAAACTTCAACGTCTTCCGCATGAGTTTCGAGCGGAAGAACCTTGCCTATGTGGTGCGCCACGCACCCGACAAGCGCGAACAACTGATTCATATCCTCGAGAGTGTCAAGGGCTCGGCCATCGTCTATGCGCGTAGCCGACGACGCACGAAGGAATATGCCGAACTGCTCACGGAGGCAGGCATCTCTGCCACCTTCTACCACGCAGGACTCGACAGTGCCGTCAAAGATGAGCGCCAACGAGGGTGGCAACAAGACAAAGTACGCGTGATGGTGGCCACTAATGCCTTCGGCATGGGTATCGACAAACCCGATGTGCGTCTTGTGATCCACATCGACTGTCCTGACAGCATCGAGGCCTACTTCCAGGAGGCAGGACGTGCAGGACGCGACGGCAGGAAAGCCTACGCCATATTGCTCTACAACGATGCAGACCAGCGCAAGCTCGAAAAGCGCATTGCCGACACTTTCCCAGAGAAAGACTACATCCGAAAGGTCTATGAGCACCTCGCCTATTTCTATCAGGTGGGCGTTGGCTCAGGCTATAACCATATCTTCGAGTTCAACATCGATCAGTTCTGCCACACCTTCCGCCACTTCCCCATTCAGGCCGATGCCGCGCTGAAGATACTCGACCGTGCAGGCTACATCGAATACACAGAGGAACAGGACAATCAGGCACGCGTGATGTTCACCATCGGTCGCGACGACCTCTACCGTCTGGAGAACACCTCCCCCAACGAGGAGAAGGTCATCACTGCAATGCTGCGCAACTACGGTGGTCTCTTCACCGACTATAACTTCATCGACGAGAGCTTCATCGCCCAGCAGACACAGTTGGAGCCCCAGCAGGTCTATATGACCCTCAAAGGCCTTAGCCAGCGTAACATCCTGCACTTCATCCCCCAGAAGAAGACACCCTACATCCGCTACACCCAGCGGCGCGAGGATATGGAGCATGTCCAGATTCCCCCGTCTGTCTATGAGGAGCGCAAGGCGCAGTTCGAGGAACGTATCCACGCGATGATCAACTATGCCAAGGATGATGCCGTCTGCCGCAGCCGTCAGCTGCTGCGCTACTTCGGCGAGGAGAGCGACCACGACTGCCGCCAGTGCGACGTCTGTCTCTCCCACCGTTCTGAGGGTCTTGTCTCTGAGCCCCGCATGAACGAAGCGATGGAGCGTATCCTCGCCCTGCTCGACGACGGACAGCCCCACCCGCTGACAGAATTACGCGACCTCCAGTTGCCTGTTGACGAACTGGACGCCGCGCTCACATATCTGTTGAAGGAGGAATACATCCGCCAGTCCGACGGCCTCCTGTCAAGACGCTAAACCATCAAATACTGTTAGAACTCCAGCTTCAGCTGACGACCGTCCTCGGCATCATGCTCATGACAATAGCTACTGCCGTCGAAACAGTGCGTGCAGACACGACACTTGGGCAGTCCGATGCTCTCGACGAGATCCTCGAGGCGGGCAAACTTCAGGGTCGTCAGTCCAAGGCGCTTGGCTATCTCATCCACCATCCGCTTGTACTCTGGTGAATCCGTCTGGGCATACTTCTCGAGATTCTTCTTGTCGTCACCCTCAAAGTCCTTGATGATACGACGCGTGATGAGTTCCATATCACTCTTCGACGAGGTAAAGCCGATAAACGGGCAGCCATACACCAGCGGCGGACAAGAGATGCGGCAATGCACCTCTTTCGCACCATACTCGAAGAACGTCTTCACATTGTCCTTCAACTGGGTACCACGCACGATGGAGTCATCACAGAATACCACGCGCTGATCCTTCAGCAACGAAGGATTGGGAATCAGTTTCATCTTCGCCACCAGTGCACGACGCTCCTGATTGCCAGGTGTAAACGAGCGCGGCCACGTAGGCGTGTATTTCAGCACCGAGCGCTTGTAGGGCACACCCTTGCCTTCCGCATAACCCAGTGCCATTCCGACACCAGAGTCAGGCACGCCACAGACGCTATCCACCTCGGTATCGTCGTTCTCACCCATCTTCTTACCGTTAGCCTCACGCACCGACTCCACGTTGATGCCGTTATAGTCAGAGGCGGGGAAACCGTAATACACCCAGAGGAACGAGCATATCTGCTCACGCTTGAAGGGCTCCTGCAGCACTTCCATGGAGTCGGCTGTCAGATACACAATCTCACCAGGCCCCAAGTCGCGCACACGCTGGAAGTCAAGATTTGGAAAACTCGTCGTCTCACTCGACACGGCATACGCCCCATCCTTCTTACCGATCACGATAGGTGTGCGGCCCAGAAAGTCGCGTGCGGCAATAATGCCTTTCTCCGTCAGGATGAGCATCGAACATGATCCCTCTATCTTCCTATATACCAGATTGATACCATCCACGAAAGTGTGACCCATATTGATGAGCAGGGCCACGAGCTCCGTCTGGTTGATGTTATTTTCCGTGAGCTCACTGAAGTGCATACGCCTGTCGAGCAGCTCCTGTGCTATCTCCGGCAGATTGTTGATCTTCGCCACCGTCACCACGGCATAGCGGCCCAGGTGAGAGTTCACCATGATGGGCTGAGGGTCGGTGTCGCTGATCACGCCCAGTCCCTGATTGCCCGAGAAAGAATCGAGTTCGTCCTCAAACTTCGAACGGAAATAGTCGCGCTCGAGATTGTGGATCTTACGCGTAAAACCCTTCTCCTTGTCGAACATCACCATACCCGCACGCTTCGTGCCGAGGTGTGAGTTATAGTCCGTGCCGTAGAACAGATCGTTGACGCAGCTTTTTGTACTGATGGTTCCAAAGAATCCTCCCATACGTGTTATCCTTTAATCCTTATACCTTATTTAAAATAATAGAGGAACGATGAGATGCCCTCAAGTGCAGGCTTGCGCTGTCCCTCGATCTCAATCTTGAAATCAATCTCCACCTTGCAGATGCCACGCAGGTTCTGGATGCTGTGCAGCTTCGCCGTCATACGGATCTTCGAACCTGTAATGACTGGCTGTCCGAAGCGCATCTTGTCCATACCATAGTTCACGAGCATCTTGATGTTGTTCACCTCGATGATCTGGGCCCAGAGATAAGGCAGTACGGAGAGGGTCAGATAGCCGTGGGCGATGGTGCTGTGATACTGGCTTTCCTCCTTGGCGCGCGCCACATCGACGTGTATCCACTGATGGTCGAGCGTGGCGTCGGCAAATAGGTTGATACGGTCCTGGTCGATCTGCAGCCAGTCCGAGACACCCAGTTCCTTGCCCTCGTAGGCTGCGAATTCGTCGTACGAATTGATGATTAGTTTTCCCATGATAATGTATTAAAATGAATTGCGGGGATGCACACACACCCCCGCAATCTGTTATGATTTATACGTCTTGGTTCTCTGGACGCAGCTTACGCACGGTCTCGCCTGCGCGCCACATCTCTTGATTACGCATAGCCTCCAGCTCTTTCTCCAGCCCAGCACGATAGTCGGGCTTCGAGTTAGCGTCGATGGTGATCTGCGCCTCGTTGCCCGTCTGTACAGAGTAGTAGAGCCACTCCATCACAGGCTTGATGGCATCGTGGAAGCGTGGAGCCCAGTCGAGCGCACCGCGCTGAGCGGTAGTCGAGCAGTTGGCGTACATCCAGTCCATACCCTTCGCACCGAAGAGCGGGCCAAGGCTCTGTGTCAGCTCCTCAACGGTCTCGTTGAAGGCCTCCGAGGGAGAGTGTCCGTGCTCGCGGAGCACCTCATACTGTGCCAGCAGCAGTCCCTGGATGGCACCCATCAGACTTCCGCGCTCACCAGTCAGGTCACTGGTAGCCTCACGCTGGAAGGTGGTCTCAAACAGATAACCAGCGCCAATGCCGATACCGAAAGCAATCGTCTTCTCCTTAGCCTTGCCTGAAGCGTCCTGATAGACAGCGTATGAGCAGTTCAGGCCGCGGCCCTCGCAGAACATCGTACGCAGAGATGTACCAGAACCCTTCGGAGCCACCATGATCACATCGACGTCCTTTGGAGGAATCACGCCAGTACGGTCGCTCCAGTTGATGGCGAAGCCGTGAGAGTAGTACAGTGTCTTACCCGGCTTCAGATATTTCTTGATGGTGGGCCACTGCTGGATCTGACCAGCATCAGAGAGCAGCATGCAGAGGATGGTACCCTTCTCGGCAGCCTCCTCGATAGAGAACAATGTCTCACCAGGTACCCAACCGTCGGCCACAGCCTTGTCGTAGGTCTTACCCTGACGCTGTCCGACGATGACGTTGAAACCGTTGTCGCGCAGGTTGCAAGCCTGTCCAGGGCCCTGCACACCATAGCCGATCACGGCGATCGTCTCGTTCTTCAATACTTCACGTGCTTTCTCCAAAGAGAACTCCTTGCTGGTGACTACAGTCTCCATCACGCCACCAAAATTCATTTCTGCCATAATAGCTTTGTTGTTTAAGTGTTATACATATCCCTTGCGCGCTATGCCAGCCCTGCCCGAGAGCCGGACGTTTGGTGCTTACCACCGCCTTCTTGTTAGTGCGCCCCCACCCTGCCCGAGGGTGCGTCGAGGGGGTTAACTTTTAGAAATCGGTTGCAAAGTTACGAATAAGTGAGCAAACTACAAAACGAAATCCGTATTTTTTAATTTTTATTTGAAGACCACCTTGCTTCGGCAGGTTTCCACGGGCTCCGAACCGTCCGCCATCAGCTTCACAATTCTCACGCAATACTCCTGCTCGCCCGTCTGCTCCCGATAGAAGCTCAGCTGGTCGCCCCCGTGCGCCTCAGCCACGTAGGCTATCTCGAAGCGCTTGATGCTGTGCGAGCGATACCAGTCGAGATCCCAGAGGTCGAGCACGTGCTCGATATACTTCACCGAGTTGATATGCCCGTTGATGTCCACGTCGTTATAGCAAGTGTCGATAGTGCGCACCAGCTCAGCGCCGCCGCCCATCTTCACGCGCCCGCCCTTGTCGATGGGGCACTCCTTGTCCTTCACGATCCAGTTGTTGATTGCACCATTGTCAATGGCGAAAATATCCGTCGGCTGTCGGCTCTCCGTGTCGATCATCGCCCAGATGGAGCGCCCGTAGCCATACACCTTGCCCTCGCTGTCCACCACGCGGAAGTTACGGCTCGTGAAGTAGCGCATCGCACTCTCCACCCACGTCTCCACGTTAAACTTCGTGTACATCTTCGGCATCTCCTCCATCTCGATGGCCAGTCGCGAGAGCACCCACGACCGTTGGATGGTCATCAGATAATTCATGCCGAAGCCGCGCGCCGACGAGTGGAAGTCAGCCGCGTTGAGCATGTGGTTGCCCAGATGCCCCATGAAGAGCCGCTGCGAGAAGTCGCAGTGAAACGGCTCTGCCATAAACTCGTATGTTCCTATCTTTTCCATTTATTTTCGTTCATACTTTTATTTGTGTTATTATTCTCCTTCATGCTTGCAAAGGTAATAATAAAACACGAAGTCTGCAAATCTTTTATGTAGATTTTGGGATATTTCTCGAAATAAGAGGACATAACCTTGCGGCTATGCCCTCTTTTCAGAATTTACGCTTTCAAGAAAAGAATTTTCCTCCTGTTCTGTTGCGAGGGCGGGCGCACGGCGAAGTGTATCCAACAGATGTTTCCATGCTGCTCCAGCAGGAGCTCGTCATAATCCTTTCCTGTGCCGTCAGCAATGTCGAGTAGGATGCCCGCATAGCGGATCATCTGCTCCTTACCCGCACAGCGGATATCCACCGCACAGCCCGTCACATGGTTGCTTGTAGGCACACCTCCTGCGAGCTTGTTCACTGCTGGCGAGCGATAGCCCGAATTCACGACAATCCCCTCGACATTCTCCGAGGTCTCGTAATCCTCCCCCGGCTGCAAGCAGTACAACGTGTTATAGCTGTACCTTAACTCCTCCAGCCACCAGCAGAGCCGTTTCAGATTCTCAATCACTTCGTGACTGGGGATATTCTTATCCGCTGTCACGTGCTTCGTCTTGCACATTTCTCCAAGAGTAAAGTGTTCACTCAAATGTGCGCTCTTGTTCATACTTACTTCCATATTTTATTCGTTTTTTAAAATCCTTATGAAACTGTGTTACTGTGTTACTGTGTCACTGCGTGGACAGGGACGAAACCCTGCCCGCAGTCAACATCACATCATCCTAACCCCAGTTTTCTTGTACCTAGCTTTGGTGGTGCCGTTTTCCACAAACTCACCCACTTTCTCAATCAGGCTGTCCTTCTGCAGACGGCTCACCTTGGTACGAGCCGAGGTATTGTTCTTCAGATTGAAACAGCGCACCACATCATCAACCGTAAACTCCTCCGGCAGTCGTGCAAAACCGTCATAGGTCTTCTGCCTGCGCTGAACGTTCACTGAGGCGTCCTTCAGTTTGTTGTCGAAGTAGGCCTCGGCCATCGCTCCGAAGTAGTGGCGCTGACAGGCGTACTGGATGTTCACGATCAGTTCGGCCAGCCGCCAGTCCGTCTCGTCCGTCTCGAACTCGCCGCACCAGTAGTTGCCGTCCTGATATGCATCTTGTCCCAATGGCGCATCACGATGAACGGCGCAGCGAAGTTCAGTCCGTGATAGGCGCAGCGCTTCAAGAGCATCTCGTCGGCCTTCGACTCGTTCTCCTCGGCATCGGCCATGCGGCGAGCCGTCCAGTCGTAGAGCTCATCGACGATCTTCTGCACACTGAGTTCACCCTTCATGCGGTCGAGCTTCTCAGCCCATTCCTTCAAGCGGCGGTCACTCTCGTGATCGACCGTCGATTCGCGCGACATCATCTCGAAGTTCGTGGCAGGCAACGGGATGCAGGTCAGGCGCGTGGCAAGACCTGAGCCGAAGTTCTGCTCGTTCACCTTTTTCTTCAATGCGATAGGCGTTCCCGTGTAAATAAAATTCCAAGTCACATAGAAGTCCTGCAGCACTGAGTCGTTGTTCGAATAAGCCTGTCCGTCCTCCTCATTGTGGAAGGCTTTCAGCTCCAGCGACTGCTTGTCAATCCACGAACCACCCTTCTGCACCGTCACCGTATTGTCCAGCTCTGTGTCGAACGTCAGCATGTGCAGTTGCATCAGTTCGCCGTCCACCTCCTCCACTGAGTTCACCATGTCCTGAATGAACTGCGCGTTAGAGGTACGGGCAGGGTGCACACGCACGATCACCTTTGGCTTCTTCGGCTTCTCCTTGTTCGCCCCCTTCGTGCGCATCTGCTCACGATAGGCGTTGATCGCATCTTTGCCGATCTTATCCGCAGCCACGATGGGCGAAGCGATGAGTTTGAAGAGCCTGGTCGCAAACGACTTTCCGCTGGCAGGGTCGCCGATAATCAGCGTCGAGTTGTTCAGTCGTCGCAGTTCCTCAGGCCGATGATAAAACCTGTAAGTGCAGCGCGTCATGAGCGTCATCAGCAGTCCGCCGCCCACGAACAGCGCCGCTGGATACTGGTTGCGCTTCAACCCCTTGCAGACATCCCTCAACAGCGGGAAATCCCCCATCAGCGCCTCTATCTGTGCGCCCCAGTCCCAGAGCCAGCGTGCCATGTCGTCTTCCTTCAGCGTCGCCGTCTGCGCTTGCGCTTTCGTGATCTCCACAAACGTCTTGCCCGTGGCCTCCTGAATCGCGGCGAGCATCGCCTTGCTGGGCAGACTCGAGGCATATTTCCTCTCCTTCTGCGCCACGCAGTCAGCGGCAGAGGATACCGTCTGCTCGACGTTCTCATCCCTCTCCTCGATGATCTCCTTGACCCACGGCTGCGCCTCCACGATGCGCTGCACCAGCCCCTTGTCGCCGTCGAGCATAAGCAGCAGGTCAGTTGCCAGCTTGAGTGATTCTGTGTGACGGTTTGAGTCTGCTGCGCAGGGCAGCTTGTCGCCATAGCGAGCGTCAATAATACGTTGCAAATCATATCCGCGCCACATTACAGAGTCCGATACCTGGTCAGCATCCAGCGAGCCGACTGGCCCATTCCCAGCCACAGCAGCCTTGCTGGCCACAGCAACAGCCTTAGTGCGATGATCACTATCAGTCCTGCCATCATCATCGAATTGATGATTAATCGGCTGAGTCTTTTTGTCCCGATATTGGGGAGTGTACTTGTTGTCAAAATCTTTGTCATAATAGGTAAACAGTTTTTCTTCGTCGATAAACAGTATCTCATCCTCCTTGGGGGCGAATGAATTCCGAGTGGCATCAATGCAGCTGGAGTCAGCCTGATAGCCGAGGGCAGCGGCAAAGACGATGATATTGTCCGCCAAGTTGCCATCCTTGATGTCAGCCGTGAAGATGATACGGATGCCATGACCGCTACTGGTGATATGCACCAGCACCACACGCTTCATCAGTTCCTCGTTCTGCCGTAGCTTCTCCCACACCTCCATGGGGTTCTCCACATGGTCGATGTCGAGCATCACCAGACCGTTCAGATGACAGCCCACCAGCTTACGCCTCGGACCTTTCTTGCTCTTGCCGTCCTTCGTCTTCACCGTTGCCTCATCAAACTGGTAGCAGCTGAACTGGAAGGCTGTGAGCGACTTCTTCAGATCGTCAGCCCATGCGAGCAGCTTCTTGTCGAGCGGTTTCTTCTGCCACTTCTCCTTGCCGGCTTTGGTCTTCAGGCTTCGCAGTGTCTTGAGTACGAACTTCTGGTAGTCCGTGTGCGCAGCCCATTTCTGCAGTTCAGCCTCGTCTTGGGCATCGATGGCATGCAGGATAGCCCTGCGCGTGTCGATGTTAAAGGCTGTCGATGACTTCCTGATTTCCCTCCAGAAGTCCTTTTTGCCGCATTCCACGGCAAAAAGGCTCTTAGTGTCTTTCTGATAACAGAATCCCATACGTCTTACAGCGTTTGAAGGTCGGTAATATAGAAAGCGTTCTCATGGCGATCGTTCGAGTCGCCCCAGGTGCGGTGCTTCCAGAAGCCCTTCACGATATAGGGCATCCCCTGTTGGAACTGCGTGTCGCG
>Ga0256405_10003036_pt1 | contig 36043 bp, 35 predicted proteins | sample RumenRJG_02DNA_FD_189096 | JGI IMG/M metagenome (GOLD analysis project Ga0256405, IMG submission 189096) | Bovine rumen microbial communities from Lethbridge, Alberta, Canada - RJG_02 | ecosystem: Host-associated > Mammals > Digestive system > Stomach > Rumen | place: Canada: Alberta...
CCACTGTCACATCAAAGAATTCTTTTTCCATTTGATTCTTGAAGAACCTTGCGTTACCGGTAGTCTCTACCGCCAACTCTATGGAACATCCGTCTTCTTCCTCGTATCGATGCATCTCCTCTATAAACTCGGAATATCCGTCTGGAGTTGTTCGATACACATCCTGGAGAATAACTTCTCCGTCTTCGGTTAATGCGCTTACCGTGAACTGTGTCTTGTGCAGATCTACACCTACGCATAACCGTTTTCTTTCTTCTGTCTTACTCATCTTCTTACCTCCGTAAGTTTCTTCAGCAAGACAGCTTCTGTTGGGTGATGCTTCCAATCTCCTATTCGGCCTCTTACGACCTCTGCATGATTCGATCGCTAACTTCCCATTCTCCTTAGCGACCTCTTTGGATCAGTAAAAATGTCGAGTTAGTATCTACTCTGTCTCACTGTTGTACCTGAATAATACAACCGTGATAGCTTTCACATCGCCCCTGTTTTACTTTTTATCATGCCTCCTTATGGAGGTATTTTACTTTGATTTGGTCTCTTTTCCAACAGGATTGATAACAAAGCAGATGATAATGAATACAGGAATGAAGATTACGAATGCTGAAATAACATCGATGATCGAATGCTGCTTGATGAACATCGTTGAGAGCACGATGAGGACCGTCAGGATGTCGCTCAATACGAGGAGCACCTTCTTATCCTTGAATGTGAGGTGAAGTCCTGCAGCAACGACTATGGCATCATATACGTGAAGGCTGGGAAGAACGTCCGTCGGCGTATCGATAGAGTGGAGATACTTGATAAGGTCCATGAATATGTTTTCGCGGTCAGGAATGTGTGCACGGAGTTCAAGAGCATTGGGATAAGCCAGTGAGATGATGATGAACAGCGTCATGCCTGCCATGAGCATGTAAGATGTTTTTCTTGAGAGCTTTCTGCTTCTGATGGCAATGGCGATCATGCCGATAACCAGATAAGGAAGCCACAGTGCATAAGGAATGATAAATACTTCAACGACGGGGATCAGGTCATCTATTGCCGTGTGGATGATGTGAAATCCCTCTGCAGGCTCAAGACTTTCCACCCAGAAAAAAGTCGGCATGTATATGACCATGTAAATGGCCATCGGAAGAAGCGTCACTACGACGTAAAGTATCTTCTTTATGAGACTTTTGTTATCGGCAGTATTCAAGTCATTTCCTCGAAAATAATATTGCGGAGCGCCGGGACCGGAACTGGTTCCCTGAACACTCCGCATATTATAGCAAGTCAAAATGATGTTTTTGATTGACTTTTGATACAGTTTTTAACGCCGGGACCGCAATGCCGCTATCAAACTTGCATTAAATACTGTTTACCGTACCGATAAAGACAGGTGCCATGGTCTCAACATCGACGATCGCATAAGCGTAAGGTCTGTCGCACTCGACATAACGGTATTCGGGTACGTCTTCTTCCATTACGCTTCTGCAGGTTTCAACGACGATAGTAGCTGCAGCAGCTCTTGTTCCCTGTCTGTCGACTTCGATGTGGGTCTTGTGAATTATCTTTGAGACATAGATATCACCGGGGTTTCCTGCCATTCCGGACAGGTCTGCAGTAGAAGGCGCGAAAATGCTGTCTGCTCCCAATCCTGCGATCGTATCATTCAAATTAATATCAAAGTCTGATTCAAACTCGGGCATCTTTGAAACTACGACATAATCATTGGAAACGCTGTTTATAAACTCTTCGTAGTCTTCAGCAGTAAAATTCTTTGCAAACTCATTTGCGCTGATGCTCTCATCTGTCGGAAGGATCGCCAGGAATGCATACTGGCCTCCCTTATAGAATTTAATGAATCCTGTTGCTTTGTCTGTCTCATAGTAAGCAGAAGACGTATCGTGCAGGAACATCGCCTCCTTGGAGCTGCCGTCAGCAGATGTAAAGAAGCTTTCCGAGACCTGTGAATCTTCGTATTCTTCTGCCCATTCTCCATCAAAGCAGATTGCGTTTACGAGTACCATTACCGTATCAGCATCAAGAGTGTCGATTGCATCCTTGATCATGTGGTTTGTGTGTTCATCGATCCAATCGTTGATCTCATCTGCTGTGTCCTTTCCGAAATCAGTAACCGTATACTGCGCAAGGAACGTATCCTGAATGTATCCGACATAATCCATGTTTACGCTGTCACCAAGTATAAGGCCGTTATTCCAGACGGCGTTGGCACAGTTGAACTCTACTTCCTTTGCCTCGTTGATCCTGTCCATCAGGTCTGACGCATAAGCCTGCTGTGTGAGAGGTCCCTGGCCTGCAGCGAAAAGATTAGTCAGCTGGTCTAAGGATTCTCCCTTGGCGCCTGCGGCAACCATATCGAGTGCCATCATGATGGATGCGGGTGAGATCATTACATTATCATCTGAACCGTAATCACTGACTGTCCGGCTGAAGATGTTGAAGCAATATTCTCTGTAAAGCTTATCCATCTCGTCCTTATCGTAATCAGTAACCTTAACTTCATTAAGGTTGAAGCTTGTCTTCGCGTTCGGATCTTCCTTCAGTTCATGATTGTGATTATTACCTTTGGCAGTACAACCTCCGAGAAGGATCGAAGCCGCCATAATGCCTGTAATGAACTTAATGTCTTTCTTTGAACAGATTTCCATATTTATATCCCCCTTCATTTTGAATTCTTAAGATCAGACTGCGTTTACCGTGCCGATGAATATTGGAGTCATTGTGCTCATGTCAACGATCGCATAAGCGAAAGGTCTGTCGCACTCAACAGAGCGGAACTCCTGCTGGATGGGCTCTGCACAATTTCCGTCAACAAGTACTGCCGTAACTGCAGCAGCTCTCGTGCCTTCTGCATCTACCTCAATATGTGTTTTGTGTAAGACCTTTGAGACGAAGAGGTCTCCGGGCGCACCTGCAATACCGGAAAGGTCTGCAGTATCACCGTCCATAATATCTCCTACGCCTAAATTAGCGAGAGTATTGCCCATTTCCATCTCAAAATCTGATTCAAATTCAGGAATCATTGTATATACACTGTAGTCGTAAGTCTGGCTTGCAATGAACTCTTCATAGTCTTCTGCGCTGAAGTTCTTAACGAACTCGTTTGCACTGATAGTCTCATCGGAAGGAAGGATCGCGAGGAAACCGTACTGGCCGCCCTCATAAGCCTTCAGGAAGCCTGTAGCCTTCTCTGTCTCATAGTATGAAGAACCGGTCTCGTGAAGGAACTTAACTGTCTGGACTTCACCGTTATATTTTGTGAACTCACCTTCCTCAACCTGATCCTCCTCATAAGGATTTGCCCAGTCGCCGTCAAAGCTGATTGCATTAACGAGTACCATGACCGTTTCAGGACTAAGTTCACTGATCACTTCCTTGATCATGTGGTCGGTGTGATCGTCAACCCATCCGTTGATCTCATTCACAGTCTTATCGCCGAACTCCTGTACTCTGTAGTCTGCATTGAATGTATCCTGAATGTACTGAACGTAATCAAGATTGACTGCATTCCCGAGCAATGTTTTATTTGCCCATACTGCGTTTGCACATGAGAATTCAACATCTTCAGCCTCGTTGATCTTGTCCATCAGAGCTGATGCATATGCCTGCTGTGTGAGAGGTCCCTTGCCTGCTGCGAAAAGGTTTGTGAGCTGGTCTAATGATTCCCCCTTTGCACCTGCAGCAACCATGTCGAGTGCCATCATAATGGATGCGGGTGAGATCATTACATTATCTTCCGAACCGTAATCCTTAACCGTCTGGCTTAAGATATTGAAGCAGTATTCTCTGTAAAGCTTGTCCATCTCATCCTGGTCGAAATCAGTTGTTGTGACCTCATTGAGATTAATGCTTGTCTTAGCATTCGGATCTTCCTTCAATACATTGCTGTTTGTATTGATATTTGCAGTGCATCCTCCGAGAAGAACTGATGCTGCCATAATACCTGTGATGAACTTTATATCTTTCTTCGAGCAAATTTTCATGTTTCTATCCTCCATATGTTTCTGCAATTTGCTTTATGCTCTATATACAGATTCGCATCAGGAAATGTTGCATGAAAACATTTCTTGATGAATAAAAAAGGCGGAAAGCCGAAGCCTTCCGCCTTGTGAAAGTTATGTTCTCTTAAATTACTGAACAGGTCTTGCAGCGCCGCAGTCAGGGCAGAATCTTGAAGTGATCCCTGCCTTGCCGCATGAAGGACAATTCCATGCGCCCTCTGCAGCAGGTGCGCCTGTGTTGCCGGCAACAACATTGCCGAAGCCTTCGCCGACCTTCTGGGATTCGCCCATGATGGGAGCCATGGCATCCTTTGTCATGTTGATAACGCCGCCCATGGCACCGAGTGTAACGCCGAGAGAAGCAACATCACCGATTCCGCCTGCAGCACCGCCGCCGTTGCCGCCGCCTGTGATACCGTTCTGCATAGCTTCGAGGCCGACCTGACGTGCTGTCTCATCTCTGTAGGTGTAGCCCTTCATCTGCATCTCGGCAGCCTCTGCCTCAGCCTTCATCTTGTAAGCTTCAGCTTCTGCCTGAGCCTTAATGCGGATAGCATCAGCTTCTCCCTGTGCATTAACAGCCTTGAGCTGTGCCTCTGTCTGGGCCTCAACGATCCTTCTCTGCTGAGCTGCTTCAGCCTCTGCCTTTCTTACTTCCTCTTCTCTTACCTTCAATGTCTTGTCAGCAAACTGCTGCTTGAGTCTTACGAAGTTCGGATCGTCATCGGGAGTAACGATAGATGTTACATAGAACTCGGGCATTGTGAGACCATACTCATCAAGTGCCTCGTTGATGTCGGCCATGAGCTTGGAAGAAAGAACGTCGAGATATGCATCGATCTCAAGAATGTTGAGATTTTCTTCCTTGATGATGCGTGCGAGATTAGCCTTGACCTTATTGATGATCAACGCCTTGAACATGCCTGTGCCGTAAGACTTGCCCTCGCCGGTGATGTCGCTCTGGATAAGTCCGTCAGTTGTTCCGACGAGCTTGAGGATAAGCTTTCTTGAATCGGTAACTCTCATGTTGTAGTTACCGGATGCACCGATCTCAACATGAAGTCCAGATGCGGGATCGAAAAGTCTTACCTTGCTGTCAGTACCCCATCTGATACCCATCTGGGTGGTCATGTTGATGAAGTAAACTTCACAATGGAAAACATTGATGCCGCCTGTTCCGAGCTTCATATAGTCACGAACCTTCGGAATGTTGTTGGTAACAAGCGTATGTCTTCCTGCAGTGAACTGATCGAAGATCATGCCGTCACGGAAGAAAAGTGCTTCCTGAGACTCGTGGACGATCAGCTGTGAGCCGATGGTAAAGTCTTCTTTTTCGTGCTTGTGGGCAAGTACTTCATTATTACCTTCGTACTTGATTACGCTAATAGCTTCAACTGCCATTTCTTTAATCTCCCTTTCTATTTATTCTTCTTTGTTATTTGTTCAGTAAATGACGCAAACAGGATAAACAACACTATGGGGCCTACTATCGCGATTATCACCGAGGGAACGGTAGGCACGTGCAGTGCGTATTTGAGTATCGAATAAAGGATCAGGGGTGTCGCTACAAGGAACGATACGACCTTGAGGATTATCGACACTACTCCTCCCTTATAGAAGACAAATCCCAGTCCTGCAGAACCCAGAAGGAATATGATGATGCATACTGCCCATGGCCAGCTGAATGTTTCCCTTAAAAACAGTCCGACTGCCGCAGGAATGATAAGACTGAAAACAACAGCCCACGGAAGCTGCTTCTTCCTCTCCTTCTCGATCTCTTCCTTGCAGATCTCCACCATCGCATCTGCATCCCTGTAGCCTTTTACCTTGGAGAGCTCACGCACTGCGCTGCTGTAAGACTTCTTCTCATAGAAGCTCTTGCCCTTCGCGTAGATCGAGAGAAGTTCAGCATTCTTCTGTCCTTCCTCGCAGATCCTGATCAGGTCGGCTGAGACCGGGTCATTGAACTTTCCGCAGTCCATGATGGCAGTCTTGTAAAGAAGCCTTGCCTCATTGCCTGATGCAGCTTTGGAGTCGCTCTCGACAATGTCGTTAGCCTTGTTGATGTTTGCGATTATGCGTGAATATTTGCCGTAATCGGGAATGACGTCTGCAATGTTCCATCTGTTCCCGCAATTGGCGCACTGAGCAGTGCCGGCAAGATAGTTGTTAACTATGTCTCCGCCACATATTCTGCACTTTAAAGAAACCGGTGCAGCATTTACATCTGACATTTCTTTATTCCCTACCCTTATTCAACCTTATTCAGCGTGCGCGCGTTTTTCCGCGCCCGAAAATAATTATATCAAATATTTGTTCTGCCTGCGATATTGTGTGAAATAAAGCGGTTTTCGTGATGACAAAAAAGGCGTTGTCTCAAAATGCCGTATTTTTTCGGAGTCTTTGACCTCATATCGCAGAAAAATCACAGTAACCGTCATAGTGTACTGTGACTTCTAGTGTGATTTTTTAATAGAGTCTCGAAAAAATCACAGTAACCGTCAGGGTGTACTGTGACGTCTACTGTGATTTTTTCAAAGAAACAGGGACCATCTCATCCATTCTGAGACAGTCCCCTTAATCTGTTATTTAATTCAGTCCGTCAGGATCAGAAGTAGTGAGCAACGAAGCCTGTAAGTGCAACGCAGATTACAAGTACGAAGCCCTTCTTGTTTCCTGTGAGCTTTGTCTCTGCGCCCATACCCTCGTAGAGCATGAGGAGATAGTAAGCATAAGCTGCGATCGTGAAGAGTGAACCGAATCCTACATAAGGAATGAGTCCTACGAATGAGCCTAAGAAATCGGAAACGATGAATGCAGGTGCTGTAGCCATTGCAGCGATTGCGAGGAGTCTCGGGAAAGACCACTTCTCCTTGAGGATAAGGCCTGCGAGCATGAAGATACCTGCACAACCGAAGATACGTACTGCATAGTAAATGAACGGGAAGAAGAAATCCTTAACGATCTCAACTGCGAGGTTATCGAACCAGTATCTTCCGTACTGTGCATAGTGAATGAGGTCTACCGACATGGAAGTAATGAAGCCTACCATCCAGCAGATAACAACTGCGATGCCTGCGATGAAAAGAGCGTTGCCGATCTTGTCATACTGGGGAGCGATCTCCGCAGGACCGGTAACGGGATGAATAGCAGCATGGATGAGGTTCTTGAAATGCTGGCCGAAGGGGAGCATTGAAGAAGGCTGCTTGGGCTGTGCCTGGGGCTGAGCCTGAGGAGCAGGCTGCTGTGCCTGAGGCTGGGGCTGAGCTGCAGGTGCTGCCTGAGGCTGAGGTGCAGCAACAGGAGCTGCTGCAACGGGTGCTGCTACGGGAGCGGGTTGGGGTGCAGGCTGGGGAGCGGGCTGAGCCTGAGCTGCGGGAGCTCCGAAAGACATGCCACATCCGCCGCAGAAAGCAACGCCATCGGGGTTTTCCTTACCGCAATTAGGACAAAACATATTAAGTATCCTTTCCTCGGGCATGAACACCCGATAAACATGATACTTCCATAATAACACACTGTTTTCTTAATTAATCAATGGAATTTATAGGTTTTAGGCCTTTTTAGTGTGCTGTCCGTCAGACTGCGTCAACTACTCCTAGAATGACATCAGCAGGCTGTGCATCGGAGAATACGAGCAGATATGTCTTGCCGCCCTTTACGAAAACAGCAGCATTGACATCAGCAGATACTTCTTCATCTGTAAGATCTTTAATGTTTGCAAAAGTTACACGGTAAAGCGTGACCTGGATTCCGGAAGGAGATGTGGCAGCAACGCCTTCTGCAGGATTCTGGTGGAAGACCTGCTTAATGAGATCATCAGTTCCTTCAGGAGCTGAGCAGAGAATGACCTTCTCGCCGTTTACACCGAAGAATACTTCTTCGCTGATCGAGTCAGAAAATACGCCTGAACCTGAACCCTTGATGTCGAACGGAAGTGCTCTTGCAATCCTGTCGAGACGTGCATCGCCCATGACTTCGCTCTCGTCAGATTCTTCTTCCGGTAATGTTGTAGAAACGGTTATATCAATGGTCTTGCTTTCCACGTCTCTGTTGTCAGTTCCCGGAACCTGGTCAGCGGAGTAATTATATGAGCCGCCTGTGTTTATGCTCAGGATACCATCTGTGGCACCTTCAGTTGTTTCATCGGCAACGGCATTATCAAAGCCTGCAACCGTCTCTTCATAAACCTCATCAACTGCCTCAGGGTTGAGTGCTGCAGAATGAGTATCAACAGATTTCATTGTGTTCTCTGATGTTCCGAAATTCTGACCCAGATGGAAATAGTTCACAACGAACACTGCACCGGCAATTACGAGTACGCCTGCAGCGATTGAAGAGATAATGGCAATAGGTGTCTTCTTTGCCTTCTTCCTCTTCTGGGCAGGCTTGCCCTCTGCTTTTCTTACCTGGTTCTTATTACCGGAATTTTCATTTCTGATCTTATTTTTGGGAATATCCGTAACGACGGCGCTTCCGGACTGCTCTTTGATGGCAGCGGACACGGCACCCATGATCCTGTTCTTCATCTCAGGATCAACAGTTACGTTATTCATGATTTCGTTATACTTATTCAAAATCATCCGCCTCCTTCAGCAGTTCTCTCAGTTTGTCGCGGGCACGCTTCAGATCTGAGCGCACCGTTGCTTCGCGTCGTCCGGTAATACGGGCGATTTCCGCGGTCTGGTAACCTTCCTGATAGAAAAGGTGGATTGCTTCACGCTGGTGGACGGGCAGACATCTTACGGCATTCCAGATGGCTTTGTACTCATCGCCGTTATCAAGATCTTCCTGCACTTCGCCCGCTATCTCTTCATTGAGTTCCATCGTGTCACGGACTTTGTTGTAATCAATGCGGTTTTTCGCAAGATTAGAAGCAACTCTCATAAGCCAGGCTTTACGATGTGTTTCACTCTCGAAGTTGGGCCTTACGGTGACGAACTTGATCATCGTCTCCTGCAGGATGTCTTCTGCGTCCTCCTTGTTGTGAAGGTAAGAGAGCGCAAGACGCAGGATGGCATTGCCATGAACGTCCAAGATCTCTCCCGCTTCCTTTTCTATCTGCTCGTCTGTCTTACGGGACGGACCTGTTACGGGTACGTCATCTTCAGACTCATGCGCCTGGTCTCTGGTCAGAACGTCTTTCCCGGATGTATTTCCGGTACCGGACTGAACATTGACAGCCAGCAGCATGGCGAGCTTTCTTAAAAGCGGCAGATTAGCTTCGTAAGTTAATTCCATCGGTTTCCTTAAGTGACTTTCTCACCGCTTTCAACCTATATACAGATGAAGCAGCGGATTTGTTGCACTCAAATTATACCCATGCTAACAAATCAAAGCAAATTGTCAGTTATATATATTAAAATATATGCAGCACATCGGGAATTGTCGAAAATATCCACCCGCTGCGGGTAATAAATGACACATTCAGTTCGCATTAACGCAAGAAATTAATAGTAAATTAAAATGCGTGTAACACAAAACACACCTAACTCATAAGATAATAGGGCATATGAGACAGAATAGCAGCAGATTATTTATCAAGAACGACGCGGCTTATGTAGCCGTCGTTTTTGTGAGCGTAATTCTTTTCATCTCATTCCTCGCTATCCAGATCTTTACTGAAATAACAATGACCAGGATCTTTGTGGGCATCGGCCTCATGTTCCTGGCTTTCACAATGAATATTTTCGAAGGCAAGTTCGGATTCTATATCTCGTTCGCACTGAACTTCGTCCAGTTCATGATCTACACCTACGAATATATCGTCATGAAGAGCGAATCGGCTCCGGTGCTTCTCGCCATGACAATAGTCACGATGGTCATAGACATGCTCCTGCAGTACTACATCATCAGGATCGCAGGCAGGATCCAGGGAATCGAAGCATCCAAGCGCGAAGAACGCAGCAAGGCTATCCGCAAGGAACTTGAAGACGAGATGTTCTCACGTACTTCCCTCATCGTTAACCACGATGCAATGGGCAATCACCAGAATTTAAGCGAAGCCATCGGCCGCAACCTCTCAGGTTCGATCGATTCCCTGACTACGCTCCCCGGACGTGACATGATCACTGAACGTGCTGATAAATTCATCAGAGAAGACATCACAAACATGCAGGGCAGTGAGACTCCTGACGAAGTATGCCGTCCCTTCTCGATAATCTATCTTGCATTAGATCACTTCGATACGATCACAAGAACCATCGGTCACAAGTCGATGGATCTCTTTATCCAGAACATGGCACACCGTCTCCGCGAAGCTGCAGATCCTACTGACATGGTCGCAAGGATCGACGATGCCGACTTCGTTATCCTCTTCAAGAGAGTTCTCTCAAAGGAAGCCGAGACAAAGTATGCCGACAAGCTTGCAAAGGAAGCTTCAAGAGCTTTTGCCGCAGGCATCGATTCCATGAACGCGAGCATCCGCTACGGCTTTGCACACTATCCCGCTGATTCACGTCACGCAGGCGAGCTTATCGCCATCGCAGAAGAGCGCATGAGCAGAGCATCTTCATCAGGGGATGACTTTGCTGCAGCAGGTGAGGTCGCAGAACTTCCCGGCGCAGAAGTTTTCAAGAATAAGACCAAGAATGAGATCATCGCTATTTTCGAGCGCGCGATAGACGACGGAAGCATGCACATGGTATACCAGCCCTGCTTCACCGCACAGCGCAGACTCGTCGGCTTTGAGGCATTCTTAAGATTCGAGAAGGACGGCCTTACGGTATCACCCCAGGTCTTCCTCGCAGCAGCTGAGAACGCCGGTTACATGAGAAGGATCGGAAGCTATTCGATGGAAAACTCGCTGACCGCGCTTGCTAACATCAACAAGATCAACCCCAAGCTCACGATGAACATCAACATTTCCAACTACCAGTTGAGGGAAGCTGATTTCATCCAGTCTTTCTCCAATATCGTCTCGTCCACGGAATGCAACGTTGATAATCTCATCTTGGACCTTCAGGAAGAGAGCCTTATCACAAGCCTTGCAGACATCAGGATGACGATCGAGGAGCTCGCCACGACAGGCGTTAAGATGGCATTAGACAACTTCGGCAGAGGTTATTCTTCATTTAATGCGATCCCTCTCCTCCCTGTCTCGATCTTAAAGCTCGACGGCAACTTCACCTCAGGACTTGCTACGGATGCTACGGTCAGGATCCTTACACGCTCAGCCATCTCACTGATGCATGACATCGACATCTCAGTCACGGCTACGGGCGTCGGTCAGGAAGACCAGTTCGATATCCTGGTCGGCAGCGGCTGCGACAAGTTCCAGGGTCTGTTCATGGGCCCCGCCATCATTACTGACGATCTCGAGGCCTTCGTCCTCAAGAGCAAGGTATAACCCGTCTTTAAATAAGTAATATTTCTCATATGCTATAATCTCCCTATTGCTAAAGGAGTTAGAGTAGCCATGGCCGATTCAATTGTCACCGTCGAGAAAGTCTCATTAAAATACAAAAAGGCCGTCCTCACAGACGTCTCCATAAACGCCGAGAAAGGCGAAGTCATCGGACTTCTGGGCCTTAACGGATCAGGCAAATCGACTTTACTCTCAGCCATCGCAGGCCTTCGAAAGCCTTCTTCAGGCTCCATCAAGATCAACGGCAAAGCGGGCTTCGTTACCCAGGAAAACGCCCTCATCGACGAGCTCACCGCAATGGACAATCTCAAGATGTGGACTTCTTTGAGCAAACAGGACATCTTAAAAGAACTGACCGAGACCGAGCTCTCGATTCTCAAAGTAAACGAATTCATTGACCTCAAGGTCAAGCGTATGTCAGGCGGTATGAAAAAGCGCCTTGCAATCGCATCTGTCCTTCTTGCCAAGCCCGACATCCTTCTCATGGACGAGCCCCTGGCAGCTTTGGACATCCCTGCGAAAAACGACATCATCAACTTCATAGATTCATTCAGGAGCAAAGGCGGCACGGTGTTTATCGCGAGCCACAGCGAAGAACTTTTCAAGCACTGCTCGAAAATATACCTCTTAAAAAACGGCGTCTCATCACTCCTTCCCGTCGGCATCTCTCCCGCGGAGGCTCTTGAATGATAAAGGCATACTGCAAAAGAGTATTGCTTTTCCTTCCCTACGTAGTGTGCTATTTCTTAGCGCTCGGCCTTGCCCTGCTGGCACTCGTCATGTATGCGTCGGAATTTCTTTTCGAAGACAACACAGACAGCATCGTATCGGTCGCATGCTATGTCCCTGATGACGAAGCTTATACCAGGCTGGGAATCAATCTCGTCAAGCAGATGGACAGCGTAAAGCACACGATAGACATCGACCAGGTAAGGTCTGAGAAAAAGGTCGTAGAGCTCGTTGAAGAAGGCGATGCCATTGCCGGCATCATCGTGCCTGAAGGATTCCTTGAGACAATGGGCACCCCTGATGCCGTACAGGTCCAGATAATCTACCGTGATGCCGACACGTTCGAAGAACACATCGTAAATGACCTTCTTTATGCCATGAGCAATCTCCTCGGCACGGCACAGTGCTCAATCTTAACTGCCGGCGAATACGCTAAGGAGATGGGCTTTGACGACTCGCAGGCTTACGCCGTCGAAGGCGCCGTCACCAACAACAGCTTCAGTTACGTAATGGACAGAAAGTCGATGTTCCACAAGGTTGACGTTGACGACCTGGTCGCAAAATATGCCGTAAGAGAGCGTCTTACTGCATCTTATACGTTGTACATAATCATGATGTCTGTCTTCGTCATCTCATTCTTCTACAAGGGAAACAGTGACATCTTCAGGGCACGCGCCAAGCTCTCCGGAATCAGGACATGGAAGATCTTCCTGCTCGAATCCGGATGCACCGCTGTCATGATATATCTTCTCTATATCCTGGTCTTTGTCTGTCTCTGCTTCGTCTTTGAATCGATGAAGATCTTATCCCTGATCACGGTAATTCCGGTCGTCCTAATCGTCGCGCTTGCGGGTACTGCTCTCTGCTATCTCGTTAAGAGCCCCACGACCGTCTCCTATATCACGTTCGGTGCAGGCACGAGCCTCATGTATCTGGCAGGCGGCCTGATCCCGTTAGATTACATGCCGCACTTCTTCCAGAACGCAGCGGTATTTAACCCTCTGTACTATCTTATCCAGTTCTTTATGAGGTCGATGTTCTTATGAGATTATTCCTAAACAGATTATCGGTCCTCGCAAAGCGAAGCTTCATAAATCCTGCAATGTACGTCATGAGCGCGGTAATACTTCTCATGGCCCTCTTGGTCATCTTTGTGCCCGAAAAGGATACATCGGTCTATATTCCTGTTGCTGTCCTTAATAACGACAATTCAGATGAGACCGAAGAGATCGTCGACCACCTCTGCTCGATGAATTCCATCTTCCATTTTTACGAAGTCGATGATGAGGAAGAGATCTATAAAGACCTCGCATCGGGAAAAGCGAACACCGCTTATATCTTCCCCAAAAACTTCACCGAGCACCTGACAGACGGCGGCACCAAGTACGACGTACAGCAGATATCCACTCCCGCATCGAGCTTCATTTTCCTCTCCAGAGAAGAGGTTTTCGGAAGCTTCTACGAATACGGCGCCCGCCAGGTCATCAGCGACACGTTTGCAGACTTCGGCTATGAGGTCGACGCGCACGATCCCAGGCTTAAAGAGATCTTCGACAAGTACATCGACGACCAGTATCTGTTTGCATTGGAAAGTGTCGAAGGCACGGTCTATAACGCGATCACAAGATCCGAGAAGGTGCCGATCCCGCTTTATAAGTTTGCAGGATTCTTCATCTTCACGGCTGCCCTTCTCGGCACCCTCGCGTTCCTGAACGACCAGGACAACCGCATCTATCTGAGATTTAAGCTTTTCGAGAAGATCTACTTAGGACTCATCCAGGTAGCGGTATTCACGTTTCCTGCCATGATCGTCTCCCTGTTCTGCTTCCTGATCTCACAGACGGAATTCTCGTTGCTTCACGTGATCTTGTACACCTTCATCGTCACGCTCGTCGCATTCGCAGCAGGAACGGTAATGACGCTCCTCCCTATCCGCACGGCGCGTTCCAAGATCTTCTCGGCGATCCTGCCCGTATACCTGATCCTCTCATTCCTCTTCTCAGGAATCTTAATGGATCTCACCAACTTCGGCACGGCTCTCCGCACACTGTCGAGACTGTTCCCGCCGTCAATGTTCTGATAAGGGGTTCTTATTTGGCAGTTCTTTTCGAAGTCTGGATCTGTTTACTTACTGAAAATAAGTTTTTGGATTTCAGTAAGTAAAATACTTGCATATATGGCATCACTTCTCGAGATTTTACTTACCAAAATCAAGTTTTTCGATTTTAGTAAGTAAAATGCTCGCTTTTATGACGTTACTTCTCAGAATTTTACTTACCAAAATCAAGTTTTTCGATTCTAGTAAGTAAATCGCGCGCTTTTATGGCGTTACTTCTCAGAATTTTACTTACCAAAATTGAGTTTTTCGATTTTAGTAAGTAAATTGACCTCGAGCGCGATGCGATTACGTACCTAAAACCGGTTTTTCCTTTTTAGGTACGTAATTTACATCCATCGAAAAATAAAAGGGTTGCCCTAAACGGGACAACCCTAAAAGATTTCAAATTACGTCAGTGATCAGATATCCCAATCATCATAATCATAAGAACCTGCACCGCTTAAGAGCCCGCCGTAATTATCTACTGCATCCTCGATGAGCTGCTGGACAACGTTCTTGTTTGCAGGAACTGATACCGGATTGCTTGCAGCACCGAAAGCCTTAGAGAAAGCATTGAGGTTGGAAGCCTTTGTGTTGAAACCTACACCTGCGATGATGAAGATGTTGTTGCCGTTGATCTCAAAAGAAACAGCCAGGTCACCCTTGAGCTGTGAAACGATCTCTTCGAAGTCATCAGAATCATAGAGAGTGTCAACCAAATCCATGATGTCTTCGTTCTCGAGGAGGATCTTGCTAACAGCAGCTACGTCAACGTGGAATCTGAAGTAACCATCCTTCTTGCCTGCATAGTATTCCTTGTTTGAGAGATCTTTAACATCGATATCATACTGATCGAGCATATCATCAACGAAATCCATAGCATCACCAACATAGTCGTCAGCGAGAGAGATCTGAAGAGCAAAAGCACCGTCAACTACCTGATCAGGAAGATCTTCGGGATCAGAAATCTCAGAGAGGTCTTCTGCGCCTGAGCACTTAGCTGCGAATGCAAAAGATGTTACATCATCAGAATCGATAACTTCACCGATTCCGAGATCACTAAGGATAGACTCGATCTCTTCCGGATTGTCCTCAATATAATCCTCGTCTGCAACTGCATAGAGTCCGTCTTCGAGGTCAGAATAATCAGGAGCATCAGAGTCCTCAAGATCAAATTCCTCGAGCTTAAGCTTCTCACAAGCCTTAGCAAACTTTTCTGTTGTAATAGTTGTTGTCTTGCTGCATCCTGCAAAAAGTCCGGCAACCATAGCTGCTGTAAGGACGCATGCTAAAACCTTAATCTTTTTCATAATAGTGAACCCTCCTTATGGAATAAATGAATTGTATCACAAATCAGTATTTCTTGACTATTTGTTATAGTGTAAACAAAATAATATTAGCGTGATATCATTGTTCGGTGAAATGCTATATAACGCGAGGGGGTTCATATGCGCGAAAAGTGGTCATCCAGATCAGCTTTTGTTCTGGCAGCTATAGGTTCTGCCGTAGGTTTGGGAAACGCCTGGAGATTTCCGGGACTTGCCGCTAAATACGGCGGTGGAGCTTTCCTTTTTGTTTATCTCATTGCAATGCTCGTTATCGGCATCCCGCTCCTCATGATGGAGATCTCTGTTGCCAGATACACAAGACAGGGTGCGCCCGGTTCAATGCGCGCTATTAATAAAAAAGCCGAGAGTATCGGCTGGATCGCAGTGTCCAACGGTATCGGCATCTCAATCTACTATGCGGCGGTTTTCGCATGGGTCATCCTGATGTTCGTAATCAGCTTCAAGTTCATGAATATGACAGGCGACACGGAAGCAGCAAGCAATCTCTGGGCGGAGACGATCAAAACCACAGGAACCACATCAGGTTTCACAACGATCTCATGGCCTGTATTGGGCAGCCTCATCGCTGCATGGGTCCTCTGCTATGTCTGCATCAGAAACGGCACGACAACGGTAGGCAAAGTCGTTAAGTTCACAGTATCACTCCCTGTCATCTGCCTTCTCATAATGGCGGTCAGAGGTATCTCGATGCCGGGCGCCATGGCAGGAATGGCAAAACTCTTCATCCCTGACTGGACCGCTCTTTCCGACTCCAATCTCTGGGTAGACGCTGTCGGCCAGGTATTCTATTCTCTCTCAACATCCATGGCGATCATGTTCGCTTACGGATCATTCCTTGATAAGAAATCCAACATCGTCGTTGATACGGTCATCATTGCTTTCTCCGACATGTTCATCAGTGTCCTTGCAGGAATCGTTATGTTCACGACGATGGCAGGCGTAGGAATGCTCGACAACATGTCAGCATCCGGTATCGCTACGGCATTCATCATCTATCCTCAGGCAATCGTAAAGATCTCCAACAGCGGCGTGTTCAACATGATCTTCGCGTTCATCTTCTACTTCTGCCTGATCACTCTCGCGATCGACTCTTTGTTCTCGATCATCGAAGGTATCTCAACAGCCGTATCCGACAAGTTCAAGCTCAACAAGAAAAAGACCACACTCACGATCTGCATCATCGAAGGCATCATCAGCCTTATCTACGTAACAGGTGCGGGTCTTGCAGTTCTTGATATCGTTGACTACTTCATCAACAGCTACACGCTTATCATCACCGGTGTCCTTGAGATGGTCGCTGCAGGGTGGCTCTTTAAGACAACCAAGATCCTCGAAGAACTCAACCGCAACACGGGCAAGTTCAAGATGCCCTCATGGTGGTTCCTGCCGTCCATAAAGTTCATCTCACCCATCGTTCTTCTGGGACTTTTCGCGTGGAACCTCTATAACCTCATCAAAGGCGGCGGTATCTACGGAGCTGCTGACGGATATTCAATGACCGCCAACGTCGTCTTCGGCTGGTGCATTTCCTTGCTTATACTCATATCCGGCCTGATCATCAGGATCATCGTCAAGGTTAAGTCCAAGAAGGGTTATAAGGAAGACAACAGAACATGGGACGATTTTAAGGAAACCTGATCAGCCCAAAATACTGACCAAACCAAAGGGACTGTCTCAAAACGGATGAGATGGTCCCTTATTATTTGCTATGGATTAAGGCGGGATCAGAAGTTTGCCCGCAGGTTTTCGAAAAGCCGAAGCCGTGAGGCTTTTTCGAATTAAGAAAATCACAGTAAAAGTCACAGTAGACTATGACGGTTACCGTGATTTTTTCGAGCCCTTATAAAATAATCACAGTAAAAGTCACAGAGCACTATGACGTTTACTGTGATTTTTCAAGATATGAGGTCAAAGGCGCCGAAAACAACACATTTTGAGACAACGTCTTTCTTATTCAGTTAACGGCAAAACCTCCGGTAAAGCGTTTTTGGGATTTTGTAGTATAATCACTTATATATGCAAAGTATTAAGGGTGTTTTGGATTAATGAATGTGACGATCATCTGCGACGTTCTCGGTGTGCCTAATAACGGAACATCCGTCGCTGCTTACAATCTGATAAACCATCTGAAAACGCAGGGGCACAATGTCACTGTCGTTTGCTGTGATGCTGACAAGGAGGGCAAAAGCGGTTATAAGATCGTGCCGGTCTTAAAGTTCGGACCGATTGTCAATGCCGCACTTGCCAGGAACGAAGTCATCCTCGCAAAAGCTGATACCGTTATCCTTGAAGAAGCCATAAAAGATGCTGATGTTGTTCATCTCCTTATGCCGTTTCCTCTTTCCTGGAAGGCAGTCAAGATATGCGAGAAATACGGTATTCCGATGACATCGAGTTTCCATGTCCAGGCCGAGAATTTCACCTGCCATATCGGAATGATGAAGTCCACAATTGCTACCAGGGAAGTCTACAAATATTTCTACAGGAAGGTATACAGCCACTGCACTTATACGCACTACCCCACTGAATTCATCAAGCTGGATTTTGAGGGCAACATCAAAAAGCATATACCTTCAAAAGTAATATCCAATGGTGTTTCCGAGTATTTCTTTGAACCTGCACCGGCCGAAGCCGTCGAGAGACAGAGGGCCAAAAACAAGGATAAGTTCACCATCGTCGTAGTGGGAAGATACTCCTCCGAGAAAGCCCAGCAGGTGCTCATCAAGGCGGTAGCCAAATCAAAATACAAGGATAAGATCCACTTAATTCTTGCAGGCGAAGGTCCTAAGAGAAGACACTATAAGAAGCTCGTTAAGAAGAACGGCGTTGACTGCGAGATGAGATTTTTCAGCCATGACGAGCTCAAGGAAGTGCTCAACGCTGCAGATCTTTATGTTCATACGGCTTATGTCGAACTCGAGTCGATAGCATGTCTTGAAGCGATAGTTACAGGCCTCGTGCCCATCATCTGCAACTCCAAAAGAAGCGCTGCAAGATTCTTTGCCCAGGACGAGAGATGCCTTTACCAGAAGTGGGATTCCGAAGACCTCAAGAATAAGATCGAATACTTCATGGAGAACCCCAAGGAGCTTGATGCCTGCAGGAAAAAGTACAAGACCCAGGCAAACGTATCAAGGCTTGGGGAATGCATGAACAAGATGGAGCAGATGCTCGAAGAAGCGGCAGAGACCCGTCAAAAAGAGGCCTGACGCCATGAAAGAGCGTACTGTTTACTATTCGGACCTGTTAAATGACGATTTTGCAGGCACGAACATCAATACAAAGGAACTCCCTGCTGATTATCAGTATTTTTCGAAGAATCCGGTAAGGCGCGGCTTTGCGTGTGCCTTATATCACGCGGCAGGACCTCTCGTATGGCTTTTGCAGAAGATCGTTTACGGTGAGAAGGTCATCGGAAGAGAAAAACTCAAGCCTTACCACAAGGAAGGATTCTTCCTTTACGGCAACCACACCAGGGCGATGGGCGACGCATACTGTCCGGGTCTTCTTGCCTGGCCAAAAAAGGCTTACATAGTTGCCAGCATGGACTGCTTTTCGATAACCGGAACGAGGAGGATAGTCGAAGATCTGGGCGGAATTCCGCTCCCGGGAAGCGCAAAGGGCTTCAAGAACTTTTCGCAGGCGATGCGCCGTCATTCAGAGCTTTGTCACATTGTTACACTGTATCCTGAGGCACATATCTGGCTCCATTACACGGGTATCCGCCCGTTTAAGTCACCGGCCTTTCATTACCCTGCTGAGACGGGCAAGCCGGTCTTCACTTTCACGACAACATGGCATAAAAGAAAGCTCCTTCCCGGTTCAAGGACCATCGTTTACGTAGACGGACCCTTCATACCTGACATGGATCTTCCGATGGACAAGCGCAAGGAGGCTTTGCGCAACCAGGCATTGGCCGCCATGGAAAACAGAGCAAAGAACTCAAGTTATGAGAAAATACATTACGTATACAGACCGAAGGAAGAAAACGCCACATAAGACCCCCTAAAAGGAGCCATGTTTGAATAAAGAAACGCTTAAAAAACTCGTTTTCAAGCTGATGCTGATATATGTCATTGCAGGCATAATCGGCTTTATTTACGAGACGGTCTGCGTTTATATCAACGACGGTGAATTTTATAAGCGCGGCACGACGTTCGGCCCGTGGATCCCGATCTACGGCTTCGGCTGCCTTCTGATCTATTTCCTGACGGTCAGATTCCGCAAAAAAACCGTGGTTGGTCTTTCTTATAAGCGCCCTCTCCTGCGGCATGTTGGAGCTCGCCACCGGATTCGTACTCGACAAGTTTTTCCACACAAGACTTTGGGATTATTCGCTCGTCATCTTAAACTGGGGCAACCTGAACGGCTACATCTGCGTAAGATCCGTCATAACCTGGGGATTATTCGCGCTGATCCTTATCTATGCAATATTGCCGCCCGTCGAAAAGTTCCAGGATAAGCACCCCAAGGCATTTAAGATCGTCTCATCATCGTTGTTCTCGCTATTTGTACTCGACATAATACTCAGTCTTAGTCTAAAATAATGCCCACTTACTAAAACGACGGAGACCTTCGGATGGACATAGCTTATCTTAAGAAAAGATTCCCGCTTCTGATGCTGATATTCGCATTCGGCGGCATCTTCGGCTTCATATACGAAGAGATCTTCTACCGCTTCGACCTGGGTGAATGGGTAAAGCGCGGCACCACATTCGGTCCGTGGATCCCGATCTACGGCTTCGGAGCGCTGATCATATTGGGTCTCACCTTCAAATTCCGTAAAAAACCTCTTGTCGTATTCCTTTTTGCCACCATCGCATCCGGCATTCTTGAGCTGGTTACAGGCTGGGTCGTACTGACCGTCTGGGGCGTAAGGCTCTGGGACTATAACGAAGAGATCTTGAACTTCGGCAACATCGGCGGTTTTGTGTGCGTCAGATCAGTGCTTTTCTTCGGTATTTCAGGCGTTTTCCTTCAGTTTGTGGTGGTGCCTCTTTTCGAGAAGCTAGAGCAGAAAATGCCTAAGAAACCATGGCTTGCGCTCTGCTTTATACCTGCCGGTCTCTTTATTCTGGACATCATCGCAAGTCTTATCTGCAGGGCTGCCGGCATCACGGCATAAATTAACTCTGATTGTTAAGTCTGTCTGTAAATATATTTTTACATTATGATAATAGAAGTTAACAATTCTGTTTGTTAGCATATATCTAACATTTCGACCACCATACAAGCTCAACTTCTGACGCCTTAGACACAAGGAGCACTTATGAATAACATCACTAAAAAACATGAAGACCTCAAGTCATTCGGACTTGTAGTGTTCGGAATTGTGCTCAACCTTGTTTGCGGCAAGATAGTCGGCCTGCTGAATCTCCCCTTCTATTTTGACTGCATAGGCACCATTGCGGCTGCTATCACGGGCGGATTCATGCCCGGTGTACTGGTCGGATTCTTCACCAATTTCCTGAGCGGCATTACGGATTACACGAATCTCTATTACGGAGTTCTTAATGTCCTCATAGCGCTTGTTGCGGCATTTTTCTCACAGAAGCGTTATTTCAAGAAGATCACCTGGAAGATCATCATTCCCATCATCGCCTTCGTATTGATAGGCGGCGGTATCGGTTCCGTCATCACATGGGGACTTTACGGTAACTCCATGGGTGATGAGCTTGCTTCATCACTTGCCGGCAAGATCTACACAAACGTCGTACAGGATGCATTCTGGGCGCAGATGTATGCAGGACTCATCATGGACCTTCCGGACAAGATCATCAGCACATTCATCGCATTCATTATCTACAAGGTTTATCCGAAGAAGTTCAAGCCGCAGAGAGATATTATCCATCTCGAATCTTTTTCAAAGAGAGGAGTCTCACTAAGCGGAAAGATCATAATCTGCGTAACCATGATCTTCGGTATTGCAGCAGCAGTTGTAACCTACGTAAGTTTCAGGCAGTTCAGGGATACGCTCGTTAATTCCGAAGCAGAATATGCGACGGATACGGCGAAGTTTGCAGCTTCAATGCTCGACGGCGACATGGTAGATGAATACCTGGAACGCAAAGACAGCGCAGAAGGTTATTTCCGTATCAAGAGATACTACGGCCTGATCCTGAACAGTTCTGACAGGATCCAGTATCTCTATGTTTATCAGATACAGGAAGACGGCTGCCACGTGGTCTTCGACATCGACACTCCTGATACTCCCGCATCGGAAACGGGTGAAGTAATCCCGTTCGACGAGAGCTTTGAACCTTACGTCGACGACCTTCTCGCAGGACGCGAGATCGACCCCATCATCACGAACGATACTTACGGCTGGCTCCTCTCTTCTTATGTTCCGGTATACGACAGCAATAACAGATGCAAGTGCTATGTTTGCGTCGACGTTGCAATGCCGAACATCGCTGAAGTCGAGAGAACGTTTACTTTCAGGATCACGACACTCCTCATGGGATTTTTCATTGCGATCCTTACTTTGAGCGTATATCTTGCAAAGCGTTTCATCGTTACTCCGGTCAACAACCTTGCCAAGCTTGCAGGCGACTTCGCCTACACAGATGACGAGGCGCGTAAGGAGACTCTGGACAGCATAAAGGAACTCGAGATCAAGACAGGCGATGAGATCGAACATCTCTATAACGCGATGGCAAAAACAACGCGTGATACTGTCGATTACATCAACCAGTCTCAGCGTAAGAATGAAGCGATCTCCACATTCCAGTCCGGCATGATCAACGTTATGGCAGACCTCGTAGAGAGCCGTGACCAGTCAACAGGCGAACACATCAAGAACACATCCTCCTATGTCGAGATAATCTGCGACGAACTTATCAAAGAAGGCAAGTTCTCTGATATCCTCGACGAGGATTTTAAGAATAATATCGTCTCGTCCGCTCCTATGCACGACATCGGCAAGATAAAGGTATCCGACACGATCTTAAACAAGCCCGGCAAGTTTGAGCCTTGGGAATATGAGATCATGAAGACTCATGCCGAAGAAGGCGCTAAGATCATCCATACCGTTAAGAAGACCGTCGAGAACGAAGAACTCAAAGAGAACTATCTCGGCGAAGCAGAGAACATGGCCCACTACCATCACGAGAAGTGGAACGGCCAGGGTTATCCCTGCGGCCTTAAGGGCGAGCAGATTCCGCTCTCTGCAAGGATCATGGCTGTTGCTGATGTTTTTGATGCCCTGGTTGCAGTACGTGTTTATAAGCCGGCAATGCCGTTTGAGAAAGCCGTATCCATCATCAAGGAAGGCTCAGGCGAGCACTTTGATCCTGATGTTGTTGAAGCATTCTTAAACGCAGAAGAAAAGATCCGCGCGGTCACGGATAAACTCCACTGATAATTATTCAGGAATTGATCAGCCCTTTTTGTTCTGCTCTTCGATAAGGTCGAACTGTGCGCTTATGAGCGTCCTGAGATCTTTTTGTGAAGCGGTGTTTATGTCACCCTCACTTAAAGTCTCACTGCTGTTTGCAACAGCTTCATAAAACTCATTCGTGGCATCCTCGCCGTAATTCTTTACGAAGAGTTTCTCGAGCTGTCTTGCGCTTATCAGTTCATCAAGATAACGCTTGGTGACATAGACAAAAACATCATACAGTTCATCCTTGCTGTACTTGTTGTTCTTATCAACGTAATACTCGATCGCCTTGCGGAAATCTTTTGAATTGGCGTTAAGCACTTCTCCAAAATCCAAATTCATATCCTAAAACCCCCATAGAAAATCATCTTGCCCTGATGATAATAAAATGGAATTAAAGTGTCAAAGCAGACAGGCACGATATGGGGTAAAATATCGATATTATTTCGAAAAGAGGACGCAAAATGGAACGGATAGACATTTGGAATGAGGGTGAATATAACTATCCCCTTGCTTTTGAATTCAGACCTAACCTGAGAGCTTATCTTATTGATGACAGTAAGACGCGTCCCTGCATGATCATCCTCCCGGGCGGCGGTTATGCCGTAGTCGTACCTCCCGAAGGAGAACTCGTTGCCAAGAGATTTAATGAGCTTGGTTACAACTGCTTTGTAATGACATACACGACCAACCAGACGATGAGAGCGCCCGTCATGGAACAGGCGATGAGAGATCTCGCAAGAGCTATCCGCTTCGTAAGAAAGAACGCAGATGAATACAGGATCGATAAAAACAAACTCTGTATCTGCGGTTTCTCTGCAGCAGGCCATGTATGCGCAAGCGTTTGCGATTACTGGGAAGAAATAGAAGATGCAAATCCGGATTATAAGGACATCTCCTGCAGACCAGATGCGGCAATTCTCTCTTATCCTGTCATCACATCAGGTGAGTATGCACACAAGGATTCATTCCGCTTCCTTTTGGGCGCCGACATCTACGACAGAACAGATGATGAGGCAAAAGCACTTCTCAATAAATATTCACTCGAGAAGAACGTTAAGGAAAACAATCCGCCCTGCTTCATCTGGCAGACAGAGACCGATGATCTCGTTCCGGTACAGAACAGTTATCTCTACGCTGAAGCTTTGAAAGAAAAGGGCGTAAAGTACGTACACAAAACTTTCCCGAGAGGCTTCCACGGCCTGTCCATCCCAAATGACGACTGGGCAACGGGCAACCACGGCGAGCCCTACACCGCAGAGCAGAGCTTCGCGCTCGTAAAAGCCATCAAAGAAGGAAAGCTTGATGATCCGGACAACATCTGCGATACGCTTCTGGGCTTCCTTACGCCGCCCCCGGCAGGCCCGGAACGCCCGGATTATCCCGAAGTCCTGGTATGGCCTGAAATGGCAGATAACTTCATTAAATCACTATAAGGATCAAAAGATATGATCGAATATAGAATTGCAACCAATGATGATATTGAATTGCTTATGAGCAGCCGCCTTGAGATGCTCAAGGTCGTAAACGACTTGCCTGCAGATTACGTTTACGATGACGTAATCGTAAATGAGAGCCGCGAATATTTCCTTCACGGCGACCAGCTGACCGTGCTCGCTTTAGACGGCGGCGAAGTGATCGGCTGCGCATCGATGAGCTTCATGTGGATAATGCCGACATTTTCGCATCCCACAGGCAGGCGCGCACATCTCATGAACGTTTATACGAGAAACGAATACCGCCGTCAGGGAATCGCACGCAAGATGGTCGAGATGCTGATCGATGCAACATGGGCCAAGGGCGCAACCGAGATCAGCCTTGATGCAACGGTCATGGGCAGACCTCTTTATGAGAGCCTGGGCTTTAAGAATTCTACCGAGTGCATGGTGCTGACAAAACAATAATTTTCCGGAGTTATAATCTCTTGTATGGATATCGGATTAAGACAGGCTTTAGAAGAAGACATGAAGACGGTCTGGGAAATGCAGGTCGAAGCTTTCAAAGGTCTTCTGGAAAAATATCAGGACTACGACTTAAGTCCTGCCGCTGAAGGCATCGGGAAAGTCATGGCCAGATTCGAACAGCCGTGGACTAAATACTTCTTCATCACAGCAGACGGCGTTGATGTCGGAGCAGTCCGTGTTATCGACAAGAAAGACGGCTCAAGAAAACGCATCTCACCTATTTTCATAATGCCTGAATACAGGGGCCGGGGTTATGCACAGAAAGCCATGCTCGCAATAGAGGAAATGTATGGCTCCGATAACTGGTGCCTCGACACGATTCTGCAGGAAAAAGGCAATCTTCATCTTTACGAGAAGATGGGGTACCACCGCACAGGACAGATCGAGCACATAAACGAACGTATGGATATCGTATTCTACGAGAAGGACTAAGAAATGAACTACAAGATAATCAATAGGGAAACTTATTACCGCAAGGGTGTATACCGCCACTTCACCGAAGACTGCAAGTGCTCAACTTCCATGACCGCGCGCATAGACGTGACAGAACTCGTGAAGTATTCAAAGGCAACAGGCACCAAGTTTTACATCAACTTTTTATACCTGCTCACCAAGGTCATAAATTCCAGGGACGACTATAGGATGCAGTATCTCTGGCAGACGGATGAGCTGATCTGCTACGACGTGGTAAATCCTATCCAGTATGTTTTCCACGAGGATACCGAGACATGCACGCCTGTTTACACAACTTATTATGAGAACTACGAAGAGTTTTATAAGAATGCATTAAGCGATGTTGAGAACGCAAAGAAAACACGCGAATATATGCTCGATTCCGCTAATCACCCTAACTGGTTTGACGCATCTTACATATCGTGGCTTTCCTACGATTCAATGAACATCGAACTTCCTGACGGCTATATCTACCTGCTGCCGATAATAAACTGGGGCAAATACAGAGAAGAAAACGGACGTCTCATGATGCCTCTCACCGTGCGCCTCAACCACGCTGTGGCAGACGGTTATCTCGTGGCTAATGTGTACCGTTTGCTCGATAAAGAAATCGCTTCATTTACCCAAGGAGAAAACAAATGAAATTACGTGCATATACAAGAGAAGACTCACCCGTAATCGCAAGCTGGGTAAGAAACGAAAAAGAACTCTATCAGTGGTCAGCAGACATTTACGGCTTCTATCCGCTCCTCCCCTACAGCATCGACGACAACTACGTTGAAGCCATGAAGGGCGGCCGCTTCATTCCTCTCACCGGAATCGATGGAGAAGGAAAAGTCGTTGCACACATAATTATCAGATATCCGAAAGAAAACGACGATTCATCCGTAAGACTCGGCTTCGTTATTGTTGATCCCGATATCAGAGGCAAGGGATACGGACGCGAACTGATGCAGCTCGCAGTTCAGTACGTAAGAGATAATCTTACGGCAACGAGAGTTGACCTCGGCGTTTTCGAGAACAATCCCAAGGCTAAAAAATGTTATGCGTCCGTCGGCTTTACGGATTTCGGCGAACATACAATAGACACGCCCTTCGGCGAGTGGCGCTGCATCGATATGGAGCTTTATCTGTAAACCGTTTAGTACAGGATCATCCGAGAAGCTTCTTTACAATGGCTTCCCAATCCTGGTAGGACTGTGAGCCAATGACCGCACTGTCACCGCCCGGAATATCAAGCACATGTCCCTTGCTGTCGACGAATATCGTCGTGGGAACGTATCCTGTCTGAAACTGGTCGAACTCCGCAGTGTACAAAAGCACCGGATAAGTCGTATGGCAGTCCTTTAAGATCTCGTCGACCTGGTATTCCATGCCGGTCTCGGAATAAACACCGATTATCTGGAAACCCTGGTCCTTATAGTTCTCGTAAAGCTTTTCGAGGTCGGGCATCTCGCTTACACACGGACTGCACCACGGCTCCCAGAAATTGATCATGGTGATTTCCGCATTCGCAAAAACGTTCTCGTTCCATTCATTGCCGGCTCTGTCTGTCGTGCTGAAAGTAAAGTCAGGATCAAAGTTTCCGTCTGTCTCAAAAGTCGTGACCGGAGCTGATGCCACAGGACGCTCTGATGTCTCCGCGGGTTCTGTTTCGGAGTTCTTTATATCCGTAATCTCAGAGACAGTCTCTTCGTCTTCATGCTTATATGCTTCGGTCTCACGGGAGTCATCTCTGTGCTTTCTTGTCTCGTCGGTTGATCCGCACGAAGCAATGCCCATTACCATTGCCGCACATAATATGGCTGAAATGATCTTTTTGTAATTCTTCATATTTATTTCTCCTAAAATCCTTATGTCGGATTATACACTGAACGTGTTTTGATTTTCAGGTATAACTGTGTCATCCCTTATCAGCTGAGCAGTGCTCTTTGCAGATTATAATCCCTGTTGCGGTTTTTTATGCGGTATTCCTTAGGCGTCATGCCGCAGTCTTTCTTCAGGACATTCGTAAAATAACTCTGGCTCGGAAACGCGAGCGATGCCGATATCTCCGCGATCGAATAATCTGATGAAGCAAGCATCGACTTGGCCGTCTCAAGCTTTTTATTGAGTATGTATTCGCTCACAGCATACCCTGTTTCCTTCTTAAATAATCTCGAAAAATACGGCGCCGAGAGATTATTATCCGCCGCGAGAGTCTCAAGCGTAATGCGTGTGTGAAGATGCTCATAGATGTAATTGATCGCAGCTGTCACTGCTTTGGAAGTGATAGCACTTTTTTGCAGGGCAAGCATCTGCTTTGCGTAGTGAAGACACATCTCATTATGTATCTCCGATATCTCTTCAGGCGTTGAAGCTTCATCTGCAAGACGGATGTAGTAGTCGCTAAGTGAATAGGCCTCAGACTGCGACAGACCGCCTGAGATGCAAAACCTCGCGACCAATGCTGTCGTTATCGTCATGTGATATTTGAGATTCTGAAGAGGATTATCAGAAAGCACACCGAGACCTGTCTTCTTGTGAAACGGTTCGGATAAAAGCGCCCTTACCTTACGGAGATTTCCGGAACGGATCGTCCCATAGAAATCCATCTCGGGCGCAAGAGGCGCGTGGAAGAATTCGTATTCTCTGTGCAGGAACTCCTGGTAGGAAATCTTTTTGCGCGGCGCGGGCATTTTCGAAAGCCTCCGTAACTGATAAATCAAATATGCGTGATAAACAAGGTCTTCACGAATTATTATAGCAAGAAAAAGCAAATATCAGTTAACAAAAAGCAATAATGCCGCAAGGTGAATTTGTTATTTTGAGGTCAGTTCAAGGACATACAGAACAAGGAGGCAGTTATGAAGAGCAAAAAGATCATCAGTTCTATCCTGACACTCGCGATGATTCTTCCCATGGCAGCTTGTACCCAGCCAAAGCCGACTGAGACAGAGGCAGAGCCGACGGCAGCACCTGCAACAGAAACACCGCAGCTCGAAGGATACGATCTTCTCTGGAGCGATGAGTTCGACGGCCAGACGATGGATGAGACAAAGTGGAATTACGAGCCGCATGAACCCGGCTGGACAAACAACGAGTTACAGGAATACACGACTTCCACTGACAATGTTTTCGTAAGAGACGGCAAGCTTGTCTTAAAGGCTCTCAAGACCACAAAAGACGGCCAGGATTACTACACTTCCGGCAAGGTCACAGGTCAGAACAAGACAGACTTCATGTACGGCAAAGTAGTTGTCTCCGCAAAGGTTCCTGAGGGACAGGGTCTGTGGCCCGCCATCTGGATGATGCCCCAGGACGAGACCTACTACGGCCAGTGGCCCAAGTGCGGCGAGATCGACATCATGGAGTCTCTCGGTAAAGACACTACAATTTCTTATTCTACGATTCACTACGGCGAACCCCACGCCGAGCAGCAGGGCACCGTCACCATGACTGGCGCTGACAGCTTCTCTGCAAGATTCCACGAATATTCCGTTGAGTGGGAACCCGGCGAGATGCGCTTCTATACTGACGACGTTCTCGTGCTCACAGTAAACGACTGGTTCACGGCTGAAGAGGGTCAGGACGACAAGCCTTATCCGGCACCTTTCAACCAGCCTTTCTTCGTTCAGATGAACCTCGCTGTCGGCGGTGACTGGCCCGGCAATCCTGACGCGACGACCAATTTCGACAACGCAGAATTCGAGATCGATTACGTCCGCGTTTACCAGAAGCCGGAATACGACACCAATGTCCAGAAGCCTGAGAAGGCTTTCCGCGAAGCTCTCCCTGACGGAAACTTCATCCGCAACGGAGACTTCTCTGTCGCAGAAGACCTCACAGATGACACCGACTGGAAGTTCCTCCTTTTCTATGAAGGAGAAGGCCAGGCAGAGATCAAGGATGGTGAGATGATCATCACGTCGACCAACTGCGGTACGGAAGAATATTCCGTCCAGCTAGTCCACCCAGATCTGCCGATGCGGAAAGGCCATACCTACAGGATAACCTTTGACATAAGAGCTGATGAAGCAAGAAAGTGTATCGTTTGCGTATCGGCACCGAATGCCGGATGGATACGTTATTTCCCTGACACGTCGATCGACCTGACGGAAGAGTGGCAGACATTCGAATTCACTTTCGACATGACCAAGAAGGACGATAACAACGGTCGACTCGAGTTCAATATGGGCAAGCACGGCGACACCGCAACGATCCATATCACCAACGTAAGGGTTGAAGAAGTATAAGTACTTCACTTCTTCATATAACAACGGGACTGTCTCAGAATGGAGGAGATGGTCCCTGTTTGGTATGGATCAAGGCGGAATCAGAGGTTTGCCAACAGGTTTTCGAAAAGCCGCAGCAGTAAGGTCTTATCGTATTTAGAGAATCACAGTAAAAGTCACAGTATGCTATGACGGTTACTGTGATTTTTTCGAGACTATATTAAAAAATCACACTAGAAGTCACAGTGCACTATGACGGTTACTGTGATTTTTTCTGCGATAAGAGGTCAAAGACTCCGAAAAAACGGCATTTTGAGACAACGCCTTCGTTGCTGTTTTTTTCGAGCAAATATATCAAACCGGCGCGGCCTCGAAACGAGCATGTGCAATTGTTCACGTTTTTTTACGGCAACAATTGCATAAAACAGCAGATTTGTGCAATTGTCGGGCTATTTTTGATCAAACAATTGCATAACGGCTATAGAAAATTGCATATCGCCAACTGCCGCTTTTTCAATTTATTACTTATTGGTTAGATTTTTCGGTGATTTTCAGTTAAAACCAACACATTTATCAAATAAGAAGGTAGAATAAAAAAGGTGATTAAGTTTAACTCAAGATCGTGCAGTTTTTAGGGTTATATATAGTGACTGATTCTAAGGTTAAGGAGCGCATCTCTAAATCCAAGTTAACGCGCGGAAAAAGATATATCCGCGTGCTTATAATTTTTATCGTGCTTGCACTGATCTCTGTTGCCGCAGGTCTTTACTTAAGCATCACGATGTTCACCAGTTATGCAAAAGAATATAGAGAAGACACTCTGAAAAAAGCTGCCGTGCTCGCTGCTTCCGAAATAAATCCTTACAAGATGGATGACTGGATCGAGAATGGTTCCGATGAGGATTTTGAAGACACAAAAGGACATCTCCAGCTTATCCTTGACAACACCCCGTTCCTTCAGAATATTTATCTGGTCAGGGTCGATAAAGAAGGTTTCCATACTCTTTGCGTGCTTACCACTAATGACCAGGAAGTACGCAAACATGCGAGAATGCATCCTTCCGATATCGAATTCGGCGAAGTATTCCCGTTCGATCCGTCTTTGGGGAAAACCAATTCAGCGTTATTGGTGGGCGGAGATGTAGATATCGTTGAGATCAAAAATGACGATGGCTGGACACTGATCGCTTATGAGCCGATATACACGCATCTCAATGAATGTAAAGGATATGTAGGTGTTGAGGTTTCACTCAACGGTATCAACGGTTACATCAATACATTCACTGTCTGGGTATCGATAATCAGCATCATCTTCCTTTGCCTTATCGGACTAGTCGGTATAATCATTACTTCATATGCACGACGTGCCGACGATCTCGATGTTATTGCAGAACAGAAAGAAAGAGAGCAGAAGCTCCTTCAGGAACTCATCGAATCTTACGCTCAGGTGGTCGACGCCAAAGACCCTTATACGAACGGTCATTCATCGCGAGTTGCCGAGTATGCCGTTAAGATCGCAGAGCTCGTAGGCAAGAATAACGAAGAATGCCAGCAGATCTACTTTACTGCCCTTCTCCACGACGTAGGAAAGGTTGGCATCCCTGACGCCATTATCAACAAGCCCGGCAAGCTCACCGAAGAAGAATTCAACATCATCAAGCAGCACCCCGAAAAGGGTAACCGCATCCTCTCCCAGATCGACGAGTTCTCATACCTCAGCGTAGGCGCTCACTTCCATCACGAGCGTTACGACGGTAAGGGATATCCTAACGGACTCAAGGGCAAGGAGATTCCTGAGATTGCCAGGATCATCGCATGCGCTGATGCATATGACGCCATGACTTCCAGAAGAAGTTATCGTGATCCGATCCCGCAGCACATCGTAAGAGAGGAATTCGTTAAGGGTATCGGCACACAGTTCGACCCTGAATTTGCAAGGACCATGCTCCACCTCATCGATCTTGATGCCGAATATGCCATGAAGGACCGCGGTGAGAATAAAGAGATCCGTGACAACAACCAGCTGTTCCTGACCTATCACAGAAGTGCAGTAACTCCGGGTATCCTCTTAGGCAACAGCCTGACGACAGTCAAGGTTACGGTAAATCCCGACAGTCCCACTTCAAGAAACAAGCCGAAGCCTTCCATCGTTTTGTTTGACTCTTTGGACGGACACCTCCATGAGCTCGAAAAAGACAAGAAGGAAATGCTCGATTTCGAATACGGCGAGATCTGGTTTGGCGGCAGGCATTCCGTCGCAGGCGCACGCAAGATGGAATCAACAACCGAAGAAGGCTACAACGCTTCCAAGGGCAAATACACCATCGAAGCAGCCAGGATCAAGGACCATGCGATCGTAAGGATCAAGGGCAGCAACGGCAAGGAATTCGAGACCATCGTGGCTCTCCCAGACAGTTCAAGATTCGTATACCTGGGTCTCACAGGCGAACACTGTCTCATCACTGATATTGATATCACAAAATCAGAAGACGAATTGCCTGAGAGCTACATTCCCAGGATCGCTGAAAAGATCAGCTACATCGACGGACGACCCGAAGGTGATATTCCGAATGTTGAGATGGACGGCTACAGGACTGATTCGACAAAGGGAATCCTTCTTAAGGACAGCCTCACGATTTCTTTCCATACGATGAGCCTTCCCACCGCAAGACTCGTATGGCACTGCCCTTTCATAAGCATATTCTCATCAGGTGACGGCACAATAGGCGGCAAAGACTTCCGCGAGCTCACTCTTATGAGACTTGACGGTGAATGCTGGGAAGGCGATCCCGCATGCTCGATGGAACTCACAGTGACAAAGACATCTGATTTCGAAGACTGGACTGCATGGAAAGAATATAACCACATCGGTTACGACGTCACAGTCAACATCGTAAGAAAAGGCAACAAGATCCACACCACCACGACAAACGGCGGTATCTCGGTCCATGCCACAACGGTCATGTCAGCTGAGATCGATCCCATCTACATTGCACTCACAGGCGATCAGTGCGCGATTACGAACATCAGGATCAGAAACGCATGATCCACAAGAACAATCTACTTGAGAACCCGCTGCAACAACCAGCGGGTTTTATTCGTATACAAAGAAAAAACTCTCACGGCGAGGGGATATGTCGTGAGAGAAAATGGGGATGTATGAAGCAGTAATACTGCGTTGTTGGTGTTATTGGATTCCGCAGATGCGGGTGATCTTGAGCTGGGGATGCTTTGCTGAACCTACGTTGATATCCACGATCCAGATGTCATCTTCACCGAGATCTAAACACTGCTTGGATGTATTGATATCGTGACAGGACTCGCTTTCCATATCTCTCCTGCCTTCTTTGCTCAATGTCTTTCCGTTCATATATTCTGTGAACTCATCTGCGTCACTGATCTCCGTGTCGTTGATCCTGATCGGATACATAATCAGATTCTTGATCGAATCCCAGTCTTCATTAAGGTATGCCTTGCGGACGTTATATGCGAACTCTTCCACATCAGGCTTTTCCATTGTGGTAATAGTTCTGTAGATACCCATGTTTCCCGTGCCGAGTTCTTCAGGAAGTTTTTCCTCTTCTTTGATCTCAGAAGGACGGGTGAGCCTGAATACCATGCCTCTTGCGATCTCATCGTTATACTCTTCCCATTTCATTCCTTCTTTTGTGAATGTCATTTTGCCTCTGCCGCTTGTATATATCTCGATGTCAGATATTTCCATGCCGTGCCTGTCATATGTAATTACTCTCTTTACGGCGTTCTCATAATCGATGCTCATGGTCTCTTCATTGAGTCTGCCGCTCATGTACCAGATAGCTTTTGAATTATCGTTTCCCGGCCATTCAACCGTCACTGACGTGCTCTTAAGTCCTATTGGGTCTACCTTGATCTTTACCTTGTCTTTGCAGTATATTCCCATAACGTTCATCGACGGATTCTGTCCTTCGTGCTCTTCTTTTGAATCATCTATAAAAGTATTTGTCTCGGTTGTATATGCTGCTGTCTGGACTGTAGGTAACGTCACATTGGTCAGTTCTGAAGGATTTTTAGATGCGTAAACTACAGCAATAGCGGACAATACACCAATGACCGCACCGCCTGTTAATACCAGTGCTACAAATGTTCCGTTTTTCATTTCATTGCCCTCTCTTTCCCAAGTTCTAAGTATTTGTTTGATGTCTTCATTAAAACATCCGCCAATACCGCTAACAATAAACAATGCAACGGCCATTTGTTGATTAAGCAACATATGATCTTTTCTTTGTTGACAAACTCGAAAAAGACCATCTGCGCAAACCGGCGAAAATACATTTTCGGTGATGTTATAATCAGATCATTAAATTCTTGCCGGAGGTTCCTCATGATTTTACTTATCAATGCATGTGTAAGAAGCAATTCCCGAACGAGAAAACTCGCTGATGCACTTCTGTCAAAGCTGGACGGCGATGTTGTTGAAGTTGATCTCGGCAAGATAAGTTTCCCGGTGGTCGATGAGGCATTCCTTGCAAAGCGGGATGAGCTTGAAGAAAAACGCTGCTGGGATGATCCCATGTTCGATCTTGCAAGACAGTTTGCTTCAGCAGACCAGATCGTTGTTGCAGCACCTTACTACGATCTCTCCTTCCCTGCTTCCTTAAAGCAGTATTTCGAGCAGATAAACGTGCTCGGCATAACATTCGAATACAGCCCCCAGGGCATGCCCATAACGATGTGCAAGGCAAACCGCCTTTACTATGTCACGACAGCCGGCGGTGCATTCGTTCCTGAAGAATTCGGCTTCGGTTACGTCAAAGCTCTGGCACAAGGTTTCTACGGAATCGAAGATGTCCGTCAGATCCGTGCTGTAGGTCTTGATATCGAAGGCGCCGATGTTGATGCAATAATGTGTGAAGCAATAGAATCCTGTGATACAATAGCAAAGTAAAATATTTTTTAGGAGAGGGGTATTACTATGCGCAAAGGACCGTATTTCTTAATTCAGGCTGTATTATCTTTATTCATTACAACCATGGTCTGGTATATGCATTTGAATTTTCTTGACTTGGCTGTCAACGAAGAAACTCTCACCGGTACAACACTCTCTCCGTTTATTGTGATCTTGATCGGAGGAGCGTTTTATCTTCTCCTGACGATCGTCTATATCATTATCGGAGTCAAAAGACTGGATGACTGGCGTCCCTGGGTCCTCGTGGTAAATATCGTGATCCACATTGTCATGTTCGGTTTGGGTTTTATTGCTTCGGCCTTTTTCGCAGCCTTTTCCATGTTAAACGGCGGACCGCAGCTCCTCCAGTAATGCTTGATAAAAAATCCTCCCACTTGTAAAATCTATCCCTGACGGGATTGATTACAATGGAATAAGGCATTTTGAAGATGGAAAACACTAAAGATATCAAAGACGTTAAAGAAAAGAAGAAAAAAGAGAAGAAAGTCAGCTATAAAAAACTCCATAAGTACGATCATATAGACAACAACTATCTGACCGTCGACAAAAACGCTGAGCTCACCATGGCATTGTGCGGCATCTCTACCGGTATCTCATGCCTCTTCTTCGTAGTGCTTCCGTATGGTGTTATTCTCTACATGATCTCGATACTCGAAAAGACCACCAAATACATCGGACAGTCCACATTCATTCTTATCGTATGCGGTGTGGCTATCGTTGGAAGCCTTGCAGCATCCATATTTGCAAAGGTAAAGTGCCGCAAGAGCAGATGGGCCGTAACGAATATCGTTTATATCAGCATCAATCTCGTGATATCAGCTCTTAACACCTGGTTCTTCATCTGGTTTATAAACACATACGGCGGTTAAGATCTGCCGAACAATCCCTTTTTGCGTCTGTAGAACGGCTCGCCTTCTGTCGAAGTCTCTGCGAGTCTGTCTGTTGAAGGGATCATGTCCAGATACATTCCGCGTGGAAGATGAGGAAGAGCGCTGTCTGCGATACCCTGAAAATAAGATCTTGCATCGCCTTCTGCTTCAACTGTAAGAAGGAAGCTCTGCTCTCCTTCCTTGACCATGAGCTTAAGCCAGATGGCCTTTATGCCCTTTATCTTTTTAGCATATGCAGAGATGGCATCCGTCATCTGCTTCGGATAGTCCTTGGGATCGCCTATAGTAACTTTTGTGTCCTTCTTTATAACCTGCTGCTGGACCTTGCCGAGCCTTGCATCCTTAACATGCTTTATCTGGTCGATCATGCCAAACGGCATCATGAACGCATCGCCGAACGGATTTATTATGACCGTTCCGTTATCGTTGCTGACCATTCCATGAATATCGTCAAATGTCATTACGAGAGTATTTACGTTGCCGTTCTTGAAAGGTTCCCACTTGCGTAGCTCATCCCAATCCGTAAAGAAAGACTAACTATTAAAAGTCAATATGAAAAATGTAGCGTAAACGCTAGATGCATCGAACCTTGATAATTGCATAACGAAACAAGCACCACGAGGTGCTTTGGAAAACAAGTGGTATGAATT